>Ga0105103_10000494_pt1 | contig 22448 bp, 19 predicted proteins | sample PPLLaktember2015_2_FD_79107 | JGI IMG/M metagenome (GOLD analysis project Ga0105103, IMG submission 79107) | Freshwater sediment microbial communities from Prairie Pothole Lake near Jamestown, North Dakota, USA - PPLs Lake P7 Core (6) Depth... | ecosystem: Environmental > Aquatic > Freshwater >...
ATATTGAACCGGAGGGAGCTCTCGACATCGATCTGGACGGTGGGGTTCTCGATGGGGCGCATCTGCCCGTCGATGGCGGCAAGGTCGATCTTTGCGACCCAGTAGTGGACCCGGTCGGAGAGGATCTCGATGAGCATCGGGCAGTTGGATTCCTTCACGATCTTCTTGACCCATGCCTCGTTTTCCTGATAGAAGTCCGTTGTGCACCGGAACGCGGCCACAAGCTCGGTCTCGAAGTCCTTGCCGGTCTGCCAGCCCATGGCAAGCTGCTCCTCGAAGCACGTGAGCGCCTGCGGCATGTCAAGGCAGAGCGAGTGCATGTCGGGCATCGTAAACGCACGGAGGCGTTTGAGCCCGATAACTTCTCCTTTCTGCTCGTGCCGGAACGAGTAGGTGGAGAGCTCGTACATCTTCATCGGCAGGTTGTTGGGCGAAATGTGCATGTCCCGCATGATCGAGAACATGCCGAAACAGGCTGCGAACCGGAGCATCATGTTGCGGTTGTTGGACTTGAAGCGGTACTGGCGCTCGCCAAACTTTGCGGCATGCTCGCAGATCGCCTTGTCGCCAAGGTCGTACATGACCGGAGTCTCGACCGGAGTGCCGCCATATTCGAGCACGAGCCGGAGCACGTAGTCGGCGAGCAGGTCGCGGACCAGTTTCCCTTTTGGCATCCAGCGGAGGCAGCCGACATCGCTGGCCGGCTCATAATCCACGAGCTCCTTTGACCGCATCAGGTCCACGTGGGCCGGCTCGCCGCCGACCGGGACCGCAACACCCAGTTCCTTCTTCACCAGGCAGCCGAACGGGGAGTCGTCGAGATATTCCTTGTAGTCGTGCTTCCTCCCGTCCGGAGTGAGCACGAACCAGTCGTGGGTGACCTCCTTCTTCGCCGGCTTCGCAGCCCCTTCCTCGCCCCCGGGCACGATTGTCTTGGAGAGCTCAGAGAGCGGGTGACCCTTGCACGAGAGCTTGAAGGATTTGTACCAGCCGAATGGTGCACGCTTTACAGCATATCCTTCGGTCTCGAGCCCCGCTTTTAATGAGTTGAGAACAGTGATTGCAGTTTCTGGCGACGAAAGATCGCTGGAGAGATGGGCGTACGGGTAGATCAGGACCTTGTTTACATTGACCTGCCCGGCGGTCTTCTTGATCTCTTCGATACCCTGCAGGACAACGCCTTCAAGGTCTTCCTCATCGATCGATTCCACGGCGCAGAAAACAGTGAGCGCCTCATCTTCCCTGTCCGAAAGGACAGAGCACTCTTCTGCCATCTTTGTCTTCTTTTTGGCTTCGTATTCTATGTAATCAGAATGAATGAGAAGAAGTCGCATTAATTCATCTCCGGTCCGGTTGGATCATCCGTATAAAATGGGTTTTCTTGGTATATTATAGTGGGTAGTAGGGAGTGCCGGGGGATCGGGTGAAGAGATGGGGGGGCCAAGAACCATATCCCGTGATTTTAATGGGGGTTGAGACCCCCCTGCCCCCAAAAGCGATGAACCCCGCCGCCCCCGACGGGGCACCCCCGCGGCGGATCAATTTCTTGCAGGATAAACCGGTAATGTGCCCCGCTGTGCCCCACGAGGGGCCCTGGGGCGGGGAGCCCTCGTAATGAATCAGAAAAGTGTGGAGGATCGAACGAGTGATTTTTTTCCTCATTCCCGTTTCCGGTTCGCCTGGTACCGCGACAACGTTGCCTGCTTCTGGTCCATGTATTTGGCATCGCCCTTGGAATAGTACGGATTGGCTGACCGCTCGGTGGTATAGAAGACCAGCTGGCCGATGGGCATCCCGGCATAGACCTTGACCGGGCGGGTGTTCACGTTGCACATTTCGAGCGTGATAGTGCCCCGGAACCCGGCATCGATCCAGCCCCCTGTCTGGTGAAGGGTAACGCCCAGCCGGGCGATGCTCGATTTCCCCTCAATGGTTGCGACAATATTGTCAGGGAGTTCGATGCATTCGAGTGTCCGTGCCAGAACGAACGCTCCAGGCCGGATCACAAACTCGTCTGCCTCGCTCTCTTCAACGCCGGAAGTAATCGTGTCCCGGTCATGCGGGTCGATGACCTTGTCCGACGGTGTGTACCAGACAAAATGGTTCCCGAGCCGTATGTCAAGTGAGTTGGGCTGCACGAGGTTTTTATCGTAGGGATCGATCCTTATATGGCCCCGTTCGATGCGGTCGAGGAGCTGCCAGTCTACGAGAATCATTGCCTCTGTAATGGGGGCTGATCGGTCATAAGGAGTTCTGCATCCCACAACAGGAAAGCTCTACCCCGATGGGGTATATTGAGGAATACAAACTCACACCGTTTTTGATGTGAACGTATTGAGGTAGATCGTATCGATTTTCCGGATCTTTGCGATCTCTGCAACGATGAGGTACATGTGGATAATTGCGAGTTCCACGTCATCCCGTGAGACCGGTTCGTACAGGCCCCGGTGAGGATCAGCAGGGTGATCTGCTTTTGCGAAGATATACGTCATCTCCGCTTCGATCATGGAGAGTGTCGGATCGCACCGGGAGTTCTGCTCGAGATACGAGAAGATGCGGTTGAGGTGCTGGTCCGGGCCGGTCACCCGTTCGCGGCCTTTCCTGTCCCGATATACCGGTTCCTGGACAGGGACAACAGCATCAGCAACCGCAACAAGGACTTTTTTTACCGCTATGAGCGCCTTTTCAAAAGCATCGGGATCGTAATAGTGCATCCTCTCGTTGATGGCGAGGAGCTGTTCCCCCGCCCTGGGGCAGTGCTCGCGGATGAACCTGTCCGCTGCACGGCGCGTGTCCTCGAAGATGTCCTCAGCGGATTCCCCGACCGAAAGTGAAATGTTGACCTCCGTCACGTAGTTGTGGATCGCGGTCTTGAGGCGCTCAAAATCATTGACCATCTCGTGATGCCGGTTCACGATCTGGATCTTCTGGTTCTCGTGCGGACCGAGTTTCTGGATCACATCCGGTCTTGTTGCGTGGATATAGGATTCGAGCTGGGGAAGACCGATGGCATGGGGCTTGTGTGTCCGTTCGTCGCGGAGGACCGGGCGCTCGCTGGTGTAGTACTTCCTGCAGGTACCGAGTTCCGCAGGATCGAACACAGGCGGGTATCCCATGATCTCGTAGTCCAGCCATTTCTGTGCATCAGAATCATGCAGGAGACGGGCAAGGCGCTTGGCCTTCATCAGGATCTGCGATATGGGAAGCTGACTTATTTCGAGGTCACCGAGGATGACATCGGACAGCTCCTTTGCCATTTTCATGCTGGAATTCTGGAAATCCTCCATGCGCCTTCGTACTACTTGATTAATAAATGATAAAAAGGTAAGGGAACCCGCCTGTATGGCTGGCGGATACTCCGGTCTGTCCGGGAAGCCCTTGAAAATAAAAAACTGCTCTGGTGAAAACCTTGGGATAATTACCCCTCCTTGCGCCAGCCCTGCCCCTCTCGGGGGCGGGGGCGCCTGTGATACCTCGTTTTACCAAAAAAACACAGCACTTTTTATACGGAGGTAATGCAGCGCAATCCTGAATGGGGGGTGCCGTAGTGGCGGGGGCAAAGCCCCCAAAGCGTCAGACGGAATAATCAATGGATCTCAACGAGAAAAAAACCAGCAAAATACGCGTGAATTTTACTCCAGGGTCTCCATATTCATCTTATGAATCCCTGGCCTCGTCCTGATGATCATCCAGGTTCCGTTTCCCTGTCCTGTCCCGGTCAAGCGATGAAGGGTCGATGTGCCATTCGCTCCTGCGAAGGAGGCCGTGGAGGGTGCTCGCCTCGCGGGTGGTCAGGTTTGCCCGGCCGAGGATGCGGCGGATGAGGATCATGGTATTTTCCCGCTTGAAGGACGGGTGGTGGATGATGTCGAGATAGCGGTCGATGTGGCGGTACAGGTATCCCATGTCCGTTGGTGACGCAAGCCGGAATGCGGGCAGGGGCATATCCGCGAGTTCGTAACAGAGAACGCCGACCGCGTGCGAGAGGTTGAGAATCGGGTACTCGTCTGCCGTGGGGATCGTGCAGATCATATCACTCCTCTTCACCTCCTCGTTGTTGAGCCCCCAGTTCTCGCGCCCGAAGAGGATCGAGATCCGTCCGTCGGTGTCCTTCACCCGCTCGCGGAGCTCCTTTGGTGAATAGAACGGCATCCGCATGGCGTGGCAGACTGACTTGCTCACGGTCCCGGTGGTTGCGATCACGATATTGCTGCGGCCAAAGACGTCCTCTATCGTGCAGGTCTCGGCAGCGGCAAGTACGTCCTGCGCATGCGATGCGCGTGCCTTTGCCTCGTTCCCCAGGGAGCAGGGGTCGATGAGCACCAGTCTTGAGAACCCGAAATTTTTCATCACGCGGGCACAGAACCCGACGTTACCCTCGTAGATTGGGGCCACCAGCACGATGTCGATTTCGGGCATAAAAAAAATTACTGGATTGCGTCAACGGTCGCTTTCAGGACCGCGGCTCCCTGGTCGTAGACCGCGTTCCCGACCACGATCGTGTCGGCATATCTGCTCATCTCGGCAGCCTTTTCCGCGGAGTTGATACCGCCGCCGTAATACAGGATCGACTTGTCGATCGCATCGGAAGCAGCTTTCACGACTGCCGGGCTGCCATACATGCCGCTGTACTCGATATAGACGACCGGGAAATGGAAGTACCGGTCGGCAACGGTCACGTACGCCGCGACTTCGTCCGCATTCAGGTTGCATACGGACTTTGTCACTTTGCCCACGGAAGAGTCAGGGTTGAGCACGATATAGGCCTCGGGCACGATATACTCCCACGGGATTTTCCCTTTCTGCTGCTGCACCCATGCCCGATGTTTCCCGACAAGCCAGGCAACATCGGTGGTGTTCATGACACCGGGCACAAAGACATAGTCGATCCCCTGCATCAGAACCGCCTCAGGGCCAGCAGGTTCCATCACGAGCGGCAGGTCATAATTTTTCAGCTGCTTCTGGAGCATGGCGAGGTTCTCCTGTGTTACGTTCAGCGTGCCCGAGAGCATCAGGGCATCGGTCCCGCTTGCTGCAATGGCATCGATATCACCGGGCTTCAGCTGCTTATCAGGATCGAGTTTGGTCACGTGCACCCAGTCTTTCCATTTCATCGTAATCACAGTACCTTTTGGCGTTCCCCCCCTAAACGGTATCGCTCCCGGCACCCCGTTCTGAGATTATCCTGGTTCAATTGGAATATTTTATATCGGATTAACCTTAATCGGGAACATACTCAGTCGATCCTCATGAAGTTACAGCAAAAAACCGCGCTCATTTTTATCGGACTTCTTGTTGCGCTCCTGGTACTGATCAGCCTTTTTTCTTCAGTCGTCATCCTTTCCAGTTACTCAAACCTTGAACAGTTGTATATGCTGCAGGATCTCAACCAGTCCGTTACAAAAACCGATGATGAAGCCAATACCCTGTCTGCAATTGTTTCTGACTGGGGCCCGTGGGACGATGCCTACAATTATGTTCAGGGAAAAAAACCGGATTTCATTGAGGCCAACCTGGCTCCTGACACATTCAATAATCTCCGGCTCAACGCGGTCATTATCACCAACCGGAACGGTGAAATCATCTATTCCGCCGGATATAATGTCAGTACCAGGGCGATCGTCCCTGTTCCGGAAGAACTTTTGCATCAGCTCAATCCTGAAAACCCTCTCATGAATATGTCAGATCCCCGCAGTGCCACCTCAGGTTTCCTGCTGCTCTCCGATTTCCCGATGCTTATCGCATCGCGTCCCATTGTCAGAACGGATTTTTCCGGTGAACCACAGGGAGTAATGATTATGGGACGCTCCATCGACAACGATGAAGTTCAACGGCTGGCGCAGCTCACCCGCCCATCGCTTATTTTTTACCGGCTGGATGATCCGGCTCTCCCTGCTGCCGTGCTGGAGGACATCAGGAAAGAGAATCCGGATAATGACCGCATCACCCGGGTGCTAGACGGTAACACAATTGCGGGATATGCACTCCTCAAGGATATTTACGGAAGGGATGCCCTTGTCCTCGGAATCAGTGAATCCCGCAACATTTATCAGCAAGGCGAAATAACCGCGGTGAGGTTTATTCTGGTTATCCTTTTTGCCGGGATTGTGTTTGGCATTGTCTTCATGATTCTGCTTGACAGGCTGGTACTTTCCCGGATGGGGAGACTGATCCTGCAGGTGCATGGGATCGGGAACAGCACCGGTGAAACAGACCGGGTGGAAATCGGGGGTGATGATGAGTTCTCTGCTCTGGCCCGGGAAATCAACCGGATGCTGGATACCATTGATGCCATCGGTAAGAAAGTCCATGCAAGTGAAACCCGGTTCCGTGAGCTTGCCGAACTGCTCCCCCAGATCATTTTCGAGATGGATCTCGAGGGTAATATCGGGTATGCAAACAGGGCAGGTTCTGACCAGTTCGGGATCACCGAGCAGGAGATTAAAAAGGGACTCAATATCCGCCATTTTTTACCTCCAGACAAGATCCGGCAGATGCAGCGGGGTCTTGCAGCAGTCCTGGGGGGTGCACCTTCCTCCGGTGAAGTCTATTCATTACAGCGCAGTGACGGCACAGTCATGAAGGCGATCGTCTCCACGTCCCTGATAAAAAAGGATGGTACGATAACCGGCTTCCGCGGTATCGTGGTGGATGTCACGGAACGGATACAGCTCAGTGAACAGCTCGAGGAAAGCACAAAACTGCTGACCGGGATCCTGCATGCATCGCCTGTCGGCGTGTTCCAGCTGGACACTTCCGGGCAGGTTACCTATATCAATGAGACTTTCACCACGATCACCGGTATCCAGTTTGAAACGATCCGGGGAACATACTGGGCGGATATCCTGCCGGAAGAAGAGCGGCAGCGCGTGCTTGCGGAGATCGATGAATCGGTCATAGACAAGAAGACCTCCCGGGTCGAAGCCCGGTACATCCACCCGGATGGCACCCCCTACTGGCTGTTCGGCCAGACCGTCCCTATTTTCAGTAAGGATGGCAACATCAACGGATGGGTCGGTACGATCACGGATATCACGGAACAGAAACTGATCGAGGATGCACTCAAGGAGAGCGAGGAAAATTACCGGGCCCTTACGGAGAATACCCCCGACATCCTCTTCTCCACTGATATGGAAGGGATCATCACGTATGCCTCGCCGCAGGTCAACCGGTATGGTTTCCTTATTGAGGAGGTTGTCGGGAAATCCCTGCGGGATTTTATCCATCCCGGCGATATCGAACAGGTGGAGAGCAACCTTTCCACCGAACTGAAAGACGGCGCCCAGTTCATCTCCCGGTTCCGGATCCTGGATAAATGGGGCGCCATCTACTGGTTCGAAGAAAAAAGCTCGCTCCGTCTCGACCTGAATGGAAAACCGATGGGAATTTATGGTATCATGCGGGACGTGACGGAACGCAAACGGGTTGAGGACGCGATTGATATCGCCAATAAAAAGCTGAACCTGATGAACCAGATCACCCGGCACGATATCCTCAACACGATCACCGGATTATACGGGTGCGTGGACATGGCAAAGGCAACAGCTTCTCCGGAAGAGAAGGATCAGCTGCTCGAGGAGATCAGGGAACTCACCAGGGTCATCCAGCGCCATATCACGTTTACCCGACAGTACCAGGAAGTCGGGGTTCACCTGCCGCAGTGGCAGAACATCAACGAACTTATCAACAGGGTTGTGCAGAACTTTGCCAAATCCGGACTCACCTTCCGATTCGAGTTAGAAAAGACCGAAGTCTATGCGGATCCCCTGCTGGAAAAGGTTTTCTACAATCTGGTGGATAATGCAATCCGCTACGGGGAGACCCTCACCTCCATATCGATCTATCCCAAGATTTCCGACAAGGGTTTCGCGATCGTTTTCGAGGATGACGGCGTTGGTGTGGCCGACGCGCAGAAGCGCGAGATCTTCAAGCGGGGCGTGGGGAAGAATACCGGTATGGGCCTGTTCCTGACCGCCGAAATTCTTGCAATTACCGGGATAACGATCGAGGAGAACGGGGTGCCGGGCAAAGGGGCCAGGTTCGTGATCAGGATCCCGCACGGCACCTGGCGGTTGTCCCGGACCTGAAAAAGAGGTAAACATATCAGGCAGATGCACTCTTGATCTTATAAGGAAGCGCGATTATGTCAGGTGAAAAGATACTTCTTGTGGAAGATGATGATGTGATTGCAAGGGTGGCAGACTGGCGGCTCAAGAACCTTGGTTATACCGTCTGCGGCCGGGCTACGAACGGTGCAGAAGCCATGGAACTGGTCGTGAACGCCAAACCCGACCTCGTTCTGATGGATATAAATATTAGGGGAGATGTGGACGGGATAGAAACAGCGAAAATGATCAAAGACGGGTTCAAGATACCTGTTGTCTATGTCACTTCACACTCCGATGGTCCCACGCTGGAACGGGCAAAAGCAACGCATCCTGATGGTTTTATTGTAAAACCGTTTGATGACAATGACCTGAGGGTAGCTATCCAGCTTGCGCTGAATAAATAATTTTTTTAATGCGGGACACCCGTGCTTACGGCCCCTCTCTTTGCGCCACCATCAGAAGAATCTTCAGAGCTCTATGATCTCCTTCTTTTTCCGGTATAGAGCCTGATAGTCCCGTATTTTCTGTTCAGGGATACCGGTATCCCTTGCCACAGCCTTTGGGTCTGCGGCAAGCAGGGATTTACCATCAGTGACGCCGGCAAGGATCAGGTTCTCTGCGGCCTGCTCACCAAGTCCTTTTATCGTGAGCAGTTCCTTTCTTCCCTTCTCAGTCTGGAGCTTCGAGGTTTTCTTCGGGGCGGGCTTGTTTAAGGCTTTGCACACCAGAGCCACGTGTTTCTGGACCGTGGACAGCGACATGCCGGTGCGCTCGCTTAAGGTCTCCGGCTTAAGCTTGCAGAATGCATCCGGGGTGGTAAAGCCGGCAGCAAGGTACTTTTTCAGGCTGACCGCCGGGATACCCATGACGCGGAGCACCCGCCCGTAATAGACGGTCCTTGCATCGGCGAGGACCTGGCTGGCCTCGGCTTCGCAGATCCCGGCGTTCTTCAGTACCTCCGGTTCTGCGTGGGCAAGAGCAGCAAGTTCGGTAATGCCCTGTCCTTTCAGGACTTCCATAATCTTTGCATAACTGCGCCCTTTGCGCGGGATGAGCCGGTCACGGAGGAACTTACGGCACTCCGATCTGCGGCGGAGTTTCTCAAGCACGGTGCCCGCCTCGTCAACCAGCCGCCCCGCATCTGCGGCCGGGATCACAAGCCGCTGTGCGAGATCCTCCGGCTTGCTGCGGGCCAGCTCGGCCACGGTGTAGATATGATGCCTGAGAATAGTGTCCGCCAGTGCAGGTGTCATGGAAGGCATTTCTGATAAGGACTCCCTGTTGGAATCGATATGATGGCAGAGCGGGCAGCCGATGTCCCACGGGCGGGCCCCTTTCCGGACAAGGCGGACAAAATTGAGCTGGTGTTTCCCGCAGATGTCATCGGTACGGACCGCAAAACCCCACTGGGCCATGGGAAGGCCGATGTTGAAACTGCAGTCCGGGTAGTGCGAACAGCCGATGAACTGGGTATTGCCCCGGAGGTGCTTGATAGCGAGCATGCCGCCGCAGACCGGGCATTTGCCAAGGTTCATTTCCTCGGCAGTGCGGTTGCGGATATCATCCCCGATTACCAGCTCGTTTTTCTCGAGCTGATCGAAGGCTTTATGCAGCATCTCGCGGGACTCCCGGATCACATCTTCCCGGGTCCGTTTGCTCTCTTTGATCTGCTGCATGTGCGCTTCGATGGTCTGGGTCATGTCCGGCCGGGTCACGGTGTCGGCGTGTTGTTCGAGCGATTCGGTGACAACTCTTCCCACGAGGGTCGGGCGGAGGGGATTCCCTTCCACATACTTGCGGGAGACGAGTTTTGCAATAACTTCATGCCGGGTACTCTTGGTACCAAGGCCGAGTTCCTCCATCCGCTGGATCAGCTTGCTCTGGGTATAACGGGCCGGCGGCTGCGTTTCTTTCTCGTCAAGGGTGATCTTCTTCAGCGGCAGGCTCTCACCCATTGAAAACGCGGGCAGGACCACTTCCTTTGCCTCGGAAAACGGGTACACTGCATGCCAGCCGGGCTCGATCAGCTGGCCTCCGGTGGTTGTATATTCCTCACCGCCGGCGACAAAGAGGATCTTCAGGGTTTTCCAGACAGCATCCGGCGCAAGGGTCGCAAGGAAGCGGCGGAGCACGAGCTCGTAGATTTTGAACACATCGTCGCCCAGCTGCTCGCGGGTGGCGGGGCTGGTCGGATGGATGGGAGGGTGGTCGGTGGTGGATTTTTTCCCGCGGGTCGGGACCGGTCGCCTGTGTGCGATTGTCCATTCCACGTCTTTTTTAAACGGGGAGGTGCGAAGGGTCGTTAAGATCCCTTCTATGTCAAGCGATGCCGGATAGACCGTATTGTCAGTCCTTGGATAGGAGATAAAACCGTTCATGTACAGGTCTTCGGCAATCCGCATTGCGTTCGCTGCTGAGAACCCTAATCGTGCGGCCGCAACGATGTAGGTCGTGGTATCGAACGGCGATGGCGCCCGGTCCTGCTTTGTGCCCTCCTTCACTTCGGTGACGACCAGGGGTTCTTTTGTCCGGTCGCGGGCCCCCTCGGCTTCGGCCTTGTCATGGAACCGCCCGTGGGTGTGGCGGGCTTCGATCCGTTCGCCGGATTTCTCCGTGTCGAGATCGAGCTGCCAGTATTTTTCCGGCACAAATGCCTCGATCTCCTTCTCGCGATCGACAATCATGGAGAGCGTCGGGCTCTGCACCCTGCCGACGGAGAGGATGTTCTGCCCTCCCCGCCGTGCCGCAAGGGAGATGAAGCGGGTGAGGGACGCGCCCCACATCAGGTCGATGGACTGCCGGGCTTCACCCGCAGCGGCAAGGGCAAAATCGAGTTCGGTAGTATTGGCAAACGCGTGCTGGAGATCGCCTTTCGTGATGGCTGAGAACCGTGCCCGGTCAACGGGCACCTTCGCGTTCACGGCACGGACGAGCTCGAAAGCCTCCTTTCCGATCAGCTCCCCTTCCGTGTCAAAGTCCGTTGCGATGGTAATCCGGTCGGCCTTCCTTGCCAGTTTCTGGAGGAGGGTGACGATCTTCTTCTCGGTCGGCACCTTGATGGTCTTTGCATCGATCAGGCTCCGGGGGGTGTACTCCTCGCTCCGCCAGTTCTGGTAACCGGGCTCGAAATCGATCTCCACCACATGGCCCCGGAGCCCGACCGTGGTGATGTCCCCGAATGTATAGGTTGAAACGCCGGCGTCCTTGTGCTCAGTGATTTTTTTGCCTTCTCCCAGAATCTCCGCAATGCGGCGGGCAGAGATGTTCTTTTCCGCAACGATCAGGTGCACAGCGGTTACGCCTCCTTCTTCTTCAGTGCTTCAGAGAGCATCCGGTTCAGGTCGGCAGGGTCTGCTTTTCCGCGGGTTTTCTTCATTACCTGCCCGACAAGAAAGTTGAGCGCCCCGCCTTTTCCGGCCCGGTAGTCATCAAGCGCCCGGGGATTTTCTGTAATCGCCTCTTCGATGGCGGTGGCAATTGCACCGGTGTCCCCGGTGGTTCTGGCAAGGTTCAGCCGCTTAACAATAGCGGCCGGTGTCTCTGCAGGCTCGTTCTTCAACCGCTGGTCGAGCATGACCCGGAGGACATCCACCCCGCTCTTGTCTGTGATCGTCCCCGCATGTACGAGCTGGACAAGGCCGGTCATTGCAGCCGGCTCTACCGTGTCAAGGCTCATATCCCGGTAATTCAGCTCGCCGATCAGCGTATCGGCAATCCATGTCGCAGCGAGCGTTGAGAGCCCTTCCGGATCCCCTTTGACTACCTTTTCGAAGAAGTTGGCGAGTTTCAGTTCGCCGGTCAGGGTACGGGCATGGTTCAGGGAAATCCCGTACAGGGCGACGAACCGCTCGCGCCGGGCATCCGGGAGTTCCGGAAGAACGATCCCGTCAAGCCATGACTTCACGCGGAGCGGCCGGAGGTCGGGCTCCGGGAAGTACCGGTAGTCATGTTCCTGCTCCTTGCTGCGGGCCGACTGGGTGACACCCCGGGCTTCGAGGTAATGACGGGTCTCGCGGTCGACCTTCTGGCCACGGCGGAGCAGGTTCTTCTGCCGCGTCACCTCGAACATGAGCGCCTTCTCGACACCTTTATAGGAGGTGATGTTCTTGACCTCCACCCGCTCGCTGCCTTTGATAGAGATGTTGGCATCGACCCGGAGCGAGCCCTCCTTCTCCGAGTCAAAGACGCTGAGGTACTCGAGCGTTGCACGGAGCTTATTTAAGAATTTCCGCGCTTCCTTGGGTGAGCGCATATCCGGTTCGCTCACGATCTCGATGAGCGGGATTCCCGCACGGTTGTAGTCCACGAGTGAATATTTGCCCCGCTCGGCATTGCCCATGTGGACGAGCCGGCCCGGGTCCTCCTCGACATGGATCCGGGTGAGCCGGACCTTCTTCTCCCCGCCCTCGTCGCTCTCGATCTCCAGGTACCCTCCCAGGGCAAGCGGCTTGTCGTACTGGGTGATCTGGTACGCCTTGTCAAGGTCGGGATAGAAGTAGTTCTTGCGCGAGAACTCGGCTTCGGTAATAATCTCGCAGTTCAGCGCCTTTGCGACCTTCATGGCGAACTCGATCGCCCGCTTGTTCAGGGCAGGCATGGCGCCCGGGAGGCCGAGGCAGATGGGGCAGACATGGGTATTGGGACCGTCGCTCCGGTAATCGGTGGAGCACCCGCAGAAGAGCTTGCTCTTCGTGTCGAGCTGGCAGTGCACCTCAAGACCGACAATGACCTGGTTTTCAGCTCCCGCCATCTCAGTTCACCGCCTGCTCGAATGCGAATGCAACATCGACCACACGCTCGTCTTCAAACATCCTGCCCATGACCTGGAGGCCGACCGGCATACCTTCGGATTTCCCGCACGGTACCGATATCGACGGGATGCCGGCAAGGTTTGCCGGGACCGTGAGGATATCGGCAAGGTACATCGAGAGCGGGTCGGTCTTTTCTTTGAGCTTAAACGCGATGGTGGGCATGGTCGGCCCGGCAATCACGTCGACATCCCGGAAGATCCTGTTGAAGTCCGCCCGCACGTTCTCCCGTGCGACCTGTGCTTTCGCGTAATACTTCCCATAGTACCCGCTGGAGAGAGCGAATGTCCCGAGCATGATCCGGCGCCGGACTTCTGCACCAAACGATTCGCCCCGCACATCCCGGTAGGCATCGTGCCACGACTTCTTCCAGTCTGGTGCCGGGCCGTATCTCACCCCATCGAACCTGGCAAGGTTGGAACTGGCCTCGCTCGTACAGGTGACGTAGTATGCGGCAAGGGCATACTCCATGGAGGGAATGCTGCACGGGACGGTGGTTGCCCCCAGTTCTTCGAGGCGTTCGATCGCTTTTTTCACAACACCGGCGACACCCGGGTCCACACCTTTCCCGAAATACTCCTGAGGGATGCCGACCTTAAGGCTTTTGATGTCTGGATTCGGCGAGTGATTGTAGGGCTTGTCGTATGTGGTGGAATCGTGGCGGTCATGGCCGGCAATCACGCCCATGAGGGTGGAGACATCGCTCACGGTCTTTCCGAGCGGGCCGATCTGTTCGAGCGAGTTGGAGTACGCGATGAGCCCATAGCGGGAGACCCGCCCGTAGCTGGGTTTTAAGCCCACGATCCCGCAGAACGCGGCAGGGCAGCGGATAGACCCGCCGGTGTCGGAGCCGAGCGCCATCCGGACCATGCCGGCAGCGACAGCAGCAGCGCTGCCACCCGAGGATCCGCCCGGGACGCGGCCGGGGTTACAGGGGTTGAGGGTGGGGCCAAAGGCCGAGTTCTCGGTGGTGGTACCCATACCGAACTCGTCCATGTTGGTCTTGCCGGCAATGGCAGCACCGGCATTTTTCAGAAGTCCGATCACGTATGCGTCATAAGGGGGAATGTATCCTTTGAGGATCTTCGAGGCGCAGGTGGTTTCGATCCCTTTTGTTGAGATATTGTCCTTCACGGCAACGGCTGTACCTGCAAGCGGGCCGTCGCCATACTCTGCCCTGCTGCAGGTCGTGAGGAAGGCATTGTACGTATCGGATGGTTCGAATGAAATAGATCGGGGGGCCACTACATCACCCGCGGTGCCTTGATGAACCCGTCTTCCTTAAAGGGAGCATTTTTCAGGACCTCTTCCTGCGAAAGCGAGGGTTCGACCTCGTCCTCGCGCAGCACGTTGAACAGCTCGCTTTTTCCTGCAGCGTCTCCTTTCACCGTATCGAGCGTGTCAAAATAGTCGAGGATCGCGTTGAACTGGGAGGTAAAAGTCCCCAGTTCTTCCTTATTAATGCCGATGTCGGCGAGTTCTGCGATATGTTGTACATCTTGTTCAGTGACCATGGTCCACCCTGTCTATGTGGTCTATGTAATCTTGTACGGACGTTTTATAACCTTTTTTTCGGGCAAGCCTCTGCAGTTCCTTCCAGACCCCGCTCCCGTACTGCATGGCTTTCTTCTCGTACCAGGCGAATTCCGCAGGGATATGATGCTCTGCAACCTTCCGGAGCGGGACTTTCCGGTGACCTCCCTTGACTTTCTCTGCGGGGGGTATTGCGCGCGCAGCGCGAACAACCCGGTAATCCATGTAGGGCATGGACAGGCACGTGCAGTGTAGTGCTGCAACGGCCTGGTCGCGGGACACCTGCAGTTCAAGACCGGCAACATCCTGTTCAAGGTCCGTTTCAAGGGTGGATGTTTCGAGATACCTTGCGTATCCCCCGAAGAGCTCGTCGGCACCCTGTCCGGTGATGACGCGCCGGTAACCCAGTTCCGCGGCAGAGCGCGCGATAAAAAACTGGGTCAGCGCAATGCCTGTGTTCAGGGGGTCCTTTTCAGGGATGGCCTTGAGAACCGCGGGAAGTGCCTCTGCAAGTTCGTCCGGCGTGATGGTGACTGCAGTGCAGTTCAGTCCGAGGGTGTCAGCGGCATGCCTCGCCTGCCGGAGGTCATGGGAGCCTGCAAGCCCGACTGCCACGCATTCGCGCTGTGCCAGTTGTGCGACGAGAGTCGAGTCCACACCACCTGAAAGGGCTGTGATTCCCTCGTCGCTGCGGAGCCGGACCGCGGTGATGATGGCCTCCTCAAGAGGCATGTCCGTGGCGGGCGGTTCGATAGTATTCCGGATCCCGTTGCGGCAGATAACAGTGCCTTTCGGGCAGTTCCCCTGCATGATCCCGAACAGATCCCGGGCCCGGCATCCGCTGTATTCGAGGAAAAATTCCCCCCCGAAGCGGAGGATCTCTTCCGGCCTCTGTACACAGATGGCGTTTACCTCCTCGCTGCTCAGCCGGCGCCCGTCCAGTTCAGCCCATCCGATAAGTACCGGTCTTTCCATCTTTCCTCGCGTATTATGCGTGCACACTCAGTGCCCCGCAGGAAAAATAAAATGTATCGTTACAGGTTGTCCGGTCCGGATGGCAGCTGAAAAACCGGATGAGGGATCAAAAGCTTTATTGAGGAATCTTTCATCCTTACCGATACGGAGTCCGTGGTATGAAAGATAATATCCAGGCAATGGTAGTAGCCCTTTTCGCGGTGTCAATCGGTATCGTTTTTACCCAGCTGGGATCCCTTTCCCTTTTCAGTATCGTGGGGATATTGTTTATCATGGGGGCTTTTATCATTGCGATAACGGCATTTCTCCTTTTTCTGCGTGAGTATATTATAACCAGCGAGGCCCGCTGATCAATAAGGGCGGTATCCCGTGCATGACAGGTATTCCTGTCCCAAACCCTTAAGTACGATTCTGCCGTCCAATAAAACAAGGGTATTACATGCAGGCATCACTTATCGCGCTGGCCGCTGCACTACTTGGCATAGTGCTTGAAAGGACGGGGGAAGGGACACCCTATCTCTCCATTATCGGGACCGCACTCATTATGGGAGCGTTTATTATTGCAATCACCTCGTTTCTTCTCTATATCAAGGAACGGTTCCTTTCCTCTGGCAGAGATGAGATCGCGTGGACCGCCCAATAACTGTACTATTGGGAGTACCGGGTGCTTCGGAACAATCCCGTGATATCCGCGATATCACAAGAATGGACCCCGGGGCACCGGGAGATCGGATTCTTTTTTGTGATGGAGGGATAATAGTTTAGAGCGCGAGGGTAGGAAAGCCCGGCCAACTCCGATGGACTTAAGATCCATTCCTGCAGAGGTTCATGCGTTCGAATCGCATCCCTCGCATTTCCCGAGGCTCATCAGAGCCGAGAGAGGAGAAGAACGCATCGGCGTTCTTTGACCTCCCGAACCTCACAAGAAGTGAGTGAAGAGAAGAACGCACCAGCGTTCTTCGGTATGTTTCCTGTCCGTAACCATTGATGGAATTCCGTGTCCTTTTTCCGGTTCTGAAGCAACGATGTGGTTTTTGTCCCTGATGTGGCAGAGAGGACCCCTCACCGGCACTCTGTCGATGAACCTTTGTTTTCCATTCATAATGGGCAGGATTGCTTCTTTAAGGGAAATTATGCTCTGGAGAAACGGGCATGAACAAAGGGTTCGCACCGGAACCATGAAAATCGCAGATATGAGGACTCCCCGCATCAGGGCTCCTCCGGGGCACGGCGGGGCAGTTCCGTGTTTTTTAAAAATGCTCCCGGTTGTTGATCCGCCGCGGGTGCGTCCCTTCGGGGGCGGCGGCGTTCATCGCAAATAATTGAGAAAATAAAAAAATCCTGAAATTACATGGTTAATTGCGATTTTCATGGGAACTCATTTGATAGTAATCATGACGCTCCTGGGAGTTTCGCCCCCGCCGCCAGGGCATCCCCGGTTGCGATAGAGCCGTATTACTTGTCCACAACCGTGCAGATATTTTCCGTGCCGGTAATTAAAGAGACAGCATAATGCACCCCCGCCCCGATGGGGGCAGGACTGGCGCAAGGGGGTTGTCATCACGATGAAAAGAGGTTTCTACCGACCAGGAAATTACCCTTATATATTCCCGAAAACACAGACTGACTATTACCATGCCGGATGATTGCACAGCCATCTTGGAGGAAGGCAAAACGCTGTTTGACAACCGGCGGTTTGACGATGCAATCGATAAATTCAGGCAGGCCCTCAGGCAAAACCCGGCATCATCCGGGGCCTGCTATTACCTTGGCCGTTCATTCCTGGAAAAACACCAGGAGGATGCAGCCGCGAGGGAATTCCGTGAGGCAATCCGGAAAAATCCGGCCGACGCGGATTCCCGATACTGGCTTGCGGGCATCCTCTTCAATAAAAAAAGTGCCGCTGACGCAACGGCATTGCTGTATGAGGCAATGCGTCTGGAACCCGGCCTGCTGCACCACTTCCTCAATCAGATCGCCAGGCTCCTCCTGCAGCAATGTACTTTTGCAGAAACGGAGGATTTTCTTAAGAACGGTATCGCCATTCTTGCAGCATCCCCTGCCTCTTCAACAGCTGGTCCCGATGGAACGCGTTCCCGTGCGTGCCTCCATGCGGTCCTTGGCCAGCTCTACTTCTCAAAAGGCCTCCTGAACGGGGCCATGCTGCAATATAAGGAGGCGGTCAGGATCAGCCCAAAGGAAGCTTCATTCCACGGGAAACTGGCGGATATCTACTTCATCACCAACAATAGTGAGGAGGCAGTTTCAGAATACCGTGCAGCCCTTACGCAGGATCCGGCCAATGCCGAGGTTCACAAGAAACTGGGCGATGCACTGGTCAGGACCCGCCAGTTCATCGATGCCTTCAATGAATACCGCGAGGCTGTCCGGCTCGGACCGGAACATGAGCACTACCGGAAAGTCTACTCCCATTTTCGTACCCTGTTCATTGACAGTGCCCATCCTGGAACGGGGGAGCCTGCTGTACAAAAACCCGTGGTACATTCCGGTGGAACCATATCGATCGCTGATGAAACATTCCATGAGCTCATACGCGGTGGCGAAAATGAGTTTGTGGAATTCAAATCAAACGCCCTCTGGAGCAAAACCCTTTCCCGGGAAGAGATCGCTTCAAGTGATTCCAAGGACCTGCATAAATTCGGGAAAGACACCTCGAAAGTGCTGATTGCAAAGACCATTGCCGGGTTTTTAAACACGGAAGGCGGAAATCTCGTCATCGGTATCCGGGAAAACAAGGGTGACGCTCCCAATGAGATCGTCGGGATCGAGGGCGAGTATCCCAAACTGAGGGATCCCTGTGCAGATGGCTACCGGCGCATGCTCATCGACGAGATTATCAGAAAATTCCTGCCGTCGGAAATATTCCACCATCTCAGTACCTATATACGGATCCATTTTATGAAAATTGAAGACCATACCCTCTGCTGGCTTGAGATCAAGAAAGCTGACGATGGCGTTTTTTTAAAAATCCAGGATGATGAATCCTTTTTTATCCGGATCGATGCCGAGACCCGGCAGATAGCGGACAAGGCGCTTGTTGATTACTGCAGGAAACACTTCCGCTGATGGGGAGGATTCACCGTGTATACCGCGTGAATTGCAATAATCCCCCGTTCCGCGGTGAATCCTACCTGTTCTTATCAGAGTGAACGGTCATTTGCACTGTCCGTGTCCATTCCGACAATCACTGCAACTCTGCCCACGTTTCCGTCTTCCAGCCGGACCTTGATACCATGGGGATGTGAGGCGGAACCGGTCAGGATCTCCTGTACTCTTCCCCTGGTCAGTTTTCCGCTGTGCTGGTCTTTTTTCCGGATGATATCCACCGTGAGGCCTATCCGGATAGCATCCCGGCATGTTCCGCGGTTATTATAGTCCGCAGATGATTCTGGTTTCCGCTCAGCCATAGATATTCTCCGTCCTCTGTCGATCAGGATCCTCCGAACATCTCATAGGTACCAAAACCTGTCGTGAGTTCCCCGTCGAGCACCGCCCAGCCGTGGTGCGCTCCGTTCATGCTCAGAGAAACATCGGTATGATATTCATTGGACCGGGGTTCGAAGACCGTCCAGGAGTTCTTTCCGGTAACCGATGAAGTTATCGTCACGATAGTGTCCGCGGCTGTCTGGTACTCCGCGTACACCGCTGTCGTATAGGTAAAGCAACGGGTGCTGCCTCCAGCCCGCTCCTGCGTACAGGCCTTCCCTTTCAGTTCCTGAACCGGCCGGAACATTGCGCTCTTCTCAATTGGATTGAGCGTGTCGATGGGAAAAGGAGAGACTGTTTCCGATGAGAAGGCTACTGTCGACGGGTGGGAAGCGGTCGTCCCCGCCGGCGGGACAATTGCCGGCACGGTAATTTTGAGCAGGGTGGATTTTCCTGTGTCGAAAAGGGTTGTATCCCAGCCGGGGGGAACCCCTCTCATCGTATTGTTGCTGAATGCTGATACCATGGGGGAATTACCGGCAGGATCAACCGGGACCGGAATAAAGAACGTTACATTATACAAAGGAGCGTCCGTTGTAATGGTGCAGGAATAAGTATGAGTGCCGCTGAACGTGTTCCGGTAGGCGGCATCCACGTACGTGTTGTACACGAATAACCCGGTGAATGCTGCAAGGATGATGATGAACACGCAAAGGGTGATGCTGATTATGGAATCCATTATCTGACCTCAGGTATCATGCCGGTGAACCCTTCTCCAGCCTGAAGGAGGGCATACCGACGAATACACAGGGGAATATTGCTTCATCCGGGTTGAATAGCTGTTGGTTACGCCTTTTTACCCTGGTCCGGCATTACGGTGCCCCATGTTTTTATGGCTCTGCAGAAAAAAGTGAGTACTATGGAATTACGGCCCACTCTTTTACTGCAGAACGTCAGTCTTCCGGACGGGCGGGTGGCCGATGTCATAATCGGGGACGGAACAGTACGCCATATCGGTGCCGGCGTCCATGCCGACAGGGCGATAGACTGCAGTGGCCTGTTCGTTCTGCCAGCGGCGATAGATATGCATGTGCATATGAGGGGCGGTCCGCAGTCCGCAAAGGAGGACTGGGAGAGCGGGACCAAAAGCGCCCTTGCCGGGGGAGTCACCATTGTCGTGGACCAGCCGAACACGATCCCGCCGCTCACCACGCCCGACACGTTCCGTGCGCGTGTCCTGGAAGCAAAGAAACACTCGTTCTGCCACTTCGGGATCAACAGCGGCGTGACCCGCACTGTGCCCCTGCCGGCCATGTGGAGTGCCGGGGCCATGGCCTTTGGCGAAGTATTCTTTGCCCCCTCCAGTTATGGTGAAGCGGTCACCCCGCAGGACCTCACAACTGCGCTCGATCAGATCCATTCACTTGGCGGGCTTGCAACCATTCATGCGGAAGAGGTGATGCCAGGTCCCGATACAACGCTTGAATCCCATGCACAGATCCGTTCTCATGGGGGGGAACTAAGGGCAGTGCGGGCAGTCCAGAACGCCAATACCGCAGGTTGCCGGCTGCACTTCTGTCATCTGAGCACCGGTGCACCGATCGACAGTGCGATGGGGAGTGTTGAGGCAACACCGCACCATCTCTTCCTGTCGCACGAAATGTTTGACAACAGCGATGCTTTTGCCAAGGTGAACCCGCCGCTGCGGAGCAACCGGGAGCGAACGGAGCTCCTGTCGCGCTGGGAGCGGATCGATGTTGTTGCCTCCGACCATGCACCCCATACGTCCCTTGAGAAGAAGCTGCCGTTTTCCGATGCCCCTTCCGGTGTTCCCGGCGTAGAGACCACTCTGCCGCTCCTGCTGGCTGCGGTGCTGGACAGGAGATTCAGCCTCCCGGACGTGATCGCCAAGACCAGCAGCAACCCGGCGGCAATCCTCGGGATACCTCCCGCCGGGTTTGCATCGGGATGCCGGGGGGATTTTGCCCTGTATAAAAAAGAGGCAGTCAGAATTGAGGCAGATAACCTTCATTCCCGGTGCGGGTGGACGCCGTTCGAAGGGATGATGGGAGTATTTCCCTCGCAGGTGATCATGGACGGGATGGTTGTGTACGAAGACGGGGAATTCTTCCGGGCTATCCCGTCATGGCTCGCCGGGAAGGGATTTTCCCCCCGGTAATTCCCTCGCGATGGCGCTCTGCCCCGCCTCCCGTTTTTTTAAACCCTGTCCCCGTCCCGTCATCCCAACTGCTAAATAATCGGAACACCGAAGAAATGAGTGCCGATACATGCGCATCCATAGGTCCCCGGGAGATCGATTGACAAGCGTCTGGATATGATCCACGGGACAACCCGGTTGCGCGACAGGCAAACGCCCGGCAAGGGTTTAAACACAGGTGAAGAACGGCAGCATGCCACTGGTGATCCATGTGCGTTATTGCCGGGCAACATTCCTTTTAAAAAAAATGGTGTTACGATGCCAGATGTTTCAGGAGCAGTTTCTGAAGAAAGGCAGGGGATCATTATCGCGATTGAAGTCACCGCCGGCGCAAAGGAAGCGGTTTTTCCCTCGGGCTATAACGAGTGGCGCCGGACTATCGGCTGCCGCGTGCCTGCCCCCGCTCTCGAAGGGAAAGCGAATAAAGCAGTACTTGCTCTTATTGCAGGAAAACTGGGTGTCCCTGCAACATCGGTCAGTATTCTGTCTGGTGCTGTATCGTCCCAGAAACGGGTGCTTATTACCGGTATTGGTAAGCAGGATCTGCTCGTCCGGCTGGGCAGTGTCCCGTAAACGGATGAGATGCCCGCAATTCCGTAATTTTTATTTCTCTGGCAATTATGCGATGAAATGGGGCAGTGGATCGCGTTCAGCACCGGTCATCCGGGCATTTTCTGTTTTTTCCCGACAGTAAATTATGGATCTGAATGACAAAGCATACCCGGCTTGTCTGGAGATGTTCCGTGAGAGTTGTCCCGAGGCTATCCTTTAAGTAATTCCAATTTATATATATTTTTTATACCTATGATCACGCTTCACATGCTTTGCATGATACATGGGGGTGCGTTTACGTGTATTCACCGGATACTACCAAGTACCTTATTCACATCAGCCTCACCGCAGAGGGGGTGGTCGAGAAACCTGACGTAGTCGGCGCCATATTCGGGCAGACTGAAGGGTTACTCGGCGAAGACCTCGACCTCCGGGATCTCCAGAGGACGGGGCGTGTCGGACGAATCGACGTCCAGATCACCAGCAAGAAAGGCGAAACAACGGGCGAGATCCTGATCTCGAGCTCCCTTGACCGGGCAGAAACCGCGATCCTTGCGGCATCGCTTGAGACCATCGACCGCGTAGGTCCCTGTGTGGCCCATGTCATTGTTGCGTCCATCGAGGACATCCGTGTCAGCAAGCGACGGAAAATTGTCGAGCGGGCAAAAGAGATCCTGATCGACCGTTTCGAGGACGGGACAATCGATTCCGATGAGCTGCTTGATGATGTCCGCCAGAGCCTGCGGATCGAGAAGAACGGGTCGATCGGTGAGGAGAAATCTCCGGCCGGCCCCCATGTCCTCGAAT
>Ga0105103_10000495_pt1 | contig 22296 bp, 16 predicted proteins | sample PPLLaktember2015_2_FD_79107 | JGI IMG/M metagenome (GOLD analysis project Ga0105103, IMG submission 79107) | Freshwater sediment microbial communities from Prairie Pothole Lake near Jamestown, North Dakota, USA - PPLs Lake P7 Core (6) Depth... | ecosystem: Environmental > Aquatic > Freshwater >...
CGTGTCCAGGCCTGTCGATGCCGGTGGTGCGTCGGCCCTCCGCATGCCCGTCGCCCGGCCGGCGGCAGTGCCGCCGCCGCGCACGGCTGCACCGGCCCCGCGGCAGATGTCGGCACCGGCCCCCCGTGCGATGTCGGCGCCCGGAGCCGCGCCGCCCGCTGTCCGAGTGGCCCCGGCCACCGACGCGTCCTCCGTCGTCCCACCGGGCGCCGCGCCCACGGCCGCGGCATCGGGACCGTACCGCGACGCGTTCATCGCCGAGTTGAAGTCTGCGAAGCCGACGTTCTACAACCTCGTGGTCGCGCAGGCGTTCAGCATCGAAGCCAACGCGTCGGGCGTGACGTTTGCCTTCCAGCCGAACCAGAAGGTGCCGAAGAGCCAGTGCGAGGACAACCGCGCCTGGGTCCAGGGCATCGTCGAGAAGGTGGTCGGGCAGAGATTGCCGGTCCACATCGTGTTCACCGATGCCGCGGTCGCCCCGGCGCCGGCACCGGTGGTGGCCGCGGCCAGCAAGCCCGCGGCCGCGAATGAGCACCAGAAGTCCGCGCTCGAGCACGACACCGTCAAGCACCTGCTCGAGGTCTTCCCCGTCGAGAAGACGACGGTTCAGGGGGAATAACCCCTCAGCACCCCTATGTGGAGGTTCCATCGGCTCAATGGTTCCGCGGACGGGCGCAAACGATGGGGCGTCCGGGCTGACGGAATGCTCAACTCAAGTGGACTGTGGGGTTAGCCAATGGATATCCAGGCGATGATGAAGCAGGCGCAGGAGATGCAGCAGCGCCTGCAGCAGCAGATGACGGACCTGCGGGTCGAGGCCACGGCCGGCGGCGGCATGGTCACCGTGATCGTGAGCGGCCACAAGCACCTGCTGTCGCTGACGCTCGACCCCGAGGTCGTGTCGAAAGACGATGTCGCGATGCTGCAGGACCTGATCGTCGCCGCCATCAACGACGCCCACCGCAAGGTGGACGACGAGTTGAAGCGCAGCATGGGCGGCATGATGTCCGGCCTCAACCTGCCGGGACTCTAGAAGGCACAAGGCAGAAAGCAAAAAAGGCAAAAGGCAGAACGTGCTTCCGGAATCGCTTCAGCAGCTCATCGATCAGTTCAAGCGCCTGCCCGGCATCGGTGGGAAGAGCGCGCAGCGCCTGGCGTTCCACATCCTGCGCACGCCGCGCGAGGATGCCGAGCGCCTGTGCGACGCGATCCGCCAGGTGAAGGACCGGGTCACCTACTGCTCGGTCTGCAACAACATCACCGACACCGACCCCTGCGGCATCTGCGCGGACGATTCGCGCGACCGCCGGATCATCTGTGTGGTCGAGGAGCCGCAGAACGTCAACGTGATCGAGAAGACGGGCGGACATCGCGGCCGCTACCACGTGCTGATGGGCGCCATCTCGCCCCTTTCGGGGGTCGGGCCGGACGACCTGAAGATCAAGGGCCTGCTCACCAGGCTCTCCGACGGTGTCGAGGAGGTCCTCCTGGCCACCAACCCCACGGTGGAAGGCGAGGCCACGGCCATCTACCTGGCGCGCCTGCTGAAGCCCCTCGGGGTCCGCGTCACCCGTATTGCGATGGGCATTCCGGTCGGCAGCGATCTCGATTATGCCGACGACCTGACGATGACCCGATCCCTCGAAGGCCGACGCGAGTTGTAGACAAGGGCCGGCGCCCTGCTAAGATCGGCTCAGCCACCCCCGGCCGACCATGCTCCCTGTTGCGTACCAGCTGCCCGCCGCCGCGATTCTCGTCGCAGGTGGATTCCTCTCGTGTTTTTTCGGCTATCGCCTGTTCAAGGTGGTGCTGGCGATCTTCGGTCTCATCCTCGGCGGCCTGGCGGCCAGTTCGGTGTTCGGTGAGAGCACCACGACCGCGATGGTCGTCGCCGCAGTCCTCGGTGGCATCGGCGGCGCGTTCCTGCTGCTGGCGGCGTACTTCGTCGGCGTCGCGCTCGTGGGCGCCGGCATCGGCGCCCTGGCCGCCAATCTGATCTGGACCCAGGTGCAGGGCGACCCGCACCCCTTTGTCGTCATCCTGTTCTCGATTGCGGGCGCACTGCTCGCCACGTGGATGCAGCGCTACGTCATCATCCTGGGCACGGCCTTCGGCGGCGCCTGGACGATGATCGTCGGCGCCGCGGCGCTGATGGGCAACCCCACGGCGTTGCGGGCGGCGGCCGAGGGCGATGTGTGGGTGGCGTACCCCATGAACCCGGCTCCGGGACAGGAATGGGTGCCGTGGGCGTTCATCGCGGTCGGCGCGGTGGGCACGCTCGTGCAGATGTACTGGACGGGCGGCGATCGCGGGCGCATCGGCCGCAAGCGGACGTCGAAGAAGCCCAGGGCGAAGTCCGACGCGGACTGAGGCGGGGGCGTCCCACTCCTCGTTCGCGATCAGCTCCCGTGTCGCGCGATCAACCGACCTGCTGCGCGGCAGCCAGCCCGCTCAGGAACGCGCCTTCCACCCGGCTTCCCGCGCACCAGTCTCCGCACACGAACAGCCGCTGGTCCGGATCGGCCAGGGCCCCTGCAGCCAGCGGCGGATCCGCGCAGGCGAAGCGCCAGCGGTGGGCGCCGAGGAACGCAGGCAGCGGCAGGCGCGCGCGCACGAGATCCGCGAAGGCATTCAACAGGAATGGCCCCACCGTATCCGCCGCATCGTCCACGTGCGCGGTGCTCCAGGCGGCGCCGGCATGCAGCACCCAGGTTTCGGCCAGGCCGCGGTGCGGCTTCGAACGATCGCGCGCGATCCAGCCGAGCGGGCTTGAGGTGACGTAGGCCGCGTCGAACGGCGTCGACACCGGCTCTTCGAACGCCACCAGCGCGGCCCAGCACGGGTGCATCCGCACGCGGCTCACGGCCTGCGTCAGCACAGGCGAGGCCGAGACGAGCGGCACGGCCTGAGGCGCGGGCGTGGTGATGACCACCGCATCGAAGGGGCCGAGCGTCTGGTCAGCGGCCGTCGACGCCAGCCATCGACGCGCCTGCCCGTCGCGCGCAAGCGCGGTGACCTGCACGCCGCACTGCACGTCCAGCCCACGTGCCAGGTGCCGCCCGATGGCGCTCATCCCGGGAACACCCACCCATCGCGCGTGTTCGTCTTCGACCGGCTCGCGGCCCTCGCTGTCGAACGAGGCCAGCTTGCCGTGCCACAGCTGCACGACGCGGGCCTTGTGCCAGCCCTCCACCTCGAGATTGAAGCGCGGGTCGCGCACGGTGAAGTACTGCGCGCCGTGATCGAAGGCGAAGGACGCGAGTTCGGCACGATCGGCGTCGCCGTTCAGCACACGTCGCGTCGACACGCGTCCGCCCGGCGCGCGACCCTTGTCCACCACGGTGACGACGTGCCCGCGATCCTGCAGCGCCCGTGCTGCGGTCAGCCCGGCGATGCCGGCGCCGATGACGAGGATGGTCACTGGGTCATCACCCGGCCGAGGCTGCCCTTGTATCCCGTCATCTCGAGATAGCCCCTGCCCTGGATGCTGGCGCCACGTGCCGTGCCGGCGACGTCCACCAGGCCTTCCCAGTAGGCGACGCCGGCGCCCGTCGTGACCAGCTCCTGGTCCTGCAACGGCGTGGAGACGCGGAGCTCGAGCTGCTGCGATGGCACCGTGATCGTCCAGCTGATGGGGTAGACCGCCCCAGAGGGCGCGCGAAATGTCTGGCCCGCTGGAGCGAGCGTGAAGTCGCTCATGGCGAGATGGGTGGCGCGCCCCTGACTGTCGATCAGCGTGCCGCTCGATCGCGGATCGCGTGTGCCGTCGCCGCGGCGCAGCTGGTAGATCATCAGCTCGCGGCCGTCAGCGAGCTGCAGCGAGAGCCAGTCCCAGCCCTGCTGATCCTTCTCGAGGAAGCTGGTGCCGAACTCGTGGTCCATCCAGCTGTCGCCGGTCACCTCGAACCGCTCGCCATCCACGGTGATGGTGCCGCGCGTGGGCATGCGCGTGAGCGAGTAGTAGTGGGACGCGTTGCCGGCCTGCGCGCCCTTCTGGCTGATGCCGTTCAGCCCGTTGATGACCGGACCCTTGCCCTCGGCGAGCACGAGGTCGACGCTGGCGTTGCCACTCCGTGCCGTGATGACATGGCGGCCCTGCGCATCGAGCTGGGCGGTCCAGTCCTCGTTCCACACCTTGTAGCTGTCGGTGGCCGCGCCCGAGAGCCCTGGCCCGCCGCGCGTGAGCTTCTCGTCGAAGCGGTAGCGGTTGCCGACCGGATCGCTCACCGCGAGGTGCGCCATGTAGAGGTCGCGCACGGCCCACGCCGAGGGATTCGCCGGCGCCGGATCGACGCCGACACGGAAGAACGTCACCTGGTAGCCGAACCGCCGGCCGGCCGATGTCTGCACGTTGCCGGTGTAGTACCACCACTCGATCTTGAACTCGGGATGGCTGGCATGATCGCGCGGGAACTCGAAGCGATAGCCAGCGGCCGCCTCGCGCCACGCCGGCGCCGCGGTTGGAACGGCCACCGCACTGAACAGCACGAACGCCAGCAGCAGGGCCGAGCGTGACTTACTCATCATGATCCACCACCAGGCGGGCCGCGCGGCGTGCGGGATAGATGCCGGCGACCGCGGTGGCGACGATCACTGCCACCGATACCTGCACCAGGAAGAGCGTCGGAATGTGGAACTGAATGGTCCAGCCGAAGCTCTGCACGTTGATGACGTAGACCAGCACCACCGAGAGCGCCAATCCCACCACCAGCCCGATCGCCTGGCTCACGGCGCCGATGAGTGCCGCCTCGATGACCACCACGCGCTGCACCTGCCGCCGTGCCGCGCCGATCAGCCGCAGCATCGACAGCTCGCGCCGCCGCTCGAGCACCAGCGTCAGCAGCGTGGCCGCCACGCCCAGCATGGCGACCACGATGGCGATGATCTCGAGCGCATAGGTAATGGCAAAGGTGCTGTCGAAGATGCGCAGCACCTCGGCACGGAGGTCGCGGTTCGTGTAGATGAAGGCGCGATGACCCTCGTCCAGTCCGTCCAGAATCTGGGCGCGCACCTGCTCCGGATCGGCGCCTGGTTTCAGATACGCGGCGATCCCCGTGGGCGTCAGGTCGCCGAAGTAGCGCACGAACGTGCCGCGGTCCATCACGATCACGCCGCGGTCCACTGCGTAGTCGTAATACACCGCCGCCACGGCAAAGGGCCTCGGCCCCTGTGGTGTCTGCAGCGTAATCGTGTCACCGGCGTCCGTCTCGTACCTGTTCGCGAACGCCTCGGACACGACCACGGATTCGGTGCCGATCGCGCGTCTCAGCGCCTCGCGGCCGTCCGACGGGGTCTTGAACAGGAGCGAACCGTGCGACAGCACGGTCTCGAAGTTGCCCGCGCCCAGCACCACGAGGTTGCCGTTGTAGACGAGGTCGAGGTTGCGGAACGAGTCCACGACCTCGACGTCCGGGTGACTGCGAACCGCCTCGATGACTGGCGCCGACAGGGTCTGTTCCGAGCCGGCCGTCGGCTGCACGCCCGGGCCGATGAAGAGATCCGCCTGCAGGGTCTGGCCAATCCAGTAGGCCACCGTGTCGCGGAAGCTGCCGATCATCACCGCCACCGCCACCATCATCGACAGGCTGACCGCGAGCGCCGCCACCGAAATGGAGAGCCGGGGGATGGCGGCGGCCAGATTCGCGTGCGCCAGCAGGCCTTCCACACCGAGCACGCGCCGGAGCACGCCGCCCAGCAGTTTGGCGAGCGCGTAGATGATCGCGGGCACCAGGAGCGACGCCCCGATGATCGTGGCGAACGACGCGGCGTAGCCGAAGAGCGGACGGCCATCGACCGGGCCGAGCTGCGCCAACCCCACTGCACCGGCCAGCACCAGCGCCGGGACCACGATGGCGCTCGGCCGCAGCCGCACGCGCGACTCCAGGCGGTCGCTGCCTCGCATCGCGGCGGTTGGAGAGACCTGGCTGGCCTCGCGTGCCGGCAGCATCGCCGAGAGCAGCGACAGCGGCAGACCGATGGCGAACGCCAGCGCGATGTGCCAGGGCGCAAGCGAGGGCGTGGCCGCGGCGGTCGCGATGTAGAGCGTGCTCACCGTTGACGAGGTCAGTCCGACCGCCGCATCGGCCATCACGCGTCCGAGGCCGATGCCCAGCACCGTTCCGGCCAGCCCGAGCACGGCGGCCTCGCTCAGAAACAGCGCCAGCACCTGCCGCCGGGTCACGCCCAGGGCGCGCAGCACGCCGATCTCGTCACGCCGGGCGATGACCGAGATCGTCACGGTGTTGTAGATGAGGAACAGGCCCACCACCAGCGCCACCCACGAGAGCGCCGTGAGGTTCAGGTGGAAGGCGGCCAGCATGCGCTCGACCTGCTCGCCACGCCGGCCCGGCCGCTGCGCCGTGAGACCAGCCGGCAGGCGCGAGGCAATGGCGCTCAGCGACGCATCGATCTGGGCCGTGGTCGGCGCCGCGCCACCCGCGCCGGTCAGCTGCACGTCGATGCGGTCCACGCGTCCCAGCCGGTCGAACGCGAGCTGCGCCGCGGCGATGTCCATCAGCACGAAGCTGCCGTCCATCACGCGCGCCGGGCCCTCGTCTTTCAGCAGCCCGCGGATCACGTAGGTGTTGACGCGATCTCCGGCCATCAGCCGGATTTCCCCGCCCAGCGCATACCCGCGGCGCCGCGCCAGCTTCTCGGTGATGACGATGCTGCGGGGGCTGGTGAGCAGCTCGAGGAACTGCTGTGACGTCATGGCGTCGGTGGCCGAGGCGCTCTGCGCGCCGCGTTCGCGCTCGCCCACCGCGTAGTCGCGCAGGGTGAGATCGCGGAGGATGTCGACACCGAGCACTTTCACGGCCTCGCTGCGACGCGCCGGCCGGCGCGGCGCCTCGCCAGGCGCCGGCGCCCCTGCGCCGGCTGCGCCGACGATGGCCATCTCGCCTTCGATGACCGGCGAGATGGCGCCGAACTCACGGAGCCAGCCCAGGTCGCGGAGCCGCGTCTCGTCCACGCCCGCGGTCCCCAGAATCTCGAGTGACGAGCGGCCGGCGACGGTGCTCAACGCGGTCTCGAAGCCGCGGACCGAACTGCCGTTGGTCAGCTGAATCGCGATGACCACGGCGATCCCGAGCGCGATGCCCACCACGGTGGTTACCGTGCGCGCGCGCTCCTGCGCCATGCGGCGGAGGATGAACTGCCTAAACAGCCGTAGGAACATGGTGGGCCACGGGCACGTCGGCCTGGATGAACTTGCCGTCGCGCATGCGCATGATGCGGCCAGCGGCCGAGGCCACCTCGATCGCGTGCGTGGCCAGCAGGATGGTGATGCCCATTTCCTGGTTGAGCTCGGCCAGCAGCGCCAGCACCCTGGCACCGTTCTCGGAGTCGAGGTTGCCGGTCGGCTCGTCGGCCACCAGCAGCGCGGGCTCGTGCACGAGCGCGCGTGCCAGCGCCGCCCGCTGCATCTCGCCACCCGACACTTCCTGCGGATAATGCTTCAGCCGGTGCCCGATACCCACGCGCGCCGCCAGCCGCGCCGCCCGGCCTTCCGCCTCGGCCACCGCCATGCCACCCAGCAGGCAGGGCAGGGCGATGTTGTCACCGAGCGTGAGCGTGGGCAGCAGGTTGAAGAACTGGAACACGAAGCCGATGCGATCGCGGCGCAGCAGGGTGAGCGCATCGTCCGGCAGCGACGCCAACGCGCGGCCCTCGAGGACGATCGAACCCGAGGAGGGCCGATCCATGGCACCGCACAGGTGCAGCAGCGTGGACTTGCCGCAGCCGGACGGGCCCATCAGCGCCACGAAGTCGCCGCGCTCGAGGGAGAACGACACCCCGGCCAGTGCGCTGACGGCGGCGGTACCTCCGGTGTATGTCTTGGTGAGATCCGAGGCGACGAGCAGGGGCATACCTACATCGTATGACTCCCGCGCCCGGCGCGTGGGTGCGAAAGGCCTCCCGCTCTCAACGAGCGGTGTCGAGCTTGTAGAACCGCGCGATGGCCGAGATGGCCTCGCGCACCGCCGTCTGCCCGGCCAGACGGTCTTCGGGCGTCACCGAGAGGGCGCGTCCGGTGGGCGTCCCATCCAGTTCGTAGCGGTAGTCCCGGAGCGAGACTCCATCCGATACATACAACTGCCGGGCATCGTCGCTCAGCCACCCGTAGACGCTGCCGTAGCTGGAGGCGACCAGCGCGCCGTCCAGCGCCCGGGTGGGTCGCGTCTCGCCCCTGGGCCAGAACAGCGCCTCACCGAAGATCGGCGAAGGCGCTGTGGTCTTGTGGCCGAGCAGCGCGTAGAGGGTCGGCGTGATATCGGCGGTGTACGCGGGCGCCGAGACGTCGCTGACGAATCGCTCCGCCAGCGCCGCGGGCAGGTGCACGATCAGCGGCACCTGGAGGATCTCCGGGAACAGTGTGTAGGCGTGTCCCCATCGGCCCTCCTCCCCCAGCGAATCGCCGTGGTCGGCCGTGAAGATGATGATGCTGTGCTCGTAGAGGCCTCTCGCCTTCAGGTCGTCCACGAACGCGCCGAAGCAGCCGTCCAGCCGCTTCACGCGCGAGGCATATGGAGGATGGAAGCCGGCGTAAGGCTCGCTGTCCACCGCGCCGCCGCCCTCGCGGGTGATGGCGGAGATGTGCACGTCCTGTGAGAGTCCCCAGGTGAACACCGGCGGCCCGCCGGCCGAGATCTGTCCCAGGCGTGAGCGGATGTCGCCGACCATCTCGCAGAAGCGGAAGTCCTTCACCGCGCGGTTCGTGCTGAGCGCGGGCCCCGAGCCCTCGCGTGGCACGACCGCGTCCACCACGTTGTCCCACGACAGCCAGGTCGTGTACTTCTCGTGCAGCAGCAGGTGGTTCAGCGCGTTGAAGGGGGCGTATGGCTCCGGATACTGCTTGTGCGGCACCATGCCGCCCACCCAGATGGACGGCACGGACAGGCCCGTGGCTCCGTACCTCGTGAACGTGCGCTGGAACACCGTGCTCTCCGCCGCGAACTGCTCGAGCGAAGGCGTGAAGCTCACCTGTTCGTTGTAGACCGACAGGTAGTCGCGGCGCAGGCTGTCGATGACGAAGAGGAAAATGTGCGGTCGCACGGGCGCCGGGTCGCCGTCGAGCGGCGCGTGGCGGATGTCGAACGCGTCCACCGCCACGTTCTCGCCCAGGTTCGTGTTGCGCTGCAGGAACGGATAGAAATCCGAGTCGGCGGGCGTCGGCGGCCGTAACGCCTCGCGCAGCGTTCGGAACGACGGATCCACGAGCGTCCACGCGTCCACGGGTGTCGCCGTACCTGCGTCACTCGGGGGCGGGACCACCGCCAGATACACACCCAGCGCGACCACGCAGCCGGCGAAGGCGCCCCGTGGGTGCGGTGGCCTGACCGCGGTCGTGGCGAAGAGACTGGCCAGGGCGAGCGCACTCGTGACCGACAGCAGCCACACGATCATCACCCCCAGCGTGGCGATGAGGAAGTTCCAGTCGACGATGCGGCTCGCCGCCGCGAATCCCCATGCCGCGCCGGCGACAACCGGTAGCCACGCCAGCCACACCCAGAAAGCGGTCGAGGCGAGTCGTGCCGGGATGAAGCCGGTGAGCGCGGTCAGCACGCCGTCGCCGTGCGGCAGCGCGCCCAACCGCCCGCGTGCGGCGACCACCAGCGTCAGCGCGACGGCAAAGCCGACGCCGGCGGCGAAGCGCCCGCCGCCAGAGACCGACAGCGTGGGGAGGATGACGGCCGAGACCACGCCGATGATGCCGGCGGCCAGCAGGCAGGTGGTCAGCCAGAACTCGGCGTAGACGGGCCGCTCACGCAGCGCCGCGAGGCTGCGCACCATGGTGAGAATCAGGAAGATCGCGGCAGCCGCGAGACCGTGCGTGATCGCGCTTGCACCGATGCCCGCCGCCGAGAACTGTCCGCCCCCGATGCCCTGCGAGCCATAGAACAGCACGACGAACGCTGCAGCGCCCATGGCGGCCGCGAAGTCGTGCATCGTGCGGTCGGTGTCGGCCGTCTCTGCCATCGGCCCCGCGCTCAGCAGGTCGGCAATCGCACAGCCCACCGGGAACATCAATGCCGCGAAACAGACCGGCAGCGCCCACCCATCGGGCTGGACCGCCGCCAGGCTCGGGGTGAACGGCAGCACGAGCGCGGCCAGGGCCCAGCAGCCGAGCAGGGCCTGCGCCACCGGGCGCGAGCGCGGATGCGCCAGTACGCGGTGCAGGCCGATCCACGCCACCGGCAGCAGGACGACGACGAAGACGGCATGACGTTCGGCGAACGTCACGAGATCCGGCAGCAGGCGGGGCTGGATGAAGTTGCGATACGCGAACGGCACCGAGACCAGCCAGCTGAAGGTGGCGGTCATGAACCAGAACGTCACGGCGATGGCGCGGGCCACACCCTCGAAGCGACGGATCATCGCGCGCCTCTGTCGAGCCGGTCGAGCCACACCTGCAGCTCGACGCGCCTCCCCGGATCCAGTTCGAGCGCGCGTGTGAACCGCGCCCGCGAGTCGGCGACGCGGCCATCGGTGAAATCGAGCACGCCCAGCGCAACCTGCACGTCGACGTAGGTCTCGGTCAGGGCCACGGCGCGGTCGAGTGCCGCCCTGGCTTCGGCCCGGCGCCCCAGCCGCTGATACGCCAGTCCCTGCATCAGATGTACGTCAGGGTTGTCGGGCACCCGCGTCACGGCCGGTTCGACCACGGCCAGCGCTTCCCGGGCATCGTTCCTGATCAACAGCGCACTGGCCAGTCCGATGCGGCTGTCGCTGTGTAACGGGTCCACGCGCACCCCCTCTCGAAACGCATTCAGGGCGTCGTCGTGACGGCGCTCGCGCTGGTAGGCACGGCCCAGGAACGACCAGAGCTCACCGTTCATCGGATCGAAGTCCCGGCACCGCTCGAAGGCGCGCACCGAGGCCACGGGATCACCGGCACGCAGGTAGGCGTGGCCAATCGCCGGACAGGCGTCCTCCGGGGTCGGTGAGGTCCGGGTGAACTGCTCCCATGCCGCGGCTTCGTCGGCGGAACGGCCGAGGCCGTAGTAGATGCGCGCCAGCCGATCCGAGTAGACCTGCTGAGTGGGGAAGCGCTCGACCAGCGCCCGCGTGGGCTCCAGCGCATCGTCCCAGCGGCCGTTGCTGAAGGCGTCGCGGCTGGCGACCATCCACGCCTCGGCCTCGACGTCCGCGGCCACGGTGGCTACTTCGGCGCCGGGGAACAGCACCCAGCTGAAGAGCGCCAGCAACGAGCCGGCCGCCAGCAACCGCCAGAGGGGAGTCATGCGGCTAGAAGATCACGCGAAGGCTTGCCGAGACGGTGTGCTGCCGCAGCGGGCCGAACGAGCGTTCCTGTCGACTGGTGCTGCCCGAGGCCGCCGCACGCAGGCGCGCGCCCAGCCGCGCATCGAACTCCGCGCGCACCGTGTCCGAGTCGAGCGTCAGCAGATCGGCCAGGTTGCGGACTTCGTCACGCGTGAAGCCATGGCTGTAGCCCATGCCGAAGAAGCTGGTCCCGTCGGACCCGAAATAGCGGCGCACGACCCCGTGGTACGAGCTCGAGTCCGATGGCTCCGCCGGGATGAAGTAGACGCGCCCGGTCAGCATCCAGTTGCCCGCGTATTTGGTGAGCGTGCCGACGTAGATGTTCGTGGCCGAGGCGAAATCCAGGCGGCGCCATCCGAGCGAGCCTTCGAATCCGCCACCCAGTGACTGATACAGCTCGAGCCCGACGCGGCTGGCCGGGTAGAGCGCCTTGTCGAGGCTGGCGCCGAGGTTGATGTAGCCGTAGGTGCCGGGTCGCAGCCGGGGATAGGCTTCGATCTCGAACTGCGTGTCCGACAACCCGAAGCGCTCCGAGTAACTGGCGCGCGCCAGCACCGTGCCGACCGGCGTCATCCGTCCGATCGTGGCGGCCGTCTCCTTCCACGTCGCGCGGTCGTCATCGAACCAGTCCACGGTGTGTGACAGCTGCGCCGACCACGGACGGAGCTTCGCGTCGAGCCGCTCGCCAAGGGCCCGGGCTCCCACGTTCCCCGGCTCGCTCGAGAGCACGGTGTCCACGGTGCGGCGCGCCTGCTGCGATTGCCCCAGACCGTCCTGGGCGCGCGCGCGGTAGAGCATCCACCGGGCGTCGTTCGGCTGCTGCTTCAGGCCCTCAATGGCCACGCGGTTCAGGCGGTCGTATTCACCCGCCCACCACTCGACGTTGGCGAGGGCGACGCGCGCGTCGGTATAGGCGGGGGCCTGCGTCAGCACCTGCTCCAGCTCACGCCGGGCGTCGTCGTATCGGCCCGACCATGACAGCACCAGTCCGTAGAGAAGACGTGAGTCCACGTCGCGCGGACTGGCGGCCAGCTGGGTTTCCAGGATGCGCAACGCGTCCGGACGACGGCCTGCGTTCACCGCGTCCCGCGCCTCCTTCAGCACGATCTCGGTGGGGCGCTGCTGCGCGTGGGCGGGCGAGGTCAGCGGCGGGGCGGCCAGACAGCACAGGAGCAGGAGAAAGCCGGAACGCGCACAACCCATCGGTGAAGATATCGGCCGCGAACCTGAATCGGAGCAGAGGGGTGCAATCCCGTGAGCATCGTCCGATAACCCTCACGTGAATTCCGGTGTGGGTCAGGCGATCGCTGCAGCGGCCGCCCTGGCCTTTGTGTTCCTGTGCCTTGCCCTGGCGTTCTGGCGACTGCGGAGACCTGTCTCCATCGACGCGCCAGTGCCGGCGTCTGCCACGACGCTCGGGCTGTCGACGATGCCGGCGCCAGCAGGCCTCGCGGGAGGTTCGGCGCCATACGCCGACGAGGCGCGGGGCCGGCGGGCAACCGTGACGCGCGCGCCGCAGCCCGGGGCGGTGACCGTGCCGCGAACGGCGGAATGGCGGGACCTGGCACAGCGGCTCGAACCAGCGGCCCGCCTGCTGGGGGCGAGCGGCATGATCGTCTGGACGTGCAGCCCGGATGGCCAGCAACTGGAAGTCACCGCCGCGCACGGGTACAGCGACGGGTTCCTCGGCCGGATCGGGCCGATTGCCCTCGACGCGCCGGTTCTCACCGCCGTCGCGTTCGTCGAAGGGCGGACGCGCACGCGCGCCCGGAAGGGCAGCCGGTTGGCGGCCATCGCGGTGCCAATCGAGCGTGACGGCCTGGCGATTGGTGTCCTCACTGCCGAAGTCGATTCCACTGCCGGCGACCGCGTGTCGTCCGATGCGGAAGCGCTCGTGCGGCTGCTGGCGACACAGATGGTGGCGCCGCTCACCGCCCTGTCGCCGCCCGCCGGGCGGAGGGAGGCAAGCGCGCCGCCGCGCCGGCCCGCGCCCCGTCCGCAGACCGAAGCGCTGCCAGCATACGGTGCCACCGACATGGCGGCGGCGGAGGTGTCGGTGCCATCCGTGCTCGCGTCGCATGCGATGGCTGGCCCCGCCACGCTCACACCGCCGCCCAGCACCTTCGACCCGATCGCGGTGACGGTGCGCGTGGCGCCATCAGAGCCCGCTCCCACACCCTTGCCCCCCGCGCCACCGGCCGTCTCGCATCACGCCGAGGACGATCCGGAGTCGACGCTGCGCGAAGCGCGGAGCCGCTTCATCGCGGGGTTCCGGAAGCGCTGCAGCAGCATCGACGAACTGATCGAGGAAGTGGAGCAGAAGGGCACCGACGGCCCGGTGCTGGCCTTGAGGCAGATCGTCCACCGGATGTCGGGCCTCGCCATCATCGTCGGCATGCAGGCGGTGAGCGCGCGGGCCGCCGAGCTGGATCGGTTGCTCGATGCGCCGCGAACCGCGGTCGACGTGGCACGTCTGCGCCGGGCCTTCGAGGACATGCAGGACGCGTTCACGGCCGACCTCGCGATGGTGCCGCCGCTGTGGGCCGCTCCCTCCGGGCCGGCGGTGGGCGCGCTCGTGATGCTGGTGACCGGCGACGCGGAGCTGGCCGCGCGGATGTCCGACGACCTGCGGGGCTCCGCCTACCGCGTCACGCTGGCCGGCAACGGCCACCGGGCTTTGCTGGCGGCGCGAGCCGAGCGCCCGGACGTAATCCTGCTCGACGTGGACCTGGCAGGGGAGCTGGATGGCCACGGCGTGTGCCGGCGGTTGAAGACCGACCCTGCGCTCGCCGCGATCCCTGTCGTGCTGGTGGCGTCGCACGCGTCGACGGTGGACCGGATGGCGGGTTTTGCGCTGGGCGCGGACGATTACCTCACCAAGCCGGTGCAGACGATCGAGATGCTGCTGCGGGTGCGATGGATGCTCACACGTCCGACCAACGATCGGCAACCGCCGCCCCGCGCCGGCGGCGGCCTGCTGACCTACGACGCCTTCGTGGCGGCATCGCGCGAAGTGCTGCATCAGGGCGCCGCGGCGCTCGGGGTCGTCCGCGTGCCGCACGCACAGATCTCCGATATGGCGGCGCTCTTCGGCGACGACCTGCGGCGCAAGGACCTGCTCGGCCGCTACACGGACACCCAGCTGGTGGTGCTGATGCCGGGCGCGACGGCGGGGGTGGCGTCGCGCCGCATCGGCGGCGTTCTCGACATCGCGCGCGCGGCCGGCCTGGAAGCGGCTTGCGCGGGCGTGACCGCCACGGGCCTGTCGGCCGAGCGTTTCATCGAGCCGCTGCTGGCGCAGGCGGAATCGGCGCTGTCCGCCGCCCAGGTCCAGGGCGCATCCGTGGTGGTGCACGGCTCGGCGGCCGGCGCCAATGCCTTGGTGCAGCGCGCCACCGTGCTGATCGTCGATGACGACCCCGATGTCGTGCACATCATCGATGCGCGGCTGAAGGCGGCGGGGCTCCAGACCATTGTCGCCTTCGATGGCCAGCAGGCGCTGCATCAGGTCGAGACCAGCGCTCCGTCGGTGATGGTGCTGGAGCTGATGCTGCCGAAGCGATCCGGATTCGATGTGCTCGCGCGGCTGCGCGACCTGCCCGAGCCGCGGCCCAGGGTGATCGTGGTCTCGTCGCGCAGCCGTGAAGAAGACGTGATGCGAGCCTTCGAGCTGGGGGCCGACGACTACCTGACCAAGCCTTTCAGTCCACAGGAACTGCTGGCCCGTATCGGGCGCCTGTTGCGCACACGCTGATGCAGACTCTTGCGCACCAGCTGCGCGACCTGTTGATTCCAGCCTTGCTCGCCGCCAGCGCCGGCATCCTGCTGCTGCTGCTCGTCGTCATCGCGCAGCGTCTGGTGCGGAACGCCGCGGCGTGGCGGCTGAAGCGGCGGCGAGGGCGCTACCTGCCGCTGCTGCGGGTGGCCACCGATGGGCCAGAGTCGGCTCGCGCGGCGGCGCTGGCCGCGCTCCGTGGCATCAGTCGGCGCCATCGCCTGGTCGTGGCCGACGCCCTGCTCGAGCCGCTGCGCGTGGTGCAGGGGTCCGCGGTGGAGCGGGCGCGCGAGGTGGCCGGCGAGCTGGGGCTGCTGGACGAATGGCGCCGGGGTCTCGAGCGCGGGTCGTGGTCGGCGCGTGCGAAGGCCGCGCTGGCACTGGGGCTGGTCCGTGATCGTGAGGCCGTGCCCCTGCTGGTGCGGGTGCTGGACGACCAGCACGACGAGATACGCGCCGCCGCGGTGGACGCGCTCGGCTCGATCGGCGACGTGGCGGCCGTGCAGGCGCTGCTCGAGCGCATCGGCGAGCAATCGCGCCATCAGCAGGCCCGCCTGGTCGAGGCGCTGCGCCGGATTGGGCCTGCCGTCACGGCCTCGATTGTCAGTCTGGGCGCGGCAGCGCCCGGTGAGCGGCGCACGATCGCCGAGATCCTCGCGCTGGTCGGAGGCACCGGCGCGCGCGTCACGCTGATGGAGTGGGCGGCCGATGCCGACGCGCCGGTGCGGGCGGCCGCGTGGCGCGCCATCGGCATGATCGGCATGGACGATCGCGCCGCCTATCACGCGCTGCGGGCGCTGAGCGACGACGACCCCCGCGTGCGGGCCCAGGCCGCACAGGCGCTGGGGCGCACCGGTCGCACCGATTTCGTGCCGTATCTGCAGTCGCATCTCGACGATGAGTGGGAGGTGGCGGCGCAGGGGGCGCGGGCCCTGGCCCGCCTCGGGGACCAGGGGCGTGCCGCGCTCCAGGCGCGGGAGGACTCGGGCGCGGGCGGGCACGGCCTCGAGCTCGCCAGGCACTTCCTCTGGGAGCAGCGCCGGACATGAGAGACAGCCTCGTCTCAGTGCTGCAGGGATTCGACCTGTTCGTGCTGGGATATTTCCTGACGCTCAACTCGTTGTACCTGGTGTTCTCGGTGGTGGCCTTCTTCCGGCTGATGTCGCATCGCCGCCGCTGGACGCCGCGGGCGCTCGACACGGTGCTGCGCTCGCCGGCGACGCCGCCGATCTCGCTGATCGTGCCGGCCTACGGCGAAGAGGCGACGATTGCCGACAGCCTGCGCGGGCTGCTGCTCCTCAACTACCCGCACTTCGAGGTGGTCGTCATCAACGACGGCTCGAAGGATCGCACGCTCGACGTCGCGATTCAGGCCTTCGGCCTGATGCGCGCGCCGGTCGCCTATCAGCAGCCGATCGAGACCGCGCCGGTGCGCGGGCTGTACCGCTCGCTGGACCATCCCGACCTGGTGATGATCGACAAGGCCAACGGCGGCAAGGCGGACGCGATCAACGCCGGCCTGAACGCTGCGCGTTACGACCTGGTGTGCGTCATCGACGCGGACTCGCTGCTCGAGGAACTGGCGCTGGCGCGAGGCGTGCTGCCGTTCATCGAGGATCCCTCCACGGTGGCGGTGGGCGGCGTCATCCGCATCGTCAATGGCTGCACCGTCGACGCGGGCCGCGTGACGAAGGTGCGGTTGCCCTCGGATTGGCTCGCGCGCTTCCAGGTGGTCGAGTACCTCCGCGCCTTCCTCAGCGGCCGCGTGGCGATGTCGGCGATGAACGCGCTGCTCATCGTGTCCGGCGCCTTCGGGATCTTCCGGCGGAGCGCCATCATCGAGGCCGGCGGCTTCCGCACCGATACGATCGGCGAGGACATGGAGGTGATCGTGCGGCTGCACCGGCGCATGCGGCAGCAGAATCGCAAGTACCGCATCGTCTTTCAGCCCGATCCGGTGTGCTGGACCGAGGTGCCGGAGTCGATGGCCATCCTCGCCAACCAGCGCAATCGCTGGCAGCGGGGCACGCTGCAGGTGCTGGCGGCGCACGCGCCGATGATCGGCAGCCCGCGCTACGGTGCCGTCGGGCTGTTCGCGCTGCCGTATTTCGCGATCTTCGAGGCGGCCAGCCCGGTGATCGAGGCCGCAGGCTACATGGTCAACGGCATCGCCGTGGCCGCGGGCCTGCTGGACGTCGTCTTCGCACAGCTCTTCTTCCTCACCGCCATCGCCTTCGGCGCGCTGATCTCCGTGATCTCGGTGCTGCTCGAGGAGGTGTCGTTCCGGCGCTACCCGCGGATTCGCGACCTGCTGATGCTGTTCGCGCTCGGCATCCTCGAGAACTTCGGCTACCGGCAGATGACCACGTGGTGGCGGCTGAAGGGGACGGTGGACTACTTCCGCGGGCGGCAGGGGTGGGGGGCGATGGTGAGGAAAGGGTTTGCGGCGAGGTGAGAGCCGGAGGGTTCGAAGTTCAACGTTGATGGCGTAGCCGGGTTCGGTCTACGATAGAGGTTCGTTTGCCAGCGGCGCACCCGCGCTGAGGGCACCTACCTGCCGCGTTCCTCGGTAGCTCAACGGCAGAGCATCCGGCTGTTAACCGGAGGGTTGCTGGTTCGAATCCAGCCCGAGGAGCCAACTTTGCTCTGGCAAAGTTGGCAGCCTCGTGCTGATTCCAGTTCATGCCGCCCCTCGCTCCGCTCGGCGCGAGCATGCTCGAACCCAGCCCGAGGAGCCACCTTTGCCTGGCAAAGTTGGCAACCTTGGCCTGTTTTCAGTTCAATCCCGCCTCGTCCCCTGGCTCGGCGGGAGCACGCTCGAACCCAGCCCGACGAGGTCAATCCCTCGCTGGTGTATTCCGGAGACATGGGTAACAGTGTCGGCTGAGGGGCTTGGCGATCGCATTTTGCCCTTGCCCTGCATGGGAGCCCGTCAGGTTGTCCCGGCGCACTCACACCCGGGAATCGCGACAGAGGAACACGACCATGATGAACGCTGCGCGAGAGTTGAAGCTGGCGGCTCGTTCGCTCCGGCGTCGGCCGTCGTTCACCATGGTCGTCACCGCCACGCTGGCCCTTGGAATCGGGGCTACCGTGGCGATTTTCACCGTCGTCAACTCGGTCCTGTTGCGTCCGTTGCCGTATCCCGACTCTGATCAGATCGTCACCGTTCGCCACCACGCCCCGGGCATCAATGTGCCTGAGCTGCAGAGCTCACCGGGCCTCATCGAGCACTATCGCGCGAGCAGTACGACGCTGACTCGGATTGCCGGCTATGCGATGCGGCAGCGCAATCTCACGGGGAGCGCTCAGCCGGAACGTGTTCGCACGGTGGCGGTGACGCCGGAATTCTTCGACGCATTGGCGGTCCGTCCCGCGATCGGCCGCGCCTTCAGCGAGGCGGATGCGCGCGGCCAGGCGCCGCTGGTCGGTATTCTCGCCGACAGCCTGTGGCGCTCGCGCTTCGGCGCCGATCCCGCCATTGTCGGGCGGCACATTCAGGCCGATGGCCGCACCATGGAGATTGTCGGCGTGATGCCGCCGCGATTCGCCTTCCCCGATCCGGACACGCGCCTGATCGTGCCGCTGTGGCTTGACCCGCAGCGCGGCTTCGGCACCTTCGGCGTGCGCACGCTCGCACGCCTGGCGCCGGGTGCTTCGATCGAGGCCGCACGGCAGGAGGTCGCGGCGCTGCAGCGGCGCATCCCGGAGCGATTCCCCGAGCTGACGCAGGACACGCTCGATCGGTTCCGATGGTCGGTCACGCTCGACCCGCTGCGCGACACGGTGGTCCGCGACATCGTCAGGCCGCTGTGGATCCTGTTCGCGAGTGTGGCCGTCGTGCTCCTGATCGCCGGCGCGAATGTCGTCAACCTGCTGCTGGTACGTGCCGAATCACGCAAACGCGAAGTCGCCGTGCGAGCGGCGCTCGGTGGCAGTCGGGGCAGAATCGCGGCGATGTTTCTTGCCGAAAGCACAATGCTGGCGGCGGGCGGAGGCCTCCTCGGATCGGCGATCGCGGCGGCCGGCATTCAGCTGCTCCGTGCCTACGGGCCGGCGCAGTTGCCGCGCCTCCATGAGATCAGCGTCGATGCCACGTCGCTGATCTTCGCGTCGGCGCTGAGCCTGGCGGTCGGCGTGGCCGTCGGCATGGCGCCACTATCGGGGCTGGCGCGACCGTCGTTCGCGCAAGCGTTGCGCGACGGCGGCCGTGGCGTCACAGCGGGCCGCCATCGGCATCTCGTCCGCCGGCTGCTGATCGTGGGTCAGGTTGCGATGGCGCTCGTGCTGCTCGTGGGATCGGGATTGATGCTCCAGAGCGTGGCGCGACTCGCGAGGGTGGACCCGGGCTTCCGCGCGGATGGACTGCTCACCACCGGCGTCAGCATCGGCAACGGATCGGACCGGGCCCGGGCGAGTGCGTTCTACCAGCGCGTGCTCGAAGAACTGGCGAGCCTGCCCGGCGTGACGTCGGTGGGCGCATCCAACAGCCTGCCCATCGAGGCTGGTGGCATGAACGGGTCGAGCTTCGCCATCCAATCCCGTCCCCGCGCCGAGAGCGAGATCCAACCCGTCACGATGTATCAAGCGGTGACGGCAGGGTATTTCGAAACGCTCGGCGTGCGGCTGATCGAGGGCCGATTCCCGACGCGAGACGACGACGCTCAGGGACGACCCGTCCTGTGGGTGAACGAGACCTTCGCGCGCGACTTCCTGGGCGGCCGCGCCATCGGCGAGCGCATCCAGCTGGAAGGCAACTGGCTCGAGATTGTCGGCGTCGTGGGTGATATCCGGACGTTTGGGCTTCGCGATGACATCCGGCCGGTGGCCTATCTGCCGCCGACGGTGCCAATGCCCATGGTATCGCTGGATGTGATGCAGATTGTGATTCGGACGGCGGGAGCGCCGGGGTCGCTCGCCTCCTCGCTTCGTCCGGCCGTCGATCGCGTCGACGCGTCGGCGCCGCTCATGCGCATCCGAACCATGGAGGAGATCGTCGAGTCGTCGTTCGCGCAGTTGTCATTCACGATGACGTTGATGGTCATCGCGGCCGGGCTGGCCGTCGTGCTCGGACTGGTGGGCCTCTACGGTGTGATCAGTTACGTCGTCAGCGAGCGGACGGCCGAAATCGGTGTGAGGCTGGCGCTTGGCGCACGTCCAGGCCAGGTGCGAGCCATGGTGCTGCGCCAGGGGCTCAGTGTGGCGCTCGCCGGCGTAGCCGCCGGATTGGTCGCGGCGATCGCCGCAACCCGCGTCTTGAGCTCGCTGCTCTTCGACGTGTCGGACCGCGATCCCGTCACGTTCGCCAGCGTGACGGCCATCCTCATCGCCGTCAGCGCGTTGGCCAGCTACCTGCCGGCGAGGCGCGCAGCGAACATCGATCCATTGGCGGCGATCAGGCAGGACTGAAGTGCGACGATGCGCGCTGGCAGCCGTCTCCCCTCATCGCCGTTCTGGCCCGCAGCCGCGATCAGGCTTGGCAGGACTGACCCTCTGGCGGTCCAATCAGATCTCTTCGCGGACCTGTGCGTAAGCGAGCGCCGCGAAGATGCCCGTGCCCCCCAGTACATTGCCCGCGAAGGCAGGCAGGATGCCTCCGAACACCGCTGTGACCAGCGCAAGCTCGCCGCGTGCGACGAGGATGAACAGCTCGGTTGAGCCCGCCACCACATGTGACATGCCGCCAAGCCCAATCATGTAGGTCACTCGAACCGAGCATCGGGCAGGATGTGGCCATGGACCAGCATCAGCGCCGCGGCGGCGCAGCCGACAAGGTTCGCGATGAAGACGATGCCCCAGAGCCGCGCCGTCTGATAGAGATGCGCCCGGGTCGGCGCCAGGAACAGCGGCAGGATGGGAGTGATCGTGTTTTCGGTGAACAGCTGCATCCGGCCGAGGATCACGATCAGGAAACCAACGGTGTAGCCCAGGTTCGAGATGCCCGCCGCCCAGTCCTCATCGGGCAGGATCGACTCGAGGAACCCCTTGCAGAGCACCGACATGCTGATCGACAGCCCCGCGGCGACGCCGGACCACCACAGCGCGCTGAAGGGCCGGGACAGCTCGTGTTCTCCCTCCCGGCGGATGGCCTCGAAGATGACGGACGAGTGGACGTTCTTGTTCTCTTCTACTTGCTGTTCTTCGTCACGATCGAGACTGGCCTCTTTCGCCATCTCAACACTCGCTCCCTCCGGCGAGCTTATACGACGACCACGGCTCCCCGTAAATCTGCATTCACATTCGGGTGGTTGCTGAAATAGCGCCTGAGTGCATCAATCGCAGAAATGGGTAATTCGCGGCGATTGCTCCCGTATTTCTTGGGTACGCCCTGCGACGTGATGAAGGCCACCGTGTAGTGGCGATCGGATTCGATCCCCTCGCCGTCAACGAAGAACTGTTGGATGCGCGATCCGGAAGGATTCTCGGCTTTGATGTAGATATTGACGCCGAGACACCGCTTCAGGTAGCCGCCCATCTGCTTGTAGGGATCGGCCGCCAACGTGTGTTCGAGATTCGCCTCCATCATCTCCCACATCTCCCGCCCCGTCAGCTCCGCGAGGGACACCGGTGGGTTGGGTGGCACGATGTTCCAGAGATCATTCACCGTGACTGGGCCAGGCGGAATCGGCGCGCCATAACGCCAGCCGTTGGAAAACGCTACGCGCGTGTCGGCGGCTTCCGCGATCGCTTGCAGGAGCAGATTGTCCATGGTCGCTTCGAGAAAGGTGTTTCGGTTGAGGGCCGTTTCGGTCTGTCCCACAACCTCGGACAGCATCCGGCGTTGTGGAGCGACGACGTGTTCCACTGCCCGCTGCATCTCGGCGTCGGGCGGGATTGAATCGTCGACACGGATCAACTGGTGGCGGACGCCGGTGACACGCGCGCCGGTGAGTTCGACATCGAGCCGGCCAATGAATGACCCATGACAACCGGACTGGATGATTGTGGCCCCGTTCACCCGCAAAGGCGCATCCATACGGTTATGGGTATGACCGCTCAAAAGAATGTCGATGCCTGCGACTTCCGAGGCGAGCTTGACGTCCTGCGGGAAGCCGAGGTGCGAGAGCACGACGACGAGATCGACGCGCTCCCGTTCCCGCAAGCGTCGGATATGTCCGGGCAATTCCTCGTTGCCGAGCGTGAAACGAAGGCCCGTGCTGAAATGTTCGGGCATCGTCTTGTCAATGATCGTAGCCGCGATGCCAATGACGCCGACGCGCACCCCGCCTCGTTCAATC
>Ga0105103_10000497_pt1 | contig 22264 bp, 18 predicted proteins | sample PPLLaktember2015_2_FD_79107 | JGI IMG/M metagenome (GOLD analysis project Ga0105103, IMG submission 79107) | Freshwater sediment microbial communities from Prairie Pothole Lake near Jamestown, North Dakota, USA - PPLs Lake P7 Core (6) Depth... | ecosystem: Environmental > Aquatic > Freshwater >...
TTGCTTATACCCGGACCGGGATTGTTGGCAACCACGATAAACTGGTTGACGGTTGAAGGATTCTCTTTTTGTGCAGAGGCAAAGAAGCCAATCTGGAAAAGAAAAACAAAAAAGAAAGAGAGTGATTTTCGCATATCGATTGTATATTAAATTTAAGATATTTCCCTGGTGTACCTTCGTGATTTCCTTTGTGTCCTTCGTGGTAAACTTCTTTTTAACCACAAAGGACACAGAGGTTTGCACAAAGGACACAAAGCTATTTAAGTTCATTTTCTATAAATGCTCCCAGTTTCTTATACTTTACATAAAGCTCCTCGTATCTTTTGGCTCTGACAGGATCGGGTTTATACTCTTTCTCAAATCCCCCGCCCATTGCTTTCTGCGCCGTTTCAAAATCAATGTGGATCCCGGCCATTACCGCTGCGGCCATTGCAGATCCAAGGGCACATGTCTGATCGGAACTTGCAACCTTGATCGGCATATTCAATACATCAGCGACAATCTGCATTACAAATGGGCTCTTTTTTGCGACACCTCCGATTGCAATCACGCCGTCAATCCTGACTCCCTCTGAAACAAACCGGTCATTAATCATACGTGAACCGAAGGCAGTAGCCTCAACAAGCGATTTAAATACTCTTGGGGCATCGGAACCCAGCGACAGTCCGGCTATTGCTCCCTTCAGCTCCTGGTTGGCATCGGGTGTGCGCCTCCCGTTGAGCCAGTCTAGGGCCACAATAGCTGTCTCCTCATCTGACAGCGATTCTGCCTGTCTGCTTAACTCATTAATCATCCTGTCGGAAGTTTCAGTACGGATCCTGTTTTTTGTCAGCTCATCCAGCCATGTCATTCCCTGAATTATTTCTGTCACAGGCCACATAAGCAGTTTCCCGAACCAGGCATAAACATCGCCAAAAGCCGATTGTCCGGCTTCGAGTCCCAGCATTCCCGGGATTATTGATCCGTCAACCTGTCCGCATATCCCTGCAACAAGCTTATCGCCAACATCATCCATTGGTGAAACAATCATATCGCAGGTTGAGGTCCCCATTACTTTTATCAGCTGATATGGACTTATCTCTCCTCCGATCGCACCCAGGTGAGCATCGAAGGCTCCGGTCCCGACTTTTACGCCAGCAGGCATGCCAAGCCTGCGGGCCCACTCTTCTGACATGGTTCCGGCGCTTACATCGCATGTGAATGTATTTGTGAATAATCTTTCCCTGAGCCCGGCAAGAATGGGATCGAGCATGACGAGGAACTTTTCGTCGGGAAGGCCATTGAAGTCTTCATGCCACATGGCTTTATGTCCTGCCGCACAACGGCTTCTTTTCAAAGTCAGGGGATCTGTATTACCGGTCAGCAAAGCAGGAATCCAGTCACAGTGTTCAACCCATGAAAAGGCATTTCCCCTTACTTTTTCACTTGAGCGCATTACATGCAGGATCTTGGCCCAGAACCATTCAGAGGAGTACACACCTCCTTCAAATTTTGTATAGTCTGTTCCTCCCCACGATCTTGCCAGTTCATTGATCTCGGCAGCCTCCCTTACGGCAGTATGATCTTTCCATAAAACAAACATTGCATCCGGATCATCTTCGAATCCCGGTTTCAGGGAAAGCGGAACACCTTCCCTGTCGACAGCAACAGGAGTGGAGCCAGTTGTGTCGACAGTTATGCCTGCGATATTATCTGTCACTTCTCCGGGCAGATCCTTAAGGGCCTCCTTTATTGAATACTCCATCCCTTCGATATAATCCAGGGGATGCTGCCGGAAGCGGTTTGCCGAAGGATCGCAGTAGAGCCCCTGGTTCCACCTGGGATATTCAAATACTGCAGTACCTGCAGTCTCTCCGTTGCTTGTATCAACAACCACGCACCGGACGGAGTCGGTACCATAGTCGAGCCCTATAACATATTTTTTCACCATAGTTTGAAATTTGATTTCATTTCTTTTTAACCTGTCCGTAATATGCATTTTTCCCGTGCTTTCGCTTAAAATGCTTATCGATGAGATTCTGATCAATAGGCTTGGTATGATTTAAAAGTACTGTATAGAATGCCATTCTGGCTATCTCCTCGAGCGCTATTGCGTTGTATACGGCTTCTTCAGCATCAAGGCCCCAGCAGAATGGTCCATGACAGTTAACCAAAGCAGACGGCATTGCCAGGGGATCTGAAATTGCAAGCCTTTCAACGATAATTCTCCCCGTATTCAGCTCATAATCCTTACTGATCTCATCATTCCGGAGTTTGCGGGTGCACGGAACCTCACCGTAATAGTGGTCGGCATGGGTTGTCCCGAAAGGCGGTATATCCTTCCCGGCCTGGGCCCATGCAGTGGCATAAGCTGAGTGTGTATGAACCACTCCTCCGATCGAGGACCAGGTTTTATAAAGGAATATGTGCGTTGGAGCATCGGTTGATGGTTTGTATTTTCCTTCAACCAGGTTGCCTTCCGGATCGAGGACAACCATGTCGCCGGCTTTCATTTCCGAATAGCTAATACCCGAAGGTTTAATAACGACAAGTCCGCTTTCACGATCCCTCCCGCTTGCATTACCCCAGGTGTGGATAACAAGCCCCTGCTTAACCAGTTCCATATTGGCCCTGAAAACAGTCTCTTTCAATTTCTCCAGCATAACTCTTCTAACTTTAAGTACTCCAAACTCTAGTCACTCTAGTCACTCTAGTCACTCTAGTCACTCTAGTCACTCTAGTCACTTTAGTCACTCCTAATTGACATCCAGACTGAAGTCAAATCCATGTCTTTTGTGGACCTCATAGCGCTCTTTATTGAATCTGTAATAAAAAGCTCCCTTCTTTGAGGTCTCTTTCTCCTTCTCATCCAGTTTTTCAAGGATATTCATTGATAATATTTTCTTCCTGAAATTCCGTTTGTCTATATTGCGCTGATAAATAGCCTCATAAAGGTCCTGAAGCTGAACAAGGGTAAATTTTTCCGGTAAAAGGGCAAATCCGACGGGCTTGACTTTGACCTGCATCTGAAGCTCAACCAGGGCCCTTTCAACCATATCCCTGTGATCGAAAATAAGGCGGGGCAACCGGGTAAGCGACTGCCATTGTGCCCCGTTAAGCTCTTTAAGTCTGCTGTCGATGTCCTGAATCTTAATAAGAGCGCTGTAAGATGTTGAGATAACCCTTGCGCCCGGATCCCTTTCAATCTGGCCGTAAGTAAATGATTGTTCCATATAGACATCCCTGAGTCCGGTAAGCTGGAACAGGATCCTGCAAGCAGCCTCGTCAAGGCTCTCCTTTTCTCTTACAAAGCCTCCAGCAAGCGACCATTTGCCCCTGGCAGGCTCAAAGCTTCTCTTGATAAGCAGAAGCCTGATCTCCTTCTCGAGAATATCATAGCCGAATACAATGCAATCGACAGCAACCAGATGCTTTGGATGTCCTGAATAGAGCTTCATAATAAGTATTCAGACGATGAGCCTTTTAAAACATTCTATCCGGTAACAGGTCAGATCATACTACCTGAAATATGATAATAAACCTCGTTCCACCTGATCTCCTTCCTGAATGATGCCAGATCGCATTTCTCATCAATCAGAATATATTCAATCCCCATCATTCCGGAAAGATCTTCGATGTATTCTGCATTTATTGCTGTGCTGAAACCGGTATGATGAGCCCCTCCTGCAAGGATCCATGCACCGGCCGCGGTCTTCAGGTCGGGCATTGGTTTCCACAGTACGCTTGCAACAGGAAGGTTCGGCATATCGGGACAATCGACGACCTCGACCTTATTTACAATCATTCTGAACCTGTTCCCAAGGTCAATCAGTGAGGCACATACAGCACTGCCTGTTGCGGATTTGAAAACCAGCCTTGCCGGGTCAGCCTTGCCTCCGATCGACAAGGGATGGACCTCAAGATATGGTTTGTCGGAAGCTATCGACGGACAGACTTCGAGCATATGAGCTCCAAGTACCCTCATACCGGCAGGGTCAAGATGATATGTATAATCTTCCATGAAAGAGGTGCCGCCGGGAAGTCGTGATGCCATGACTTTCATCGATCTGACAAGGGAAGCGGTTTTCCAGTCACCCTCCGCACCGAAGCCATACCCTTTTTCCATTAGCCGCTGAACAGCAAGACCCGGTAATTGCTTCAGACCATGAAGATCTTCAAATGTCGTTGTGAAAGCCTTGAAATTACCAGCTTTCAGGAAACTTGTCATTCCGGCTTCAATCTTTGCTGCATCCCTGAGGGTATCAGAATTTTCAACATCCCTTGTCAGATTATAGGAAGCCTTGTACTCCTCAATCAGGGCGCTAATCTGGCTATCCGTTGCCGAATTAACCGCAGCCACAAGGTCGCCGATACCAAATCCGTAAACGGAGTATCCCATTTTCATCTGGGCGCTCACTTTATTTCCCTCTGTTACTGCAACATCGCGCATGTTATCGCCAAAACGGGCAATCTTCATACTGCGTGCATCATCGAATGCTGCAGCTGCCCTTGCCCATACCGCTATGCGGTCGACAGTCTCCGGATCCTCCCAGTGCCCTACAACCACCTTACGGTTCAGGCGCATCCTGGAGCAGATGAATCCGAACTCGCGGTCGCCATGTGCCGATTGGTTAAGGTTCATGAAATCCATGTCGATGGTATCCCACGGAATATCCCTGTTGAGCTGGGTATGAAAATGCAGAAAGGGTTTATTAAGGATGCCAAGTCCCCTGATCCACATTTTTGCTGGGGAGAATGTATGCATCCATGTGATCAGTCCTATACAGTTCCTGTTATTGTTTGCTTCAGAACAGAGCTCATGGATTGAATCGGGTGTTGTAAGAACAGGTTTGAAGATTACCCTTACAGACATCTTCGGGGAATTGTCGAGGGCTTCAGCAATTGCTCTTGAATCAGCAGCCACCTGAAGCAGTGTGTCGGGACCGTAAAGATGCTGGCTTCCGGTTATGAACCAGATCTCCTTGAGGGTTAAGTTGTACATAATTTATCTATATAAAAGGGTGAAAAGGCGTAACGGCCCCGACGCTGCGGTCGGGGTCTTCGCTTCGCTTCGACGTAACGGCATAAAGGCGTGACGGCATAACAGCGTAACGGCATAAAGGCGTGACGGCATAACGGCATAACGGCGTAACTGCATAACTGCATAACTGCACAACCGATTAAAGGCAGTCTACCAGAAATAGGCATAAAATGCTATAATTACTGCAATTACAAGTCCTGAGAAGAAGAGATCCCAGTTATTGTAGCTGGCTCTTGTCAAAGCTTTCTGCTCGGCAGTTGCCGAACCTACATATAATCCCTTGATTGCCACAGGATCCGCCTTGGGTGTGAAATAGCTTATCAGGATCATCATAACGATAACCACGAAGAACAGGATTACCTCATAATTGTAACCGTTCATTTTGAAGAAGACCGAATAAAGAGGACCATCCTGATTCATACCGGCGCCAAAGACCTTGAATCCAAGCCTTGTCATGCCAAGAACGAATCCTATCAGAAGGCCGTAAAGTCCGGCTTTCGGAGTTGTTCTCTTCGACAGGACCCCTAACAGAAATACTGCAGCAATTCCAGGTGCAAGCATTGCCTGGACATCCTGCAGATAGGCATAAAGGAATTTCCCCAGTCCCCTCATTACCGGTATCCACAGAATACCAAGCACAACCACAACCACTGTAGCAATCCGTCCTACCTTTACAAGCTCCTTTTCCGGTGCCTGGGGACGGTATTTCTGGTAGAAATCTACTGTAAAGAGTGTTGCCGAGGAGTTGAATAATGAAGCAAGCGAGCTCATCAGTGCAGCCAGGATGCCTCCCACAACCAATCCTTTGAATCCCAGAGGAAGAAGTTCCTTAACAAGCACAGCGAAGGCTGAATCAGAATCGGGCAATGTGATCATTCCCTTGGCATTCATGGCATAGGCGATCATACCAGGGATAAGGAAGATGAAAACAGGCAGAAGCTTGAAGCTGGCGCCAAGGATCGCACCTCGTCTTGATTCAGTCTGGTTACGGCCAGAAAGAACCCTTTGAACAATGAACTGATCGGTACACCAGTACCAGAAACCAATTATCGCCGAGCCCAGTATTACGCCGGTCCATGGATAATCCTTGTCGCTGGCGGACCTCATGAGTTCGGTCATGGTATCACCCTCAGCATTTACCGGAACGGCCCGGCATATCTCCATCACCTCGTTCCATCCTCCGACCTTGATTAGTCCAAGGATCAGGATAACGATTGAACCAATAAGCAATATCGGAGTCTGCAGAACAGATGTCGCCAGTACTGCCCTCATGCCCCCCAGGGTAGTATAAATACCTGTCAGAACAACCAGGCCGATCGCACTTATCCAGAAGAAATCTATTCCGAACATTGATTCAATGCCGAAAACCTGTTTGAAAACAATACCGCCTGCATAAACTGTAACTGCAACTTTGGTAAATACATAGCTTACAAGGGAAATAATGGACAGGACGCTTCTGGCTCCCTTATTGTATCTTTTCTCAAGGAATTCCGGCATTGTAAAAACTCCGCTGCGAGCATAGAACGGAACGAAGAACCAGCCCAGGATCAGGATTATCCATCCATGCATTTCCCAGTGGGCCATTGCCATACCGCTTGAAGCGCCCGCACCCGCAAGCCCGACAAGGTGCTCGGAACCGATATTCGAGGCAAAAATTGAAGATCCTATCGCAAGCCACGTTGCATCACGTCCGGCAAGAAAATAATCGGTTGAAGTATCCGATTTCTTCTTTGTAACCCAGACAATAATACCAATCAGGCCAAGACAAAAGAGGCCGAGAACGATCCAGTCTAATATTCCCATGATTAGCGTTTTTAGTTATTAATATCGCGATATTTGAATTTCAAGAGGTTCGGATAAAGGGAAAAACAGGTGGTTCCTTATTTTCAAATTTAAATAGAAATATTTTTAAATGTACCATTTACACTTAAAAATTTTCATTCAGTGTCCAGAGTTTTGTAATAAATCATTTAACCACTGATTTACACTGGGTTAACACGGAGTTACACGGTCAGATTACTACATATTATCACTCTTTGATACCTCACTTCAACCAATAAATTTACAATTAAAGGGGATTCTGTCCCCATTCTTTAAGGGAAGCCTGGATGAAATCTATGATCCTCTGGTTTTCTGCTTTTCCCGGACTGGTAACCGGGAATGGTTCCCCGAATTTAAAATGGATTATTTTTTTGCTGTCGAGGGGACCGAGTTCCCTGATAAGTTTCCCCTGACCCCAGAAATCGGTCTTCAGTGCAATCGGTACAACATTTACTCCGGCTTTTTTTGCAAGCTTTACGCCGAGTGAATTAAACTCCTCAGGTTTGAATTCTATGCTCCTGGTGCTCTGAGGGAAGATTATTATTGAGGTCCCCTTTGCCAGGAGTTCCATCCCTTTCGTCATTACAGTTTCAAAGTCTTTCCTGGCGTCGGTCCGGCCTACGACTATAGGATCCCGCGATCTCATTACATGACCGAAAAGAGGATGGTTGACAAGGCTCTCCTTAACTACAAAAGTGGCTTCGCGGTGCGGGGCAATAATACCGGGAAGCACCATTGTCTCAAGCGTGCTCATATGGTTACCGATAAAAACTACCGGACCGGGATCCCTTGAAATGTTTTCCATCCCTGAAATCCTGTAAACGCCTCCGGCTTTCTCGATGAAACTGAAAATATAAAAGGATGAATCAGCCCATGCTTTGGTATCGTATTCTCCCCTTATTGCCTGCCTCCTTGTTTTAAGAACGGTCCCTGCGTATTTGACCGTAAAATAGAGCCTGTTGCAATGAATGATCCTGTCCCAGATGCTTATCTTTCCCTTTTCAGGAGTGTTATAGGTAAATGAATCGAAATAACCGTATTTCATAATTCATCAGATCAAAGTTTAAACATATCCGGGAAATTGGTTAATACAAATCTAATAAAAATTGTAAATTTATCCGGTTTCCAAATTGCCAAAAGGCGTTCAGTCCCGATTTCATGAAGCTCTCCTTGATTGATGCAGTTGTATTCTTTGTTCTGGTAGCCGGGAGCGTCGCTTTTGGGGCCTCATTCTTCTTCAGGAATAAAACTTCAGCACAATTTACTACCGGCGAGGGTAAAATTCCCGCATGGGCGATAGGGATGTCAATATTTGCAACTTTTGTAAGCAGCATCAGCTTCCTTGCATTGCCGGGGAAGGCTTATGCCACCAACTGGAATGCATTTGCATTCAGCCTTTCAATTCCAATAGCATCCATTGCTGCCGTGAAATTATTTGTGCCTCATTACAGGCGGGTGGGAAGCGTATCAGCTTACTATTATCTCGAGCTCCGTTTCGGGGTTTGGGCCAGAATGTATGCATCAGCCTGCTATATCCTTACGCAGCTGATGAGGACCGGGGCCATCCTTTTACTTCTTGCGCTTCCTGTCAATGCACTTTTCGGGTGGAATGTAAATACCGTTATAATCATTACAGGTCTTGCGATAATATTTTATTCGATGCTTGGCGGAATAAAGGCTGTCATCTGGACAGATTCGATCCAGGGCATCATTCTGATTGCCGGTGCAATAATCTGCGTCGTTTCCCTTACGTTTTCCACACCGGGAGGAGTGAACCGGCTATTCGAGATAGCTTCCGACAACCACAAATTCAGCCTGGGCAGCTTTGGTCCCAGCCTCAGGGATTCCACCTTCTGGGTGGTGCTGATTTATGGCCTTTTCATCAACCTCCAGAATTATGGCATTGATCAGAACTATATTCAAAGGTACATGTCAGCCGGTTCGGAAAAGGAAGCCAAATCATCGGCACTTTTCGGTTCATTGCTGTATATTCCTGTCTCAATGATATTCTTTTACATTGGAACCCTCCTGTTTTCATACTATACTGCGCAGCCCGGCCTTCTGCCTGATGAGCTCAAAGTACCCGGAGCCGCCGACAAAGTCTTTCCGTATTTCATTGCAACAGGATTGCCAGCCGGGCTGACCGGACTTCTGATTGCTGCAATTTTTTCAGCAGGCATGAGCACAGTTTCCACAAGCCTTAACAGCACCGCAACCATTGTACTATCGGATTATTATAAAAGATATTTCAGCAAGGCAGCCGATGAAAAGTCGTCGATGAGGGTACTTCGCTTTTCATCATTAATAACCGGGATCCTTGGAATCGGCATTGCTCTGCTGCTGGTGGGCGTTGAGAGCGTCCTGGATGCCTGGTGGGCACTTGCTTCGATTTTCAGCGGGGGTATGCTTGGACTCTTCCTGCTTGGATTCATTGTAAAAAAGGCAATGAAAACAGAAGCAGTAACCGGAGTGATAATCGGGGTAATTATTATCATATGGATGAGTTTGTCACCGGTTTATTTCACCGGAGAAAAGATGATGGCCTTCAGAAGCCCGTTCCACAGCAATCTCACAATAGTATTCGGAACCACTGCAATTTTCCTTACCGGATTCATTATAAGTAACTTTTTAAGAAAGAGAAAATGAGAAAAACATTAATTTTCATCCCTATGCTGCTGATCTGTAATACAATCCTTTCGCAGAACCTGTTTAAAGGGGACAAGTGCATTGAAAAGTCAGAATTTATTTACCAGTCAGGTGAGGTTAAATTCCCAAGCTGTCACGCCTCGACAATAGCTGAAATTCCTGATGGATTGATTGCGGCATGGTTTGGTGGAACCGCTGAAAGGAATCCCGACGTGGGCATATGGATAAGCAGATTCACAAATGGGAGATGGTCAAAACCCGCGGAGGTTGCCAACGGCATAAGAGAGAACGGTAAGCGGTACCCTTGCTGGAATCCTGTTCTGTATAATTCTGGAGATGAGCTCCTCCTTTTTTACAAAGTCGGCCCAAGTCCTTCGGAATGGTGGGGGGAATTGATATTCTCCGGCGATAACGGGATATCCTGGTCAGCCTCCCGAAGGCTTCCGGAAAACATTCTGGGACCGATTAAAAACAAGCCTGTCCTGCTCGGCAACGGAACCCTGCTTTGCCCTTCCAGCTCGGAAAATGACGGATGGAGAGTTCATATGGAAATAACTCCCGATAACGGTATTTCATGGACAAGGACAAAGGCCCTGAATGACAGGAAGATTGCGGCTATCCAGCCGGCTGTCCTGCTTCACAGGTCAGGAAAGCTGCAGATCCTTTGCCGCAGTAAACAATCAAGTATCCTTTCATCCTGGTCGGAAGATAACGGTGCAACCTGGACGGAACTTTCACCTTTAGCCGTCCCGAATCCGAACTCGGGTATTGATGCTGTAACCCTTAAAGACGGCAGGCATCTTCTGGTGTACAATCATCTGACCAACGGACGGCAGATGCTTAACGTGGCAGTATCCGATGATGGCATCAACTGGAAAGCCGCTCTCCTTCTCGAGAATGATATAAAGGACAGGGAGTACTCCTACCCTGCCGTGATCCAGGCCAATGACAAAATGATACATATTACATATACCTGGAACAGGCAGCTTATAAAACATGTGGTTATTGATCCCTCTCGTATTGAGTCAAGACCAATTGCCAACGGAGCATGGCCATCCGAATAAGGGATGAGAATTTATTTTCCAATGACGGGCAGAATAAGCAGGGCCGCCGATAAAACAACAAGGATCCCTACCGCACCCCATCCGATGATATTCTGAACCGGCTTATTAATATAATTCCCCATTATCTTTTTGTTGTTTATCAGAAGTATCATACTTACAAGAACCACCGGCAAAAGGATCCCGTTAAGCACCTGCGACCAGATTGAAATATCTATCAACGGGGCGTTTGGAATAAGTATGATTATTGATGAAATTACCAGGATACCTGTATAAAGGATGTAAAATTCCTTTGCCTCATCCCAGCTCTTGTCGATTCCTGCTTCGAAGCCGAAAGCTTCACAGACATAGAAAGCCGTTGCCAGAGGCAGGATTGTGGCCGAGAAAACGGAAGCCACAAACAATCCGAAAGCAAACACATGTGAAGCAAGCCTTCCTGCAAGGGGTTCGAGCGAAAGGGCAGCGTCCTTGGCTTCAGAAATCACTATTCCGTTGGGATACAAAGTGGAGCCGCATGCTACCATTATGAAAAAGGCAACAACAACGGTAATGATGCAGCCAACAACAATATCAATCACCGTGAATCTGTAGTTCTTCATTTTCAGTCCTTTCTCAATAACTGACGACTGCATGTAGAACTGCATCCACGGAGCGATGGTTGTACCTACAAGTGCAATAATGACAGTGAGGCTTTGGGTATTGATTTCTATTCCCGGGCGTATTATTGCCGCTCCTATCGCACTCCATTCCGGTTTGGCCATGAGTGCGGAGATAACGTAAGTCAGAAGAGAAGCACTGAAAATAAGGAAAATCCGTTCAGCAATCTTATATGTACCCTTCACGACAAGTATCCAGACCAGGACTGCGGCAACCGGAACAGAAATGTATTTTGTGACTCCGAATATTTCCATGCTTCCGGCAACTCCTGCAAATTCAGTTGTGGTGTTGCCAATGTTTGAAAGAAGCAATCCGATGAAAATGAAAAATGTGACTTTAACCCCGGCATTCTCCCTTATAAGGTCCGAGAGGCCCTTTCCGGTAACGATCCCCATCCGTGCGTTCATCTCCTGGATAACCAGGAGAACGACAAGAGATGGTATAAGGGTCCAGATCATTCCGTAACCGTACATGGCCCCTGCCACCGAGTAGGTCGTTATACCGCCGGCGTCATTGTCGACGCTCCCGGTTATTATGCCGGGTCCCAGCAGGGCAAAGAATATTGCAAGGTTTTTAAAGAAGCCTGTCCGGCTGAATCTGGTCCTGAACATCTTTTCCCGGTTTATCTCTTATTGGTTCTCCGTTTGTTAATCAGATCCTCAACCACATCATCGACCACAACCATTCCCTGAAGCAGGTTATCACGGTCGACGACAGGGACCGCAAGGAGATTGTATTTTGAAATGGTTTCTGCAATGTCATCGATTTTCTGGTCATCATACAAGAATATCGGTTCGGATTTCATTATCTGTCCGACGGAGGTCTCGGGCTGGGCAATAATAAGATCGCGCAGATTAAATGTGCCCACCAGCTCATCGTTCTCTTCAGTCACGAAAAGCGAATAAAGCTCAGAAGATTCAGGTTTTATCAGGCGTAATTCCTTAATTACATCGTCGACGGAAAGTCCGGGCCTGAATGCCAGAAAATCGGTGGTCATAAGTCCTCCTGCCGAGTTATCGGGATACTCCAGCAGCTCCCTTACCTCCTGCGATGATTCGCTGTCCATTTCCTTCAAGAGCATCTCTGCCTTTTCATCCTCAATTTCATCAAGGATGTCAGCCACTTCGTCTGCAGGCATTTTTTCGAGTACATCGGCAACCTTGTTGACAGGGAGGCTCTCAATTATATGAATCTGGGTCTGGGTTTCCATCTCTTCTAGGACGTCTGCAGCCTTTTCCTCATCAAGAGCTGAGAAAACCGATGTACTCGACTTCTTGCCCAGATCCTCAAGGATATCCGCAAGGTCGGAAGGATGAAGTGTCTGAAGCTTAGCATAGCTTTTTGAAAGCTTTATATTCAGGTTTGAGAAATCAATCGCCTGAACATCGTCCCACAGTATAAATTTTGCAGGGATACTTATCCTGAAGATGGAAAGTATTCTTTTTATCGGGATTGATATGCCGATCCTTCTCAGAAGACCTTCAATGCCGATATCGACTGCTATCGCAAAAGTTCCTGCAGGAAGTGTGGCAAGCCTTACATCATTCACTCTTACAAGCTTTCGCCCGTTAAGATCCACAATCTGCTTGTCGAGGATGTTTTCAACCAGAAGGAGCCCGTTAATAACTTCATCATTGCTGAGTTCAGTGAGCCCGGAACAGGTTACATTGATCAGCTCCCTTGCCTTCACTACCCTGAAGGTCTTAAAGGAATAAAATTTCGTCTCCCGTCCGATCTTAAGCTTGATTCCGGTTATTAGCTGCTGGTTTGGATCATTCTGCCCGGAGGGAACCGCATTGACAAGTAAATCCTTTATCACGCCAATAGCTTCCCCGTCGGCTCCGAATACCTCCTTCCCCGTTATTCCGCTTAAATAAAATGTTGTTAGTGAAGTCATAGTCACCTCCTTAAAGTTTCTGAAATAAAAGGAGGCAACCGGATGAACAGTCTGCTCCCCTATCTCAGGATATTAATTGTTTTACTCGCAGGGCCGTCGTCCATTTGAATATAAAAATTGATTCGCGGCGTAAAAATATATTTCACGGGAGGAAAATCCAAATAAAAGTTGAAGAAAGTGACTAGAGTGACTAGAGTGACTAGAGTTAGCTAACTTTAGCTCACTCTAAACTTTAGTCACTCCAAACTTCTTCTGAGCCTTCAGCCGGTTTTCTTAAGGAGCAGGACAATCTTCAGGGCTTCATCAGCATGACGCTGAACCTCCGTCTGGGAATCGAATATATATACAACCTTGCCTGATCTGTCTGTAACATAGGTGACACGTCCGGGGACCAGATTGAAAAACTTTGACGGGACACCAAATAACTTTCTTACCTGGTTATTTGTGTCACTTAAAATTATGTATGGCAGCCTGTTATTTGAAGCAAATTCCCTGTGACTTTCAACTGATTGTCCGCTAATCCCCAGAATAATAGCCTCATTTTCAATGAATAGATCGTTCAGATCCCTGAAGTAGCATGCTTCCTTTGTGCAGTTGAGACTTCCATCCTGGGGATAAAAGAAAATCACCAGCCTCTTACTTCCCAGAACACTCCTGATGTCAAAAAGCTCACCGTCCTGATCCCTCAGGGAAAACTCTGGTATCATGTTACCCACACCTATTGGCTTCAATTGTACGGATTATTTTATTTGAAATACAAATTTATCAGGTTCGGAAAAAAGTTTTATGAGTCTTTTACTATTTCTTTTATCATCCCCCTGAAAATAAAACCATGAAAAGGGAGAACTGAATACCAGTACAACCGGCCCAGAAGTCCCAGGGGTCTGAATGTAGCAGTCTGATGAAGAATGTTCTTATTATCTATCCTGAATTCAAGCCAGGCTTCACCCGGAAGCTTCATTTCGGCAAACAGAAGCAGTCTTTTTTCCTTCCTGTCGGCAATAAGGACACGCCAGAAATCGAGTGCTTCGCCGGGTGATATTTCATTCTGGTTCTTCCTCCCCCTACGGAGCCCTACTCCTCCGAAAAGCTTATCTGTAAAACCACGAATTCGCCAGAGCCAGTCTCCATAGTACCAACCAGTAGTTCCTCCAATGGCCCAGACCCTGTCAAGAACTTTTTCAGGGTCATCTATTTGCTGTTCCCTGATATCAAAATAACAGCCATGAACCGGCACTTCAGCATACCTTGAAATGCCTTTATAAAGCACATCAGAAGTCATTGCGTCTTTCCAGCTCGACGGAACCTGATTCAGCTCAATTCTCTCAAAAGCTTCCCTGATAGCTTCTTCATAACTGACGGGAGTAATTCCCAGAATTTCATTCAGATTATTTTTCCTGCAGATAACTTCGACCTTCATGCTGTCGACAAGATTCTGGGCAAGGGAATATGAGGTGGACGTAATAAAATAAAGCCAGTAGGAGGATAATTTGGGTGTCATCACAGGCACTATACCTATTTTTCTTTTGAGGCCCCTGACCTTTGCAAACCGCAAAAGCATCTCCTTGTAGTTCATTATATCCGGGCCGCCAATATCATAGCTATTATTCCAGGTTTTTTCATTCATTAGAACTCCGAGGAGATAATCGATTACATTCCGGACAGCAATGGGCTGAGTCGGAGTTTTAAGCCACCGGGGTGCAATCATTACAGGCAGTTTCTCAACGAGGTCGCGTATTATTTCAAATGAAGCGCTTCCCGATCCGATGATTATACCCGCCCTTAGTGTCGTTAAGGCATATGATCCCGAAGAAAGTATCTTTTCGACATTCAACCGGCTCGAGAGATGTTTCGAGAGTTTTGCTTCATTAACGATTCCGCTCAGATAAATGACCTGTCTGGCCTTTGTTTTCTGAATGGCATCCCTGAAATTAATTGCCGACAATTCTTCCATCTCCTCAAAATCGCCGGTTGAAGTGGACATCGAGTGAATAAGGTAATATGCAGCATCAATATCGGGGGGAATATCCGACAGGGTATCCGGCTTCAGAAAATCAGCCTCAACGACCGACACTGAACCGGAACCGTATTTTTCAGAATTGAACCTTTTCCTGTCGCGCACACAGCAGATAACTTGATGCCCCTTATCCAGAAGCACCGGCAACAATCTCTGGGCAATATAACCTGTTCCTCCTGTAAGAAGTATTTTCATTTCCTATAGTATAAAAGGTATGATTGCTTTTCTTCCCGAAGGATATTCATGGAAATGACTTTTGTACCACCGGTGCGATGCAATGGCCCTGGGAAACAGGTTGGCAAATGTGAAGAGAGCAAATGCAAGTCCGGGCAGCGACCAGGTCATTATTGCCCACCCGGCCCATTCAATTATCTCTCCAAAATAATGGGGTGATGAAATAAAATCAAAAAACCAGCCTCGCGGTATAACATATTCCCCGGGAGTATTTTCCCTCAGCCTCCTGAGCTTCTCATCAGCGGTTTTGTTAATTGCGAAACCTGTTATGAATATAATAAAACCCGAAATAAACTGCCACGAATAAAGCCATGACAAGCTGTAGCTGTACAGGCTGAATACTCCATAACCGTTTGCAAGGCCATTCAGGAGATTAAAAACGACAGCCATCGATGCAACAATCACCGGGTAAGGCTTTTCCCTGCCCGACTGGCTGAACGGATAAATAAAGGTCCGGGAAACATAATGAGCAAGCCATGTTAAAATAAATATGTACTGCGGCAGGCTTTTAAAATCAGATGTCAGGAAAAAGATAGTCATCAGGAATGGTGAAGGGAACTCCATTATCATCCATGCCCATTTCGATTTAATATCCGGGCCCCATCCTTTCCTTGAAAACTTTCCATAGGGTGCAGAAACAAAAAAGAGCAGTATAAAAACCAGGATTGCAAGACTGAAGATCAGGGTTATTGAGTATTTGTAGAGGATATCCATTGGTGGTTAATTTGTTGCAGGTTGCAGGTTAATCGGTGCTGGTTGCTCGGTGCTGGTTGCTCGGTCCTCGTTGCTGGTTTCCTTTCACTATTGTGATTGTGCAATTTATAAACAAATATTTGATAATTTTGACGATCCCTACATTCCCAGTAATTTAATTTCCAGATGCAGGATCTTGAAAAATACTTTGATCAGTTTCGAAAAGACATTATCGGTATAGAAAGACACATCGAGACCCCATACGGGGATAAAAAGCTGATCTATGCCGACTGGATAGCGAGCGGCAGGTTATACCAGCCTATCGAAAGGAGGCTCCTGGAGGAAATTGGCCCGATGGTCGGGAACACTCATTCAGAATCCTCTGCAACCGGTAAAGCCATGACAGACGCCTATCACATGGCACAGAAGATTGTAAAGCATCACGTCAATGCTGATGACACCGATGTCATTATCTTCACCGGTACAGGCATGACTTCGGCGCTTGCAAAGCTTCAGAGGATCCTGGGACTGAAGGTTCCGGAGCAGGCAATAAATTACTGCGTTTTCACCCATGGTGAATACAATACGTGCAGGGATATACCCAATGAAAACCGTCCGGTGGTTTTCCTGACTCATGCCGAGCATCATTCAAATCACACATCATGGTTTGAAACCCTTGCAGAAGTTGTTGTGCTTGAACCAAACTCCGAACTGAAGGTCGATCCGGAAATACTAAGGGAGAAAATTATCAAATACAGGAACCGGCCATTGCTGATCGGATCATTCACCGCATGTTCGAATGTAACCGGATATGAGCCGCCCTATTATGAGCTTGCAAGGATAATGCATGAAAACAACGGGTATTGCTTTATTGATTTTGCTGCCTCGGCCCCCTATGTCGATATTGACATGCACCCCTCAGATAAGATGGAACAGCTTGATGCCATTTTCTTTTCGCCGCACAAATTTCTCGGAGGACCGGGAAGTGCGGGAGTCCTGGTTTTCAATAAGCAACTTTACAAGAATGAAATCCCCGACACGCCCGGGGGAGGCACTGTGAAATGGACAAACCGGTGGGGAGGGTACAGTTACATCAGCGACATTGAAGTCAAGGAAGACGGAGGAACACCGGGATTCCTGCAGGGTATCAAGGCGGCACTTGCAATTAAGCTTAAGGAGAAAATAGATACACGGAAGATACGGGAACGGGAAGCTTACCTTAGCGGCCTGGCATTCAAAGAGCTTACCAAGATTAAAGGGTTGCACATTCTGGCTGAGAATATTACCGAGCGTCTGGGGGTATTTTCGTTTTACCTCGACAAAATTCATCATAATCTTGCGACAAAGCTCCTGAACGACCGGTTTGGTATCCAGGTAAGGGGAGGCTGTTCCTGTGCCGGGACATATGGTCATTTCCTGCTGAAGGTCGATTTCAAGCTTTCGAAGGAGATCACCGACAGGATCGAGGCTGGTGATCTCTCGATGAAACCCGGCTGGGTCAGATTATCGCTGCATCCGACCATGACTGAGGATGAGTTGTTATTCATTACCGATGCCATAAGGCAGGTTGCGGGGAATGCAGGGGAGTGGGGAAAGGATTATTATTACAATCAGCATACCAACGAGTATCATCACAAGGGTTATACTGACAAGGATCTTCCGGCCTATTACAGGTGGTTTGAGCTGGACCAGCCAACCGGATAAATACCGGGATCGGTGGTTTTAATAAGAAATAAACGCCAATTTATTTTTATTTGGGATTGCAATAGTTAATTTTGCGATCTCAAAAATTCCGGCCCGTAGCTCAGCTGGCAGAGCAGCTGACTCTTAATCAGCGGGTCGAGGGTTCGAGTCCCTCCGGGCCGACGAATGAAAAACGCGATCAGCAATATATCAACTGATTGCGTTTTTTTATCGATTATCTGGCTCTCATTTTATTCCCTTTTGGATCGTGAGTCAGATCAGCAAGTCCAAGTTTTTCCATTAAGGGAGGAACATACATTCCGAACCGTCCACGAAGCCCTTTTTTTAGACCGTACCATCCACCAACAGGGTTTTTTTCAGAGCGGCCCCATGCTTCAACTGTCCCATCTTTAGCAGGTTTCTGTTCATCAGCGCTACCAAGTTCCATCCAGTCACCATGCTTTTTTAGCATTGAATAGAGATCAGCGAGACATCGATAATCATAGTACAATACTGTTTTACCAACAGTACATACTAACACTTCCTTGTTGTCCTTTACTCCTTTGTGCATAGTGAAATCAGATGTAAGGGGAGGCGTTTTAAGTGTCCATGGATTCTCTTTTGTGCCTTGTTCAGTTGTCACTATCATAAAATTAATTGATCAAGATTTAACATTAAACACAAAGTAATATCACTTTGTTCAAGAGCATTTATTTTGAAGTAATCAGGCAATTACTTGTTAAAATTAATTACAACCAGGTGTCATAAAGCTTATTCAGGGCAGGGTCTCATGGCAGCGAACGGCCCGGCGTTTATTATTGTCTCTTAATGTCTGATCCGGAAGCTTCAAATATCTATGAATTTTGCTTATCTAAATTTAGGTTCAAAATATCTTTTCTTGAACTGATATTTAGCTTGCTATAGATACTACTTATATGCGATTTTACGGTACTCAATTCTATAGCTAAGACATCTGCAATTTCTTTATTGGATTTGCCTTCCAATAAGAGTCCATAAATTTTCCTTTCCTGAAGACTAAGGTCCTGTATAAAGTTTTTTTTACTTGGTTTTCGAGATTTTACTATAAGACAGATGAGAAATCCAGTTATTAAAGAAAAGATGCTTATTATTATATTTTGACTTGACAAAGATGTTCTATCAGGAAATTTATTTTTGAAATTCTTAAAATACGATGAATTCTCTTTTCGCCATTTAACCAGGAAATTTTTATAAAATTGTTGATTAACAGAGTAGTTTTTCTCAAAATCTCCTTTGTTCACAGCATATAAGGATACGAGAGGATTGGAACATGTGTCCGCAATAATTCTGAGCTTTTCAAATACTGCACTTTTTATAAGATCATTTTTTACAGTTGAACTGGTTAAAGCTGTCGAATCCGCATATCCTGCAATTTCGTCAATCTGCTTGATTATAGAATTCGGATAATAACCTATAACATTAATATTCTTAATATTATCATCTTCAGAGATTTTCTTAATAGTAATATTGGAATGCTTGCTGGCGATTAGAAAAAAGTGGTTTTCATCTTTACCACCTATATTAAGGGTTGCTGGGGGATCGTTCTTTTTTGAAAAATGAATTCTGAAAAGATTATCCCCTTCGGGAAAGTATTTGGTATCAAAAGCGAATTTTCCAGAGTCGTCGAGAACTGCTTGATCGATAATCATTGCATTTGACATGGTGTACATGTTGTCAAGGTCGCTTATTAAAGAAAGGTATACGATAGGTTTCCAAATCGTTGTATCAATATGAATTTGTCCATGTAAACCGGACTGTGCAAAAATTGAATGATTAATAAAGGCACTGAAGCAGAGAAGAGTAATCCTTAATTTCATTTTTTAGTTTAATTTAAGGACTGTTACTTCCCGGGTTAAATTAAATTCTACTACACCAGCTGCGTTTTTTGTGATAACCTTAGCTTTCCACATGCCCCTCTTAGGATATTTAACATATCTTACCAGACTTCCTGAGGCTTCAGCATCGTAAATTTTGCCTCTGACAATCTCTGCATCTTGTTTGTTACTGGAGTTGTAAGATCCTGCAAGAGAGAAATTCCCGTACTTTTCACCAAATGGATCAAATAATTCAACCGTGAGTTCGCCAGCAGTTATCACCGCTTTTATTTCAAAGTTGATATAATTTAGGCTATCTCTAAGCGGCAATTGAACTTCTTGTTCCCCTGATCCACCTTTCAATGTTAGTGTTTTAATTCTTATGTTCGCCCTTATGCTATCCTGTCCATATGTTAAAGTGTCGAGAGAAAGAAAGCATATTATAACTGTGGAGATAAAAAAAACTCTGGTTTTCATGACTGTTCAGATTTGTAATGAACGAAAATAATTTTTTGTAAAGTACCAGATATGTTGATTATAGTATGAATCTAGATTGAAAAAAGTTCTATTATGGAATGAAAGATTGTCATCCAATTCAAAATTAATAACATGAACGAGAGTTATTGTGCGTTCGTCCTGGTCTAAATGGGGTCTATCAAAGGCTGCGAATGCACAATAAAACAGTTATATGATTTCAAAAGGAATCCATAATTTCTTTCCTAAAAAGTTATTGTTCTCATTTCGGTTATTTATTTCCAATATAATCATTTCTTACAGATCATCGAAATGACTCCTGATCTTTTGGATGCTCTTTGTCGTAACATGTGTATATATCTCAGTTGTTATACTGTTCATGTGACCAAGTAATTCCTGAATATACCGGAGATCAATCATTTATTCCAGCAAATGAGTTGCATAGCTGTGCCTCAACCAGTTAAGAGTGAACGGCTTGCCGATCCATGCCTTCTTTAATCCATTCTTTAAAACATTCTCAAGACTGGTTGCACTGTAAGGTTCGCCCGGCATCTGTGCTTCTAAAATATATCTTTCTGGCTTGATAATGTAAAATTTCCATGATAGTCCGGGTAAACTGATAATCCGGGCAAATTGAAACAATCTGACACGGAAGTGCAATTTATCAGATGCGACTGTTTCGCTTTTACATTCTATTATCTTTTAATTTCTATTTGCTTTTACTATTCAAATGCATATACTTTATCTTAGTATTTCCATTTATACAGTATTTACTATATATTTGTATTTACTAATAATATGTATTTACATCCTTTTTGTATTTACTATATTTTTGTATCTAATATTCTTTTGTATTTGCAATCTCTTTGTTTATATCTTTTCTTATTATTAACTACTAATTATCATTTAATAATTTGTATCTTTGACAAGATCATATTGCTTTAAAACATCTTAATCACAAAGTCGAATTCTAATTCGAACTTAAATTTTACAGGATATCTGTCTAACCAATCAACTCTATTAAAATGGCAAACCGGGAAATCATTAAAATCCTTACAGACAACAATCTGAAAGTCACACCTCAGAGAACAGCAGTCCTCGAAGTGCTCTTCTCTTTCCCAAAACATCCCTCTGCTGACGACATCATCGACTACCTGAGAATAAGCTACCCGAACATCCCCCTCAGCACCGTGTACAAAATCCTCGATGCTTTTGTCTTAAAGGGAATTGTAACAAGGGTCAAAACTGATGACGGCATAATGAGATACGACTGCGTGAAGGAAAAACATCACCACCTTTATTGCTCCGATTCTGAACGCATTGAAGATTATTATGACAAGGACCTTGATAAACTTCTGGAGAACTTCATGAAAAAGAAAACAATACCCAACTTTGAAATCAGGGATTTCCGACTCCAGATTGTGGGCAATTTCACGGATAAGCCAGATTCAGAAAAAATGAATGATTAAACCAATCCTGAGCATCCTGAAATTCAATTTGCTTTCGTAAATTTCAACCTGGTAATTAAATTCAATTAACCATAATCAAACTATTAATAATATGAAGAAGAAAAACCTCACAACTGCTTCAGGAAAGCCTTACTTCGAAAACGAAGACAGCATGACCGCCGGTCCAAGAGGACCAGTCCTCCTTCAGGATTATTACCTTCATGAAAAACTCGCCCATTTCAACCGTGAACGTATACCTGAACGTGTCGTCCATGCAAAAGGAACCGGCGCTTTTGGTAAATTCACGGTAACGAAAGATATTTCTGAGTTTACTAAAGCCAAACTCTTCAGTAAAGCCGGAAATTCTTGCAAGGTCCTTGTCCGCTTCTCAACAGTCGGAGGTGAAAAGGGAAGCGCCGACACCGAAAGGGACCCGAGAGGTTTCGCCGTAAAATTCTACACCGAAGAGGGCAACTGGGACCTGGTTGGGAACAACACACCCGTTTTCTTCATAAAGGATGCAAAAAAATTCCCCGACTTTATCCATACCCAGAAACGTGATCCGAAAACAAACCTGAAAAGCCCGACGATGATGTGGGATTTCTGGAGCCTTAATCCGGAAAGCCTCCACCAGGTAATGATCCTTTTCAGCGACAGGGGAACTCCCGATGGATACCGTTTTATGAATGGCTTCGGAAGTCATACCTTTTCAATGATCAACAAAAAGGATAAGCGCGTCTGGATCAAGTTCCATTTCAAA
>Ga0105103_10000498_pt1 | contig 22234 bp, 21 predicted proteins | sample PPLLaktember2015_2_FD_79107 | JGI IMG/M metagenome (GOLD analysis project Ga0105103, IMG submission 79107) | Freshwater sediment microbial communities from Prairie Pothole Lake near Jamestown, North Dakota, USA - PPLs Lake P7 Core (6) Depth... | ecosystem: Environmental > Aquatic > Freshwater >...
CGATGCGAAATGGATTTGTCGCCCGGTACTCTGTAATCGCCCGTCAAGGGTTGGACAGTCATGCTGCCTCACAAAAATCGAATCCCCGCACCCGCCCGAGGAGATTGAGTCTCCGGTGCGAATGCGGGGAGCGTTCATGTACGATCAATGGACGAGGTCAGTGACGCGGGCGGTGTCCGCCGTCCCGCTTCGAATGGCCACCATCTTTCTTCTTTTCCCGCTGACGCCGGATCTCCTCATGCGCATTCTCGCCTCCCGGCAAGAGCGCCTTGCGGCTCAAGCTCATCTTGCCCATTTCGTCGATGTGCATGAGTTTCACCTCGATCTCGTCGTTCAGCTTCAAGAGGTCTTCGACCTTTTCGACGCGATTGACGTCCAATTGCGACACATGGACGAGGCCTTCCCTGCCAGGGAGGATCTCGACGAAGGCACCGAACTCGGTGATCTTCTTCACGGTCGCCTTGTACACCTTTCCAACTTCTGGAGTCTCGGTCATCCGTCGAATTGCCGCGAGCGCCTTCTCAGCGGACGAACGTTCGACCGCGGCGACCGTGACGGTGCCGTCGTCCTCAATGTTGATCTCGGCGCCGCTTTCCTGAACGAGTTTGCGGATGTTCTTGCCGCCAGGACCGATCAAGGGACCGATCATGTCGACCGGGATCTTAATGGTCTCCATCCGCGGGGCATACTGCGAAACGTCAGGACGCGGTTGGTCGATCGCGCTGCTCATGATCGACAGAATATGGAACCGTCCGTCCTTCGCCTGCGACAGCGCCTGCTCGAGGATGGCGAACGAGATCCCCTTGATCTTGATGTCCATCTGGAAGGCGGTGATTCCCTTCGTTGTGCCGGCGACCTTGAAGTCCATGTCGCCCAGATGATCCTCGTTCCCGAGGATGTCACTGAGGACCGCCACCTTGTCTCCCTCCTTCACAAGGCCCATCGCGATGCCGGCAACCGGCCGTGGCATCGGAACGCCCGCATCAAAGAGAGAAAGGCTTCCCGCGCAAACCGTCGCCATCGAGGAGGAGCCGTTCGATTCCAGGATATCGGAGACGACTCGAATCGTGTAGGGGAAGTCCTTTTCCGCTGGGATGAGTCGCTTCAACGAACGCTCAGCGAGATTACCATGACCGATCTCACGGCGTCCGACAGAGCCCACACGTCCAACTTCGCCCACACTGAACGGGGGGAAGTTATAGTGGAGCATGAAGCGCTTGGTCGTATCCGGGAAGAGTCCTTCGAGCACCTGCTCGTCCATCTTCGTCCCGAGCGTTGCCGACGTCAGACTCTGCGTTTCTCCACGCGTGAAGAGGGCGGAGCCGTGGGTGCGCGGCAGGAGTCCGATCTCGATCGTGATCGGCCGGATGTCCGTCAGCCCGCGCCCGTCCAGGCGTTTCTTGTCGTCGAGAATGGTCCAGCGCATGGCGTCCCGCTCCAGGTCGTGCAGCAACTCATGGATCAGGAGTTCCTGTTCGGGATATTTTTCAAGAAGCGCCTTCGTCACATCCTCATAGACTGTATGCGTCGCCTGGGAACGTTCCTCCTTGGCCATCGTGGTTCGGCTCAGCGTCTTGAGTTTCTCCCACGCCAGGGAACGAACGTCATCCTTCATCCCGTCCGGGATCGCCGGAACGACGATCGCGCGCTTGGACCTGTTGACCATCGTTGAGAGCTTCACCTGTGCTGCGCACAAGATCTTGATCGCATCATGTCCGAGTCGGAGCGCGTCCACCATTTCCGCTTCGGAGATCTCGGACGACTCGCCTTCGACCATCACGATCGAATCGCTCGTTCCGGCAACGGTGAGATCGATGTCGCTCTTCTCAAGCTCGGCATACGTCGGATTGATGATGAGCGTGCCGTCGATCCGGCCAACTCGAACCTCTGCGATCGGGCCGTCGAATGGAATGTCGGAAACCATCAGCGCGGCAGAAGCCGCACAGGCTCCCAGGATGTCCCCGTCATGCTGTGAGTCCGACGAATACACGGTGACGAGGACCTGTGTCTCATTCCGATAGTTCGCAGGGAACATCGGCCGGATAGGCCGATCGATGAGGCGCGAGGAAAGGATCTCTTTCTCCGAAGGACGTCCTTCGCGCTTGAAAAATCCTCCGGGGATCTTGCCGGCTGCAGCCGTCTTCTCCCGGTATTCAACCTGCAGAGGGAAGAAGTCCTGCCCCTCTTTCGCTTCCGTGTCGCTGACGACGGTTGCGAGAACCATGGTGTCCGCGTAGCGGACCATGACGGCGCCGTGTGCCTGCTTGGCAAATCGTCCCGTCTCGAACGTGAACGTCTTTCCGCCAAGTTCGACTTCTGTTGTGATCGGTGTACTCATGAGTGTTGTTCTTTCTCCTACGTGCGTGCGGCGTTCCGGACTTTCCGGCGCCGCCCCCATTGCGGGGCGTTACTTGCGGATTTCAAGCTCCTGAATGATCTTCCGGTAGCGGTTGACATCCTTTTTCATCAAATAGTCCAGCAACCGACGGCGCTTGCCGACCATCCGGAGCAATCCAAGTCGCGAGTGGTGATCCTTCTTCGCTTTCTCGAAATGCGGGGTCAGGCTGTTGATGTTCGCCGTCAGGATCGCGATCTGCACTTCCGGCGTCCCCGTGTCTTTCGGGTTCTTGCCGAACTTGTCGATCAGTTCCTTCTTCTGTTCCGATGTGACTGCCATTGCTTCTCCTTTGACCAATCGGTTGGTCTGTCGTTATGATGTGATGAGAGAGTCGTTGATGAATCGCCGGCCTTCAGCCTCGTCCAGCGTCATTTGCCGCACGAGCGCCTCCGGCGAATCGAATTTCTGTTCGTCCCTGATCCGGTGCAGGATCTCAACTCGCAGGGTCTCGCCGTACAGGTCGCCCTGGAAATCCAGCAAGTGCACTTCGATCATCCGGCGACCGTTGGCCCCGAATGTCGGACGTACACCGATGCTGAGCAACCCACCGATCGTCCTGTTCTCCACGAAAACCCGGACGACGTAAATACCGTTCCGCGGAACCAGCTTCCTCGGCGTCGGGAGCGCCAAGTTCGCCGTCGGATAGCCCAATGTTCGGCCCCGCTTGTCCCCCTCGACCACGGTGCCTGTGAGGGCATACGGTCGTCCAAGCAGCCGCGCCGCCTCTGCCACACTCCCGTCTCGCAGCAACGAACGGATATTCGAACTGTTGACAAGCGTTTCACCGACGCGAATCGGCTCTGACGCATACACCGTAAAACCGAATTCTGCTCCCAGCTGCTTCAGCGCGTCGACATCGCCTTCACGATTCCGGCCCCAGTGATGATCATATCCTTCCATCACGCCAGCCGCACCAAGTCCTTCGATCAGGAAACGCTGCGTGAATTCCCGGAACGCGATGCGCGAAAAGTTGCGATCGAACGGCAACACGAGCATGATATCGACACCCAGAGCACCGATCAGCGTGGTCCGTTCGTCCAGCGTCGTCAACAATTCGACGGCAGACGGATCGCCGATGATCTCTTTCGGGTGCGGGTTGAATGTCACCACGATCGCGCGTCCCTGATGCGCTTGCGCTCGCGATACCGTTTGCTCGATGATCGCACGATGCGCCAGATGGACACCGTCGAACATCCCCACGGTCACGAAGGACGGCCCGCGTGATCCGACGTCTTCAAGCCGATGGTGGATGCGCATGCCGTCGCTGTCTCACAATGCCCAATTGCCGGGCGAGTTCCTCAAGTTCCTGAATCGACCACGCATCCGCGACGTCGTGGCTTCCGATCTTTGTTCGCCGGAGCGCCGTCAGTGTGGCGCCGCATTCCAGCCGTCGTCCCAGATCATCCGCGAGCGACCGGATGTAGGTCCCTTTTGAACAGGCGATCCGGGCGATAACGTTCGGCGCGTCATATGCTTCAATGTCGAACGCCGTGATGTGCACCGTTCGGGGGGTCCGTTCGACGGTCTCCCCTCTTCGCGCGTAGCGATACAACGGCTGTCCATTCCGTTTGATGGCCGAATACATCGGCGGTGTTTGTTCGATCGCGCCGACGAATCCGGACACCGCCGCGGCCACCGCTTCCAGGGTCACACCGCTGAAATCACGACGTTCGGTGACCTCCGTTTCAAGATCGAAACTCGGCGTCGTGATCCCCACCTGGATCGTCGCACGATACTCCTTCGCCTGATTCATGAACGAGACGATCGAGCGGGTCATCTTTCCCGTGCACACGATCAGCAATCCCGTCGCCTTCGGGTCAAGTGTGCCCGCGTGACCGGCCTTGCGCACGTTGAACAATCCCCGGATCTTCCGCACCACCTGATAGGAGGTCCAATCGAGCGGCTTGTCAATGAACAATACAACGCCTGGATCGTGGAAGGTCTCGGCGGTCCAATCAGGCGCCTGGCGCACCGTTCTGACCTCCCGCATCGCGCGCGTCGCGTTCATCCTGGATCTGCTTGAGCAGCTTTTCGATGCTCATCGCCCGGTCGATGGTCTCGTCAAGCATGAAGACGAGTTCGGGAAGGAACCGGAGCCGGACCGCTCGACCGAGCGCGGAACGAATCTCGGGTTTGCGGTCCTCAAGCATCTGCATTGACCGCTTCTTGCGGTCTGCGTCGCCGAACACGCTGATGAACACCTTGGCCTGCCGCAGATCGGGCGTGACGCGTACCTCGGTCACCGTCAGGAATCCGAAATTCTCCATCGGAAACTCCCGCTGGAAGAAGGTTCCCAACTCCGCTTTGATCACGGACGCGACGCGCTCTGTTCGAACAGACATGGCGCTTCCTTAGTCAAGCTTTCGCTTCGTCTCGACGAGTTTGAAGGCCTCGACGATATCGCCGACCTTCAGGTCGTTGTAGTTTTCAAGACCAAGGCCGCATTCAAAGCCTTCCTCGACCTCTCGGACATCGTCCTTGAACCGCTTCAGCGATGCGAGCGTTCCTTGCCACACCTCAATACCGTCGCGGATCAAACGCACCTTGTTGTTCCGATTGAGCTTGCCGTCCTTCACATAGCAGCCCGCGATCGTCCCGACGCGCGAGATCTTGAAGACCTCGCGGATCTCCACGGTTCCTGTGATCTCCTCGCTGACCGTAGGCGCCAACATGCCTTCCAACGCGTTCTTCACGTCGTTGATGGCGTCGTAAATGATGCTGTACAGCCGGATGTCGACATCCTCCGTCTGAGCGAGTTGGCGGGCTTTGAGATTCGGCCGCACATGGAAGCCGATGATGACCGCGTTCGACGCCAATGCCAACAAGACGTCGGACTCGGAGATTCCGCCGACACCCTTGTGGATGACGACCACCTGCACCTCCTTCGTGGAGAGCTTCATCAACGAATCCGCCAACGCTTCCGCAGAACCGTCCACGTCCGCTTTGACGATGACCGGCAGATCGCGGATCTGACCGTCCTTGATCCGCTGCGAGATATCGTCCAGCGTGACACGACGCGCCTGACGGAAATCCTGCTCCCGCTTCAATTGCTGCCGGCGCAAGCTGATGTCTCGCGTTTCACGCTCATCCTCGAGCACGATGATCTCGTCACCTGCCTGCGGAATGCCGTCGAATCCGGTCACTTGGACAGGACGGGACGGACCCGCTTCTTCCATACGCTGACCGCGTTCATCGAACATCGCGCGGACTCGGCCGCTCCAAACGCCGCACACGAACACATCGCCGACGCGGAGCGTTCCCTTTTGGACCAACACGGTCGCGGTGATTCCCTTGCCTTTGTCCAGTTCCGCCTCGACCACACGTCCTCGTGCGAACCGGTCGGGATTGGCCTTCAGGTCTAGCACGTCCGCTTCAAGCAGGATCTTTTCAAGCAGGAGTTCAACATTCAATCCTGTCTTCGCGGACAGCGCGACCACCTGGTACTTTCCACCGTATTCTTCGATGAGCACCCCGCGTTCGGCGAGCTGCTGCTTGAGACGGTCCGGATTTGCCTCGGGTTTGTCGATCTTGTTCAATGCAACAACGATCGGCACATTCGCCGCTTGGGCGTGGCTGATCGCCTCGAGCGTCTGGGGCATGACGTTATCATCGGCCGCCACAACAAGGACCACGATGTCCGTGACCTGCGCGCCGCGCGCACGCATCGCGGTGAAGGCTTCATGACCTGGAGTGTCCAGGAAAGTGATACGTTTCCCACTCCCCGGCAGTGTGACCTCGTACGCACCGATGTGTTGCGTGATGCCGCCCGATTCTCCCGCGACGACGTTCGCATTGCGGATGTAGTCGAGCAGTGACGTCTTTCCGTGATCGACGTGACCCATGATGGTGACGACCGGCGCCCGCGACTGGAGTTCCTCGGGTTCATCCTCGTCGTCATAGAGCGCATCCGCCGCCATGGCATCTTCCCATTCGACCTGAAAGCCGAATTCATCCGCCACGAGCGTGATCGTATCCTTGTCGAGACGCTGGTTGATCGACACCATGATCCCCAGTCCCATGACCTTCTGGATGACCTCGGCAACGCTTACACGCATGAGATTCGCCAGTTCGCCGACGGTGACGAACTCCGTCGCGCGAACACGGGTTCGGTCGCGTTCCAACTCATCCAACCGGCGCTGCTGTTCTTCCTCACGCCGTTCGCGTTTGCGCTTCTTAATTGCCGCGCGCGTCGTAGCCACCTCATCTCCGGTGTCGGCAAGCGTTTCCCGGATCGCCTTCTCGACTTCGACCTCGCTGACCTCCGCACGTCGCGACTTCTTGCGTTTCTTGGTCGCCTTTCCTTCTTCTTCTTCGCCAGTCTTCGCCGGTTCCGCCTTCGTCGGCTTCTTGGTGACGTCCTCTCGGAGCTTCTTCTTTTTCTTCTTCTTCTTTTCGCCGTCCGCATCTGCTCCCGGTGCCGGCTTCGTCGTCAGATCCATCTTCCCCTTGATGGTCAGACCGCGCGATTGCCGAGCCATCGCCGCCTCGAGCGGCGACAGCGGTGGACGCTTCAATCCGACCGGTGCGGCCGCCTCGTGCGGCGCCGCTACGACAAGCGGTTCTTCGGCAACGGGTGCAGCCGTCTCAACCTCTGGCTCTGCAGCCTCCGTCGGTGTCTCGACGATCGGTTGTTCCGCTGGAACGCTGACATCAGATTCCACCTGTTCCTCTGCGGCAACGGCCGGCTCCTCTACGGGCTCAGGCACGTCCGGAGCCGCAAGCAATTCCTCGACGTGAGCAGGCGCCACCTCTTGCTTCACCGCCGGTTTTTCCGGCCTCTTGTCCGCTTCCTTCTTACGCGAGGAGCGAAATTCCTGGAGCTTCTTCTGATGCCTGTCGGCAACGTCCTTCTCCTTCTTGAAGTGCGCCATGATCGCCGAGTACATCTCGTCGGTCACGGAGGACATATGGGACTTCGCATCGAAGCCCTTCTTCTTCAGGAACTCGAGGATCGTATCGCTGGAAAGGTTGAGGTCCTTCGCCAGGTTATAGATCTTGATCTTTTTTGCGGCCTGTTCTGCCATAATTCCCTATTGTTGGTCCGCTTGCTCTTTCTCGGATGGTGCTGCTGGAGGTTCCGCCTGTGCAGGAACATCGGCAGATCGCCCTTGCGTTGACTCTTCCTCGTTATCGACCTCAGCCTCTTCCAGACCCTTGCGGAGCATCGACACGATCTCGTCGATCTTTTCCGGTTCGATGCCCAAAGCGGCAAGCAGGTCCTCGCGCGGCGTCTCGATGACATCCCGCACGGTGTGGTAGTTTTCGTCGAAGAATTTGTGGAACAGCACATCGCCGAGTTCTTCCCGGAATTCCGAGAGGTCCATGTCGTACTGTTCGTCCTCTTCGCCCCCTTCCTTCTCAATCGTCAATTCAAAGCCGGTCAGCTTCGAAGCCAGCCGGATGTTCTGACCGCCCTTGCCAATGGCGAGAGAGACCTGGTCCTGCGCGACGAGGATCGATGCCTTCTTGTTCTCGACGTCGAGGTGGACCTCCTTCAGCTTCGCCGGCGCGAGTGAACGCTGGATGAATGTCTGCGGATCATCGGAGTAGTTGATGACGTCAATGTTCTCGTTGTTCAATTCGCGCACGATCGCGTGGATCCGTACGCCTTTCATGCCGACGCATGCGCCGACGGCGTCGATCCGCTCATCATGGGAGAGCACCGCGACCTTCGCCCGGTCCCCCGGTTCGCGAGCGATGCGCTTGATCTCGATGATCCCGTCGTAGATCTCGGGGATCTCGATCTCAAACAGACGCATCAGGAACGAGGAATCGGCCCGCGAGATGATGACGAGCGGGTTTCCCGCGCCCTTCCGCACTTCCTTGACCACCGCACGGATCGTATCGCCCTTCTTGTAGCGCTCCTTGTAGATCTGCTCGTTCCGCGGGAGGATCAGTTCGTTCTTGTTGTGAATGACGAGGACCTCTCCCTTGCCTTTCCGGATCTGATAGATCTCCCCAACCACGATCTCGCCGATGGCGTTGGAGTACTCGTTGTAGATGGCCTCTCGTTCGATCTCTTTGATGCGCTGGTTCAAATTCTGCTTCGCACTAATGACGAGACGGCGACCGAATTCCGTCATCGGAATGATCTCGACATACTCTTCACCGACGTCCACCGAATCGCCGGCGCGGCGCGTGGCGTCCGCCGGGGTGATCTGGACCGAAGGATCCTCCACCACCTCTACGACATCCTTTTTGAGGAAGATCTCGATGTCTCCCTTCTCCATGTTCACGACGACATCATAGTTCGCGTTCTGGCCGTACTTCTTCTTGATCATCATGCCAAAGATATCCTCGACGATCCCGACGAGGATGTCCTTGTCGATGCCCTTCTCGCGAACCATCTGGGCAAAGGACTCAACGACTTCGTGATTCATTCCTTCCTCCAATGCGTGCCCGTGTTCACCACGGAAGCACTTCCTTCGATTCAATGATCTCGGCATGCCGAACGGCGATCAATTCTTCATTCTCCGTCCGGAATCCCAGAACTTCGCCTTCGACGGATTCCAACGTCCCTTCGATCGTGCGCGAGTCTGGCTCGCCTCGAAGGATGACGCGATACGTCCGTCCGATATTCTTCTTATACTGACGCAGGAACTTCAGCGGACGATCGATGCCGGGTGACGAGACCTGCAATTCATACGGCTGTTCCACGAGGTTGCGTTCCTCGATCGCCTTCCCAAGCCTCCGACTGATGTCTGCACACTGGCTGATCTGGATCCCCGCATCGGTATCGACAAACACCTGGATCGTGAGGCGATGCCTTCCCCGATTCAGCTGCGACTCCACGAGGAATGCGTCGAATTCAGGCAGGATCGTCTGCAGGATGGACTCGATATCGGTCTGTGCGATCACGGGATGGTCGAACGCCAAAAAAAATAGCCCGGAACTGCGGGCTATCAACGAAACACATATAAATGTAGCCTATTCGCGCGCGAAATGCAAGTGAATTCTCACCTCAAAACTAATGAATAGAAATCAATTTGGCAGGTTTTCTGAACGGACCGCGCCTCAGCCCTTCCAAGAGCAGATCGCTGACCGTCGTGTATTCGAAAAAAATACATCCCTGCACACCATTGCGCCTCGAGACTTCGATCTGTTCCAGGAGTTGGTCTGCACGGAGTCCGAGGAATGGCGCCAATCCGACGGCGATCGGGGTGCCATTCGCTTTCCGTTTCATCTCGTCCAATCCCGCGGCAACTTCGTCCGTCGAGCTCGTATAGCTCATCGGACTGAGCAGCGAGACCGTGCGTTCTGCCGACCATGCCGACCAGTTCTGCATCTTGTCCCGCTTCGTCCCATCGAGGTCCGGAAAGACGGCGGCAGAGAGAGTGAGGGAAGGAAGCTGACGCTTCATCGTTCGCACGAAGGAAGTGATGCGCGCTCCCTTCCATTCGTTCCATCGGCGCATGCCTATCGTATCCTTCGGGGCAAGTGTGGAAAGGTCGATACTGAGTTCATGCTTCACCGCCGCGCGACAGTACCCGCAGAAGCAGGAATGTTCGTCGACCGTTCCGCTCGTCGGAAAACGGATGTAGTCATGCTGGATGCCGGCGACCGCATACTTCCGCGCGATCTCGCGATAGAGGATGCCGACATACTCCTGGACCGCTGGATTGGCCGGACAAGCCCAGATGTAGCCGGGCTCCAGCGCTGAGAGGGTGGAACCGTTTCGATGCACCAGCTTCAAGTTCGGGTTCTCTTGCAGCATTCTGTTGAGGTCGATCGTTCCCTTCTCCGCGTTCACGTGCCCGTGGAAGAAGGTGTGCACCCATGCGTGAACCTCGATGCGATACCGGTTTCCGGCGTCAATGTATGCCTGCAGCAGATCGAATTCACGAAATTCTTCCCGCTGATCTGCAACGTCGCTCGGATAGACAGTTTTTCCTCCCCAGAATGTCTCCAGAAATATGACATTGAAATTCGCAGATGCGAGCCTGCGCATCACCGAGTCGACTCCCACGATGCTCTGCTCGCGTGGACGATGCCAGACGCCGCGAACCTCGCTTGGCGGCGACGGCATCCCGGATGCATAGGCGACGGCGTACAACGAATCCAATGTTCGATGAGCACGCTTCCATTCAGCCAGCGAGGCTGGCGCTGTTGTCGAACGGCCGGCTCGTCGCCTCAATTCCTCGATGGTCCGCCTGTCGCCTCCGCGGCCGGAAAGCCTCTTCACGTAGCTCTCTGCTTTCTTCGACAAGGAACCCGCTGTCGCATAGACACGGCATTCGCCGGAATTGACATTGACGCTGTCTCCAATGTTCATCTCTTGAAGCCATCGTGCAGCGCTCCCATGTCCCGACAGCACGATCCCGTTTCGGGGAATATCCCGATCGTTGCCGCCGATCGCGGTGATGATGCCACTTCTCACCTCAGCCTCCGTTCCGTACGGATTGGTCCCCGTCGTTCGCGTCGGCCACGACGGCGTGTAGACGACCAATTCGTTCGTCCCCCGTCCGGAGGGAAACTGCCGCGAACCCGGATCGATCCCGGCGACGGGGTGAGTTGACACCATCAACTCTTGCGCGGGAGCGAGCGCCGCCGCCACGTTGAGCCATACAACAGACACACCGAGAATGTACTTCATGCTTTGACACTTCCTGAGAGGAGACCGTGGATGAATGTCCGCTGCATCAGCAGGAATACGACCAGGACCGGGATGATCGCCAGGACCGCACCCGCCGCCACGAATTTGTAGTTGGCGGAGAATGTACTCACGAGCAGACTCAGTCCGATCGGCAACGTGAACGATTCCGTATCCCGCAGGACGATCAGCGGCCACAGAAAGTTGCTCCACGAGCCGATAAAGGTGAACACGGCGAGCGTCGCCAGCGCAGGACGCGAGAGCGGGACCAGAACCTCCCACCAGATCCGTAGTGGCGAACATCCGTCGATGCGCGCCGCATCATCGAGATCACGTGGGATAGAACCATAGAATTGACGGAGGAGGAATATCCCGAACGCGTTGACACTGAACGGGAGAATGACGCCGGCGAATGTATTGAGCAGCCCCAGTTCGAGGCAGACTCGATACAAGGGGATCATGATGACCTGTTCCGGGATCATCATCGTACTCAGGATCGCGAGGAACATCAGTCGCTTCCCCCGGAATTCCATCCGCGCAAGCGGATACGCTGCGAGTGATGCCAACAGCACATTTGCCGCCACCGTGATCACGGAGATGATCAGACTATTGAGCGCGAACGTCCCAAGTGGGAGGAGTTCCATCACGTCCACGAAGTTCTGGAGCCGGATCTCTTTGGGGATCAGGTTCGGAGGATAGGCGAACACCTCTTCCGATCCTTTCAAGGCTGTTGACACGGTCCACAGGAATGGACCGACCATGAACAGACTGATACATGCCAGACATCCGATGATGATCGCGCGCCGGACCATGCTACTGCTCCCGCCAGAACCGAACATTGAAATAGGAGAACGCCAGGACGATCAGAAAGAGCACAACACCCATCGCACTTGCAATGCCGAGCCGAAAATCCAGGAACGCGGTTTGATACAAGAACGGCACGAGGGTCTGTTCCGACTGCGGAGATCCCGGGATGATGATGTAGATCTCGTCGAACACCTTCAACGCCGCGATCGACGAAATGACTGCCACCAAGGCGATCGTCGGCTTGAGCATTGGAATGCGGATGTACCGGAGCCGCTGCCATGCCGACGCCCCATCGAGCATTGCAGCCTCGTCCAGCTCCTTCGGGATGGCCAGCAGCCCAGCGAGGAAGATCAGCGCATAATACCCGATCCCTTTCCAGACCGTCACCGCCATCACGGACAGCAAGTTGAGCGGATAGGAGGAAAGCCAGTGGAGATTCGAGGACGCGAGTCCGGTCTCTCGCGCGAGATAGTTCAATACCCCGACATCTTCATTGAACATCCATTTCCAGACAATGCCGACGACGATCATGGGGGTGATCGCCGGGAGGAAATAGAGCGCCCGAAAGAACTTCGTGCCACGGATGCCCGTGTCCAGGAGAAATGCGGTGCCGAGGGAAAGCACGATCAACACCGGCGTGACGGCCAGATAGAGGAAGGAATTCTTGAGCGCAGCAAGAAATGTGTCGTCTGTCAGAATGCGGCGATAGTTCTCTAGGCCGACCCAGGTCGTTTTCGCCGTGAAGGACACGTTGTGAAACGACATCCAAAGAACATCCACACTCGGATAGAAGACAAAGACGACGAAGATCATCGATGCCGGCAACAGGAAGAGATATGGCGTTGCTCGCCTCACCATTCCTCCTGTAGCAGCTTCGTCCATCGCACAGCGGCGGCGTCCAATGCCATGCCGGCATCAGCATTTCCCAGGAAGGCGGGGAGGAGTTCGTCTTTGAAGACGTTGTTCAACCGTTGGTAGTTTCGAAGTGACGGTTTCAGTACTTCCGCACTTAGGATCTGCCGAGCTGCAATGACGCGTGCCGCCGATTCGAGGGTTCCATCCTCTTGTCGAAAGAATGGATCATTCAGCGCTTCGCGATGCGACGGGAAGATCGGCACGAGCCGGGCGAACCGCAGTTGATTCTCCTTGTTCGTCACGAACGCGGCGAACTCTCCGGCCAGTCTCGGATTCACGCTATTGGATGAAACGCTCAAGGCCATCACATCAAGCTCGGTCTTCCCCGTTCGTCCCGCGACGCTCGGCGCAACGCCGGTATTCGCGTAGATCGTCGGAGAGTTCTCCTTGATGATACGGAGGAACTGTGGTGCTCCGACGAACATCGCCACCGTCCCGCTCTGGTACGCCGCTATCCCCCCTTGGTGTCCTTCAAATAGACATTCCCGAGGCATTGCACCCCCGCGAAACGTTTCAACCCAGCGACGGATCACCTGCTTGCCTGCGGCTGAATTGAACAGCGCCCGCTTGTCATCGTCCGAGATGAGTGGCACGCCCTCCGAGACCAGCACCTGGTACAAGTAACTATCCACAACCACGTTGTAGAAGAACCCATACGAACGCGAGTGCTTGCGGAATTCCTTTGCGAAATCGAGGAGTCCATCGAACGAGGTCGGGACAGCGTCCCGGGGAAAACCGGCTCGCGCGAGTTTCTCCCGGTCGTAGATCATGATCTTCGTGGCGAGATACCAGGGAACGCCGTACAGCGAATCCTGCGCGGTCAGCGAGCGCAGCGCCGCGGGCAGGTGAGGGGCGCGTGCTTCTTCGCGGAGCAGAGGCTCGAGGCCAGCGAGCGCACCAAGATGCACATATTTCTGAACGTAGTCGCCGGGAAGGTTGATCACGTCGGGGGATTGGCCGGCTGCGATCGAACTGAGGAACTTCTGGGTGATGCCGTCGAAGGGAACATCGACCCAGCGGACGGTCGTGCCAGGACGGGACCGCTCAAACTCCCCGATGAGCGAGCGGATGAATGGATCGAACGTCGGAGACAACTGGATCGTCCAGAACTCGATGACCGACGGGTCGCGTGCCGGTGCGCAGCAACCCGTCAGGACGATAAGGAGAATCGCAAACAGCCGCGTCATCAGAAGTTCGTCATCCGTTCGTGCTTGTTGTAGAATTCCGAGATCAGTTCTGCCGCCTCAACGGGATCGTCGGTCACGAAGAAGAGATCCAGATCCCCCGCAGAGATCATCCCCGCACTGAGCATCGACGTCTTGATCCACTCGACGAATCCCTTCCAGTACTCCGTCCCCATCAGGACGATCGGGAAGGGCTTCGTCTTCTGCGTTTGGACGAGGGTCAACGCTTCGCACAGTTCGTCCAGTGTTCCAAAACCGCCGGGAAGCACCACAAAGCCATGTGCATACTTCACGAACATCACTTTGCGCACGAAGAAGTGTCGGAAGGTCAGCAGGCGTCCCCGATCGATGTGCGGATTGGAACCCTGTTCGAACGGGAGTTCGATGTTCACGCCGACCGAGTCGCCGCCCATCTCCTGCGCACCTTTGTTCCCTGCCTCCATCACGCCTGGGCCGCCGCCGGTCAGGACATTGAATCCCCGCTTCACTAGTTCACGGGCCACTTGCACCGCAAGCTCGTAGTACAACGAGCCCGGCTTGACCCGCGCCGACCCGAAGATCGAAACAAGATTGTGCTGCTTCGACATCATGGTGAATCCTTCAACGAATTCCGCCATGATGCGGAAGACACGCCATACATCCTGTTGTTCCTTCAGCAGCTCCGCGAGTTGACGGTCTTGGATCACATCGTGCTGCGTCTTCCGCTGCGGTGGACGCCGTTGATTGGGAGAATGATTGCTCATAGGACTATTCCTTTTCGAACGCATGAACCAACGCACGAAATTCCGGGGGGACCGGCGTCGGCCGGTCGGTGGTCGGGTCGAGCCAGACGTGATAGGCAACATTCTCAGTGAGCGTGACGCCGTCCGACGCCCGAACGATCACGCCCTCCATCACAAAGCTCGTGGTCCCGATTTTCCGAATGCGGGTGTGGACGTTCAGCTCATCATCAAACCGTGCGGGGCTGCGGTAGTCGATCTCGTTTCGCACGAGGACCACCTTAGACGCGCCGTTGAGGCTATTGAGATCCACTGTGGCACCGACTGCCTTGAAGTACTCGACGCGTCCCAGCTCAAAATAGAGCAAATAGTTCACGTTGTGGACGATCCCCTGCCAATCCACCTCGTAGTGGCGAACGTGGAGCGGTATTCGATGATGAAATTGCGTCAGGTCCATCATTGGCGCAGCACCTTGCCAACAACGCCGGCCGCGTGTTTCACTTCCTCCGAGGACACATCCATGTGCGTCACCGCCCGCAACGTCGTGTATCCCATCTCCGAGAGCAGCACGCCCGATTCTTTCGCTTGTCGTATGCATTCCTCGGTCGTGCGCCCTGTCCCATCGATCTCCATCACGACGATGTTCGTCTGCACCGCCGACGGATCGACGACGACGCCGGGAATGCCGTCCATCTCCTCGGCGAACAACCGCGCATTCGCGTGGTCGATCGCCAGACGATCGATGTGATGATCGATGGCATGGATCGCGGCCGCTGCAAGGATCCCGGCTTGCCGCATCCCTCCGCCGAGGATCTTCCGGAACTTGCGCGCGCGTGTGATGATTTCCCGACTCCCCGCCAGCGCACTTCCGACCGGCGCACCCAGTCCTTTGGAAAAACAGACTGAGACCGTGTCGAAATGACTCGCGTACGTCTTGAGCGGTATTCCCGTCGCCACCGAGGCATTCCACAACCGCGCGCCGTCGAGGTGCATTCGGAGGTTCCGCGATCGCACAAAGGAAGAGATCCGTTCGATCTCTTCGATGGGATAGATCGTCCCGCCGGCCCGGTTGTGGGTGTTCTCCAGACACACCAACGCCGTGCGTGGATTGTAGTAGATATCCGATCGGATGGCAGGAATGATCTGCTCGAGCCGCATCACGCCGCGTGCGCCCGCAATGGGCATTACCTGCGTGTTGGAAATGAATGCCGCCGCTGCCGTTTCATAGTTGAAGACGTGTCCGCCCGCTTCAACGATGATCTCCTCTCCAGGCTGTGTGTGACACTTGATGGCGATCTGATTCGCCATGACGCCAGAAGGAACGAAGAGGGCCGCCTCCTTCCCCAGCAATTCCGCAACACGCTCTTGAAGTCGATTGACGGTCGGGTCCTCTGCGTACACGTCGTCCCCAACGTCCGCACGCATCATCGCCTCGCGCATCGCGGGCGTAGGCTTGGTTACGGTGTCACTTCGAAGATCGATGAACTTCTTCTCAGACATGTCTTTTCCCTTTGACGCGCATACTGATGAAGGCGGAGAGGATCAGTCCGATCGTGCCGACCAGCGTGGCTTTCCCGAAGACATCCCCCCAGCGGACGTAGGGCGATTCGCCCGTGCGGAGTTCGATCGTCCCGGTCAACGTGCGCTCCGTGTAGAGATCGGTGCGCAGGTCAACATTGCCACTGGGCCGGACGATCAACGAGATCCCGCCGTTTGCGCTTTGAACGACCCACCGGCGATTCTCGATGGCGCGGAGCGAGGCGTAGGCGGCATGTTGATACGCCCCTGGAGTATTCCCCCACCAACTATCATTCGTGATCACCACGAGAAACTCCGCACCCCGCTTCGTGAATTCCCGGACGAAATTCGGAAAGACCGATTCGTAGCAGATCATCCCGCCGAAGTGCGTCGGTGTGCCGTCCGATCGCCGGAAGCTGTGAACGATCGTATCCTGTCCGATCCCCCAACTGCTGATGCCGACATTCCAGCGCAGCGGCTCGATCAGGAAGCGGAGCGTGGAGGCGTACGGAATGCGTTCGGCAAATGGAACGAGCACCATCTTTCGGTAGATCGGTCCCGGAGGATTCGCCGGTTCAAACACGATGGCGGAGTTGTACGACTCATACAACCTCTCGCCGCTCGGTAGCGGGCGGGCCGTCACCGGTGCATCCGCGGCCGCGAAGAAGCGAGAAGTCGGCAAGCCGGTGAACACAGATATGCCCACGGAATCGATCATCGACTGCAGACGATACCGATATCCCGCGAGACCCGGTTCGAGGATGTGGAACGGGATCGCGGTCTCGGCCCACAACACGATCTCCGGCCGGGCCGGGGCAAGTGCTCGCGTCGCGTTGAGATGCCAGTCGAACTGATGGTCGTACGATCGCCAGCGGTTGATGCGGTCATTCCCCCATTTTTCCCATGGGTCGACATTGGGTTGAAGACTTCCGATGCGGAGTGGCGTTCCGTGCTCCTCATCGACGGTGTGCATGCGCCAGGTGCCGTAGGCCCATGGCACAATGAAGATCGCGACCAGCCCGACGGCCGCCCAACGCAACTGTCTTCCTCTCCATGCCCACGCGCGCGTGCTGAGGTTCATCAGCACAACGTACGTAAGTCCGTTGAATGCGAGCACGAGCGCCGAGAGCCCATAGGTCGATGTGAATTCGGCGATCTGAGCCCGCGCGAGATCGTACGCCTGCGAGTTGCCCAACGTGATCCACGGAAAGGACAGTTCACCGAGCGAGTGAACATACTCGAACGCAACCCAGAAAACGCCGAATGCCGCAACGCCCCACGCACGGCCGAGGCGATTCCACACCCAGCGTGCACCCATGATGCTTGGGAAATAGAACAACGGATGAATGACGAGCAACGCACCCCCCGCAGCCATCATCCATGGGTCGCGCAGATGGATGAATCCCCCCGTCCACGACAGCGTGAGGACATGGAGGACGAACAGGAACAGATAACTCGTTCGCGCGAGGTGGAGTACCGTCTGCGCCCGCTCCACCAGAAGCAAGACGGGAATGAACGCGACGTATGCGAGTGTGTAGAATGGCGATGGGGGAAAAGCGAATCCCAGCATCGCTCCCCCCGCAACGGCGAGGGCCGCATCATTCCAAGTGAACGGTTGACGGATGCGCGAGGAAGTGCGTTGCTTCATGATGCGCTCCGTCTGGGACCTCGTGTGCTCCAGGTTCGGTCAAGTGCGTGGAACAGCACGAGCACTAGGCCTCCGCATACCAATCCGATGACCGCTCCGCCGAGGATGTCGAGCGGATAATGGACACCGACATAGATGCGTGAAAATGCCACAACGGCGGCAAAGCCGAAGAACCACCACACCCCCCGCGGGATGAACCAGGCGAGGACGAGCGCACCCGCGAAGTTGTTCACGGCATGCGATGAGGGGAATGAGAATCCGCTTCCGCAGTCGACAAGCAACCGCACATTCGCCAGCATGTGACAAGGCCGAGGTCGCTCGAACCAATGCTTGATCACTGAGCTGCTCAGTTGATCACTGACCGCAATGGTGACGATGAGCAGCACAGCGGCCCACCGAATAGATCGATCCCCCTTCACCAGCATCCAAAGGATAATGACCGCCACCAGAACCAAGACGATCTTTTGCTTGTTCAGATCGGTGAGAAACGGCATCAGCAGGTCGAAGACAGGATTCGCGAGTCCGCCATTCAGAGACCGAAACAGGGAGACATCAATTGCCTGGAGGATATCCATCATACGCTATTGTGGGGCGCCCGTTTTCGGTCTGGTGAAATGCCGCAGGAGCAAGGCACCCGCGACGACGAGGAGGAGCACCGTGATCACCTCTCCGTACGTCTTCAAATAGACGAAGATCGACCGCCAATTCTCTCCGAGTTGCTTTCCGCCATACAGCAAGAGCGCATTCCAAACCAGCGCGCTGAGGAAGGAAAGGAGTGTCACTTTCAGCAATGGAAGCTCGGCGATGCCGACGAAGAATGAGACCACCGCACGCGTCCCTGCGAGAAAACGGTTCGCGACCACGACCCATGATCCATACCTTTTGAACCACGCTTCGACCTTGTGCACTTGGTCCAGCGGCAGGAATGGAATACGCCCCGATTCGAGGATCTTGTCCCCGAACCAATCGCCGATCTTGTACATCGTCAGGAATCCCAGTGTGCTCGCCGTCGACGTGACTATGAGCGCTGTCATGAAGTCGACTCGACCGAGCCCCGCCATGGAACCGACCGCCACGACGACGAAATCCGAAGGGAACGGAGGAAAGATGTTCTCAATGTAGGCGATGGCACAAACGGCGACATACACCCAAAACGGGTCCAATCCGGAGACGAACGCGACCAGTTCTTCCATCATCGCTTCCTTCTCGGGACCACCAACGCGACCGCGAAGGCGGCACAACCTTCTGACCGACCAATACTGCCAAGTTTCTCGCTCGTCGTCGCCTTGATCGAAACGGACTCGCATGCGACCCCGGCGGCACCGCTCACACACGAGACCATTCGGTCAACGTAGGGCGCAATCTTGGGTGACTCAAGGACCAACGTGGAATCGATATTTCCGATCTCAAATCCGGATGACCGCACCAAATGAGCGACCTGTTTGAGCAACTCGACACTTGAGATTCCGCGATACTGTTCATCGGTGTCGGGAAAATGACGACCGATATCTCCCAGCGCCGCCGCTCCGAGCAACGCGTCGCAGATCGCGTGCAGGAGAACATCCGCGTCGGAGTGGCCCAGCAGACCGCGATTCGAAGGGATCTCCACGCCGCCGAGGATCAGTTTCCTCTCCTCGGAAAACCGGTGGACATCGTAGCCCAATCCGATCCTGGGAAGCATGCGGGAACTTGGTACGCGAGGACGGCGTGCTGCGGGGTTTCGTTTAGCGGATCTCGAACGTGGGTTGGCGATGGCGAGCCTCCTGCCATTCAACGGTCTGTTTTCGGACGTGAGCCGATCGGGGGCCCTGCCGAACAATACTGAGAAATTCATCGAGCACGGGACGACTGGCTTCAGCTTCGATCTCCACCGAGCCATCGGTCCGATTCCGGACGAAGCCCCGGATTCCCATGGCAACAGCTTTCGCCGAGACGAAATACCGAAATCCAACACCCTGGACCAGTCCCTCGACGACGATGCGGACAGAGCAGTCTTCCATTCCGCAAATAATACGATGGAAGCCGTTGAAATGCAACGCGTTTCAGCCTGTTCTCGCATTTCGTGAACCATAACTTCTGTGTTTGCGGTTCAGCCAATATTTCGGAACATTGCTATACTTTGGAGCAAGTTTCCGCGATAACATAAAGAGAATTATGTCCCGACCGCTGAATATCCTTTTCGTATCAAGCGAAGTCGACCCGTTTGCCAAGACCGGCGGACTCGCAGATGTCTCCAGCGCCCTCCCCAAAGCCATCAAGGATCTTGGTCACGAGATCCGGATCATGATGCCCCGCTATCGGTTCATCGGCGAACGGAAGTATCGCCTGCACGACATCATCCGATTGAAAGATATTCCCATCCCCATCGGGAGCAATTCCGCCCTTGGGAACGTCAAATCTTCATTCATCAGCAATCTCAAGGACAAGGTCCAGGTCTATTTTCTTGACAATGAGGAGTATTTCGGCCGGGACGGCATCTATCAAAGCCCCTCGACGAAGAAGGACTATAAGGATAACGATGAGCGGTTCGTCTTTTTCTGCCGCGGCGTCCTGGAAACCCTGAAACGCCTCGGGTGGCAGCCTGACATCATCCACTGCAACGACTGGCAGACTGGCCTCATCCCCGCGTATTTGAAGACGCTCTACAAGGATGATCCGTTCTTCAAGAACGTCCGGAGTGTGTTTACGATACACAACATGGCCTATCAGGGATCCTTCCCTGCCGAATCCTTCGTAAAAACAGGGCTTCCGAAGGACTTGTACCATCCGGAGGGAGTCGAAGCATATGGACAATTCAACTTCTTGAAGGCTGGATTGTTCTTCGCCGACAGCATCACCACGGTCAGCGAGAAGTACGCCCAGGAGATCTGTTCATCGGAAGACATGGGGGCCGGACTCCAGGGGCTTTTGTCCGCACGTAAGAAGGACCTTCATGGGATCGTGAACGGCGTCGATGTGCATGTCTGGAATCCTGCGAACGACGAATTCATCTATCGGAAGTACGACTCAAAGTCCCTCGAAGCGAAGTCGGAGAACAAGCAAGCCTTGCTCCAGAAATTTGGGCTGGAATACCTTGAGTCACGGCCGGTCATCGGCGCCATCAGCCGTCTGGTCGACCAGAAGGGCTTCGACATCCTGCTCGACGTCCTTGAAGATGTGATGAAGCTCGACGTCCAGTTCGTGATGCTGGCTGCCGGCGAAAAGGAATATGAGAAGAAGTTCGAGGCGTTTCACAAGAAGCACCCCAAGCGCATGGGGCTTCTCCTCGGCTACGATGAAGAACTCGCGCACATGATCGAGGCCGGGTGCGACATGTTCCTCATGCCCTCGCGGTATGAGCCGTGCGGACTGAATCAGATGTACAGCATGCGCTATGGCAGCGTGCCGATCGTCCGCGCAACCGGCGGCCTTGACGACACCGTCGACGACTATGCTGGCAACGGCAAGGGAACCGGATTCAAATTTGAAAAGTACGACGGCAAAGAGCTCTATAAAGCGATCCATCGCGCCGTCAAGGTGTTTCAACAGCCCGAGGAATGGAAGAAGATCATGCGGAACGGGATGGTGCAGGACTTCTCCTGGGAAAACTCGGCACGGAAGTATCTCAATCTCTACAAAGATCTCCTGAAGCAGTAGGATCCGCGGTCCGGTCCAGTCCGCCGGCTGACGGCATCTGCGCATCGATGAGCATCTCCCCGATTGTAGAGTCATTTCTCGGCCTCACAGTGAACAGCGGATCCTCATGTACACTCGAATCACATTGCTTGTATTCATCGCTCTGACCGTACTCGGCTGCTCGGACGATCCGTCGTCCATTGGTTCGAGTCTGTTGCCCTCCGGCGACTACCCGGACATCACGGTCGATACGCTTTACGCGACCGCGCATGCATCTCCTTACACCTTGGCGACGACCCGCTCCTCCGACCGGATCCTTCTCGGGAATACCGGTTCGATCCAGGCGTGGAGCATGCTCCAATTCCTTGGATTGCCCGATAGTCTCTCGACGATCACGATCACACGAGCATGGATTGAGGTATCAACATCGTATCACTACGGCGATTCCCTTGCCCCCGTTTCCTTCACGATTCACCGCGGAACCGGCAATTGGCTCGGCGATTCCCTCACCTGCGATAGTCTGATCTCGCAACCCTCGTTGTATTTCGACGCCGCTCCGTTCGCTTCCGTTTCCTCAGGAGCCGTACCGGACACGGGCTGGTTCCGTTTCGAGATCCCGGACACTGCGCTCATCCATCAATGGATCGCTGCGTCATCCGACACAAATGCGACCAATTTTGGTATCATTCTCAATCCGACAAACTCCTCCGTCGTGAAGGGGTTCTGGTCGTTCAATTCGCTCGAAACGACGCTTGCGCCTAAACTCATCCTCGAATGCCAGATCGATGGCGCAACTGTCGAATACTCCCATCAATCCGGCACGGCACGCTATTGCGCGAC
>Ga0105103_10000499_pt1 | contig 22225 bp, 17 predicted proteins | sample PPLLaktember2015_2_FD_79107 | JGI IMG/M metagenome (GOLD analysis project Ga0105103, IMG submission 79107) | Freshwater sediment microbial communities from Prairie Pothole Lake near Jamestown, North Dakota, USA - PPLs Lake P7 Core (6) Depth... | ecosystem: Environmental > Aquatic > Freshwater >...
AAGCATTCAGGGGAAGAAATAGGGGAAAAAGGAAGGGGGAAAATGGAAATGGGGGGGAAGAAATAGGAAAAGGAATTCCTTCCCCCCTTCCCCTATTCAGGAAGCAAAAATTCCCCCCTTCCCCCCTGAAAATAATTTGAAAAAAAATTCAAGAAAATTCCTGAATGAATGCAAGGAAGGGAATTTATTCAGGAATTGAAGGAAAGGGGGAAGCATGGAAAGGGAAAGGGGGGAAATTCCCTTCCCCTTGAATTATTCCCTTGAAAATGGGAAAAAAAGAATTGAATGAATTCAAGCATTTATGGAAAGCATTCCTTCCCCCCTTCCCTTCCTTCATGCAAAGGGGAAATAATTCAATAGAAAGGAAAATAATGCTATTGCTTCGGAAATGCAAGCATGGCAAGCATTCCCGAAGGGGGGGAACCCGGAAATTCAATAAATGCATTCGGAAAAGCATTATTCTTGAATAAATTCCATTCCTTGCATGAATTGAAAAATGGGAAAATTCCCCTGAAATGAATGCAAGCAATGGAAATTAAAGGGGAAAAGGGGGGAATTCTTGCAAGCATGGGAATTGCTTCTTCAGAAAATAGAATTCCTATTCAAGAATTGAAATGGAAAGGGGGGAATATTCAGGAAATGAAATTCCCCTTCAAGAAAGGAAATGCTTCTTCAGGAAATGAAGCAAGCATTCAGGAAATCAAGGGGGAATTCAAGAAATAGAAGAAGCATTCAGGAAAGGAAAGCTTGCTTCAAGAAATGAAATTCCTATTCAAGAATTGAAAGGGAAATTCAATAAAAGAAAAGGGGGAAGGAATTCATTCAGAAAGGGGAAAGCTTGAAGGGGAAAATTCAGGGGGAAGGAAGGGGGAAAGCATTCGGGGAATATAGGGGGAATATAAGGGGGGAAAATATAGGGGGGAAAGGGGGGGCGCCCTTCCCCTTATTTATTCAAAAAGGGAAAAGGGGGGAAGGGGAAAGGGGGGGAAGGAATTCAAGCTTGAAATGGGGGAATTCAGGGGAAGGGGAAAGCTTTCCCGAATTCATTTAGAAAATGAATTCCTTGAATGAATAAGGAATTCCCTTTCCCATAGGGGGGAAGGGGGGGAATTCAAGCTTCCCTTCCCTTCATTCCTTCCCCCTTATGGAAGGGGGGAAAATTCCATAATAAATTCCATTCCTTGCAAGGTAAACCTTCTGTATTCAATTTGAATGAAGAAAGGGGGGAAAGCATAGGGGGGAAGGAAAATAATTGAATAGGGGGGAAAATAGAAGCATTCCCTTCCTTCCCCTTGCTATTCTTGCATTTCCGAAGGGGGAAGCATTCATTCAGAAAAGGAATTGAAGGGAAGGAAGGAAAGAATTCATTCCCTGAATGAATAGGGGGGGGAATTCAGGGGAAGGGGAATTTCCCCCTTCCCATGCTTTCAAGCTTCTTTCCCCCATTTCCCCCCTTCCCTTTGGGATCCCCTTCCCCTTCCTTCAGGGGGGAAGAAATAGGGGGGGAATTCAGGAAGGAAGGAAAGCATTCAGGGAAGGGGAAGGAAGACCGTCCGGTGCTTGCCCCACCTTTGGAGCTATTCGGTGTTTGCTCCCTGTTCTGAGCTTGCTTCATAATTTGAAGGGGGAATTCAAGGGGGGAAATGGGGGGGGAATGCTTGCTTCATAATATGGGGGGAATGCTTCATTCCTTGAAGCTTCCCTTCCCCCCTTCCCCCCCCTTCCAAAACAGAATTGAAAAGGGGAAAGGGAAAGGGTAGCCTCCACTTGAATTTTACTCTGGATTTGAATTCCCTCTCACTCTCAACTCCATGTGTGCTTCTTCCCCCTGCAAAAACAGTGCCCCCCCTCATAGAAAGTGGGTTGGGAAATGGTGTATAGAGGGAGTTCGTTTTGTAGGGCGTATTACCCCCGTGTAAATGGTATAGTCTGGTCAAATGCTCTCGTATGGGGTGTTAGGGGCAGGTTCATGGGGGGGTAAATTAAAGGTCTGTAATAGGGGGTAATAAGCTTGGATAAGGTTGGAATAGAGGGGGGCAAGGGTTGTATTAGTTGATATTTTGCACGTTAATGTGAAAATACAGAGCAAAAGTCTCTTTGGGTATATTGAGGGGGGTAATATGTCGAAGATCATTATTCGTAATTTGGAAGAGCCTTTGACCCCGTCTGATAGTGAGGGAAAGAAGAAAAAGAAGGAGCCTGTTTTTCCTCTTCCTACGAGTTTCCTCTCCTCTTTGTATCAGGCGGAGGCGCCGGTTGAGCCTTTCAAGGATGTGAAGGGGAAGGATATTCCGAATGAGGATGTGGAGAAGGCGATCATCGAATCGAACGGTTTTGTATCTGTTGTGGCAAGGAAGCTGGGGGTCTCAACAATGTGGGTGAGGACCAGGCTGAAGAAGGTGCCGTATTTGGGGAAGCTGTTTGAGGAATTCCGTGAAGCGAATGTGGATATTGCGGAAGAGTCTCTGATGAAGAAAGTGATGATGGGGGACACTGTTGCCACCATCTTTTTCCTGAAGACGTTGGGAAAGAACCGCGGGTATGTTGAGTCTTCCGTGAACATGAGACAGAGGGGGTCTGTGAAAATTAGAGTGGTTCCTGCCGAGAATGGCGCTGACAAGAGGGGGTCAAGGAAGATTCATGGCAAGAAGGTCCAAGATGGCGGAAGTGAGGGCGTCGGAGGAAACATCGTCCAGTTCCAACCAGCAGCAGACGCAAAGTAAAACACTTCAGGCCACATCGGTTTTTTATGCAAACCGTTCCTGCGAGAACCCCATCATTGTCAACAGGGGTGGCGCAGGCTCTTCAAAATCATATTCGCTTGCCCAACTCATCCTGGATGTGTTCTTTGGTGAGAAGGAAAAGAAGATCCTCATTGTTCGCAAGACACTTCCCTCTTTGAGAATATCCGTCATTATGCTGATGAATGAACTGATCGATTTGTTGGACGTCAGGGATTTCATTATCGAAGAAAAAGTGCAGTTGAATTGGCATTACAACGGCTCGTTGATTCATTTCGGGGGGTTGGATGACCCGGAAAAAGTAAAAAGCTCCGATTGGAATTATATCTGGATGGAGGAGGCCACAGAATTCACCTTCGAGGATTTTAAGGCTCTGAAGCTTCGCCTCCGTTCACCAAGCAAGGATGGAAAGAGGAACAAAATGTTCCTCTCTTTCAACCCTATCGACGAATTCCATTGGATCAAGGAAAAGATAGTGGATGATAAAACGCAAGATGCGTTTGAGATTGTAAGCACCTACCGTGATAACCCGTTCCTCCCCGCCGATTATGTGAAGACCCTTGAAGATTTGCAATTCCAAGACATTGCTTTCTGGAATATTTATGCGCTGGGTAAATGGGGAAAGCTTGAAAATGTGGTTTATAAGAATTGGGATATTGTTGATTGGTGGCCGGATTGCGCGAATTCGGACAATGTTTTTTATGGTCTTGATTTTGGGTATAACGACCCCACCGGGCTTCTTGAAATTCATAAAAGAGGGAAAGAGATTTGGGAGAGGGAACTTCTTTACCATACTAAAATGACAAACGCCGATTTGATTGTTAAACTTGGTTCTTTAATCCCCCCTGATAATAGACGGTATACAATTTATGCTGACGCACAGGAACCGGACCGGATAGAGGAAATCAAACGTGCTGGGTTCAGGATCAAGGCTGCAAATAAACGTATTATGGATGGTATCGATGCGGTCAAAAGGTTTCAATGTCATATTCTGAGCGACAGCGTTAATGTGATTAAAGAGAAACGTGCGTACAGTTGGCGTAAGAACAAGGATGGGAATGTGATCGACGAGCCAATCGATTTCTTGAACCATTTGATGGACGCCGAGAGGTATGCTATACATACTGCGACGTCGGGTTCCGGGTCGGTTCGGGTTCGCTTTATTTAACAAGGGGGGGTTATGGGAATCATAAATCGAGTTGCTTCTAAATTAGGGTATCAAAAATCGGCGGTCGGCCCCCTAATTGATGATGGGCGGATATTCCGATCTTTGAGGGAGCTTTTGAATAGTTCAGCGACCGTTAAAAAACCTTATAAACAATCTGTTTGGGTTTATTCTTGCATCAATACAATAGCGGAGAATATGTCTCGTGTTCCCTTCTTATTAAGGAAGGATGAAGGAGATGTGGAACCGGGAATTGTGGAATCCGGGCCCCTTTATGAGCTTTTCCAAAACCCTAACCCGATGATGACGCAAGAGGAATTATTGAGGTCAACCGTCGGGTATTATTGCTTGCGCGGGGAAGCTTTCTGGATTATGGAAGGCAGGGAGAATGTTACTGAGTTACCAAAGGAGATTTGGACGTTCGACCCTATACGTTTTGAACCTGTGCAGGATAAGAAGACCGGGTTTTTGATTGGTTGGAAATACCGAGGGTTGAAGGATGTTTATTTTTCAACGAACGAGGTAATTCAGTTCAAGACATTCAACCCCTATGATGATTTCCGTGGGCTATCCCCGCTTGAAGCAGGACAATTAAGTGTTGATCAGGAGTACCATGCCAGTGTTTATAATAAAGCTTTCTTTGAGAATGGAGCTACTATTGGGGGTTTTATTTCCGTTCCTGATGAATTGTCGGATGATTCATTTAAACGTTTGGTCGATCAGTTTGAGAGTAGGCATAAAGGGTCTAATCGGGCTCACAAAATAGCAGTTGTAGAGGGCGGTGGTAAATTTACTCCTGCGAGAATGACACAAAAAGATATGGACTTCATGGAGGGCAAGCGTGCTACTCGTGAAGAGATCATGGCTATTTATAAGGTTAATGAGGTTGTTCTTGGTATTTATAAGGACATCAAGAGTTATGAGGGTATAAAGAGCGCGCATAAAGCTTATTGGGAAGAATGCTTGATGCCCAAATTGCTTTATATTGAAAATGTCCTTTGGAGCAGGTTTTTTTCCAAATTGGGTCAGCGCCGGGGTAAAGGTCGTGTATGGGGGAAATTCGATCTTGCTAATGTTGGTCCTCTCCAGGTTAATTATTCCGAGAAGATAGAAACAGCGGGGAAAATGTTTACGATGGGGTGGCCTATTAATATGATTAATAGGCGGTTGGAATTGGGAATGGAAGATGTGCCTTGGGGAAATGAGTGGTGGGTTCCGGGTGGCTTCCTGCCGGTCACCGCTTTGGTTAGTTCATCGAAAAATTCGAACCAGAATGCAGATTCTTCTCAAAATAACCCACCAACTAAGTTGGTTTCAGATTTACTTGTTATGAAGAAATTTTATTGTGAGGCAGCGGAGAGCGATTTCAAGAATAAATTTAAGAAGGTTCTTTTTGAACATCGGAAGCGTTGTATTTCCGCGACTTTTGGGGAGCTTCCGTGGTCCTCGGTGTTGAGGGAACAGGAATTTACCCGATTAACGGAATCCGTCGGCGGTATTTATACGACCGTTTTGAATAGCGGGGTTGCTTCCGTTCAAAGAGGCTTCGGCCAAGATATGGACTTTGGTCCCAGTTTGTCGTTTATAAATTCGTATAAAAGAGACCGGTCAGTAATAGTGGTTGGGGCATTTAGGTCGCTTGTTGAACAGGCTGTTTCTTCCCTTGAAGACGGCAGGGATGGAGATGTGGTGAGAGAGCTATTCAATTTCTTGTCTGTAAAACTGAACGCCCTTTCCTCCTTTGAAGTTAATGAAGCATTTGACTTCGGCAGGAACTCCGCCTTGTCATTGCTTCGTGGTTCTTTATCAACTTCTTTGATCTCTAATTAGATGGAGGTATAAATGGAATACTTCTGGATTTTCGCTCTCGGGATCATTGTTTTGGCGGTAGCGATCTGTTCAATGGTGGAATGCTTCCACATATCTAAACAGAGAGACAAGGATGTTGCTGCGTTAAGCATGGACTTGGGGCAGAAAGATTGTGAGATTCGTTGTTTGAAAGAAAAACTGGCCACTGAGAAAGACAGATACAATACACTTGTAAAAAAGATCAGAGACAAAAGTGATCAATGCAGACAAGAAAGCGAGGCGAGTGAAATACGGATTCGAGGAGGGAGCGAATAATGGCCGAGGAAAAGAGAAGGCGTGAGGACAGAATTCCGTTCCCTGATCGACGGACATCAGACCATTGTGAGCACCATGAAGATCATATAGGGCGCATAGCAGATGCTCTGGCGAGAACAAGTGTTCTTGAAGAACGGACGGAGAAACAGGACGATATGATTTCAGAGCTATTTGACAAATACAATACTACACAACGGGATTACACAGACATTAAGGAAAAGCTGGGAAGGGTGGAGCAGAAGCAGGATGCCGTTCTGTTGAAAGTAACTTCTCTATGCAATCGCTTTGAAAGACATGAGGAGAAAGAGGAGAGGCAAGATCACGATGTCCAGATTGCAATTGACGAGATAAACAAGTTCGCATGGTTTCGGAATTGGATGAATTCAATGCGGGACAGATTGCCGGGATTTATTATGTGGATCATACTTGTCACTATTGGGATGCTTGTTGTGGTGAGTGAGATCCGTCTGAGCGATTGGTTTAAGAGAGTGTTTGGGCACTGACATGATTGTAAATACATTTGAAGAAGCGAAACCAATAGTTTTGGCTGCGATTGCAGAAGGGAAGAAGATTGGATCTTTCTTACCTGCAGGAGAGCATTTTCATCCAGGATATGAATATATTTGTAATACTCTTCGGGAGAAAAGCAGTTTTATCGTAGCGCAAATACCGAAGAATTCGAGAAGCGAAGAGGATAATGAATATAAATGGTTGTCGTTGTGGCCTGGTATGCCAAAAGCAGATCCAGTTCTTGCTCATGTAGATATGCCGATGGAAGAGGTAAGAAAAGTAGAGCAAGTAGTGGATTTAGTCATCAGGGAAAACGTCCCAGTTCCTGATAGTATACAAGAACAGAGGGAAATTATAAATTTTACAGAATCGGTTTTTGTTCCAGAATGGTCAAAATATCAACCGTTGAATAGGAATAATTATGTTCATATGACGAAAGTAGCTTGGTTTGCTTCTTTATATTATATGACAGTGCAATTTTTCAATTATGATGTTACTGTTAATTCTTATAAAGAGGGGCTTTGGAGATTTGTTAGAAAAAAGGTGTATGAACGGTTGTTGTCGTATCAAGTTTGTATTGTTCGCCCAATTCGCGATCAGTATGGTCTTTTGTATTCTGATACTCGAACAAGAAACTTGTTAAATCTACGCGAAACATTAAATGAAAATGCTTTAAGGAAGTTGTTGAATGGAAGAGATTTGGTTACTGATCCAGAAGAAACTCGTGAAAGTTTACAGAAACGTATATCCAGAATAAAGTGGGAAGTAATGGATTTCGAGAAGTATTCGGGAGAATTGTTAGAAGGAAGTGGCGGGACAGTTTATGTTGCGGCATCCATTTTTAACCCGTTGCGGGAGAAAAAGAGAGGTTTAACAGACACCAACTATCAGGAGGGGGTTTACTGTGATGCGTTTCTATTTTAAGAGTTTTATGGTTTCTGTGGCATGTATATGTATATTCTTGTGGGCCGGGGCCGTTAATTCACAGACAATCAAAGCGTATATGAGCGTGTCACCAGAAGGCGATGCTTTGGTTACAAAGTTGATTAAGGACAAGATTGGACTTTCTGTAAATTTTCAACATTTAACATCTGAAGAAGTCGGGGCAAAGATTAAGGCAGAACACCCTAATTACAACGCAGACATGATTATTGGGTGTGCTGCTTCAGTTGCTTATGATGCAAAAAAGTGGGGGTGGTCCGAGACTTACTTTTCTTCTTCGTGGAATGGCGTGCACGATACTTTCTTTGATCAGCAAGGATATTTTTACAACATAGGTAATTCGTCGTTTGTTTTAGTAGCCAACAAAGACAGGCTTGTAAAAGCAGGGCATTCTATGCCTATGAGTTGGAAAGATTTACTTGATCCAAAGTGGAAGGGAGAGATAATTATACCGTCCCCAATAACTGCTGGTGTAGGGCATATGATTCGATACTATTTCCTAACTTTGTATGGAGAGATCGAAGGATGGAGGTTTTTTGACGAGTTAAATAAAAATATTCATCATTATACTCGGAGCGGTAATGCTCCTACTGATTTGATTGGCAGAGGAGAATTTATTTTAGCAATAACTTCAGATGAGCAAATTAAGAACCGTTTGGAAAAGGGGTTTCCCATTATTTGGACGATACCAAAAGAAGGAACTGGGTATCAAGGTAATTATGCTTTTATTTTGAAAGGAACGAAGTATCTTTCGGAATGTAAGAAAATAGTAGATTTTATGGGGACACAAGAGTTTAGTGATGTTATGGGGAAAATGGGATTTGTTTCTCCTCTCCCCTCAAACAATGGTTTGTATGGTAGAAGTTTACCAAAATACATAAAGATTGATATGCAAAAGACATTGGAAGACAAAGTAAAAAACAATGAGATTTGGAAGCAGAAATTTAAGTAAAGAAAGGAGAAGAGTTGTGATTAAAAGTTTCGTTTTCGGTTTTACGATTGCTTTGGTGTTAATGAGCAGCGGTTTTTCAGCGGAGATAAAGACATATGGTAATTTTGTTGATGCCATAAAACCGAAGATTATGGCTGAGGCGGAAGCAAAAACGGGGGTAAGAATTCTCGGAAGTTCCATGCAGTTTCCTGCTATGGAAGCCAAATTAGCAGTAGAGGCCCCAAATTTTGATGCAGACATGTTGCTTGTTTGTAGTACTACTGCTTCAAAGAACGCAAAGAAAAACGGATGGTCTATCCCGTATTTATCTCCGGAATGGAATGGGGTGCACCCTTCGTTTTTTGATCCGCAAGGGCATTCTTATACTTTATTTAGGACTTCGATGGTTATTGTAGCTAATAAAGATAGGTTGACTAAGGCTGGGTTTGTGATGCCAACAAGTTGGAAAGATCTACTTGATCCAAAGTGGAAGAATGAAATTTTATGGGTTGATCCTACTGGATCTGAAATGGGACACATGCTCCTCGCGTATTTTCTTCAATTGCATGGAGAGGATAATGGCTGGAAGTTTTGGGAAGCTCTGGATAAGAATGTGCATCATTATGTCAAAGGAGGAAGCGCAACTGTTGATTTTGTTTCTCGCGGCGAATTTATGCTTGGGGCAGCAGTCGATGCTACTGCTATGGATAGGATTAAACTTGGGTATTCTTTGATAATCTCTACTCCAAAGGAAGGGACTGTTTCGCAAGATAGCGATATGTTGATACTGAAAGGAACTAAAAAATTGGAGGAATGTAAAAAAGTTGTCGATGTATTTGGAACACAGAGCATGACTTCTCTTATGAAAGAAGTAGGATTTATTACAGGGAGAGATACAAATAGAACTTCTTCTGCAATTTCAAGGCTGGATTTTGAGAAAGTTGCTTTGGATAAGGCGAAGAACAATGAGATTTGGAAATCGAAGTTTAAGGGAGGAGGTAAGTAGTATGATTGTAAAATCGTGGGGAGAAGCTGCTCCTATTGTTCAGGAAGCGATAGATCAAGGGAAAGTTGTTGGGTATGGGGGGCTTGGGGCGAAGGCTCACGAAGGTCATTTGTTTATACTACAGGAGCTAAGAAAAAACTGTGATTTTTCTATTTGTCATACCGGAATATTTGGCGTTCCTGGCGCTGACCCGGAGTTAGATCTTTGTCGACGACTTGGCGGAAGGATGATGTATTATGCTGTCAAAAAAGATTATAAAGAAACTCTTCCGTTGCTTGAAGAGAATTGTGATTTGGTAATTACAAGCGGGCGACCGATACCCCCTAAGAAGATTTGGGACGATATTATGCTCTTTACTCAGGATAAATATATTACTCCATACAGACAGTATAAGAAAGAGTTTTTCCTCCCAGTTAATGGACAGATCACAGACATGGACGCTGCGTTGGTTGGCAGTTTTATGTCATTTGCTAATATTCATCAAAACTACTTCCGTATTGATGTAAGAATATCTTCGTGGAAGGAAGGCATTAGACGTTTTATTGATAAGAAACTGTGGGAGAGTGCATTTGGTATAAAACAAGTTCTGGTTCCAATAGTTAGAGATACTGATGGCCTGTGTATATCTACGACTCAGGATTTGTCGCAAAAAGACAAAGAAGATCTTGCGGCTTTCTTGAAGAAAGAACCATTTATTGTCTCTGGACGCGAAACAGAAGAGGGATTTACTAAACGAATTAACCGATTGCTTCCTGGATGGTCCATTGGGCAATTTGAGAGATATAGTGGGGAGCTGACGGGGGTTGGGTCTGTTTATTTTCATATCCGCCTTATTAACCCAATAAGATCGGGAGCGTATATCGATTCTTTCTTTGTTGAAGAGGATCTGTGATGAAATTAATACATCCTTATAATAACCAGAAATTGTTAGATGAATTGCTTTCTTCTGGAAAGAGGGTTGGATTAACAGAAATAAATGGAACTGTGCATGAAGGTCACGCTTTTATTTTTAGTGAAGTTAAACAACTGGTGGACATCCATGTTGTTAGCTATGCAGAGTGGAATCATTATTCTTTCGCTACTTTCAATTTTAATAGAGGCGATCAGAACGAGAATAATATTTGCCATACTTATAAGCATCAGCCGTCATTTTCAATAAGAGAATCTATTCGCCCGGAGTGGGAACGATTTATTGATTTTTTCTGTTGGTCCCCAGTGACAGACAGTATCAAAGAGCAAACTTCACTTTGGCTTAAAGAGAAAAGAAAGTGCGTTGACTTCTGTAAGCAGAAGGGAATTGAATATCTCTGGCCGCAGGTTTTGATCTCCCCCATCATTGATATTTTTGATGGAACATTGGACTGTTATGTAGGCCCAAAGAATATTATTCCTGATCTTGCAGGAAGGAAGTTGTTTCAATCAGATCGTTTTTGGAAGCCTGATTATATTTGGAAGTTTTATAGAGATGAGGTGTTTCAAACAAAGTCAAGATCATCTAACAGTGTTGAAATAGGTATTATAACCAAGATAGTTCGAGATGTTATTCAGAAAAAAGGACAACTTAGTGCAGATGATGTTAATTTACTGAAGGGAACTTATGTTTCTTTACAATTAGATGTGGTTATTTTAGATCTGGATACTTTAGATAGGCTTTCTGCTACAAATGATAATTGTGTAATATCGTGTGTTAGTGGAACAAAAGCAGATTATTTATTTATTAAAGATAAAGAGCTGATTTTTTAATTGAGGAAGAGATGTCAGAGCACAACCCAATAGCAATAAAACCAATAGGTCGTCATGCTGAAGAGCATACTCTTTCAAGCGGTAATAAAGAGTATGTGGTTTACTCTATATCCAACCCAATTTATTACAAGAATCCGGAAGGTCAACTAAATGCGATTAATGTAACGTCCGAGGTGTCTTCTAAAGCAGGAGACGCCTCTGATATTATTATAAAAGATAAGAGTGTTGTTACTTGCGGGTTTAAGATCGGCGATGATCCTTACAAGTTCATTGGGTTTAGGCCTGACGAAGTTCAGGATGGGTCGGAGCAGCTTGAATACACCTTAAATTATGTTAAACATGATGGCGTAGATAAAGCAATAACTCTTGGCTTAGATACTCAGAAATCAACCTCTACTCTGTATGATTTAGGTGCAATAAATTTACAAGTTGGCCGCGCTCATACTCGCCAGCTCGTTAAAATTAATTCTCAATGCTCTACGTTCCGGGTTAGCTTTACTCTTCATGTCAAAGGGATGTATTTGGAGCAGGATGAGTTTGGCGAGATAAGATTTTACAGCGAGAAAACGAAAGCATTTAGAGTCAGAATATCAAAACCGGCAATCATTGATCCCGATACGATGATGCCTGTTGAAGGAGATCTGGTCAGGCATATTCTTATTGATAATAAAGATGGTACTTATGAATACATAAAAGAATCTACAGAGTTTTTCACGGAATTGGATTTTCCAGCACCTTTTTATGTTGATGCTTATCAAGTAAACACTTCTTCTTCTGACGGGTTTGTAGGGTATAGTGGACCACTTAACTGGGCCAGTACAATAGCCGCTGCAACTGGCACTGTTGTAAATAGTGCATCAACCCTTTTATATGCTCGCTCAGAAAATGATGTGAAGGGAACAACAAGAGCGTGTTACCGATCATTTTGTTATTACGATCTTTCTTCTATTGTGGCGGGGGGGATTGTAGATTCAGCGTCTGAAGATCTATATATACCTACGTCATATGGCGGAACATTATCTACTCAGCAAGGTGCTCAGGCATCAACACTATCAACAGCAGATTATGATAGTTTTTCTGGCAGCTATTTTTCAACAATTTCCGCTTCTTCGGGATGGGGATCTTTTTCTTATAATTCTACAGGGAAAACAGCAGTACAGAATGTTTTGGGGTCTACTCTTAAAACGTGTATTCGGGAATATACAAATGATTACGCAGCGGGGGTGGGTCCGGGTGCTGGAGAAACATACGGAGCATTATTATATGCTTATGAGCAAGGTTCTTATCCTCATATTCATATTACTCTTTCTCAATCTCCATCGATGTCACCAAGCAAGTCTCCGTCGGCCTCTCCTTCACTATCTCCTTCGGCTTCTAAGTCTCCTTCAGCTTCACCAAGTGTTTCTCCCTCGAAATCGCCATCTAAGTCTCCGTCAAAGTCGCCTTCAGCTTCGCCGAGCGTTTCTCCTTCAAAATCTCCTTCTGCTTCACCAAGCATCAGTCCGTCACTTAGTCCAAGTGCAAGTAAATCTCCATCTGAATCGCCGAGTGCTTCACCTTCAAAGTCTCCATCGAAGTCGCCAAGTGCGTCACCTTCGATTTCACCAAGCAAATCGCCGAGTGCTTCTCCGTCGGCAAGCCCCAGTAAGTCGCCAAGTGCCAGTCCTTCTATATCTCCTTCATTATCTCCGAGCGCCAGCGAATCGCCATCAGAATCACCAAGCGTTAGCCCCAGCGAATCCCCATCGGCTTCACCGAGTATCAGTCCATCCGCTTCGCCCAGTATCAGTCCGAGCGAATCACCATCAGTATCTCCAAGTATTAGCCCTTCAGAATCACCCAGCGAATCGCCGTCAGAAAGTCCAAGTGAAAGTCCGTCATTATCTCCGAGTGCGTCTAAATCGCCATCAGAATCGCCAAGTATCAGTCCCTCAGCTTCGCCGAGCATGTCGCCATAAATTAGCCCGAGCAAGAGTCCATCAGAGTCCCCTTCGGTGTCTCCTTCAGAATCTCCAAGCGAAAGTCCGAGCAAGTCACCATCCGAGTCTCCGTCTGCTTCCCCATCAGAGTCGCCAAGTATCAGCCCGAGTGTTTCTCCAAGCGAATCCCCTTCTCCAAGTCCGGGGTATAAGGCGTATTCGAGAGGAGAATATGTAACGCCTCCGTCTAATGATAATGATCTTACAACAGATTATTCAGCGCAGGATGTTATTGATGTAGCAGAAGAAGATGAAGCAAGAGTCAGTCAATCTGCTGAGAGAGGAGCACTTGCTGAAAATGCCAAATATGCAATTCATCAATACAAGGATTTTTATGCCGGGGATGTCGGCACTCTTACATGGGTAGGTCAGTCAAATTGTGCTCCTTCGACTTCCCCGGTCTATCTGCAAATCTACAATAGAATTTCGCTGGAATGGGAAACAGTAACATCAAATAATACTGCCATAGCCAATATAGATTTTATGCTGTCTGGTATAATTGAAGACCTTACCAATTACAAAGATGAAAATGATGTCCTTTCTTGCCGAGTTTATCAGAGAGCGGGGGTGATCGGATGAAGATAGAAATTGAGATTCCAGATTTTCCAGAAGATGAATACAAGGACGTATTCATTATCAAAGGAACGGAGCAGAGAGCTTACTATGATCATATTGAAAAGAAGTGGCATATTAAGACTTCTCGCTGTGTTCAATGTGGGAAATGCTGTCGTGATCTCCCGAAAGGTCAGTATCTGAGGAAGGAGAATAAGGACTGCTTGTTTCTGACGGATGTAAGTGAGAAGGTTCATCCCTGCGCCCTCGGCCCTGTTCGTCCGTGGCCTTGCATCGAAGGCGATCCGGTAAAAGGGAAGTGGGGCAAGGATTTCTGTTCCATTAGGTATGATGGAGAGAAGTAGTGTCAACTTATTACGCTAAGACTAAAGGAACTGCTCTCGCTACTGCTGCACGAGTGATCGTTGGTAGTCAGGATACCAATGTCACTAAGTGGAGTCCGTCGAATAAGTTTATCTACGCGGTTGCTATTGGTCAAGACGGTCGTGATCCTGCTGCCGCTGTATTTAAGTTAAAGTGGAAAGCGAATGGAGATGCTGATTATGTTGATCTCGGTTCTACTGGGGCATTAAAATATACAACGGAAACAGATCTTACAGATACAAATGCAGTAACCGCATCTTCTCCAGATGAACGTCTTATTTCTGTAGCGAATATGACGTGGCAGAATGGAGAAGAAATTGAAGACGGTATTTCTGCTTCTATCAATCTTGACCCTGACGGCTACTCTGAATTACAATTTGGCGTTGACCCTGCTGCGGCTGTTGCGGGAACAACTTATTCATTCCAGCTTTACGATAATACTCTCGGTGGAGCGGTATTAGTTGAAACAGGGACGATGCTGACGGTTCAGATGACCGGACCTTCAGAGTCTGCTTCTGCTTCACCTTCTGTTTCTCCTTCAAAGTCGCCATCGGAGTCACCGAGCAAGTCGCCTTCGGCTTCCCCATCAGTCTCTCCAAGCAAGTCGCCATCAGAATCTCCGAGCATAAGTCCATCATTATCACCTTCGGCTTCTGAGTCTCCCTCTATTTCGCCCTCAGTCAGTCCTTCTATTTCGCCTTCAAAATCTCCTTCTGAGTCGCCCAGTATCAGCCCTTCAGTCTCGCCCAGTATCAGCCCATCATTATCTCCATCAGCATCGGCAAGTCCAAGTGAAGAAGAACCGACAGTCTTACAAACTAATTACTGGGCTATTTTGTATACGGGTGGGGTTTCTGAATCTCCTTCTGCTTCACCAAGTGCTTCCCCGAGCGCAAGTCCTTCTGCCTCCCCATCAGAATCCCCTTCGTTATCGCCTTCGGCATCAGAATCGCCAAGTGTAAGCCCGTCGGCTTCGCCAAGTATTTCGCCGTCATTATCTCCGTCTGCTTCGGAATCACCGAGCGAATCACCAAGCGAATCACCATCGATTTCTCCTTCAGAATCACCTTCAATTTCTCCATCATTATCACCGAGCGCAAGCGAATCACCATCGGCTTCCCCGTCTGAGTCACCAAGCGAAAGCCCAAGTATAAGTCCTTCAGAATCACCATCATTAAGCCCAAGTGCAAGCGAATCGCCGTCTGCTTCTCCCAGCGAGTCGCCAAGCGAAAGCCCGTCGATTTCGCCATCAGCTTCGCCAAGTGTTTCTCCTTCAGAATCACCTTCCGAGTCTCCTTCTCTGTCACCAAGTGCGAGCGAAAGTCCAAGTGCTTCGCCGAGCATTAGCCCCAGTGAATCGCCCAGTATTAGTCCATCAGTTTCTCCGTCAGAAAGCCCGTCAGAATCTCCTTCGCTATCACCAAGTGCTTCAGAGTCGCCGTCGGAAAGTCCCTCTGTTAGCCCAAGCGTTTCGCCAAGTGAATCTCCATCGGAATCTCCTTCGTTGTCGCCCAGTGCCAGTGAAAGCCCCAGCGAATCACCATCACTTTCGCCTTCGGAAAGTCCAAGCGCTTCACCAAGTATTAGCCCAAGTGCTTCCCCAAGCATTAGTCCTTCATTATCTCCGAGTGCCAGTGAATCTCCTTCAGAATCTCCTTCGTTGTCGCCTTCAGAATCGCCTTCGTTGTCGCCTTCAGAATCACCAAGCATTAGCCCAAGTGCTTCACCGAGTGTATCGCCGAGTGTATCGCCAAGTGCCTCCCCATCTGAGTCGCCTTCAGAGAGTCCTTCGTTATCCCCGTCCGCCTCCGAATCGCCAAGTGAATCACCATCGGAATCTCCATCGGCTTCGCCCTCTATCAGTCCCAGTGCTTCACCAAGTGAAAGTCCGAGCGAATCCCCTTCAGTCAGTCCGTCAGAATCCCCTTCTCCAAGTCCGGGGTTTGCTCTTTATACAAGAGGGGATTATGTTGCTTTGCCTGGGAATGATGATGATTTGGAAACTTCTTATTCAGAACAAGATATGTTGGATGTGGCAGATGATGATGAAGTTTATGTAGATCAGACAGCAAGTGGCGGTCTTTATGCAATTCATCAGTTCAAAGTATATGCAGGTTCGCAAGATACTGTGACAGTTTATATTGATGCTCAGACAGATAAATCTCCTGTAACAAACCCGGTCTATTTACAGATTTACAATAGAAATACGAATGAATGGGAAACTATTGATACAGACGACTTCTCTGAAGTGGATACTGATTTTGTTTTGACAGCGCAGATTTTGGATCTTACTGATTACAAGGATGAAAATACTGTGATTGCTTGTAGAGTGTATCAGGAGTCGGTGGCTTAGATATGGGAAATAAAACAAGTGATACCACACAATTATATCAGTGCATAAAGCACCCTGATAGGTTGTCTGAAAGACGACTCTGTGCCTCTTATGAACGAGACATGGAATTGAAACTGCCGAGAGAAACCTATCAACCCGAATACTGCACCTGCTGTGATGAGTGCAGGGCAGTTTGTTTGGAAACACCTCATCTTCACGGCGGGACTCCTGAAGAAGAATGGGAAGGGAATAAGTGTAAGTTATGCGGCATTGACATTAGTTACTGGCGTGAAAAGTTGGGTATGAAATAATGGCAACAGCATCATTCACTTGGGCAGCATGGGACTCCACAAACGCATGGCAAAACCTTGCGGATGCGGGCAATGATGCCAATGTAACCTATTCTAAAGACACCACAGATAATGCCGCCAAGTTTGTTGAAACGACAAAGAATGTCACTGGAACAGAATACGCTCGTAAATCTGGTGCTGGGGATACATGGGCTTCGATTTTTAGCATATCTTCTGCCGCTACTATTGTTGCCGTTCAGCTCACTGCATGGAAGAAAAAGACAGTCGCCAATACAAAGCTGACAAGTCACAATGTCACGATCAGTATGATCAACGATTCTGCGGCGGTTCTTGCCACTCTGATAAACAATGTTTCATTAGGCACAAGTACTGACGCTTCTTATACTGCTCAGTCTGCGGGTAGCAATCAAACAGGACTTTCGATAGCAGCCAATACGAATGTCAGACTGAGCATTGAATACACCTGTGTAGCAGCAAATACTGCGGGTGGTTCCTCTATCGATTGTCGGTTTGATGATTTTGAAGTGACGGTTACTTATAGCGTTCCTTCCCCGAGCATGTCTCCTTCCGCTTCGCCAAGTGCTTCACCGAGTATTTCACCGAGTATTAGCCCAAGTGCTTCACCGAGCATTTCACCTTCGTTGTCACCGTCGGCTTCAAAGTCACCCAGCATATCACCATCAGAATCTCCAAGCGAATCTCCGAGCATTTCTCCTTCGGCCTCACCCAGTATATCGCCATCAGAATCTCCGAGCATAAGTCCATCATTATCACCGAGTGCTTCACCGAGTATTTCTCCTTCAGCGAGTCCTTCAGAATCGCCGAGTGCTTCTCCATCGGCGGTATCGTCTGAGTCTCCAAGCGAGTCGCCCAGCGAGAGTCCAAGTATTTCCCCTTCAGAATCCCCAAGCATTTCCCCCTCATTATCACCTTCTGCTTCTGAATCGCCCAGTATTTCCCCGTCAGAGTCTCCTTCTGAATCACCTTCAGCAAGCCCGAGTATTTCTCCATCAGAATCGCCCTCTGCTTCGCCATCAGCGTCGCCGTCAGTTTCCCCATCAGCTTCACCAAGCGAATCACCAAGTGTTAGTCCCTCAGAATCACCGTCTGAAAGTCCTTCGTTGTCTCCGTCAGCCAGCGAGTCGCCTTCAGAGTCTCCGTCAGAGTCGCCTTCAGAATCCCCTTCGTTATCGCCAAGTGCTTCTGAATCGCCCAGTATTAGTCCTTCGGAATCCCCGAGCGAATCGCCAAGTATAAGTCCTTCAGAGTCACCTTCATTATCACCGAGCGCAAGTGAGAGTCCTTCTGAATCTCCCAGCGAATCACCATCAGAAAGTCCTTCGTTATCGCCCAGTGCAAGCGAATCTCCTTCCGTTTCGCCAAGCATTTCGCCTTCGGAAAGCCCAAGCGAATCGCCATCAGAATCGCCAAGTGAATCTCCGTCAGCAAGTCCATCTATTGCTGCTCCGATTACATTAAGAATTGACCAAGTAAAATTTATCTTTGGTGAGATTGCTTCTGAATCTCCTTCAGCTTCACCAAGTGTATCGCCATCAGTATCACCCAGTGAAAGTCCTTCTATATCACCCTCATTATCGCCCAGTGCCAGTGAATCACCATCAGTCTCTCCGAGCATTTCACCTTCAGAGAGTCCAAGTGAGAGTCCGTCAGTTTCTCCAAGTATTTCACCAAGCGAATCACCATCGTTAAGTCCGAGTGCAAGCGAATCACCCTCTGCATCTCCATCAGAAAGTCCTTCGGCTTCCCCTTCAGAGTCGCCGAGTATATCGCCTTCAGAAAGCCCCAGCGAATCACCATCGTTGTCACCATCAGCGTCGAAGTCACCATCCGAAAGTCCGTCAGAAAGCCCAAGTGCTTCTCCTTCTGAATCCCCTTCGATTTCTCCTTCAGAATCGCCGAGTATTAGTCCATCACTTAGCCCAAGTGCAAGTGCTTCACCGAGTGTGTCACCGAGTGCTTCTCCAAGCGAGAGTCCTTCTGAGAGTCCCTCAGAATCGCCATCATTATCCCCCTCGGCAAGTATTTCCCCATCAGAGTCGCCGTCAGAGTCTCCTTCGGCATCACCAAGTGAAAGTCCTTCCATTTCACCATCATTATCACCGAGTGCCAGCGAAAGCCCCAGCGAGTCGCCATCCGAAAGTCCAAGCGAGAGTCCGTCAGAGTCGCCATCCGAAAGTCCCTCACTATCGCCAAGCGCAAGTAAATCGCCATCAGAATCACCAAGTGTAAGCCCGAGCGTTAGCCCGAGCGTTAGTCCCTCTGAATCACCTTCAGCCAGTCCGAGTATTTCTCCTTCAGAAAGCCCCTCAGAATCGCCAAGCGAATCTCCTTCGTTATCGCCGTCAGCTTCAGAGTCGCCGAGCGTAAGTCCTTCTATTTCTCTATCAGCGTCGCCGTCTGCATCACCAAGCATTAGTCCTTCTCTGTCGCCAAGTGCTTCAGAATCCCCTTCGGAAAGCCCTTCTGTCTCTCCATCAGAGTCACCATCAGAGTCACCCAGTATCAGCCCTTCATTATCACCAAGTGCTTCAGAATCTCCGAGCGAGAGTCCAAGCGAGAGCCCAAGCGAATCTCCTTCTGAATCCCCCTCAGAAAGCCCTTCATTATCTCCGTCGGCCAGCGAGTCGCCATCATTATCGCCAAGTGAATCCCCTTCTGCTTCACCAAGCGTATCCCCATCACTTAGCCCAAGTGCTTCACCAAGCGAATCACCATCTAAATCGCCATCGGAATCTCCATCAGCTTCTCCATCAGCTTCTCCCAGCGAATCTCCATCAGAGTCCCCTTCGTTGTCGCCCTCTGCTTCAGAATCTCCAAGCATCAGTCCTTCAGAATCGCCAAGTATTTCGCCTTCAGAGAGTCCAAGCATCAGCCCCTCATTATCACCATCAGCTTCAGAATCGCCAAGCGAGAGTCCAAGTGTATCACCAAGTGTATCACCAAGCGTGTCGCCCTCACTTAGCCCAAGTGCTTCTGAATCACCTTCAGAAAGTCCTTCATTATCACCATCGGCCTCAGAATCGCCATCCGAATCTCCGTCGCCTTCGCCAAGCGTAGGAGTAAGTGAATCATTATCAATGAGTCCTTCGGAGTCGCCAAGTGCTTCTCCGAGTGCGTCACCAAGTGTTAGTCCTTCTCTGTCACCAAGTGCTTCTAAGTCGCCATCGGCTTCGCCATCAGTTTCTCCATCAGAAAGTCCTTCTAAATCGCCCAGCATATCACCTTCAGTATCGCCAAGTGAAAGCCCAAGCGAGAGTCCTTCGGCTTCTCCCAGTGAATCGCCATCAGAATCACCCTCTGAAAGCCCATCGTTATCACCTTCTGCTTCTGAATCACCGAGCGTTTCTCCAAGCGAAAGTCCATCGGCATCGCCGAGCATTTCTCCATCAGAAAGTCCTTCATTATCGCCGAGTGCAAGCGTTTCACCGAGTGCTTCACCGAGTATTTCTCCTTCAGCGAGTCCTTCAGCTTCACCTTCGGAGTCGCCATCATTATCTCCAAGTGCTTCGCCAAGCAAATCACCGAGTGAATCTCCCAGCGAATCACCATCGTTAAGTCCATCGGCCTCAGAGTCGCCTTCTGAAAGTCCATCTATATCGCCCTCATTATCACCAAGTGCAAGCGTTTCTCCAAGTGCTTCACCGAGCGTGTCACCGTCACTATCACCAAGTGCGAGTGAAAGCCCATCAGAATCTCCAAGTGAATCGCCTTCATTATCCCCATCGATTTCTCCTTCAATTTCGCCCAGTGAATCGCCAAGCATTTCTGCCTCAGAAAGCCCGAGCGAATCTCCTTCTGAAAGTCCTTCTGCTTCGCCTTCTGAATCACCTTCATTATCACCGAGTGCGAGTGAGAGTCCATCAGAATCACCCTCGAAGTCGCCATCAGAAAGCCCCAGCAAATCGCCTTCTGAATCTCCTTCAGTTTCCCCAAGTGTTTCTCCGAGTGAGTCACCTTCATTAAGCCCTTCAGCGTCGGAATCGCCCTCTGCATCTCCTTCGGTCAGCCCAAGCGAATCACCTTCAGCCTCACCAAGTGAGTCGCCATCACTCAGCTCAAGTGCTTCAGAGTCACCAAGTGTCAGCCCCTCTGAATCACCGTCAAAGAGTCCGTCACTTTCTCCAAGTGCAAGTGAGTCTCCTTCCGTTTCGCCAAGCATGAGCGAAAGTCCATCGTTATCACCAAGTGCTTCTGAATCACCAAGTGAATCTCCATCATTGTCACCGAGTGCTTCAGAAAGCCCAAGTAAATCCCCTTCGCTATCTCCTTCTGCCTCTGAATCTCCTTCATTCTCCCCATCACCTTCCCCATCTGCTTCTCCAAGCGAATCACCTTCGCCTTCCCCAAGCAGAGAACCGATTGCTTATGAGTCGTTTGAAATAGAAGGACCTGTTAAATTTGTGCTTGAAAATGCGCCCCCGAGGTTCTATACTGACCACAAAGCAATCACCCCTGTTAAATTTGTGCTTGGCGGAGATACGATTCACTTTGAGTTTGATAAGCTACCTCAGTTCGTGTTGGAGAAAGGACGTAGGTAATGCTCTCGGTGATCATTCCATCCTACAATTGTAAGTATGTTTCAAGGACCGTTCAAGATATTTTCGAGAATGCAATAGGAGAAGTGGAAGTTATAGTTTTACTGGATAATTATTGGCCCAATCCTTCTATTCAAGAGCATAAGAATCTTACTATCCTTCACAACGCCTCTGTTTTTGGGATGAGGAAAAATATCAATCAAGGTGTTCGTCTTGCCAAAGGCGAGTATATCATGAAGTGTGACGATCATTGTGCCTTTAGCAAAGGATTTGATAAGAATCTTATAGAGCATAGCCAACCCAATCAGATTTCTATTCCGAGCAGATATAGTTTGGATGTGGTTGAATGGAAGACAATTCGAGCGTCTGTTTCGTATGAGTACGCCACCTATCCCTATATCTACATTGACAAGTACAGATATGGGACAGGATTGGTTTCCAAAAAATATGTTGGTGACGATGGGCTCAATGTAAAGAATACAGGGTTCCATGAGTATTACAAAAAGGAATTCGCCAACGCTCATGAAAAGATTATAGAAGCAATGATCTTTCATGGAAGTTGCTGGTTCATGCCGAGACAGCATTTTATCAATATTGGCGGATTGAGCGAAGATCTGTTTAAGACTTTGTATCAAGAGCCGCAGGAGTTGTCTTTTAAGACATGGCTTTCCGGGGGTAGAGTTATTATCAATAAACATTGCTGGTATGCACACATGTTCAAGGGCAAGGATTTTGGAGAAGATCCTAACATTCGCGGATATTCTCTTGATCTTCATGCGATGCGAGAGACAGAGAGATTTGGAACAGCAATATGGATGAACGATAAATGGTCTGGAGCAACAAAGAAGATTGAGTGGCTTATAGATAGGTTCTGGCCTATTCCGGGCTGGCCGGAGAACTGGAGAGAAGAAAGGGAGAAGTGGAATGAGAAGTATCCTGTTGAGCTGGC
>Ga0105103_10000500_pt1 | contig 22191 bp, 18 predicted proteins | sample PPLLaktember2015_2_FD_79107 | JGI IMG/M metagenome (GOLD analysis project Ga0105103, IMG submission 79107) | Freshwater sediment microbial communities from Prairie Pothole Lake near Jamestown, North Dakota, USA - PPLs Lake P7 Core (6) Depth... | ecosystem: Environmental > Aquatic > Freshwater >...
AAAGACAGGATTAAGGGATTAAAGAGGTAAGGATTAACTAGTCCATTCTTGGACGCGAAGGGGAGGCTCCACGGACTTGGTTCGTGGAGGGGGCGACGCAAGCCCCAGGGAAAAGACAGGATTAAGGGATTAAAGAGGTAAGGATTAACTAGTCCATTCTTGGACGCGAAGGGGAGGCTCCACGGACTTGGTTCGTGGAGGGGGCGACGCAAGCCCCGCTAAATATGAATAATCAACTCACAGAATTAGAACATTTTGCCCAACACGAAAGTTTCCAGACCTTGTGGGAGAATTCCCCCCACGGGATGGCCATGCTTGACAGACATGGAGCAATTTCATACATGAATGGAAAGTTTCTGGAATTGTTTGGGTATGATGCAAGCGACTTACCGAATGTCATGGACTGGTTCATGCGTGCCTATCCCAGTCTCTTTTACAGACACCTTGCAATGTCAGGCTGGATAAGCGGTTTTAAAACAATCCTGCCCGGCACGAAGAGACCATATATAGGGAAAGTGTACCGCAAAGATGGATCGCAGAAATACATTAATTTTATACCGGTCCAATTAGAAACAGATGGGGTCCTCATGATATGCGAGGATATTACAAAAAACAAGCTGGCCGAAGACAGGATCACTCAAAAAAACCTTGAATTAGAGGCGCTGAACGATATCATAACATCAATAAACGGGTCACTTCATCTAAAGGAGATATTAAAGATTCTGGAGAAGGTGTTCATACAAAAACTTGATATTCCAATGGGCGGTATTTTTTTCTACGATGAGTTGAGTACCAGAATAAACATGGAGACCTGCTGGGGAATGTCTGAAGGTATGCTCGAGGAGTTGACCAACACAGCAATTAGGTATTTCGAGGATAAGCGTGTAGTAAACAGAAAAGAGGTAATTCTTGAGGTCGACAATGCATATCCCATATTTTCACGGTATGCCCGAGCACGGGGATTCCTCTTCAAGTGGCACAGTCATCTTTGTGTTCCCCTCCTTGTGAAAGACGATCTCCAGGGCATTATTCTGCTTATCAGAGAAGCAATGGATGTGTTTCGCGAAGATCAGATTATTTTCTTCAAGGCCCTGGGACAGCAAATAGGGGTGGCCATACAGAATGCTCGTCTTTTTGAGAACGTTCGCGACTCTCACAGGCACATGCAAACACTCTCCCATCGTCTGGTTGAGATACAGGAGAGTGAACGACGCTATATCGCCCGCGAACTTCACGATGAAATCGGCCAATCTTTGACTGGGCTTAAGCTCGCTCTGGAGATGAGTGAGAGACAAGCGAATGAGGCCGCAAAAATTGGCATTATTGAAGCGCAGACACTCGCAAGCAAATTGATGGGAATTGTTCGCGAACTATCACTCAATTTACGGCCAGCAATGCTGGATGACCTTGGTCTTTTGCCTACCCTGTTGTGGCACTTTGAACGCTTCACCGCTCAAACGCATGTGCAGGTCTTGCTCAGGCACACCGGGCTGAATTCTCGTTTTCCCAGAGAAATTGAAACAGCCGTTTATCGCATAGTCCAGGAAGCGCTTACGAACGTTGCCCGCCATGCGAAAACGGAGGAGGTGACGGTAAGAGTATGGTCAGATGGCGACATCCTTGGCGTGCAGGTAGAGGATTTTGGTATCGGTTTTGATATGCAAGCTGTGGCGAGTGCGGCCAACTCGAATGGGCTTAAGGGCATGCGGGAACGGGTTGAATTGTTAAGTGGCCAGCTTACTGTTGAGACATTTCCAAGCTCCGGCACAAAATTGACTGCTGAGCTTCCTATAGGGTAGTGACAATGACCAAGGATCCCATCACAATCGTTCTCGCGGACGATCATCACATTGTCAGACAGGGTGTAAGGGCCCTCCTCGAGAGCGAACCCGGTTTCACGGTGGTAGGTGAGGCCAGCGATGGTCTGAAAGCGGTAAATCTCATTTTTACATTGAAACCACGCATACTCCTTGCAGACCTCATGATGCCAGGCCTCAATGGGCTTGAGGTAACACGACAAGCAGGAAAGGTCTCACCACAAACGAGGGTGATCATCCTCTCTATGTATCTTAATGAGCCGTATGTAATAGAGGCTTTACAGAATGGCGCCTTCGGTTATGTGCTAAAAGAATGCAACGTCTCCGACTTAATCCATGCCATACGAGAAGTTGCAAGCGGTCGCCACTATCTCAGCCCTCCCCTTTCCGAACGCGCTATTGAGGTTTACCTGGAAAAAACCCGTGACGGCACCCTTGACCCTTATGACACGTTGACCTCCCGTGAGAAAGGGGTGCTGCAACTTGCCGTAGAGGGCCTCAGCAACGCTGATATAGCGGTGAGGCTCTTCATAAGCCCCCGCACGGCCGAGACACACAGGGCAAACATGATGCGAAAACTTAGCCTTCATACTCAAACCGACCTCATCAAATACGCACTCAAGAAGGGCCTTCTGCCAACGGAAGACATCAGAAAGTCTTCGTAACCTCCTCAATTCCACATGACAAAAATACGGGAGAATTCAGAACAAAATACGTAATTTCACTAATAGACCAAGCATGACTCCCCTACTATACTTGTAAATAATTCAACAAACCTTGCGCTGGTTTTTTTCAAACTCAATTCTAGAATAAAAGGGGGTGAATATAGCTAGTAATTCAAATTTATCAAACAAAGGGGGTTATCATGAAAGGAGCAAAAGTATTTTTTCTTCTCATTATGGTTCTTTTACTTCCGGTTGTTGCAATGGCAGCGCAAGGTCCTTCAAGGACTATTGATCCTATCGTTACTACAGACTGGCTTGAAGCCAATCTGGGCACTACAGGATTGGTTGTGGTTGATATCAGACCTACAGTCGATTATACTGCGGGCCATATTACCGGCGCTGTCAATGTACCTTTTGGTCCGGGGACATGGTGGGTAATCAGCCCCGAGGGTCTCATCCTCCAACTACCTGATCAAACTGCACTCTTCAACCTTATCGGCTCAATAGGCATTACAAGTTCGTCAAAAATAGTAGTCGTTAATAAAACAGATACAAACTTTGACCGTGCCGATGCGACACGGGTTGCATGGACCCTTATATATGCCGGACTGAGAGACGTTGCAGTCCTTGATGGAGGGTATAACAAATGGGTGGCCGATGGCAATGCCACATCTACGGAACCTGTGACGCCGACAACTGTAGTCTATACGGGGACATTAAATGAAAACATAGTCATTGCAAAGGAACGGGTTTCAAAAATGCTTAGAAGCGCCAAAATTGTGGATGCGAGGGATCCTGATGCATACTTTGGTGTTACGTTCGATGATGTGTATTCCTCCCGACCAGGCCATATAAAGAAAGCAGTCTCTTTGCCTACGCCCTGGGTTTGGGAGGAGACTTTTGATGGTGACACATTTTTATATGCCACTTTCAAGAATACTGATACCCTAGAGGCAATGGCTGAGGGGGTAATCGGCAAGAACAAAAAGAATAAGAAAATCATTCTCTATTGTGGTGTTGGAGGTTATGCTTCTACATGGTGGTTCCTCCTGTCCGAAGTGTTGGGGTACAAACAGGTAACCGTGTATGATGGCTCCATCCAAGAGTGGACCATGGACCCTGATGCACCGGTAACGTTATATCGCTGGAACTAAGTTTACAACGAAGGGCTCATATTTTTCACACTGGGCCCTTTTCTAACACTAAATATGATATCGTTATACAACTCTTATTTATATCCTGATGCTATACTTATAATAGATATACAAATATACGGGAAGTTTCACGATGAAATACGTAACTTTACGGATAGACATGATGTGTTGGACAATGTACCTTTTGCAAATTATTTTTGGAAATCAATAACTTCTTTCTGTCAAAAACAGAGGGGTAGATTATGAGAAAAAATGGTTATCCGTTTACACGGGGCCACAATAAACAATGGAGGTGTGGGCATGAAACTGTTACGGGTAGACATGAGCACCAAGTCGGTTCGCTTTGAGGATGTACCGGCCCAGTATATGGGCCTTGGCGGAAGAGGGCTAACTTCGATCATCATCAACACCGAGGTGCCGCCAACCTGTGACCCCTTAGGTCCGCAGAACAAGATGATTATTGCCCCAGGTTCCTTGAGCGGTACGCCCCTTGTGAACACGAGTCGGATATCCATAGGTGCAAAAAGTCCGCTCACAGGGACTATCAAGGAGAGCAATGCAGGGGGCACGGTTGCGGATGCCCTGGGTCGGCTGGGAATTACGGCAATAATTGTAGAAGGCACAGCGCCGGAAGGGAATCTCTCTCTTCTTAGAATAGATAAGACCGGAGAAGCGAGTCTCGTTTCTGCCCAAGAGCATAAAGGGCTGCGTACCTATGCACTGACAAAAGAACTGTTCAAACAGTATGGGGAAAAGAACGCGATACTCTGTATCGGACCTGCCGGCGAATACAAACTTGCCAGCGCTTCAGTGCAATCTTCGGATGTTGAAGGACGTCCAGCCCGCGCAGCAGGCCGGGGGGGCATGGGTGCAGTCATGGGCGCTAAGGGTCTCAAGGCTGTCATCGTTGAGCAGGGTGGCAAAAGCCCTGACGCTATTGCAAATCCAGAGGCGTTTCAGGAGGCTGCCAAGGCTGTGGCCAAGGCCATCCGGGCGAACCCTATGAGCGGGGGCATGATGCCTGCCCTCGGTACCGCCGGCCTTGTTGCCCCGGTCAATTCATTAGGCGCCTTCCCCTCATATAATGCACGAAAGGGTGTGCTGGAAGGCTGGGAGAAGATCAGCGGAGAGGCCATGGCCGAGATGATCACGAAACGAGGAGGAAAGACAACCCACATGGGGTGCTCCCAGTGCATTGTTCATTGCTCCAACGAGTTTATGGATGATAAGGGAAACTATGTCACCAGCGCCCTGGAGTATGAGACGATCTGGTCCATGGGCGGGATGACGGGTGTTGCCGATCTTGATACCATAGCACGGCTTGACTTTCTCTGTGACGACATTGGCGTTGATACCATGAATACCGGTATTGCCATAGCCATTGCTCTAGATGCCGGGTACAGAAAGTTCGGTGATGGACAGGCCGTCATCGACATGGTGGAGGAGATCGCCAAGGGAACCGAACTTGGCAGGATCATTGGAAGTGGTCCTGTTGCCGTGGGAAAGCATTTCAACAACCCCCGGATTCCTGCGGTGAAGGGTCAGGGTGTTGCCGCCTATGATCCCAGGGCAATGCAGGGCAATGGAGTGACCTTTGCCACCTGTCCCATGGGCGCTGATCACACGGCGGGCAACTTGGTGGGTGAGTATCTGGTGGGCGCCCTCGATCCATTGAAGACGGAAGGGCAGGTAGAGACCTCCAGAAACCTCCAGATCGGCGTTGCAGCCATCGATTGTACGGGAATGTGTTTTATGGCCGCAGTTGCCCTGGTAGAGGGTGAAGGGGCCCAAGCATTTCTGAATGCCATCAATGCAAAATTCGGCACACAGCTTGGACCGGCAGACATCCCTGCTTTAGGAATCCGGGTGCTCAAGGCAGAACGGGAATTCAATAAAAAAGCAGGGTTCACGGAAAAAGATGACCGGTTGCCACGGTTCTATTATGAAGAACCCCTGCCTCCCCATAATAAGGTCTTTCTGATGAGCGATCAGGAACTGGACAGCGTCTTTGGTGTGTTAGAAGAATAGCGATGCAGGCCATGGTGAAACTGTACGGGACCCTGGGGAAAAGCGTTCCCGGATATGTGCACGCAGATGGCATTAGTGTCACGATTCCGGAGGGCGGGAAGGTCGCAGACCTCCTCTCCGCGTTAAATATACCCGAGTCCCAAAATGTGGTAGTGGTCATGGATGGGCGTATCCTGACGTCAAATGAAACACTCCGAAATGATGTCTGGGTCAATGTGATGCAGTCTTTGCATGGTGGATGATGAAAGTATTTAAAAAAAGGACAAGAAAAACAAGGATACCGAAGAAGGAGGTACAACATGCCTGACCAATATTTGGATGTTTTTCTTACAAAAGAAGATTTCATGATGAGAGACATGATTCATAGCTTTGTGAACAAGGAGATCATGCCCGTACGCCAGCAGATTGACGACGACAAGGACCATGTGATCGTCCGCAGAATCCTCCAGGGCCTAGTGGACCTGGGCAATCAGAAAGCTGCATTTCCCCCGGAATATGGTGGTATGGGTGCCAAGTCAGCCGTTTCAGCGTGCGTACTCCATGAAGAACTGTGTCGTGGCGACAGTGGTATCTGCACAGCGCAAGGGGTCACTGGCTGGGCCTGGATTCCTGCCCTTGCAGCAAACAACAAAGCAGTGCTGGATCGTTTTGCACCGGAATTCTGTGGAAAAGAGCTGAGGATGGGGTGCTTTGCCATGACAGAGCCCGGTGGTACCCATGGCGGCGGCGGTTGTGACATCGAAAACCTCAGCCTTCACGGCTCAAAAATAAGAACAATAGCGAAACTTGACGGCAATGAATGGGTAATCAACGGCCAGAAGATGTGGGCCTCAAATGAGGGTGTGGCAGATCTTTACTGTGTAGTCTGTACGACGGATCCCAACCTGGGTGACGAGGGTATTGCGCTGATCTATGTGCCAAATGGTGCCAAGGGAATGACCTTCGGCAAAGATGAGAAAAAGGCAGGCATGGCAGGCGATAAAAACCACCCCATGTTCCTCGAGAACGTGCGCGTGCCAAAAGAGTGGAGGGCGGCGGGACCCGGTGTGGACGCCGACTTGCTTCACAACAACCTTGTTATCGGCCGCCTCGTTACCGCAGCATCGGCTGTCGGCCAGGCTCAGGCTGCCTTTGACACAGTTCTGAAATATACCGGTGACAGGATTGTGGCGAACAAACCCATCAGGGAGCACTCCATAGCAGCCGGCATGCTTGCCGATATGGCCATTGGTATTGAGACTGCCCGGTGGTCATATCTGGCAGCGGCCTGGATGTACGACCACCCGGAGAAATTTGGTGCCCCTACCTCCACGTACATCCTCTCACGGGCAAGCATTGCGAAAGTGTATGCTGCTGACATGGCTGTTTCCGTTACGAATAGGGCAATGGAACTGATGGGTTCCTTTGGTTATGTCCGGGATTATGATGTTGAAAAATACTGGCGCGACTGCAAAATCATCCAGTTGTGGGAAGGTGGAGCACAGTTGGGACGACTTGATGTATGCCGCGGCTATTATGATTGTAATTTTTAAACAGGCACCGAACAGATGCCTCTAAGAACGCATAGGATGTCAATAAAACTCTACTCTTTACAATAGGAGGTATGTAATGAAAATCACAGCTGCTGTGGTGCGTGAAAAGTCTGGTCCATTCCGTATCGAGGAGGTAGATCTCGAAGAACCAAGCGACGATGAAGCACTTATTCGCATTGTAGCCGTTGGCCTCTGTCACACCGATCTTGTGGCCAGAGACCAGTATTTGCCGTTTCCATTACCTGCGGTGCTCGGGCATGAAGGAGCGGGTATTGTGGAAAAAGTTGGATCGAGGGTTACCAAGGTTGCACCCGGCGACCATGTGGTATTGAGTTACCTCACGTGCGGCACTTGCCCTGCATGCATACAAGGCATGCCTGGTCACTGCCTCGACTTTCTCAGGGCCAATTTTGCCGGAATACGTTTTGATGGAACGCCCACAATGAAAAAGGGCGGTGAAATCATTCATAGTGCCTTTTTTGGTCAATCGTCTTTTGCCTCCCACGCCTTGGCAAATGTACGAAATGTAGTCAAAGTGCGCAAGGATGTCCCCCTTGAGATATTGGGTCCCCTTGGGTGCGGTTTTCAAACCGGTGCAGGGGGGGTAATTAACACATTGCATCCCAAGGCAGGTTCATCTATAGCTATTTTTGGCGTAGGATCAGTAGGGCTCAGCGCAATCATGGCCGCCTATGCGTGCGGGTGTACCACGATTATTGCCATTGACACCAATGCTGCTCGACTCAAGACAGCCCAGGAGTTTGGTGCAACACACATTATTGATCCCGCCAAAGTCGATCCCGTTGCAGAAATCCAGAACATTACCGGACCGGGCGCCGAATATGCCCTGGAGTGTACCGGTATCCCGAAGGTTTTTCGTCAGACTGTTGATTCGATTAGGATCGGGGGTGAGTGCGGACTTATCGGTGTCGCTCCCTTCGGATCTGAGGTAAGCCTCGATATGCAGAATATTCTAAATGGTCGAACGATAAAGGGTGTCGTTGAAGGCGATTCTGTTCCGGATATTTTTATCCCGCAGCTTATTGAACTCAACAGACTGGGGCGGCTTCCTTTCGACAAGATGATCAAGTTCTATCCCATGGATCAGATTAATCAGGCAGCAGAGGACTCTGAGAAAGGAAAAACATTGAAAGCAGTTTTACGTCCATAGATTAAAAAATGGGTTATACTTTATACCATGTTTATTCCAAAAAAAACGTATCAAAAAAGGAGGGTATGCCATGAGTAAAAAGTTATTATGCGTAAGTGTGGCAATAATCGCAGTTTTCATGTTTTTATTCACTATTGACACCTCTGCAGCACCACCAAAAGATAAGATTCGTATTGGCTGGGTCACCTCTCTCTCTGGTCACTATGCCAGCGGTGTTGCCGGGACAAATGGGCCGGTTTATGATTATTGGATCGAGGAGATCAATGCAAAAGGCGGAATCTTTGTCAAAGAATACGGCAAGCGGCTACCCATCGAGCTTATCAAATATGACGATAAGAGTGATGTGGGCGCCATGACGAAACTTCTGGAAAAGGTGATGTTGGAAGACAAGGTAGACTTTATCCTGCCACCATGGGGTACAGCCATGCTCTATGCTGCAGCGCCTATTGCCAACAAGCATAAGTATATATTGCTTGGAGGCCCGGGTGGAGCGGTAAAACTCAAAGAGATTATGGACAAAGTTCCTTACTTTTTCTCAGTATTAAATACGGCGGAAACCCAGATGCCGGCTCTTGCCAACATTTTTGCTGAACTGAAAGTAAAGAAGGTGGCTATCGTCTACATTCAGGACCTCCATGGGATAGAGTACCGGGATCTGGCGCTCCCGGAATTGAAGAAAAAAGGAATTGAGGTGGCCTTTGCGAAAAGCTTTCCTCACGGAACAAAAGACCTTACTCCGATGTTAAAAGACGCCAAAGCGGCAAATGTTGATGCCTTCATGGGCTTTGTATATCCTGATGAGGCATTTCTTGTTACGGGACAGGCCATGGAAGTGGGTTTTAATCCTAAGGCATTCTTCCTTACTGTTGGACCATGTGTATCGCCCTATAGAGATGTTTTTAGTGCAAGAGGAATTGAAGGGGTCATGGGCAGCGGCGCATGGAACGCGAAGGTATCTCCTGGAGCGAAGAAACTCGAGGAAGGGTTATTAAAACGGAAAGCGGTAGTGGATTATTGGGGACAGCTTTTCTATTATTCTTCTCTTCAGATGTTTGAAAAAGCTATTGAAGAGGCAGGAACTTTAGACCAGTCGAAGATAAGAGATTTAATGGCCACAAAAACATATGATACGGCCATGGGGCCCATGAGATTCGAGAAAGGTTTCAATACAGTCCACCCGGGGGAAATAGGACAATGGCAAAATGGTGTTTTTGAAGTCATAGATACCGGAGCAAAACGCACAGCAAAACCGGAATATCCAAAACCGGCGTGGGCTCCTAAGCCACCTGCAAAAAAGTAGGTTAGCAAACATATCAACTTCATATATAGGCTGCTTGAGGGTAATTACCTTCGGGCAGCCTAAAAATATGATTGAAGAGAAGGGGGTAGTATGAAAAAGAAGTTCTTTTTTGTGTTATGTACGGCAATTCCCATTGTCATGCTGCTTTTATCTTTGTCTTATGCAGCAGCACCGGCCAAGGACAAGATCCGCATAGGCTGGGTTACCTCTCTTTCCGGTCCTTACGCTAGTGGAGTACCGGGCACATACGGTATGGTCTATGATCTGTGGATTGAAGAAACCAATGCCAAGGGTGGTATCTATGTCAAAGAGTACGGGAAACGCTTGCCTCTCGAAGTCATTAAATATGATGACAAAAGCGATGTAGGCACCATGACGAAGCTTCTCGAAAAAACCATTCTGGAAGATAAGGTTGATTTTATCTTCGCACCGTGGGGCACTGCCATGCTCTATGCTGCAGCGCCCATTGCAACCAAGCACAAGTACATACTTCTCGGGGGTCCTGGAAGCGCCCTCAAGCTTAAGGAAATCATCGACAAAGTGCCCTACTTTTTCTCCGTGTTGAACATGGCCGACACGCAAATGGCCAGCCTCGCCGGGATTCTTGCAGAAGTCAAGGTGAAAAAGGCTGCCATCATATATATACAAGACCTCCACGGAATAGAAAGCAGGGATCGAGCGCTTATAGAACTGAAACAAAGAGGAATCCAGGTGGCATTTGCGAAAAGCTTCCCCTTTGGCACCAAGGACTTAACACCTCTTTTGAAGGAAGCCAAAGCAGCCGATGTGGATGCCTTTCTGGCCTTTGTATATCCTGATGAATCCTTTCTCGGGACCGGGCAGGCTATAGAAATAGGATATAATCCAAAGGTCTTTTTCATGACCGTCGGACCTTTTCTGGCAGAGTATAAACAGGCGTTCGGCGCAAAGACCGTTGAGGGAGTCATGGGCGGCGGCGCCTGGAATGAAAAAAGTTCTCCCGGGGCGAAAAAGCTCCGTGATGCATTCATGAAAAAATACAAGGTCGAGCCGGCATATTGGGGACCGTTATATATGTACTCTTCCCTTCAGTTCCTTGAGAAAGCTATTGAAGAGGCAGGGACCCTTGACCAGACCAAGATTCGGGATATCATGGCCACCAGAACATACGATACGGCCATGGGGCCCATGAGATTCGAAAAGGGATTCAACACAAACCATCCGGGCGAGGTAGGACAGTGGCAGAACGGTGTGTTTGAAGTTATTGATCCTGATAAGAGGCGGACCGCAAAACCACTATACCCGAAACCTGAATGGCCAAGGAAAGCAAAGTAGTTGATATAGAGCTGGGAACAATGGACTGCCTCAACGTAACTCTGTTCAGGCAGTCCACAAAAACCTGGTCAAAGGACAAAAAAGAGAGCTTTAGGAGACCACTATAATGTTTGTCAAATTTCTGGATATTGTGATCGGCAGCCTGCTTATGGGGGGTATCTACGCCCTTATTGCCGTGGGTTTCAGCCTTCAGTATGGTGTTGCCAGGGTCCTGAACGTAGCCCATGGAGAATTCCTCATGCTGGGAGCTTTTGCCGCATGGTCGCTGTTCACCCTCGGGGGAATTAATCCAATCCTCTCCCTTGTGCTCTGTGCCCCTGTTTTTTTTATGATAGGTTTTCTCATCCATATAACCCTATTCAGGCGTCTGAAAATATCTGCAGAATCATTGGCAGTTTTTGAAGGCAATTCGATGCTGGCATCGTTCGGCCTCATGTTTATAGTGCAGAACCTTGCATTGATCATCTGGGGCGCCCCCGTGAAAGGATACTCTTATCTGGCCTACCCGATCAGCTTTCTAGGAGCAGTATTTTCAGCAAATAGAATTGTAACGCTCATTACTTCCATCATTATAAGTGTGGTTTTCTATCTCTTTCTGGCACGAACCAGGACTGGAAAAGCCATTCGAGCGGCTGCCCAGGATCCCGTTGCTGCTGCACATATGGGAGTGAGTATCAACAAAATGCTTGCACTCTGTTTTGGGTTCGGTACAATGATGGCCGGTTTAGCTGGATTGCTTGTGAGCATGACATCAATCATGGTAACACCCTTCATGGGGATGGAGTATACCCTTATTGCCATGATCGTTGTGGTGCTGGGTGGATTAGGTAATATAAAAGGCAGTTTTATCGGTGGTTTTATCCTTGGGCTTGTGGGCACTATAGTAAGTTATATCCAGCCGGGTCTCTCGATGGTTGCATTCTACCTGATCTTTCTCCTTTTACTCTTGGTTAAGCCTGCAGGAATTTTAGCAAAATAGGAAAGCGGATATGAAAGACAAAACAAAAAAATACTCTTTATTTGCGGGATTCATCGTGATCCTCCTTCTGCTGATTTCATTGCCCTCGTATGCCTCATCTTACCGGGTCATATTCGTGACGAATATCTTAATGTATGTGATTCTAACGCTGAGCTGGGTAATCTTTTCAGGACCGACCGGTTACATTTCCCTGGCGACTGCGGCGTTTTTCGGAATAGGCGTTTATACTTCTGCTGTATTGAGCGGCACGTTGTCTCTGCCATTCGTCATTCTCATTGGCGCTCTTGCCAGTTTTTGTCTTGCCTTTGTTGTGGGCTCACTAACCCTTAGGCTCAGGGGTATGTATTTCACCATGTTTACTTTTGCCCTTGTTCAACTCATCAGTAATTTTGCCCATTGGTACGAGGTAAACGTAACAGGCACCGTGGGCAGGCTGGTTATTTCATTAGATTCAACCATTATCTATTACAGCATATTGGTTGTTTTTTGCCTGGTGCTCCTCGCCTCCTATTTTATCAAGCGCTCAAAATTCGGTTTGGCCCTCCAAAGCATTGGCGAATCCGAGGAGGCAGCAGCACACTCCGGTATAAATGTTACGTTGGTAAAAGTTACCACCTTCGCCATCAGCGCCTTTTTCATGGGTGCTGTTGGTGCTGTTATGACTATGCGATGGACCTATGTTGATCCGCCCACTGCTTTTGACATACGTCTGTCTTTCATGCCTCTTTTAATGGCCATCTTTGGTGGAATGGGAAACCTTTTCAGTCCCATTATAGGGTCATCCATTTTCGCCTATCTCGAAGAGATATTGACCACCAAGTTTCCTTACTACTACATGCTCCTCTTTGGTGGAGCTATGTTGCTTGTCATAGTTTTTATGCCCCACGGAATTGAGGGAGTGTTCCGGAAATTTCAGAAAAATAATAAACAGGAGTCTGCAAAAAAGACATGAAGATACTTGATGTTCAAGGCTTGAAAAAAAAATTCGGAGGTCTGACAGCCACAGCAAATGTCAACTTCAACATAGAGCAGGGTGAAATAGTAGGGCTTATCGGGCCAAACGGTGCAGGCAAAACCACCCTGTTTAATCTTATATCTGGGGCCATCACCCCGGATTCGGGTGTGATAACCTTCAAAGGCAAAAATATCGCCGGCCTAAAACCATACCGAATTTGCCGGGAGGGAATAGCACGGACATTCCAGTCTGTAAAAATTTTCGCAAAGATGTCCGTCTTCAATCATATTTTAATTGGTTATTTATTTGGAGATCATAAAAACAAAGCCTCTGGTTCCAGCAGCGAAGAAGTTGCAAAGATTCTGGATTTTGTGAGGCTATCGGGAATGAGCGAGAGCCGTGCGGGTGATCTTACCCTTGCTAATCAGAAGCGGCTCGAAGTGGCGCGGGCCTTGGCAACCCAACCGGAACTCTTGCTCCTCGACGAAGTCATGGCAGGGTTAAATCCGACTGAGGTCGCTGAGACTATGGAGCTTGTGAGAAAAATTAGGGAGAAAGGGATTACCGTCATCATGATCGAGCACGTCATGAAGGCTATCATGGAGATCTGCGACAGGGTAATCGTGCTCCATCACGGGGAAAAGCTCGCGGAAGGCAAACCGGAGGAGATTACACAAAATAAATCGGTTATCGAAGTATACCTGGGGGATTCAGCATGCTTACCGTCAGAAACCTAAACACTGTTCATGGAAAAATACAGGCATTATGGGATGTTAGCATAGAGGTTGAAGAGGGAGAGGTTGTCGCCCTGGTTGGTGCAAATGGGGCAGGTAAAACCACGCTCCTTGACACAATATCCGGGACTTACATTCCTGTATCTGGAAGTGTCGAATTCCAGGGTCAGCGGATAGATGGCAAATCAGCCGCCTACATCGTTGAACAGGGAATTTCTCACGTCCCTCAGGGCGGAAGGCTTTTCTCTGATATGACAGTCCGTGAAAACCTCGAGATGGGTGCCTATTCACATCACGCCTGGAAACAAAGAACAGAAACCATTGAGCAGGTATGTCAGATATTCCCACGCCTTAAGGAGAGAGAAACCCAGGTCGCGAGCACGCTCAGCGGCGGTGAAAAGCAGATGGTAGCCATAGGCAGGGGCCTAATGTCGCGACCGAAACTGTGTATTTTTGATGAGCCATCCTATGGGCTAGCGCCGAAGTCAGTCATGGAAATATTTCAAGTTATCAGGTCTTTGCCAAAGCAGGGAATTACCGTGTTAATCGTAGAACAAAATGTTGGCCAGGTGCTCGAGATGGCCAACCGCGCATATGTATTGGAAAATGGCCGGATAGCCTTGCAGGGAATCGCTTGCGATCTCCTTGCAAACGACTATGTGAGGAAGGCATATCTGGGATTATAGCACATTTTATCCATATTCTGACTGATCATGGGAGCACAACTCTCGCCATTGACAGGCAACAGGTATAATGTTCAACTGCAAATCATTCTGATAGGAGGGATACAGTGAGACCGCTTCAAACTGATTTTTCAATATACAATACGTTGAATCTTGCAACGCCGCCTATTGGGGTGAAATTTCTTTTCTTTAGGCCCCAGGGGATAGAGCAGCTCGCCATGGATAAAAATCTCTCATTCTGTGAAATGCTCAGGGAAGCTCAAACAACAAAAAAACCCTTTTATTTCAGCAAAGACAATAATGAGACCTGTGTGGGCAAAATTCTCCTGGGTATGGATGAAATGGCGCCCTTTGCAGAAACCGGCCAAATCGGGGCAAGGCTGGGAATCTTCCAGGAACCGCGAGCTAACTATGCCTTTTACAAATACGTTCCCAAATTTCCAAAAGGTACTGTCAATTATGTTGCCTTCTCGCCTATAGACAAATTGACTTTCGAGCCTGATGTTTTGATATTTGCTGCAACCCCCAAACAAGCTGAAATTATCATGAGGTCAATGACGTATTCCACCGGCGAGCTATATGTCTCAAAGACAACGCCTGTGATGGGATGTGCATGGCTTTATATTTACCCATTTGAAAACGGTAAAGTAAACTACTTGCTTCCCGAAATGGTGCATGGCATGAAAGGGAGAGAATTATTCTCTGAGGAAACCATATTAATATCTATCCCTTATCAATGGATACCGATCATGACCCAAAATCTAAAAGAGATGAAGATACATCTTCCATCCCATGCAAGCAAGGAACAGTATCTGGGAGAATTTGGAAATATTTTAGGTGAATTAGCGAAGGAGAGTGAAAACCCTTAAACAAGATTTCCTTCGTAACTGTTGACCACTTTCCCTGAGAAGCCAGAAAAGGGACTGAAAAAGAGTAGAAGATGGGAGCAGAAAGAGGTAATAATAATTAAGTCGCGTAGCTCGCACAGCAAGAAGGGGAGGCTCCACGGACCAGGGCACCCAACCAGTGAGTGGGTCGCGTGGAGGGGGCGACGCGAGCCCCAAGGAAAAGGCGGGATTATAGGATTAAAGGGGTAAGGATTAACTAGTCCATTCATGGACGAGAAGGGGAGGCTCCACGGACTTGGTTTGTGGAGGGGGCGACGCGAGCCCCAGTAATAGGAATCTTATCCAATAAAAGGAGGAATAAACTATGAACAAAAAGATGTTTGTATTGGTAGCTATCGCAGTTTTTATGTTTTTTATCAACACTACGCTTGACGCTGCACCTGCGAAAGACAAGATTCGCATAGGCTGGGTCACTTCCCTATCTGGTATATTGGCAACCGCCGTAGCAACAACCACTGCACCCGCCTATGAAATTTGGCTTGAAGAGGTCAACGCAAAAGGCGGAATATACGTGAAGGAATACGGCAAGAAATTACCTGTTGAAATCATTAAATATGACAATAAGAGCGATGTGGGTTCAATGACAAAGTTGCTTGAGAAGGTGATCCTGGAAGATAAAGTTGACTTCATACTGGCTCCGTGGGGCACTGCCATGCTCTATGCAGCAGCACCCGTAGCGAATAAATATAAATATATATTGCTTGGAAATGCCGGCGGTGCAATAAAGCTGAAAGAGATAATGCCTAAACTGCCTTATGTTTTTTCCGTATTGAATATGGCTGATACCCAAATGCCACTTCTTGCAGAAATCCTTGCAGAAATGAAAGTGAAAAAAGCAGCTCTCATTTATATTCAGGATCTTCATGGAATCGAGTATCGTGACCAAGCGGTCAAAGACTTGAAAAAACAGAACATAGAAGTTGTGATGAACAAGAGCTTTCCTCATGGAACCAAAGACCTAAGTCCCCTGCTCAAGGAGGCTAAAGCTGCCAATGTGGACGCTTTCATAGGCATGGTCTACCCCGACGAAGCTTTTCTTATAACAGGACAGGCCATGGAGGTTGGGTTCAGCCCCAAGGCCTTTTTCCTTACCGTTGGACCTATGTTGACGCAGTATAGGGACGCTTTTGGCGCAAAAGCAGTAGAGGGCGTTATGGGTGGTGGTGCCTGGAACGAAAAAACCTCACCGGAGGCCAAGAAGTTTGCCGAAACCCTCATGACAAAATACAAAGGTATTGAGTATTGGGGGCAATTATTTTACTACTCTTCGATGCAATTCTTTGAAAAGGCCATAGAAGAAGCCGGCACTTTAAATCAGGCCAAAATACGGGATGTCATGGCTACAAAAACATTTAATACAGCTATGGGACCGATGAAATTTGATAAAACAAGAATAAACATGACCCACCCCGGAGAAATTGGTCAATGGCAGAATGGTATGTTTGAGATCATTGATCCAGGAAAAAAGAGAACTGCAAAACCAATATATCCGAAGCCTGAGTGGCCGGCAAAAAAATGATACTACACTGTTTTTTACTATGAAAAAACGGGCTGCCTGCAACATTTATGGTAGCCCGTAAAAATTCATACATCACTTTCCATCCCTTGACATAACTACTGAACATATGCAACCATGTTTAGTTCTCATATGTTCTCTGCGTTTACAAGCTACTTCGGGTTTGTTTCCGAAATTACGCAACGATGAAAACAAGGAGGAACCTCAATGAAAATCAAAGCAGCAGTGGTGCGGGAAGTCAGAAAACCATACAGTATTGAAGAACTTGAGCTTGAACCGCCAAAAGAAAAAGAGGTTCTTGTGAAATGGATATATACAGGGTACTGCTGCACTGACCTCCATATACTCTCAGGCGAACTTCCTTTTGCTCCGCCTCTTGTGGGAGGCCATGAAGCAGCCGGTATTGTGGAGGATATTGGTCCTGGCGTTACCAAAGTATCAAAGGGCGACCATGTCGTCGGAGCGTGGATGGCTCCCTGTGGTGAATGTCCGCAGTGCCGGAGAGGATGGGGTCATCTTTGTACCGGGACAGCCGGCTATTTCGGTGAAGGAACCATGTTTGACGGAACATCAAGGATCAAAGACAAAGATGGCAAAATGGTGAGACACAGCTTCTTTGTATCAGCATTTTCCACCTACAGTGTTGTCCCTGAGCTTAGCGCAATCCCAATACGAAAGGATTTTCCCCTAGAGCATGCTTGCCTTATGGGTTGCTGCATATCCACAGGCTGGGGTGCGGTTACAAACACGGCTCAGGTTCTGCCCGGTGACTCTGTCGCGGTTTTTGGGCTCGGAGGCGTGGGATTGATGACTCTCAGGGCGAGCAGACTTCGTCATGCTAATCCAATTATTGCCATAGACAAGGAAGAAGGCAAAGAAGATCTTGCCAGAGAATTTGGTGCAACACATTTTCTTTGTAACTCAAAGGAAAATCCTGTCCAGAAAATCCTGGAGATAACCGGTGGAGGTGCTCAATTTGTCTTTGAAGCTACGGGTGATCCGGGAGCAATCATGCAGGCGTGGTGGTCCTTGGGCATTAGAGGAAAGCTGGTTGTTTTAGGGATTACACCCTTTGACCGGACAACAGATTTGCCTCTTTTTCTGCTGCCAATCCATGAGAAGTCTGTGGTAGGCAGCCTATATGGATCAATGTGTGCTGCGGACATCGACATACCCAGGTTAGTCGATATGGCGATGCTGCATGATTTGAAAATAGACAGGCTCATTACCAACAAGTTCAAACTGTCAGACATTAATGATGTGGCTGACAAGATGAACAAAAGGCAGGTAAGGGGCCGGTGGGTCCTGGAGTGGGACTAATCGAACAACATCAACCGCCGCCAAGCATCATGAGAGACAGCGTTATGGTATCGCCGTCACTGAGCGCTGTATCAATACCTTTGGGAAGACTGTAGTATGAGACCCCGTTCAGGCGGGCCTCAAAGATACTGTCATCTTTAAAGTCCCCTGTTTTCGGATCTATGATCTCCTTTGAGAAATATACGTTACCGAAAACCTTCTTAAGCAGATCACGCAAGGTGCCCGATTCCATCTCCACTTCCGATGGTATCTCAGGGAGATTTATAGGAGTCGTTATGTAAATTTTCATACAATTTTCTCGGGTTAATTCTCTTTGAAAAAAATGTCATCAAAAAACGCGATCCTTCCCCTTGTCAATCCATGATGGGAACCAATGGTAGTATTCAAGGGGATGGGCCTTTCTGAGGCCATCGTATGTAGCTTTGGCCAGTTCGATGCCTTTCTTCGATCGGTAAAGCTTCACATCGCCTTTTGCCTCAAGGGAGCCGAGGAGCGTATCAAGGGTATTATCATCAACTTCGAAGAAGCCTTTCAGATCCTTCTTGCTCATGAACAGCCCCGGATTGATCCGGTAGTCTTCTGCAAGGGCAGCGAGAAGTTTCCCCTCATTAACATCCGTTTCCTTCGGCAGTGAATCGTCCACAGGCACCGGGATGCCAAGGGTGGGATGTATAATCCGTTGCTGCATTTTGTGTTCATCAGCCATCTGACGAATTCCGGACCTGAATATAACAAGTCTGCACGCCTCCATAGTTCCGCCCGCGATATTTTCAACTTTGGCCTGGGCCATAATCTCTTCGAGTGGATAGAATGGCGTCACTCCGTCCCCGCCCATAATCTGGATAGCGTCAAGGCTCCCCTGCAGGGCTGCCTCACAATTAAAGACTTTTGCCACGTTCGATTCAACTGCGATGTCTTCTCCCAAATCCCAGAGGTACGCTGTGTAGAAGGCGAAAAGGCTCGCCATTTTCCGTTTGATGATCAGGTCAGCAATCTTAAACTGATTGGCAGGAATATCTATTGTAGGGCGACCGAACTGTACCCTTCTCTGTGCATAGGGCACCACGTTCTTCAGGAGCTCGTCGATCCAACCCGAGACCATGGCAGAAATAAGGGTACGCTCAAAGTTGAGCCCTGCCGTCATGACCCGCCATCCGTCACCCTCATTGCCGAGGCGATGGCTTGCCGGGACCCTGACATCAGTGAAATCAAGAACCCCATTCTGGATGTTGCTGAATCCTATTATTTCATTCATTTTCTCGACCGTAAATCCAGCCATACCTTTTTCAATAATGAAAGCTGTGAGGTGGCGGTAACTTCTAATATCATCCGGGTTGTTGCTTGTTCGGGCATAAACCATGTAACGGTTGGCCAGACCTGCCGATACAATATACCGTTTCTTCCCGTTGAGAACGTAAGCATCACCGTCCACCCGTGCAGTTGTCTCAAGGGCAGACGCATCGGTTCCGGCAAAGGGCTCGGTAATTACAATTGCTCCAATCTCTCCCCGGGCAATTCTCGGGAGGAACCGTTTTTTCTGCTCCTCTGTCCCATGTTCGATAAGCTGCCGCAAGCCACCGAGCATGTTCCCGCCAAAGACCCTCCCCAGGCCAGGCATGTGACCAATCTGTTCTATTGCTATACACGCGCCTGTTGCGCCGAGTCCCAAACCGCCGTACTCTTTCGGGATAGCGGCACCGGTATACCCTCTCTCACCTATCTTTTCAAAGACATCCCATGGAAACTCCCTTGTCCATCTGGTCTCGGCGTCTCTTGGGAGTACCTCTTTTACAAATTCATGTATCTCAAGAGCAAATTTCTTTTGGTCTTCAGTCCACCATGGATAAGATTCCATCATCTAACCTCCTAAGCCTTTTCTGGAGCCTTGATTATTCATGAATAAAGGCATCTCATTTTAGCCATCTTCCCTTTTCCTTCAGGGCTTTCACGATCTTTTCCGGCGTCACCGGCAATTCTTTGAACCATATACCCGTGGCATCGTGAATGGCGGAAACCACTGCTGGTGGAGCGCTCACGTGACTTCCCTCGGAAGCCTCTTTCGCTCCGTATGGGCCGTCAGGGTCATCGGTTATAATGTCGATCACTTTTATGTCAGGTGAATCTGTCGAACGGGGCATCTTGTAGTCGAGAAAACTGTCGTTGAAGGTCTTTCCCTTGTCCATGACAAATTCTTCATAGATAGCCTGCCCCAATCCCTGGACTGCCCCACCTTCATTCTGTGATTCAACGCTGATGGGGTGTAACGGCCTGCCGCAGTCGTGGGCGATGGTAAAGTCGGTTACGTCTGTCTTTCCTGTCTCCATGTCAACCCCAAGCCCAACGGTCTGGGCTGTGAAACTATAGCCTGTACCGCCATTTCCGGTGCCTGTCATGAAGTCCAGGGGCTCTATGCCATACCCGGAATAGCCCCTACCGAGAATGACAGCTCCTGATCCCTCATAACTTGCTATCTTGGCGAGCTTTTCAAAGGACATCTTTTTGTCAGGATTCTTCTTAAGATAGACGACTGAGTTTCTGATTTCGATCTCCTCAGGCGTGACGTTCCAGGCCTTTGCCCCTGCCTCAACAAGCTGTTTTTTCGCATCCTGTGCGGCCTTCTGCGTTGCCTGGCCGGCGAGAGCGGTGACCCTGCTTCCGTAGCTGCCGGGATCGACCGGTGTGTAGGCCGTATCAACCCGTTGAAGCTGGACATCATCGTACTTGAGTCCCAGTTCTTCGGCGACGATCATAGTTAGAACTGTATCGGAGCCTTGCCCGCAGTCTGTGGCTCCCGTAAGAAGATTGACGCTCCCGTCTTCACAGATCCTTACGATAGCTCCACAAGACTGATGGCCCAACTGGCGGGCGCCACCCAGATACGATGTCCCTGATAAGCCCACTCCGTAGGATACAGGACCAGCCTTCTTGGGTCTTTTCTCCTTTTCCGACCACAGCGGGTCCTCAACGGCGGCCTTAATTGCCTCCTTCAGCCCACAGGTCTTGAGAGAAACATCGTTGATGGTTCTATATACTTCTCCCCGCTTGGGATTATCTATGGCATTCCTCATCCTGATCTCAACGGGATCGATACCAAGCTCTTCTGCCATCATCTCCATGTGTATCTCACAGGCAAAGCGCGTATGGGTTATCCCGTGTCCCCTCATGGCCGCAGACACCGGATTATTTGTAAACATTCGATAGCAGTCATATTTGAAATTTGGAAGCTTGTAAGGAAGTGTTGTCGCAAAGCCGGCTAGATACATAGCAAGCGGACCAATCGCGGTATAGGCCCCACCGTTCGCCACCACGCGGCTTTCAATAGCTGTCAAAAGACCGTCCCTGGTCATACCCATTTTATTATAGACAATCATGTTATGACGCCGACGACAGGTAGTAAGGACTTCATCCATGGTGTACACAAACTTAACAGGTTTCCCGGTCATCTTGGAGAGCATAACAGCACAGAAATCCCCTGCCACAGAATCGTTCTTCGTTCCTCCGAATCCTCCACCGATGAGAGGCTGTATGACCCTTACCCTGTTTAGTGGCAGATTGAAGCAAGCTGCAAGATGGCGGTAATGGAAGTATGGGCTCTGTTTTGCAGCCCTGACTGTAATGTATCCGGTAGGGTCATAATATGCAAGCGAAGCAGGTGGTTCCAGGAAACCTACGATTACCTTTCCTGTTTTGAACCGGTCTTCCCGCACTATGTAAGAGTCAGCGAATGCCTTTTCCACGTCGCCGAAATTCCAGTGATAATCAACACTCACATTATTTGGCCGGTAGTCATGTATGATTGGTGCCCCTTCCTTCATTGCCTCTTCCGGATCAAAAACACCGGGCAGCTCCTCATAGTCCACCTTGATGAGTTCGCACGCTTCCTCGGCAATATCTTCATCGATAGCCGCGACCCCTGCCACTCCTTCATGAAGGTAACGTACCTTATCAACTGCGAGAGGAGGCTCATCCCGTGTATTTGCCATGAAGCCCCAGGTCCAGCCACCAAAATCCTTACCGGTCACCACAGCCTTCACGCCCGGCATCCGTTCAGCACGACTTGTATCGATATTTAAAATTCTGGCATGGGGGAGAGGCGCCCGTGCCGCTTTGCACCA
>Ga0105103_10000502_pt1 | contig 22138 bp, 18 predicted proteins | sample PPLLaktember2015_2_FD_79107 | JGI IMG/M metagenome (GOLD analysis project Ga0105103, IMG submission 79107) | Freshwater sediment microbial communities from Prairie Pothole Lake near Jamestown, North Dakota, USA - PPLs Lake P7 Core (6) Depth... | ecosystem: Environmental > Aquatic > Freshwater >...
AGGATCTCGCCGGCGCGCAGCTTGAACGTCAATCCCCGCACCGCCCAGCGCTCGGCGCCGGGATAGCGGAATCCTACGTTGTCGAATTCGAAGCCGTCCCGTATCGGGACGGGGAACGGCCGCGGGTTCGGCGGCGCAACGATCTCAGGCTGGATCTCGAAGAACGAGAACAGGTCGTCGAGGTACAGCGCCTGGCCGGCGAGCTGCGAGAACCCCATCAGCAGGTTCTCCAGGAGGTTGCGCAGGCGCCGGAACGAGCCGGCGAGGAACGTGAGATCGCCGATGGAGAAGTCGCCGTGCAGCGTGCGCCAGACGATGTAGGCATACGCGACGTAGTAGGCCACCGTACCGATCGCCGAGAGCAGGCTGCCCCAGCCCGCGCGGCGCAGCGCGATGCGGCGATTGGCCTCGAAGAAGCTCGTGGCCAGCGTGCGGTAGCGTTCGATCAGGAAGCCGTTCAGGCCGAAGATCTTCACTTCCTTGGCGGTTTCCGCACCCGCACCCACTTGGCGGATGTAGTCGAGCTCGCGCCGCTCCGGCGTGCGGGCGTAGTTGAGCGAATAGCTCTGCGCGTTGAAGTGCGCCTCGCCGATGAACGCCGGCAGGAGGGCAATCGCGAGGAGCGCGATGAGCCACGGCGCGAACACGATCAGGCCGGCAGCGAAGCTCGCGATGGTGACGACGTCCTGGGCCTGCCCGAAAAGCTGAGTGATCAGGCTCGAGCGCCCGGCCGCCTGCCGCCGGGCACGCTCCAACCGATCCTGCAGCTCGCTGTCCTCGAAGTCCTCGAGGTCGAGCGTGGCGGCGTGCTCCATGAGCCGCAGGCTGGTTTCGTTGCTGAAACGCTCCGACAGCAGGGAGTCGAGCAGCGACACGGCGCGGCCCAGCACGTCGGAGATGACCGCGAGTCCGAACTCCAGTGCGAGCAACCAGCCGATGCGGTCGAGCAATCCGCTCGCGATCCACTGCCGGAGGTCGTCGGGGGCGCCCGGTGCCTGGACCAGCAGCACCACTTCGTCGATGATCAGCTTGCCGACGTAGAGCGTTGCGACCGGCAGCAACGCGCGGGCCGCCCGGAGCACGGCCTGGCTGAGCGTGAGGGCCGGGCTGGTGCGCCAGACCAGCTTCAGGAACGGCGGGAGGTTGCGCAGCGCGCCGAGGCGTTCTCGCCACGACTGGACCCCCGGCGCCGGCGACGCGTCACCGGGCGACTCCCGTGGGGCTCGGCCACCCATCGCGTAGTTCTTCGGCATTCGTCATTGTGCCGAATCGACGCCTGGCACGTGAAGCGCAATTCCGCCGGTTACACCACCGTTCCGAACAACGCTCCGACGCCCGCGGTCAGCGCCATGGCCAGTGCGCCCCAGAACGTGACGCGCATGGCGCCGGTCGCCACCTTCGCACCGCCCACGCGCGCAGCCAGCCCGCCGAGGATCGCGAGGAACACGAGCGAAGTGCCCGAAACGACGGGAATCAGGCTCGACGGCGAGACCGCGGCGACGGCCAGCAGCGGCAGCGCCGCGCCAACCGCGAAGCTGCCCGCTGACGTGAGCGCCGCCTGGATCGGGCGCGCACTGAACGCATCGGAAATACCCAGCTCGTCGCGGGCGTGGGCACCCAGGGCGTCGTGCGCCATCAGCTGTTCGGCGACCTGTGTCGCGAGCTCGGGATCGAGGCCACGTTCGACGTAGATCGCCGCGAGTTCGCGGTGCTCGCCGTGGTGGTCCGCTTCGAGCTCCCGCCGTTCGAGGTTGAGCGCAGCCTGTTCGGAATCGGCCTGCGAGCGAACCGACACGTACTCGCCGGCCGCCATCGACATCGCACCCGCCACGAGCCCGGCGAGACCTGCCACCATGACGCTGCTGTGGGTCGCATTTGCGGCCGCGACGCCGAGCACCAGGCTCGCCGTCGAGACGATGCCGTCGTTGGCTCCCAATACGGCCGCGCGCAACCAGCCGATGCGGTCGGTGCGGTGGCGTTCACTGTGGCGCGCTGTCATCGTCGGGTGTCGCTTCGACTCGGAGGATGGAGGACCATCGAGGGGGCGGGGTCAGGCCGGCACGACGTCGACCACGTCCGCGCCGATCGGCATGGGGTGTTGGCGACACTGGCCCTGCAGGCCGTCTGCGCCAAGCCTGATCGCAGGGTACAGCAAACGGGCATATTCCTTGTTGACGACCGCATAGCACTCGCACGCATTTGCCTGCAGTGCGGCGCGATCGAGAACGCGGGTCACGATCCCCGCTCGGGCGGTATCGGGCTTCCGTGCGCACTGAGCCCGGCGTGTCCCGGGTCGGGGATGTGCGGCGCCCGAAGTGCTAGGAATCCGATTCCCGGCTTCGCGAAAGCATCGAGCCAAGTACGAAACCCGCGAAGGCGCAGATCGCCAGGACCTGCCATGGATTAGCCCTGACGTAGTCGTCGGTCGCTCGTCCCGCGGCTCGCGTCTTCGCTACTGCCGTGTCCTGCAGGTCCGCGACGCGCTCCTTGGCAGCTCTCAGCGAATCCTCCACCTTCACCCGCACCTGCGCAGCGTGTTGCCCCGTCTGATTGCCCGCGGCCTTCAGCAAATGCTCCATGTCAGCCGCAAGCATTCTGAAATCGGCCATCAACTTGTCGGTGGTGACCCGATCGCTATCTTCCCTCACCCGTACCGCGTCACTCGCATTCATGCGCATCGACCCTCACGTGTTGTTGTTGTCCGGCTCACCTCGCGTCGACCGTGCGCAGGAGGCGTGCCGCTCGTGGCGAACACGTTCCCCGCGCACAATTGCAGGCCGAAATCACTAGGGCTTCGTTGCGTCCTTTACATCTTTCTTGACGTCGCCGAACTTGGCCTGGGCCTTGCCCAGATTCTTCTGAACCTTCCCTTTGGCTTCCATGCTCTCGTTGCCGACGAGCTTGCCAGCGACTTCCTTGATCGTGCCCTTGGCTTCGTTGACACGGCCTTTGACCTGGTCCTTGTTGATGCCCATGACTTGCTCCTGCTGGTGTACGCCGGTAAGCGGCCGGCTCGCTTTCCTCCAACGTGCGGCATTACTCCAATAGTCAATGTGGGCCAGCGCGGCGGCCGTGTCTGTGCGCTGTCGCACATTCGACCTGCGCGCCTTGGGACGCAGGACGGCGTTGTGTGCGCCAGCGAACAGACATTGCTTGTGACGGTCGATATCTTTGCTTCGTAATGCCCTGCGACCGCCGCTGCAAGCATCGATGGCCAGGCAGGGACGGCGTCTAACGACAAAAAGGAGCGCGTCATGAGTCTGGGCACCATTCTGCTGATCGTAGTGATTCTGATGCTCATCGGTGTCCTGCCGGTGTGGCCGCATGCCCGCAGTTGGGGCTATGCCCCCAGTGGAATTGCCGGTGCCGTGCTGGTGATCCTGATCGTCCTGTTCCTGATGGGACGGCTCTAGCCGCGAGCAGCTGCTCGCACACACGACAAGAGGATTGAACATGACCAACATCACTCGCAGGCTGACGACGCTCGTCGCAATTGCGTTCATGGCAATGGCGGTAGGATGTGCCTCGACGGCGAAAACGGAAGGCACGGGCGAATACATTGACGATACGGTCGTGACGACCAAGGTCAAGGCGGCGATCTTCAACGAGCCGACGCTGAAGTCCGCGGAAATCAATGTGGAGACGTTCAAGGGCGTGGTCCAGTTGAGCGGATTCGTGAATTCCCGCGAGGACATCAACAAGGCGGTTACCGTGGCACGTCAGATCCCCGGAGTCACCTCGGTCAAGAACGACATGCGTTTGAAGTAGGCGAACGCAACCCAGCGGAGCGGGGCGCGGTCGCGCTTCGCTTCGCAATCATTGAACGCCCCGGCCGCGCGATGACCGGGTTCGCACCCGCGGTCGGCGATTACGGCGTCGCCCCGCTTGAGACACAAAGGAGAAGTTCATGACGCGCATCGGCAGGATGGTAGGCACCGCCCTGGCAGTCATTGTTCTCGCGGTGGGGATGTCCTCCTGCCAGAAGCAGGAAGGTCCGATGGAACGTGCCGGCAAGGCGATCGACAAGACCGTCGATAGCGCAGGGCAGCAATTGGAGAAGGCGGGGCAGGGTATTCAGGATGCGGCGAAGGACGCCAAGAAGTAGAAGCGGCACGAGTGTGCTGATGACGATTCACGGGAGAGCCCCATGGCCACGCGTCGAACCACGATGAGAAGCCGATCCGGCACCAAGCTCTACGCCGTCCGTGACGAGAGCGGGCAATTCAAGGACATCCAGACCTACAAGCGTGCCCACGCTGGCGATTTGCGCCACAAGTCGACGGCGGAAAAGGAGTCCGCGCAGGGACCCATGGAGAGGACAGTCAGGAAGGCGGCGAAGGATGCCGTCAAGTCCGTCAGGAGTTCGATGCGCGGTGCGGTGGCCGCAGTGGAGCGGGCAGCGAAGCGAGCGGTGAAGCAGGTGGCGGGCCCGCAGCCGGCACGGAAGGCAACAGGGCAGGGCGCCACCGGGAAAATGGCCGGCAACCCGGCTGCGAAGAAGACCGCGCGGAAGACGGCCACGAAGAAGACCGCCCCGAAGCCGATGGCGAAAAAGACGGTCAAGAAGGCAGCGAAGACGACGACGAAGACGAAGTAACGCCGGAGTCCGCGCGGACGAAGGCTGCGCCGGTCACGCCGAAACGAGACCGTACAGTCGACTGGCAAGCCGCGGATCCATGGACCACGGCGAGAAATTCAACGCGGTGACTCACCTCGTCGGCGCCGTCCTGGCGCTCGCGGGGGCCATCCTCCTTGTGGTGATCGCCGCCATCGGCGGCGACCCGTGGAAGGTGGTCGGCGTCGCGGTCTACGGCACGACTCTCGTGTCGCTCTACAGTTTCTCCGGGCTCTACCACGGCCTGCGCGGGCGACCCAAGAACGTGCTGCGGAGACTGGACCACCAGAGCATCTACCTGCTCATTGCCGGCAGTTACACGCCCTTCTGTCTCGTGACGCTGCGTGGGCCATGGGGCTGGTCGCTATTGGGAGTCGTCTGGGGGCTCGCGGTGCTTGGCGGTCTGCAGGAGTTCCGGCCGAGGAACGGACCGCGCATCCTGTCGGTCGCGATCTATGTCGCGATGGGCTGGGTAGCCATGGTGGCATGGGTTCCGCTTCTGCAGGCGCTCGGCTCGGCCGGCTTCGCGTGGCTCGCCGCCGGCGGCCTGTTCTACACGGTCGGAATCGTCTTCTTTGCGCTCGACACGCGGCTTGTCCACGCGCACGGCGTCTGGCACCTGTTCGTGCTCGCCGGAAGCGCGTGCCACTACTACGCCATCCTTCGTTACGTGCTGTGATCGCCTCGACCGGCGGGCACCTCGTCGGTCCACACCCTGAAGCTCGTCAGCGTCGCGGGACCGAACGTGGTGCTGATGGCGACGTCGGAAGCGTCGCGGCCGCGTGCAATGAGCACCCGCCCGATGCGACGCGTGTTGTTGCGGGCGTCGAACGTGTACCAACGGCCATCGAGGAACGCCTCGAACCACGCCGAGAAGTCCATCGGGCCGTGGGGCGGCGGTACGCCGATGTCGCCGAGGTAACCAGTGCAATAGCGCGCGGGGATGTTCATGCACCGGCAGAAGGCCACGGCGAGGTGCGCGTAGTCGCGACAGACGCCGGTCTTGTCGTAGAACGCCTCGAATGCCGACCGCGTATTGCGCGCGTGCTCATAGCCGAAGGTGATGTGTCGATGGACATGGTCGCAGATCGCCTGAACGCGGTCCCATCCATCCGGCACCTGGCTGAACAGCTTCCAGGCCGTTTCCGAAAGCCGATCCGTCTCGCAATACCGGCTGCCGAGCAGGAACAGCAGCGTCTCGTCGGGAAGTTCCTCGACAGGGGTCCGTCGCGCCCGTGGGGCGATCACGTCCGGTGCTCCGCTGTCGTTCACGATCGCGTCCGCGGAGAATCGCGTGCGACCTTTCGGCGCAACGAGGCGTGAGCACCAGTTGCCGAAGCTGTCCCGATACCCCGCAATCGGGACTGGCGGGTCGACCACGAGGTCGTCGCGCCGGACCAGATCCGACACACGCGTGTAGTGGATCCCCACGGTGAATATCATGGGGGTCGGCTGCGGGCAGTCGTAGATCAACTCAAAGCCGGCACGTAGCTGCATCATGGTTCTCCGAGACCGTACTTGGTTTTGCTGGCACAGGCGGCTGCCGCGCGCAGCGAATCGATCAGCACGCGGCGCAGCCTCGGCCAGCGTCGCCCCGCGCCAAGGACAATGCCCTGGTTGACCTCCAGCTCGATACCGACATAGGCGGCCGGTGGAAAGTGCATGCGAAGGTGCCTGGTCAGCCCATCGCCTTTCCCGGCATACGGGTAGTTGCGCCGCACGCGAAGCTGTGGAGCAAGTTCGACCAGCGCAGCCTTCCAGCGTGCGCACAGGTCGACCTCCGCGTGCCGACCGGGGTCATAGAGCAATCCCACGTCGGCACCTCGCACCCTGCCGTCCAGCTCCGGAGTGAAGCTGTGCGACGAAACGTGGACCACGCGCCGGCCCCTTGACACCGATCGGCCGACGAGACGCTCGACTTGCGCGCGATAGGGCAGGTAGTGCCTTTCGACGATCTCCGCGCGAAGCGTCCGCGACGCTCCGCGCGTTGCCGTCGAGAAGCACTGCGGGTGACCGATCGAGCGATTCAGGTCGACGACGAGACGGCTGACGGTCGACGCCACCAACGGAGCGCCGAAAGCCTTGGCAAGTTCCTTCGCCATGACCAGCGCACCGGGATCGTACCCACGATGGGAGTCGAGAAGCGCCTCGTGTCCCCGGAACAGCGGTCGATAGCGAGCGGGTATGCGGTTGCCCCCATGCTCGCAGGTGATGAGGAAGCAGTCGGGCGACAAGGCCGGTCACCACTGCAAGTCGGGCAGGTGGCGGAACACCCGCCGCGTCCCTTCGCTCCACTCGGTGCTGAGCGCAGCGAAGTAGGCGTCCCCCTCCTCGAAGCGGCGTCGCCTGTTCACCTCGAGGCTGTCTCGTTCGTAGCAGATCAGGTCGATCGGCATGCCCACCGACAAGTTGCTGCGCATGGTCGAGTCGAACGACACCAGTACGCACTTGGCGGCGTCCGCGAGCGGCGTGAACCGCGTGATCACGCGGTCGATGATCGGCTTGCCGTACTTGGTTTCACCCGTTTGAAAGAAGGGCGTGTCGGCGCCGGCCTCGATGAAGTTGCCCTCGGCGTAGATGCGGAACAGCCGCATCGGGTCGCCGCGGATCTGCCCCCCGAGGATGAACGACGCATTGAAGTGGACGTCGTTCCGCTCCAGGTACTCTGCGTCGCGCTTCTCGATGTCGCGCATCGCGTCCGCCACCAGCATCGCGACGTCGAACATCGTCCGCGCGCTCCACAGGTTGGGGACCGCATCGCCGGCATCGCACCGCTGGTTCAGGACGCCGATCACCGCCTGAGTGCCGGCAAGGTTCCCGGAGCTCAGCAGAACGAGGGCGCGGTCGCCAGGGCGCTCGAATACCGTCATCTTGCAGAACTTGGCGAAGTTGTCCACGCCGGCGTGGGTACGGGAGTCCGAGGCGAACACCATACCTTTGTCCAGCATGACGCCTATGCAGTAGGTCATGACTCGTGCTTCCGTTCAGTCATCGCGGTGCGATTGCATCGAGTGCGGGGGCACGGCCGGCGCCACGAGTGCGGCGGAGGGGATCGCTGATGCCGCGCCCCTGTGGGAGCCGAACGCGTATGCGTAGGCGCGGGTGAACTCGGCGCCGAGGAGAAAGAGCTGGGCGGAATAGTAGACCCAGACCAGCACCACGACCAGCGACGCCGCAGCGCCGAAGCCCGACGTGATACCGCTCCTCCCGATGTACACGCCGATCAGGAACTTGCCGGCGGTGAACAGCAGCGACGTGACCGCCGCACCGATCCAGACATCCCGCCAATGGACGCGCACCCGCGGCATGACCTTGTAGATCGTCGCGAAGACGACGGTGACGAGCAGGAAGCTGAAGCCAAGCTCGACGATGCTCGCTACTGTACTCCAGTGTTCGAACACCGGGTCCCAGCGCTCGCGCAGCGCGGCCAGTGCCGCGCTCGCCAGCAGGGAGATCACCAACAGCCCCCCGATGCCGAGGATCATGGCGACCGACAGCAAACGCGAGCGGATCAATCCTCGGACGCCGGCTCGCGGGATCCCGGCCGGTGCCCGCCAGATGCGATCGAGCGCATCCTGCAACTCGCCGAGCACGGACGTCGCACCAAACAGCAGCAGGACGGCGCCGAAAACCGTGGCCGTCACGCTCGCGCCCGGCCCGCGCACGCTTTCGAGCATGCCTTGCACCGCGAGCGCGCCCGGCGCACCCACCAGATCCTTGAGCCGGTCGAAGATCTCTCCGCGCGCGGCGTCGTCGCCGAAGAACAGTCCGGCCATCGAGATCACGATCAGCAGCAGCGGCGCGATCGAGAACAGCGTGTAGTAGGCGAGTGCCGCGCCCATGCTCCGCGCGTAGTCGTCGACCCATCCCGAAGCGGCGGCCCTGACCAGGCCCCAAAATTCCTTGGCAGTCATCCGGGATTCCCACATCGGCCTGCCGCGCTGTACTTTCCGACGGTGCCCGGCGGGCAGGCACATCCATCGATCAAGCCAGAGTATTGGCGGCCCGGGCCACCGGGTCAACCGTCTATGCGCGATCTCGCACAGACCGCGAAGCAGTCCTGCCGCATCATTCCAGGGTGCGTGATGGTCACCTGGAACTTGGCTGCGGACGGCTGCGGGAGGATGATGGTCCCGGTCCTGAGATTGCCGAGAAATGCGACCCCGTTTCAGACTCGTTCTCGTTGTGCGGTTCCTGGCGGCACTGGCCGTCGGCGTCAGTGTGCCGGCATGCGCCGACATCTGGGGCTATGTCGACGAGACAGGGACGGCTCGTATCGCGACCAAGCAGCTCGACGAGCGTTACCAGCTCTTCTTCAAGGGTGGAATCCGCGTCGATGCGAGAGATGCCGCGGCCGTCGCCGCAACGGAGGCGCGCACGGACTTCGAAGGACTGCCGGCAACCCAGCGCGTGATGAATCATCGCAACGTCGAGCGGTACCAGCCCTTGATCGACAGGCACGCGATCCTGCAGCAGGTCGATCCGGCGCTGGTGAAGGCGATCATTGCCGTGGAGTCGTCATTCGAGCCCGAGGCAGTGTCGCCGAAGGGTGCCATCGGGCTCATGCAGATCATTCCAGAGACCGGTGAACGCTATGGCGTCATGGCCGACGCCAGGCGATCCGTCGAGCAGAAGCTGCGCGACCCGGCGATCAACCTGAGCGTCGGCACCCGCTACCTGCGTGACCTGCTGGCGCTGTTCGCGGACGACATCGAGCTTGCGCTGGCCGCCTACAATGCCGGCGAACAGACGGTGAAGCGATACGGGAACGTGATTCCCCCGTTCGCCGAAACGCAGGCCTATGTGAAGCGGGTCCGGCAGTTTCATTCGTCCTATCTCCCTCCGCCACCCGAGCTGCCGAGGCCGTTGCGAATCGTGATTCCCGGAGGCCGCAAGGCGTTGGTGTTTTCCGGAGATGCGGCGCAATAGGCCGACGATCTGCCCCAAGGGGCCTCGCAGAGCTTCCCCAGGAGACGTCATGAAGTCCGCCGACGAGAGCGCGAAGGCGTATCTGGAAAGACGGGTGCTGCTGCTGCTGCTGGTATCCGTGTCCCTCGCCTTCGGTTGGATCCTGTGGCCGTTCTACGGGACGATCCTGTGGGCTTCGATCATCGCGCTGCTGTTCGCGCCGGTTCACCGCCGGCTGCTACAGCGCCTCGGCGGGCGGCCCACGGCGGCGGCGCTGCTGACGCTCCTGATCGCGCTGTTTGTCGCCATTCTTCCATTCGCGCTGGTCGCCGCCGGGCTGGCACGCGAAGCAGCGATGTTGTACGAACGCCTGCAGTCGGGGGAGCTGAACCTTGCGCTCTACTTTCGCACGCAGTTTGACGCGTTTCCCCAGTGGCTGGCGGCGCTGCTTGACCGTTTCGGCCTGATCGACTTTGAAACCGTTGAGCGCCGGATTGTCGCCGCGCTGGCACAGGCGAGCCAGCTCATCGCGACGCGGGCGTTCGCCATCGGTCAGGACACCTTCGAATTCGTCGCCAGCCTGTTCATCACCCTCTACCTTGCGTTCTTCCTGATCCGTGACGGCGACGAGGTGGTGCTCACGATGCGGCGGGCGATCCCACTACCGCGCGAGCAAATGCAGGAGCTCGTCGAGAAGTTCATCACGGTGATTCGCGCCACGGTCAAGGGCAATCTGCTCGTGGCGGCCATCCAGGGCGCGCTGGGGGGCGTCGCGTTCTGGTTCCTCGGCGTTGCCGGTGCATTGCTGTGGGCCGTGGTGATGGCCTTTCTCTCGCTGCTGCCCGCGATCGGCGCGGCCCTGGTGTGGCTGCCGGTCGCGGCCTACTTGCTCATGACCGGTTCCATGTGGCAGGGCATCGGGCTCATCGCCTACGGCGTGCTGGTCATCGGTCTGGTGGACAACCTGCTGCGGCCACTGCTGGTGGGCAACGACACCCGCATGCCGGACTACCTGGTCATGATGGCGACGTTCGGCGGCATGGCGGTGCTGGGCATCAACGGCTTCGTTCTGGGACCGGCGATTGCGGCGATGTTCATCGCGGTCTGGCACATCTACGGGACGACTCGACCCGGCGCGGCAACGTAGCCACGGATGAAGGCGCCCGAGCGGTGTCATGGCACTTGCGTGCGGTACCGAACAGACAATGACGCAGGCGCGGCGGAACATTGGGTCGGACCTGCGGGTGAAGTGGTCTCGCATGCAAGTCGTGTGATGGGTAACGCCAAAGGAGCGCTCGTGAACCGTATCGTCTACATCGTCGGAGCCGTCGTCATCATCATCGCTCTCCTGTCGTTCTTCGGATTGCGTTAGAGTAGCTGGCACCTCCGGCGGATTGCGCGGTCGTCCGTCTCCGCCGGGGATGATTGGTGTACCTCGCCCTGACGGCGGGAGACACCACGGCTGAACTCGGGCATTCGGTGGGCACGATGTGCATCAATCGCGCGTTCCCGTTCCTGGCGTTGGCGCTCGCCTGGTGCGGGTCCGGTCTCCCCAGCGACGCCATGGCGACCACGCCAGCGGGTTCGATCTACGTCTGCGTGACCGAATCCGGGGGCGTGCGCCGGGAACAGCCCATCGAGTTCCCGCCGAAGGTCGCCGCGTTGTGCGCCAAGCACCCGGAAATGGGACCGTGCCAGTACGAACGCAACGTCTGCCGGAACAGTGGTGGGCGCGTCTACGCCGCGGGCGGGGTCGAAGTGACGCTGCAGATGGAGGCGGAGTACGACCGGAAGGTCATGCGTGTCCGCATCAAGTAGACCTGAACGACGGTGACCGGCCTCTGTAGCGGACGGCGGTCCGGCGCTACGCTCGCAGGACCTGCAGTTCGACCACGACCTGGTGCGCGGCGTGGTCGTCGATGAGGTGCACCCTGTCATCGGTCTGCACGACGCCGTCCACGGTCACGGTGGTCGCGCGGAACGCTTCGCCGACGGCAGCGAGCGTCTGCCGGACGGCAATGTCGTACGGGGTCTCGCGGTACCGATAGCGTATCGTGAACGCCGTCCAGTCCGCGGGTAGGCACGGGGCGAAGCGGAGACAGTTCCCTTCGAGCGTCACCCCGAGCAGCGATTCGACGATGAGCCGGTACATCCAGCCGGCAGACCCCGTGTACCAGCTCCATCCGCCGCGTCCGGTGTGCGGCGCCAATGCGTAGACGTCGGCCGCGATCACATACGGTTCCGCCTTGTAGGTCGCCACCTCTTCCGGCGTTCGTGCGTGGTTCACCGGGTTGATCATCGACGCGAGTTCCCAGGCGCGATCGCGATCACCGAGTGCCGCGAAGGCCATCGCCGCCCAGATCGCACTGTGGGTGTACTGGCCGCCGTTCTCCCTCACGCCCGGGACGTAGCCCCGGATGTAGCCGGGGTCGAGCGCCGACTTGTCGAAGGGCGGGTCCAGCAGTTGGATCAGTGCGTGGTCACGGCGCACCAAGTGCTCGTCGACCGCCTGCATGGCCATCCGCGAGCGTTTGGAGTCTCCCACGCCCGAGAGCACCGACCAGCTTTGCGAGACGGAGTCGATCCGACACTCGTCGTTGCTCGCCGATCCCAGCGGCGAACCATCGTCGAAGTACGCGCGCCGATACCACTGGCCGTCCCAACCGTGCTGCTCGAGGTTCTGGCGCAGTGCGGTCCGCTCCACGTCGCATCGGTCGGCGAACGACATGTCGCCCTTCAGCTTCGCCATCTCGGCGAATCGCTCCAGCACGGTGCAAAGGAAGAAGCCCAGCCACACACTTTCGCCCGTCCCCTTGATCCCCACCAGGTTCATGCCGTCGTTCCAGTCGCCGGAACCCATCAGCGGCAGTCCGTGGGTACCGAATTGCAGACCGTGATGGATAGCGCGCACGCAGTGCTCGTACAGGCTGGCCGACTCGGCCGACCGACCGGGCAGGTCGTAGTAGGAGTCGTCCCCCGCATTCACGGGGCGACCCTCGAGGAACGGAACGGGCTCCTCCAGTACCCCGTGGTCGCCAGTCGCCTTCACGTAGCGCGCCGTCGCCAGAGGCAGCCAGAGGTAATCGTCCGAGCAGCGGGTGCGCACGCCCCGGCCCGAGGGCGGGTGCCACCAGTGCTGGACGTCGCCTTCCACGAACTGACGACCCGCGCAGCGAAGCAGGTGCTCGCGCATCAATCCGGGTTCGGTGTGAACGAGCGCCATCGTGTCCTGCAGCTGGTCGCGGAAGCCGAATGCGCCTCCCGACTGGTAGTAGCCGCTCCTTGCCCAGATGCGGCACGCAATCGTCTGGTACAGCAGCCAGCCGTTGGCCAGCACGTCGAGCGAGGCGTCCGGCGTCTCCACCTGCACGGCACCGAGCGTGCGCCGCCAGTGCGCGCGAACCGCGTCCAGCGTCCGGTGGGCGACGGCCGAACCCCGGAAGCGCTGCACGAGGCTCGCGACGTCGGCGGCATTGCGACCGGTGCCAAGCCTGAAGACGAGCTCGCGCTCCTGATCCTCTGCAAGTTCGAACGGGACCTGGATCGCTGCGCAGGGATCGAGCGCTGCGCCCACCTTGCCGGAGAGTCGCGACCGTGCCATGGCCGCCGGATTGCCGAGCACGCCGTTCCGTCCCAGGAACTCGGCCCGGTCACCGCTGACGCTGCGGATCGGGTCGTCGACGTCGAAGAATGCGGCACGGTCGGGGAACTCCGTGTTGTAGGCGTTGCGCGCCAGCAGGGCGCCGCTCTTGGGCTCGACTTCGGTGATCACGTGCATCGCCGTCTTCGGGCGCAGATCACCGAGCACCCACTCCACGTAACCCGTCGCCGAGAGTCGTCGGGCTCGTCCCGACGTATTGCGGACCTTCAGCACCGAGAACTTCACCGACGCATCGAGTGCCACGTACACCCACAGCTCGGAGCTGATGCCGTCCTCGTGGTGCTCGAACACGCTGTAGCCGAACCCGTGACGGGTGACATAGGCGCCGGTGCCGCCGCTGGGCAACGGTGCCGGTGACCAGAAGTGCCCGGTCTCCTCGTCGCGCAGGAACAGGGCTTCCCCGCTCGCATCGCTCACGGGGTCGTTGTGCCAAGGCGTGAGACGGAACTCGTGGGCGTTCTCGCCCCACGTGTACGCGAGGCCACTCTCGGAGATCACGGTCCCGAAGTGCGGGTTCGCCAGCACGTTGACCCACGGGGTGGGCGTTGCCTGGCCCGCAACGGTCGTGATGACGTACTCGCTGCCGTCGGGCGTGAACCCCCCGAGCCCGTTGAACAGAATCAGGTCGCGCGAGGGTGGCGCTTGCGGATGCTCCTCGCCATGGTGGTTGCGGGTCGGCACGAGGCGTGGCAACCGCACCTCCGCAGGACCGCGACGGGTGACCTGTTCCACGAGGCTCCCGCGGCGGTCGCTGATGATGGCGCGGGCGACGGATTGGAGCAGGATGCGGTCGTCGTCCGCGATCTGTTCCGCGCGCCGCACGAAGATACCGCCCGGGCGATCGATGACGTGCGCTTCGATGCCGGCGGCAATCAGTCCCATGATCTGATCCTGCAGGACTTGCCGATATCCGCCGCGATCTTCGTTCCAGATCACGAGGTCGACGGCCAGTCCCTTCAGCCGCCAGTACGCGTGCGCCTGCACCAGGCGGCGCACGAGATCGATGTTGGCCGAGTCGTCGATCTGCAGCAGGACGATCGGATGGTCGCCCGAGATTGCGTAGCTCCACAGCCCGGATTGGCCGCGCCGATTGCGGAGGAGAACGCCGGCTTCCGCGCGCAGCGACGCATTGGCGTAGATGACGGAGCTGGCGAGGCGCCCATAGAGCTGTGCGTCGGACTCCGTGGCATTGATCTGGCGCAGCGTCACCCAACTGTGCGTCCAGGCGAGATCGAAGACGCGGTCCGCGAGATGCCGATCCTGGTACTTCTCGACCAGCCCCAATGCAGCATCGCGCGTTTCGGCCATGCCGGAAGCGATGTCGATCGTCGCCGTCTGCTCCGGATCGAGCGTCACCCGATGGCGTATCGCGACGATCGGGTCCAGGACCGACCCCTCGCTCCCCGACAGCCTTCCGGCTTCCGTCATCGCCCGCGGCGCGGCGACGGTGCGTCCGCGGCCGATGAACTGCATCCGATCGGTCTCGTAGGAGACGTCGCCGGCATCGACCCCGTGCACGGCCATCAGGTGGAACATCCAGGGCGGCTGCTCGTCCGCCGATCGGGACCGCCGCGTGCACAGGATGGCCTGTCGCTGCGCGACGATCTCGGTCTGTACGAAGAGATTGGAGAACGCCGGATGCAGCGCGTCCGCGGCCGGTGGCGCGAGCGCGACCTCCGCGTAGCTGGTCACGTCGATCGTTCGCCTGGTCCGCGAACGGTTGGTGATGTGGAGCCGGCGCAACTCGATGTCGTCCTCCGGCGATACCACGATCTCGGTGTGGGATTCGAAGTCGCCGTCGCGCCGGCGGAACTCCGCGCGCGACTCCGTAAAGATCGCCTCGTAGTGCAGCGGGCTCTTGCCCGTCGGCTGGTGGGCGGTCGACCAGAAGGCGCCGCTCGCCACGTCGCGCAGGTAGCAGAACGTGCCCCAGTTGTCGCAGGTGACGTCCTCGCGCCAGCGCGTGACGGCGAGATCCTTCCAGCGCGAGCTCCCCCCGCCCGCATTGGTGACCATGACGTGGTAGCGGCCGTTCGACAACAGCTGCACTTCCGGTATCGGCGTGTGCGGCGTGCCGATCACGCGCACGGGCGCCTCCGGGCCGCTGGAGATTCCGTGAATGGCCGACAGCTCCGCAGGGTGCGAATAGAACGCTGCGATCTTCGGAATCCGTTCCTGGAGCAGCAGCAGCGTGGCCTTGAACAGGGGCTCCGATGCGAACCGCTTCTGCATCGGACGGCCGAGCAGCAGGTGCGATACGGAGAGCAGAATCATGCCCTGGTGGTGCGCCATGAAGGATTGCACGATGGCGCTCGTCTGCCCGCGCGGCACGCGGGCGGCGGTGTAGTCAACCGCCTCGTAGAGGCCGTATCGCCCCGCGAGCCCGGCGGCGGCGAGGCGCTGCAGGTTGAGGCACGAGGCCTCGGGCTCCACCAGCAGCGCGAGCGCCGACGCGTAGGGCGCGACGACGAGATCCTCGGCGAGCCCGCGCTTCAACCCGAGGCCCGGCACGCCGAAGGCGCGGTACTGGTAGTTGAGATTTGCGTCGACCGAGTTGTATCCGGATTCCGAGATGCCCCATGGCACGCCGCGCTGCTTCCCGTACGCGATCTGTCGCGCGACTGTCGCGCGATAGGTCTGCGCGAGCAGCGAGTTCTCGTATGCAGGCATCACCAGCAGTGGCATCAGGTACTCGAACATCGACCCGCTCCACGACAGGAGCACGGATTGCCCCCCCGCGGTCGTGAGCAGGCGCCCGAGCGCGAACCAGTTTTCCTGCGGCAGCTGTCCCTGGGAAATGGCGACGAAGCTGGAAAGCCGCGCCTCCGAGGCGAGCAAGTCGTAATAGCTCGCGTCCCGCCGGCGCTCGTCGACGTTGTAACCGATCGCCAGCAGGTGTCGCGCGCCGTCGTAGAGAAAGTCGTACTCCATGCGGGCCAGCGCCTCGCATTGCGATGCCAGACCGTCGATCTCCAGCAGTCGCTCGACGGCGCGACGGCTCGACTCGGCGATGGCGCGGCGGAAGCCGTCGAGCCATGCGTCTTCCTCGGGCGGCGCGTCCGTGCGACGTCGGCGCTCGATGGCCGGCAGCAACTCGTCCCCGAGGACCGCAAGCGTGCGCAGCGTCGGAATCGTATCGCTGTCCAACAAGTCGCCGAGGTCACGCGGTGCGGCCGGCAGTGCGCTCCACGGGGCGAGGAACGCCAACTCGTCCCGCAAGTTTCTGCACTGATGGACGAGGGCGTCCGCCCAGAATTTCGCTTCGCGCGGGGTTGCAGCGGCCCCTGCAGCATCCGCGGCAGGGCTGGCGTAGACGTGCGCGGCCACTTCGGCGACGCTCGCGTCGATCCGGGCGAAACACTGCTGCGCCGCTGTGAGCGTGGCGGGACGGCAGTCGTATGCGGTCTCGAGATCCGCCTGCAGGCGAGCGAGCAGGGGCGGCGCCGGACCGTCGAGCGCGTCGGCGAGCGTCCGCAGCGTGTCGCTCAGTCCCTCGAACCACTGCGCAAGCACGATCCTGTCGTCGGGCAGCGCAAGCAATCCCGCACGCAGGGTCATCAGGTGACCCGCGAGGTTGCCGCTGTCGACCGCCGAGACATAGAGGGGCGGCAGCGGTCGCAGGGACCGCGTGTCGTACCAGTTGTAGAAGTGTCCCTGGTGGCGTTCCATCGTCATCATCGTGCCCAGCGCATTTGCCGTGCGCCTGACGAGTTGTCCGGCCGGGACGTAGCCGAAGTCGTACGCCGTCAGATTGGCCAGCAACGCCATCCCCATGTTCGTCGGCGACGTGCGATGTGCGACGCTGGCGACCGGATGCTCCTGGTAGTTGTCCGGGGGAAGCCAGTGGTCGTCCGGGCCGACGAAGGTCTCGAAGAACGCCCAGGTCCTGCGCGCGACCTTGCGCAGAAAAATGGTCTGCTCCGTCGTCAAGTGCGCTTCGGCGTGCGCGATCGGACGACTGATCCACCAGGCGATTCCCGGTGAGAGGAACCACAGGAGGAGGATCGGTGCCGCACTCAGGAGCGCGGTGGGTGCAGATGCGGCGAGTTGGATCGTCGCGGCCGTGGCGATGAGCGGGGCTATCCACATCGACCTGACGGATGCGGCAAGTCCCGATCCCATGTCGCCGAGGCGGCGACGATGGGACTCGTCGGCAGCCGATGGGTTCCACTCGAGAAGGCGTCGATGCGAAACGAGCATCCGCCATGCCGTGCGAGCGATTGCATCGAGGTGGACCGTCGCCTCGTAGGGCAGGAACGCAAGTGCCGACAGCGTCTCGGCCAGGCGCCGGCCGGCGATGCCTGCCGTCGTCGCGAGGTGCTGGCGCAGCAGCACCTCGTCCGGCTTGCGCAACAGGTCCAGGATGACGGCGAAAGCCGAGGGGAGCAGGAGGATGCCGATCACCACCAGCGTCCACAGCCAGGCCCGGGGAAGCACGGTCCAGCCGAGCAGCAGGAGCGCCGTCAATGCCACCGGGACGAGGCTTCGCCGCAGGTTGTCGAAGAGCTTCCACTGCGACAGGACGGACAGCGGATTCCTCAGCCGGCGGTTGCCGGGTCCGGGCACGCGCGACAGCAGCCACCCCGCGAGTTGCCAGTCGCCACGAATCCACCGGTGCCTGCGGCTGATGTCCGCGCCATACGTCGACGGATACTCCTCGTAGAGTTGCGCGTCGCTCAACAGGCCGGAGCGTGCGTAGCATCCCTCGAGCAGGTCGTGGCTCAGGATCCGGTTCTCGGGAAAGCGACCACCGAGCGCGCGCTCGAACGCGTCGACGTCGTAGATGCCCTTGCCGATGAACGAGCCTTCGCCGAACACGTCCTGATAGACGTCGGAAACGGCACGCGTGTACGGGTCGATGCCCGGATCACCCGCGTGCATGCGCGCGAACCACGATCGGTTCGCGCCCGGCAGGCTGACGCTCACGCGTGGCTGCAATATGCCGTACCCCTCGGTCACCCGCTCGGCGCCCGGTTGCGCGCCGGTACCATCGAAACGCGCGCGGTTCAGCGGGTGTGCCATCACGCCGACGAACTGCCTCGCCCCGTCGCGCGGCAGTTGCGTGTCGGTGTCGAGCGTGATCACGTACTTCACGTTCGACAGCGGCGCGGTGTCCCCGACGACGAGCGAGAAGGCGTCCGTGGCGCCGCCGCGCAGCAGGGCGTTCAGGTCCCCAAGCTTGCCGCGCTTGCGCTCGTAACCCATCCAGATCCGCTCCTCCGGATTCCAGCGCCGTGGGCGGTGAAAGAGAAAGAAGGTGTCACCGTTCCCGTGGTTGCCGGCCGCCTCCGCCGCGGGCCGATACTTCTCGTTCAGGCTCTCGATGCCATTCCGGGCGAGTTGCAGCAGGGACTCGTCTTCGGGCAACGTCTCGGTGGACGCATCCGGGAAGTCGGTGAGCAGGCCGAAATGCAGGTTGTCGTCCCGGTTGGCGAGGAAGCGGACTTCCAGCGCCTCGACCAGTGTCTCGATGTTCTCGACGCTGGTCAGCATCGTCGGGACGACCACCAGCGTCCGCGACTGCGAAGGAAGGCCCCGGTCAAAGGCCATTCGAGGCAACGGGCGTGGCGTGACGAGCAACGTCGCAATCCAGTTCACCATGCCCGATGCGAGCTGGCTGGTGGCAAGCAGCAGGAAGACTGCAAGTGCCACCAGCGCTGCATTCGAGACGCCGTCGGCATCGGCCATCGCCGCGAGGACCGCGGTGATGCCCCCCGTGATTGCCGCGATCGCGCCGAGATACAGCAACAACGGGACACGCCGCGCGACCCTGCGCAGGACCTCGGCGGGGCCAGGCCGCGCCTCTACCGCCCGTTCGAGTCGTGGACGCCCCTTGTCGATCAGATAGAAGCCGACGTGGGCCGCCCGATCGTCGTCGCCGTCCTTGCCGGCGGTTCCGGCGGCGCCCTCGTGCGCCAGCTGGATGGCCTTGCGCGAAACGTCGCTTTCGGAGAGTGGGCTGCTCTTCGCGATCTCCTCGATGACGTGCCGATAGCGATCGCGGGTCGCGAAGTCCATCCTGCCGTAAAGCCCGCCCGGATCTTCCCGCAGCTTCTTCTCGACGGCGCTCATCGTCTCGACGAACTCGCGCCAGTCCATCGATCCCAGGAACCGCAGGCCGCCGATGGTATTGCTGATCGAGACCTGGTCGCGCGCCTGTTCCTGCGCTTCCGCCTGGACCAGCTGCTCGATCGTCTCCCCCGACTCGGCAAGTCGCTGCTCGATCCAGGTGAGCGGCAAGGCGAGCGCTGCGCTGTGTCCTTGCAGCAGGCGCGCGAGCTCGGCGACGAACGCACTCACCATCGGCGGGTTCGAGCGCGCCATGTCGGCGATCACGAGAATGAGACTCTTCGGATCGTGCTCGGCGACCTCCCGCATCTGGTCGGCCCATGCGGCGGCCCGACTCCTGTCGATCGTGCCCCCCGCGATCCGGGCGCCGACACGGCGCAGGTTCTCGATCAGCGCCAGGCGCAGCATGATGGGAATGGCCCACAGCTCGCCGAGCGCCAGCGGCGACACCGTCTGGTAGGCAGCCACGAAACGCGACAAGCCTTCGGCGTCGACCCGACCGTCCCCGTGGGAGATCGTCTCGAACGCGAGGTCGTAGACGCGCGGAAGTCCGGCCGACGGGCCGTTCGCGAGCCTCGGCAGTTCGCGGCTGTACCCCTTGGGCAAGTGGCGCCTGGCCGTGCGAATCTGCTCCTCGACGAGGTAGAAGTTGTCGAGAAGCCACTCCGCCGCCGGCGTGATGCGTCGGTTCGCCGTGACCGCCTTGGTCAACAGGTCGCAGACTTCGACCAGGACGTCATCGTTCTCCGAAAGTCGTGCCAGCAACCGGTCCGCGTGGCCCGCCGCCAAACGGTGCGCGAGCGCGAGGTTCCTGCCGCGCTGCTCCATCTGATCGGCGCTGAATAGCGCCGACCGCAGCGGCGGCTCCTCGCCGACGTATCTCGTGTACGAACCCGCGCGGCCGAAGCGCGCAGTGACAGCGAGCAATCGTTCGAAAAGCGTTTGCTCGCTCGAGCTCAATTCACGAATCCTCGTTGCCGGTAGGCGCTGCGAAGGAGCGCGAACCCGCCTCGCTCCCCGCCGCACACCAAGAGCTTGCACGTTTTCGCGGGGGACTTCTGTGCGGTGGCGTACCAACCGATCCCCGGTTGTCCCCGCAACCCGCGCCGATTGCGTGCGCTATCGAACAGACGGCGGCTGGATGGTTGCATACGCTCTGGCTTGGATCTGCCGAATCGTAAGGAATCGACATGAAGTTGCAAACTCGCGGCTTTCGGGTCCTGGCCATCCTGGCCAGCGTCGCAGCGCTCGGCTTCAGCACCTTCGCGCTGGCCGATCCCCCGTCGCGCGTCGCGCGCCTCGGGTACACGACCGGCACGGTGAGTTTCTCTCCCGGCGGCGAAAGCGATTGGGTGCGGGCCACGATCAATCGGCCACTGGGCACCGGCGACCGCCTTTGGGCGGAGGCGGGTGGGCGCGCCGAAATCCAGATCGGCGGGGCGATGATCCGCATGAATGCCGGCACGGGCGTATCGGTGATCAATTTCGACGATCGCATCGCCCAGCTGCAGCTGACGCAGGGCATCCTGAATGTTCGCATACGTCGACTCGAGCAGGACCAGGTGTTCGAGATCAACACGCCCAATCTCGCGTTCACCATCCGGCAAGCCGGCGAGTACCGGATCGAGGTGGATCCGGACGGTGACGCGACGACAATCTACGTCCGCCAGGGCCGGGGCGAGGTGTACGGGGAAGGCGCGTCCTACGTGATCGATTCACGGCAACCTTATCGATTCACGGGGACGAACCTCCGCGACTACCGGTATGTCGACCAGCTCCGTGCCGACGAATTCGATCGCTGGTCGGGCGAACGGGACCGCCGCTACGACACGTCGGTCTCTGCTCGCTACGTATCGCAGGACGTGGTCGGCTATCAGGATCTCGATGCCAACGGCACCTGGCGCGCGGACGCGGCTTACGGCAACGTCTGGTTCCCGAATCAGGTGGCGACCGGTTGGGCACCGTACCGCGACGGCCATTGGGCGTGGGTGGATCCCTGGGGCTGGACCTGGATCGACGATGCGCCCTGGGGCTTCGCCGTTTCCCATTACGGCCGTTGGACGAGCATTCGCGGCGCATGGGGTTGGGTACCCGGTCCCGTTCGGACCCGTGCTTACTACGCGCCGGCACTGGTCGCGTTCGTGGGCGGAGACAACTTCCAGCTCTCGATCTCGAGCGGCAGCGTCGGCGGCGTCGCGTGGTTCCCGCTCGGGCCACGCGAGGTGTTCCGGCCGTCCTATGCGGTGAGCCGCGGCTACTTCGAGAACGTGAATCGCAGCAACACGATCGTCAACACGACCGTCATCAACAACTACTACAACAACACCAACGTGACCAACGTGGTGTACGCCAATCGGCAAGTGCCGGGAGCCGTCATCGCCGTCCCGACCACCGTGTTCGCCCAGTCGCAACCGGTGGGGAGGTCGGTGGTCCGCGTCCGGGAGGATTCCATCGCCCGCGCGCCGGTCGCAGTCGTCCCGGCGATCGCACCGACCGAGCGCAGCGTGCGCGGCGCCGCCGGTCCGGGCGGCGCGCCGCCTGCTCGCGTGTTCGAGCGACCCGTTGTCGCCCGCTCCGCGCCGCCGGCATCACCCGCCAGTTTCGCTGCGCAACAGCCGCAACTCTCGGCCAAGCCCGGCCAGCCCCTTGACGACGCCACCCGCCGGCAGCTGAAACCGACCGCAGCTGCGCCTGCACCGGCCGTCCGGGTGGTCGCGCAGGAGCAGAAGGCCCCCCCGACGATGGCCCCGCCGGCACTGCCGGGCGCCAGCAAGCCGTCCGATGCCCGCGGCAAGCCGGGACAGCGTGTCACCGAGCAACCGCGCGGACAAGCCGCAGCGCCACCGCCGCCAGTTCCGCAAGCAGCGGTACCGGCGCCGGGTTCG
>Ga0105103_10000504_pt1 | contig 22103 bp, 23 predicted proteins | sample PPLLaktember2015_2_FD_79107 | JGI IMG/M metagenome (GOLD analysis project Ga0105103, IMG submission 79107) | Freshwater sediment microbial communities from Prairie Pothole Lake near Jamestown, North Dakota, USA - PPLs Lake P7 Core (6) Depth... | ecosystem: Environmental > Aquatic > Freshwater >...
CTGCCGCCTGGGGAGTACGATCGCAAGATTGAAACTTAAAGGAATTGGCGGGGGAGCACCACAAGGGGTGAAGCTTGCGGTTTAATTGGAGTCAACGCCGGAAATCTCACCGGGAGCGACAGCAGTGTGAAGGCCAGATTAAAGGTCTTGCCAGACGAGCTGAGAGGAGGTGCATGGCCGTCGCCAGTTCGTGCCGTGAGGTGTCCTGTTAAGTCAGGCAACGATCGAGACCCGCGTCCTCTGTTGCAACCAGTTTTGAGCTGGGCACACTGAGGAGACCGCCACTGATAAAGTGGAGGAAGGAGCGGGCCACGGCAGGTCAGTATGCCCCGAATCTCCCGGGCCACACGCGAGCTGCAATGGCAGGTACAATGGGTTCCGACCTCGAAAGGGGAAGGCAATCTCGAAAGCCTGCCGTAGTTGGGATCGAGGGTTGTAACCCACCCTCGTGAACATGGAATCCCTAGTAATCGCGTGTCATTAGCGCGCGGTGAATACGTCCCTGCTCCTTGCACACACCGCCCGTCGTTCCACCCGAGCGACTCTTGGGTGAGGTGCCGTCCTCTGTGGCGGTATCGAATCTAAGTTTCGTGAGGGGGGAAAAGTCGTAACAAGGTGGCCGTAGGGGAACCTGCGGCCGGATCACCTCCTAAGAAAGTTCGCATTCGCGCGCTTGATTGGAGGAGCAAGGAGAATACATCAACCAGGTATACGTCAAAGCCCAACCATATAGCAATCAAATAGCTGAGCAGTATGGGTTACACTTCTTCTTCCTAATTCTCTATTTAGATTTGTTTTCGCTTAGTAGTCCACAAGTCTATTATTGTGGGTGGCAGCTTAGCGGATTCAACGTCATTCAGCATCTGTTTGGAAGTGGGATACGGTTTTTTTTCACACGCCCTGCGTGGTTCCATCTTTAATTAGTTGGTATGTGGATGCGGATGCATATTGCAAGAGCATAAAACCTATGCAGTTTGACTTAAGCGGCTCTCCCAAATTTGAAAGCCAAATATCTCAGCACTCATCATCAACGTGAAGCCAAAAGGTCCAACGCAAGATCAAGTATCCGTGTTGTTGTTAGTCCCTTATAGGTAAGTGGCAAGTTTTATTTGGCTTGGCCTCTTCTCTTTTTTGAGTGTTTAGATTATGGTTAATGTCTTTGTCTTTTATGATTCAAAGTATGGTAACACAAAGTTGGCGGCAGAGAAAATCGGTGAAGGGATCGAGAGCGAGGGAGTTGGAGTTGAAATCGGCTACGTTAAAGACGTTGGTCTCCAAGAAGCAGTTTGCGTTGACGCAATAATTTTAGGTGCACCCAATCACATGGCAAGCCCTTCGAGAACCATGCAGAAATTTATAGACCGCTTAGCATCTTCAGAATTGAAGGCACAGAAAGTAGCGGTATTTGGCACGTACGCAGGTAAAGAACGGACGCAGGATAGGGCAGTAAAAAAGCTGGAGCGCATTGTGGCTGAAAAGTTGTCTGGTTTGAAGCTGATGTTACCTGGGTTATCAGTGCATGTTAAGGGGGTGTCGGGTCCCGTGGTTGAAGGTGAACTGCCCAAATGCGTAGAGTACGGAAAAGCGATAGCTACTCAACTCAAAACATGACGCAGTTGGCCAATTTTTATTGAATGCAGCAACAAAACCTCATCATTACTTGAACACTACACAGGTGCTGCACTAACTTCAGTTCATTAGCGATCGACTTGGGGGAAGTTGTTGTTATTGTTGTTGCAGCAGTGCACCGCTGCCTTGCTGCAACAACTACAGTTAAACGCAAATTATTCACCTGGCCCCTAATAGAAAGCGGTCAGCAAGATTTCCTGTTCTTACCATTTAAGTCCACCATGACTTGAGCCCCTCAGAGAAAATAAAAATCCTTATCAATGAAAAGCCGCATAAACCGCGACATAATCTGAGCAATCAATTACCTTTCTTATTCAACCACTGTTTTTAAGTAGTCCCAGACTTTATCGCTCACGTAATGAAGCGTTTTTACAACTGGACCCTTTTTGGTTGCCCTCGCCGTCGCAGCATCCATAAGCGCTTCACCGACTGCCAACGCTTTACCATGTTTCATATCTGTAACCAAAAGCAAATCGCCAACGCCAAATTCTCCTTCAACCCGCACTATGCCGGGTGCCATGACAGTTGCACCCTTGCATACGTAGGGAATGGCTCCCATGTCAACCACAATCTTAGGCGCCTTCGCTGAGAATTCGTTGAAAAGTAGGGTTGGAAAGACTCGATTATCGATCTTGAAAAGGACGGGTTTGCCGCTGAGGAGGTAGATGTCGCCAACGTTGGCTTCGATAACTTCCACGATAGCTTTGCTATCGAATAATGCATCCAAATCCATTTTTAAAGCGGCTGAAGCTGCATCTTTGAGTTGTTTGGCGTCTTTAGTTTTTAGGGGGTAACGTCTTTGCGTGGGCATGTGTCATCTTCTGTATTGGGTTCTTCGCTGGGCTTATATGGTTTTTCTTGGTTCCCTCTAGATTTTTTGTGAAAATATTTCTGCGCTACCTTGTCCAAATCAACCTTTAACAAAATAACAGTGATGACTACTGTTAAAATAACCGAAACCACAATTGACAGAACAAACGTAGCCTCGGACGTGAGACCAAGCCAGTTTTCCACAAAGTTTCCCGCCCAACTTCCCAAAAATGCCCCTACCACAGTTATCGATAGTTTCCCAAGAAAATAGGCAACAAAAAACTTCACGGGGCTATACTTCATTAAACCAAGCGGTATTACTACTGGCTCATCAGGAACAGGCGTTGCCGCCACCAAAAACAGAAGCGGAAAAGCCCACCGCCGAACTTTCGCAGCGTCCGTGTGGAGGCGTTCTTGCCTTTTTTGGCTAAGGCGTCCACTAACAAAGAACGTGATCATGTAGTGAATGCCTTTTGCTAAAGTTGCTGCAAAAGCGATTGTTAAGCCAGCTAAAATTAACACGGTGAAATCTGCGTTCCCTAAGCCTATGGCGGCTGTTGATGCAATCAACAAGTTCGATGGGCCAGCGAACGGTATTAAATTAAAAGCGAATGCGGTTGCGAATATGATTATGAAATCGAATATCGACGCCGTTGACTGATGCCTCCATTACTCATTCTAAGGAACTTAGACGCTCAACCTTATAAGTAAAAGCATAAACAGGGCATATTTGTAATTTTTTCTTGCTCTCTAACCATGTTTAAAATATTGTTAGTTTATCTCTATAAAAAACAAGTTGTCATCAGTTGCCACTTGCCAATACATGTTATATAGTGTTTGATCACAAACACGTTTTGTACACGCAAAGTGTACTATGGAGAAAAGAGAATGATTGTAAAAAATAAACGCTCAATAGTTTTAGCTGCAATTCTAATGCTAACATTGACTTTGCCTTTGATTATGACTCAGGTAACGCAAGGGCAGTCCTATGTCAGCACCGGCAAATTCCAAACGCAGGCTTTCATAGGCGCTCTACCAAACCCCGTGGGCGTCGGACAAGAAGTCCTACTCCACGTCGGCATACAGCAACAGCTAGCCAGCGTTGACCGAGGCTGGGAAGGCATGACTGTAACCGTCACTAAACCCGACAACACTACCCAAACATTAGGTCCAATCAGAACAGACTCAACAGGCGCAACCGGCTACGTATACATCCCGAACATAGTAGGAACCTATTACCTGCAATCACACTTTCCAGAGCAACGCATGCCAACGTCAGCAGGCGGCATACCAACCAACACAACGATGCTTGCAAGCACCAGTCCGAAACTCGCCCTTGTAGTTCAGGAAGAGCCCTTACAGTATTATCCTGGATCACCAATGCCAACCGAATACTGGACGCGACCCATAAATGCCCAAAACCGAGAATGGTACACCGTCGCTGGGAGCAGCTGGACGGACGACGAATTTAACGATGCACCTGATAGCCCCCACATATTATGGGCTAAGCCCCTAACTATCGGTGGCCTCGTCGGAGGAGCAACAAATGACCATTCATTCGAACACGGCGACGCTTATGAAGGCAAATGGCCAAACAGACTAATTCTCGCGGGACGACTATACTTCACCCAGGGACCCTACGAACGACCAGTCGTGACGACCTGCATGGACCTAAGAACTGGAGAAACACTTTGGGAAAAAGTTCTGCTGGATAACCGAACAATTTCCAACGGCCAATTATTCTACTGGGACAACTTCAACTACCACGGGGTCTTCGCTTACCTATGGGTAGTAGTCAGCTCAAACTGGACAGCTTTCGACGCATTCACCGGTGAACCACGCTTCGTCTTCTACGGTGTCCCTAGTGGCACAAACATCTACGGACCCAACGGAGATATCTGTCGATACAACATCAACCTAAACCAAGGTTGGATGACTCTTTGGAACTCAACTACCGCGGGATTGCGAGGAGCTACAGGCATGTCAGCAGGAAGCTGGGGAAGTCGAGTCTCAAACCAACAAATCAACGCAACAAGATACGGCTTGGATTATAACATTACGATTCCAAGAGGCTTGCCAGGTAGCGTCCGCGCTGTAGAGTTAGGTGACAAAGTTGTCGGTTCAAGCACGAATTCAACCGACGTAGTCGTCTGGGCTTACAGCCTCAAACCGGGACAAATGGGGCAACTGCTCTACAACGTTAACTGGAAGGCGCCATCTAGCTGGGCACAAAACAACGTAACATTCGCCACTTACGGTAGCAGCTGGTCAGTAACAGACATGAAAGCCAACGTCGGTCTAATATGGGCTAAAGAAGAACTTACATACTACGCTTTCGACTTAACCAACGGACAATATAAATGGAAATCTGAATTCCCCCACCCCTACCTAGACACATACAGCATTGGCGCCCGCATAGCCTACGACAAAGTCTTCTCAGTAGGACAAGCAGGCAAAGTCCACTGCTGGGACCTAAACACCGGTAAACTACTCTGGATGTACAACGCCACTGACCCCTACAGCGAATTCCTATGGGGCAACGAATGGTCACAAGACTTACTCTTCATCAACGACGGCAAAATCTACATGTTCCACAGCGAACACTCACCAGTCAACCCACTCTTCCGAGGAGCACCCGCCACATGCCTATTCGCCGAAAACGGCACAGAAGCCTGGCGCGTAGACGGCATGTTCCGTAAAACCGACTGGGGCGGAGGGCCAATCATGGGCGACAGCGTAATTGCAATGTACAACAGCTATGACCAACAGATATATGCTATCGGTAAAGGTCCAAGCGCCCTCACCGTGTCAGCCTCCCCCAAGTTCCCTGTCGAAGGCGGAAAAGTAATGATCGAAGGCTCCGTTACTGATGTCTCACCGGGCACACAAACAGACCAACTCAAAATGCGCTTCCCCAACGGCGTTCCCGCAGTCTCAGATGCAAGCCAAGGCGAATGGATGAAATACGTCTATGCACAATTCCCACGCCCAACCGGAGCAACAGGCGTTGACGTCACCATAAGCGGCGTTGATGCGAACGGCAACTACAGAGAAATAGGCACAACAACATGCAGCACTGACGGCTTCTACAGCTTATCATGGACCCCCGACATTCAAGGCCCATACAGAGTTTACGCAATCTTTGCTGGCTCAGACTCATATTTTGGATCACACGCAGAAACCATCTTTGAAACTGAACCCGCACCCGCTACGCCAACTCCAACAATCCAAGCATCGCAGCCACCTTTGGATCTCTATATACTTGGAGCCGTCGCCGCAGTAATCGTAACAATCGCTATAGTCGGCGTTATATTACTGTTAGCCATCAGAAAGAAACCCTAATTTCCACCCCCCTCTTTCTTTTTTTGGTAGCTGTCATTCTATACATAGGCCATCGGGCTGATCGCGAGCTTCTTTGAACGTCAAACAAATTTCGTCTATTGTTGTTTTGGAAAACCAAAACCTAAAGATCGCTAATCGCTAATTCTGCCTTACCAATCCGTTACAACTTGAAAATTTCACTATCCAAATTACTGAATAACACCCCAGATAGCTCCAAACATCAACTATAAAATTAAATAAAACTTCTTTTGCTGTTTTTAATAAGCGGTCTCTTAACTGGCTGTTTCTTGCAGTAGTTGAGATAGGTTTAAATGTTGAGATATAAAGTATAGAAGAGCAGTATAGAGGATTCCAATATGAGCGAAATGACAACCGAAATCCTTGAACAAAACCTCAGCAAAGTCGTCCTTGTGCGATTAAAAGGCGGTAAAAGCCTAAGAGGCAGACTAAAGGGTTTCGACCAACACCTTAACCTTGTCTTAGAGGAAACAGAAGACACCACAGAAGTCGATAACCAGAAGAAACTAGGGCTAATCATCGTTCGCGGAGACAACGTAGTCCTTATTTCGCCTCCACCACGGTGAGATGAGCAATGGGAAAAGGCACTCCATCAATGGGTAAACGCACGGGAAAAACCGTGCACATCATGTGTAGACGCTGCGGCAGACGTTCATATCACGTTCGAAACCACCGTTGCGGCGCATGCGGCTTCGGCGAAACCGCCAAGCTCAGAAGCTACAGTTGGCAAACTAAGACTCTGCAAAGACAGAGAATTGCCTAAACCCTCAGACTTTTCATTATTCAACATTTTTGAAGATTTCTGGTTAGTATTAACTCAATAAAAAATCGCAAACCAGCAAAGTTCGAGTTTTGAGATTACCCTTTAACTTCCTGTTTGATTAAGAAAAATGTTGCCGCGAAACAAGAATAAAAATGGAAAACGAGCGGTTACTCGCTGGGGAGGTTGTAGTAACCTTTGTCTACTTTGACAAAGATTAATGGACCGCGGCTTTGAGCCATTTCTCGAGCTTTCCGCAGCGCATTGTTGACTGTGATGAAGATAATCTCTTTCTCGTTGACGTTTTGGAGCTGTTTCTCACCCAGTTCCATCTTGAGCAAGTTTTCAGCCAAGATTTCGGTGCCGCAGATTTCTCCGTTCTTAACCAATGTTGCAACAACGATTTCTTGTAGTTCCTGCTTATGCTCGATTTTACGCCACAGGGGCTCCGCGTTGTTGAGGGTCTTTGTCATCTTGTTCCATCTGTTAGCGTTCTGGTTGCCGATGAGCAGTTTGACGCGTTCCTTCCACTTCTTAAACCAGATGTTTGTCCAAATTGTTATGTACTCGTCAAGTTCCCCCGCGTCTTCCTTGAAAAGTTTCTCCAACTTCTCAACTAGTTCACATTGGTTTGATTCTTTACCTATAAGGTTCCATTGGAACTTGAGGCAGTTAGTGAAGTCTTGACAGGCAACTTGCATAACTTTTCGGTCGGCGCCTGTTATGTCAAGCGCTGGATCCGCTTCTCTCAATTTCTCCCCTATCATTATCTCTATGAAATTCATTCTGATTCCCGCTGAAGCCTTCTCCATTAGATGCTTAAGTGGAGGTTACAATTAAACCTTATTTCAAATATACCCATATAACTGCCTAAGCAGAAAACAGCAATATTTCGGTTTTTGATACATCTAAAAAACATGCTACTCTATGAATTGGGGTAGCTGAGCAAGATCCTGCAATATCAAATCTGGTTTTTCCTTTGCTAGGGCTTCGCGTCCAAACAAGCCTGAAAGCACCGCCACTGTTGTTGCACCCGCAGCTTTCCCCGCGCGGATGTCGATCACTGAGTCGCCGGCGATGAGGCAATCGCAAATTTCTAGATCCAAAGCGTTTTTGCATTGAATCAGCGCTTCAGGTGCAGGTTTGGGTTTTGGTGTGTCTAGGCCTGTTACGATGTGATTGAAGTATTTGGCTATGCCATGGTAGTCGAGTTCTTTTTGGATTACCTGATTGGGCACATGACGCATGGTGATTAAAGCGATTTTCATGTTCTCGGCTAAGGCTTGCAGGGTGGCTGCGGTGTTAGGTAAGAGTTTTGTTTTTCGCTCGGTTAAGGAGCGGAAAGCCTGAAGATAAATTGGCATAAACTTTTGTGTGCAATTACCGGTGATGTCGTCAATTGTTAGGTATTGCTCCATGCGGCGTGGGATTTCAAGGAGAAGGTGGGTTTGGGGGGGAACCTTGCCCAGTGCCTTAAAAGCTAATATTGCAGCTTCTATATAGGCATCGGTGGAGTCCACTAAAGTTCCGTCTAAATCTAAGAATATGCCCTTTGCCCTAAACCTTTTTTGGTGCATGTTATCTTGTTTTGAGGGTGTTTTTGGTTTCTTAAAGGTTGCCGTAGGTTGTGCCCTTTTTGTTCGGTTTGTTAGAGACTAATGGGTAGCTATCTTATTACAGCCGCATAACTCTTAGTGGGTTGCTTATGGTTTCGGGTAAACTACTGAACATGGCTGCGCAGATTGACGCGAGCAATAGACGCGGTGGCTATTATAATCCGTTTTATTTTGCTATGAAAGAAAATGCCAGGTGAATGTCAGCTTCTATTAATACTATATAGTTTATGGAGACTACCTCTATAGGTATCTTCAACCACGTAGTAACTTGAACAAGTGGATGGTGAAAAAAAGAATGCTATCAAGAGATTGTGATGGCTGCTCCCAACTAAAAGAATGTATCACACGATTTCAAAAAACAAAAAAAGGCGACAAAGTCTACTGCCCCGACGGCACAGCACACCTAATAGATAACGCCAGTATAAAACAAAACGCCGAAGTAGTATGCTTCCTACAAGCGTTCCAATAAACAAGAATAACGAACCGCCCCAAAAATAGCTGGTTTAAAAAATATAATTTGCCATTTTTTATTTTTTGTTAAATTCTTTCACAGAAGAACCTAAAAACTACCCTCTTTTTATTTTTTCATTTTTTGCCTAAAATAGCAACCAATTGGTTTATTCTACGATATTTCATGTCTCGGAAAACCTTATAGTCAAACGAATCAAAAACAAAATAAAGTAATTCGACATAGACTATTGACAATATCGAATTTTTTCCAGTTAACCTAAAACCGATTCAATGTTTAAATTGAGCACGACTTCAGAGATGTCACTGGCATATTCTGCTGTGCGACGGACGCTCTCGATAATTAATCTCAAGTTAACGATTTCCTCGGGCTTTGCAGATTGTGAACACAATACAGTCTCTTTCTCTAACCTGTGCACCAAGCCGATTTTTTCTATAACACTTTCAGCCAAGTTAAAGTCATGTTTAAAGAGGGCTTCCACCGAGTTTTCAAACATCGTATTGGCTAACTCGCTGAGTTGTCCTATTTTCTCCAATACGTCATCCTTTACTGGGTCTTTGAGAAGTAACGTATTTTCTGCTATTTTTGTTGCGTGATCGGCGGTTCTCTCTACAGCTCTAGCAATGAGTCTGTAGCCCAAGCATTCTTTTTGGTGGCTTAGCCCAATGTCTTTCACTATTCTTTGATTGGAAACCGCCAACTTCAAGAGACGGACAATGTAGAGACCGAAACGGTTCACTTCACGGTCAGTCTCTATTATTGCTTTAGCGCTAGCATAGTCGAGTTTTCTAAGCGATGCCAAAGCTTCTTTATGCATTGACGACGCGATTATAGCCATGCGACTTAACGCGTTCTGAACTGTAAGCTCGGGATAGTTGAGCAAAACTTGTAATGTTAACTCAGTGGGCGTGTCTATGACGATTTCTGTGCCGACCAGATAATTTCGGGAAAAGTTTTTGAGGTGGTTGCGGAGATTTGAGGGGAGAACTTTTTGGCTTTGAGCCCGGATGTGTAGAATATTGTAGCCGTTTAGATAGGCGGAAATGGCTGTTCGCATGACGGCGTCTGGGTTGTCGGTTTGAGATGCTTTGATGAATGCTTCGTCTTGTTTTTCTTTTTTTGGAAAACTGGGTGGCACAATGGATAGTGAACCGTCGTCTTCTTCGCGAACCAGCATAGCACTTCCGCGCTTCAATTCGTTTTTGGTAGCCCAGTCTTTGGGCAAAGAAAGTATGAAGGTGGATCCGCCGGTAACTTGCAGTTTCCGCTGCTCTTCGCTTAGTTTCGCTGTTTTTTTGGTTGTCAAAGTCGACTCCGAGTTAACCTTTTCATGTAGTTTCATTATATTAGGAGTGTCTATATAGAATATAAATTATACGTAGAGCTACTATATAAAAAACAACAGTTTCTTTAGTAACTAAATATGAGGAAGAAGAATATGAAAACTACATATCTAATCGCAATTGTTGCAGTAGCCATCTTAGTCGGCGCTGTAGCAGCATACGTTTTCCTCTCGCAACCAAGCAGCAATCCAGCAAATTCTGTTTTTATCAACGGTGCAGGCGCTACCTTCCCACAACCGTTTCTCAACGCCACTATCCAAGCCTACCATTCAATGAAGCCTAACGTAGACATTAACTATCAAGGCGGCGGTAGTGGAGCAGGCATAAATGCACTCACAAGTAAAACTGTAGATTTTGCAGCAACCGATGCACCCCTAAGTGATTCTCAAAGAGAAGCCGCTCCCAATATTCTCCACATCCCTGAAACTATCGGTGCAGTAACCTTAGCTTACAACTTAGCCGGAGCAACCGGAACTCTGCAGTTAAGCGGAGATGTTGTTGCTCGCATTTTTCTTGGAACCATTACCCGTTGGAATGACCCAGCTATAACCGCTCTTAACCCAACTATGACCCTGCCTGATCAGGCAATTGCAACTGTGCATCGCTCAGACAGCTCAGGAACCACCAACGTCTTCACAAAATACCTGAGTCTGGTCAGTTCAACATGGAGCAACCAAATCGGTTCTGGTACATCTGTAGAGTGGCCAAGTGGACTCGGTGCAAGCGGCAACTCAAACGTAGCCTCAACAGTCACTCAAACTGAAAATTCGATCGGTTACGTCGAACTTACGTACGCCTTACAAAACAACATGCCAGTGGCTTCTATTCAGAACTCTGCAGGCAACTTTATCGCGCCATCTCTTACATCCACAACAACCGCAGTACAATCTGGTGCATCAACTTTACCTACAGGCGACCAATCATGGACTGGCGTAAGTCTCCTTAACGCAGCTGACCCACAAGCCTACCCAATTGTTGCCTTCACTTACCTGATAGAATACAAAGAACTCAACGTAATTCCAAGCATGACCTTGGAGAAAGCAACTGCGATCGTGCAATACATGTGGTACGTAGTCCATGACGGACAACAACTATCAACAAGTCTGCAATACGCAACGCTTCCAACAAATGTAGTACTAATCAACGAAGCAACAATTCAATCTATAACCTTCAAAGGGCAAACATTGCCGGTCACTTAAGGCATTGGTTGTCCACCACCTCTTTTGTTCACAATCATTGGAGAAATAAGATGGCGAGGAGAATAACAGGCGACAAAATATTTCAGGTAGTTATCGCCGCAATGGCAGCTTCCGCCCTAGTTATTCTCGTCCTCAACGCTTACGTTTTAACTTCTGGTTCAACAATTGTTTTCGGCGCATTTGGTTCAGACTTTTTAACCGGAACCTCTTGGAACCCTGTGGAAGGCCGACAAGCCTTCGGAGTATTGCCCTACATTTGGGGAACTTTGCTAACTTCGGGAATCGCGCTCCTTATCGGCGTGCCTCTTAGTTTGGGTATAGCGATTTTTTTGGCGGAGATGTCCCCTAAATCTGTGCGGGTTCCGCTATCTTATCTGGTTGAATTGTTGGCTGCCGTTCCAAGCGTTATCTATGGACTCTGGGGTTTGTTTGTCCTTCGCTTCTGGAGCCTAAACTACATCGAAACTCCCCTCAACCAGTACTTGGGTTGGATTCCAATTTTCGGCGGCACACCCGGTGGACTCGATGTTTTCACCGCAGGACTAATTCTCGCCATAATGATTATCCCAACAATAGCTTCTATTTCGAGGGAAGTAATTGCGGCAGTTCCAAACTCCATCCGTGAAGGCGCCTACAGTATCGGCGCAACTAAGTGGGAAACCATTCGCCACTGGGTGCTAAGCTATGGGCGCTCAGGAATCTTTGGCGCTATCATTTTAGGTTTAGGCAGAGCCGTGGGCGAAACCATGGCGGTCACGATGGTCATAGGCAACGCCACAGGCCCAAGAGCGATGGTCTCATCGCTTTTTGACCCTGGACAAACTCTGCCTTCACTGATAGCTAACGGCTTCATTGAGTCACCTAATCCGCTGGAAAAATCAGCGTATGTCGGCGCAGGCTTAGTCTTGTTGGTGATAAGTATCGTCATCAACATTGCAGCTTACTTGATGGTTACGCGGGTGCTTAAAATCAAGGGAGGCGCGGTTGAGTAATGCCAAAAATACTAAACAGTTACAGGTTTAGGCGATTCAAAAACCGACTATTCTTCGGCATCTGCTTAGCATGTGTGATTATCGCTATCGTGCCGTTGTTGAGTATTCTTTTTGAGGTCATTGCACGCGGCGCATCGCAGATCAACCTTCACTTTTTAACCTCTAACGTGCTGCAAGGCGGCATCGGACCCGCCATACAGGGAACCCTAGTCATCATTGGCTTAACCAGCGTTATCGGCATACCCATCGGAATCCTCTCTGGCATATACTTGGCGGAGTACGGCAACAACAAATTCGCCTCAACTATGCGAGTTATAAACAATGTATTGACGCAGGTTCCCTCGGTAATTATCGGAATAACGGCCTTCGGCTTAATCATAATCTACGTCACGGGCACCTACTCACCTCTCGCGGGAGCAGTGGCACTTTCATTCATGATGATCCCCATAGTTGCCCGAACAACTGAAGAATCCCTAAAACTTGTACCAAACTCTATCCGAGAAGCATCATTGGCGTTAGGCGTCCACAAGTGGCGAACCACAATCAGCGTTGTTTTGGCTGCAGCAAAAAGCGGCTTAATCACAGGCACTCTGCTCGGCGTTGCCCGTATCGCTGGAGAAACCGCCCCGCTGCTCTTCACAATCTTAGGCAACTCTTTCTTCTTCCAAGGTTTCAACGCGCCTATGGATGCGTTGCCACTGAGAATCTTCCTTAACTCACGCTTAGACGCAGCTGAAGCGCAGTCAGCGGCTTGGGGTGCAGCCTTAATCTTGATATTAATGGTGTTAGCCCTCAACATAGGCGTAAGAGTCGCTAGTCGAGGTAGAAACTTGAGTTTTAAGGTGACATAAATGGATAACAACGCAAAAATGCAAAGCATAAACCTCAATGCATGGTTTGGAACAAAACAAGCCCTAAAAGACATCAACCTCTCAATAAAGCCCAATGCTGTAACAGCTATAATAGGGCCTTCAGGATGCGGAAAATCCACATTCATCAGAGTTCTTAACCGCATGCATGAACTCATTCCCACTGCGAAGCTGACTGGGCAGGTTTTGCTTGACGGCGAAGACATATACGCCAAAGAAGTAGACCCAGTTATGATCCGGCGCCGAGTAGGAATGGTTTTCCAGAAACCCAACCCCTTCCCTACAATGTCCATCTACGACAACGTCGCTGCAGGTTTAAGGTTGACAGGCGCCAAGAAAGGCAAAAACCTCGACGAAGTTGTCCGCCGCAGTCTAGAGCAGGCTACGCTTTGGGATGAAGTTAAAGATGACTTAAGAAAGCCGGGCACCAGCATCTCCGGCGGCCAGCAGCAGCGACTCTGCATTGCCCGCGCGATTGCATTGCAGCCAGAAGTTATTCTCATGGACGAACCTACTTCCGCGTTGGACCCGATTGCTTCCGCAAAAATTGAGAAGCTTGTTGTTGAACTCAAACGCGACTACACCGTCGCCATCGTTACGCACAACATGCAACAAGCTTCCCGCGTCTCGGATTACACAGCATTTCTCTATTTGGGAGCGTTGATCGAGTATGGGTCAACACGCGAGATTTTTGAGTCACCCAAAAACCCGTTAACCGAGAAATATATAACTGGAGAATTCGGATAAAGGGTGTTGTTATGAGTAGAATTATTGACCGCGGATTAGAAGAGCAGGCAGCGTTTCTGGCAAAAATGGGCGAGTTAACCTACCAAATCCTCGACATATCCATTAACGGGTACCTAGAAGGCAAAAGCGTCGAACCCGAAGTCAGAGAGCTCTCCGATTTGCTTGTCGCTATGGGAAACAAAGTTGAGGACCAAACTTTCCAGTTAATCGCTCGTTTCCAGCCCGTCGCTTCAGACCTCCGAGCCATAAAATCCTACATGAAAATCGGCAATGACTTCGCCCGATACGGCAGATACGCACTCGACATAGCTGTAATTAACACACAAATCAGCGGCTTAAAGGAATGTGAAGCTGCCACCATCGAATATATCTGTGCAATGAGTGACAAAGTGCTATCCATGGTGCGGATAAGCATTGACGCCTTAAAAAAGCACGATATAGAACTTGCTAAGACTGTCTCGCAAACTGAACGTGAAGTCGACAAAATGTATTTGACCTATCTCGACGGGCTTATCCATAAAGAGCAAGCCAACAGCAAATGCGTAATATCCAGCGCGCTCATGACACGATACCTTGAACGCATAGCTGACCACGCGGTTTACGTGTGCGAATCAATTGTCTATATAGTTAATGGCGAAAAAGTCGCCTTAGGCTAAATCGCCTCGTCGGATGGCAACTCGAGAACAAAATTTGTTCCACTTCTCTGTCTTTAGATTGATTTGCTGAAAAATCTGCCTTAGTTTTATTTCATCCTTTTTCACCGTTGACTGGAGTAATGTTCAAAAGCGACATCTTAACCTTTCAATAAAATAATGGTACCACTTCTAAATGTTAATTGGCAAAGTCCACCAACCGATTACTGCCCCAGCGAACGCGACGCAGACGTCTTGGAGCTAATCGAAACCGAGGACTTAGCCACATTCACCTTCGACGGGCTCAAACGTCGAACTGGGTTGCATTCAGAAACCCTCTCCCGGGTTCTGACTCGCCTTGAAGAGGACGGTATCATAAAGAAAGGTCCAGAAGGCTACAAGGTAACCCCGAGAATCACTGAACTAAGACTCAACCATGCACGCCAAGAGGTTCCCTCTACTCCACTAATACAGACCTATCTGCCCTCCGACTTGATGACTCAGCAGCTAATTTTGAGGCTTAAAGGCAAATGGTTCGGTTTCCTCCGGTGGCTGGGCGTATCCGAGAACAACCAAGGCGTCACTTTAAAGTGGATAACTGAAGACGGGGGCATACAAATTGCAGCCAACATCCAAGGCACAACCCTAAACATCGAAGCTAAATTCTTGACCAACAACAACCTCAACTTGGCAATCAAAGCCAGCTACCAGTTGATGTCGCTTATCGGCAAAATCGCCATCAGTTCGCAGGCAAGCCGCACCCCCATAGCCAGAAACGTTGCTTACTACGGCAACTACATGTTCCCAACTTAGTTGTGACCAAGTTTAGGTGTTCCTTAGTCAACAAATACAATTTTGCAGTATGTATTTTCAGTGAAGATATATGAGTCAACTAGTTAATCCGTTAGAAGTCCTCAGATCGCTCTCAGATGCAACCAGTAGATTAATCGCAGAAACCTCCAAATCAGTTGTCGCAGTCAGAGCACAAATGTCCCGCGGCACAGGCGTCGTCATATCCTCCGACGGCTACATTGTCACCTGCAACCACGTCCTCGCCGGATGCAACGCAGTCAAAATCGGCAGAGGCGAAAAAACTTTCAACGCCAAAATCGTGGGCACCGACCCATACAACGACATAGCCTTACTCAAGGCTGAGAGAGGGGAATTTACACCTATCGAGATGGGGGATTCTGAAAAACTAAACGTGGGCCAATACGTTTTGGCTCTAGCAAACCCATTCAACCGCAGTCAACCAACCGCCACAAGCGGCATGATCACAAGCGTAAACAGCACCATCCGAGGTTGGCGCGGAGCAACAGCCATGGAAAACATCATCGCAACAGATGCCCAACTCAACCCCGGCTTCAGCGGCGGACCGCTTATCGATGTTAACGGGAAACTGATCGGCATAAACACAGCTTACGTTTGGCAACGAGGCATAGCCATACCAATAAACAAAGTCAAAGGTATCGCGGATCGCCTAATGTCAGGTAGAACCGCGCAAAGAGGCTACCTTGGCATAATTGCCAATACCGTTGCTATACCTGAAGAGATCGCGGAGCAGGCAGGGTTGGAGCAAGAAACAGGCGTCATGATATTCAGTGTTGAACCTGGTTCGCCAGCGCGCAAAGCAGGCTTAGCAATGGGGGATGTGCTCGTGAAATTTAACGGCAAACCTGTCACTGAATTCTATGACTTGCCAAGAATGCTCGCTGAAGATGTCATCGGCAAAGAAACTAAAATAACTATCATTCGCAGAGAAAACCTCATCGAAACAACCCTAATTCCAACAGTTCACGGAGGCGAACAAGACTGATAAACCGCGCACCTCTAGAAATTGACCCTCCATCTCCAATGCCGACACCGCCACTCCGCAGACGACCCTCACCTAGCCCGCAGCTAAATCCCTCGCTGAGGCTATTCTTAGATGAACGCTGGAATTAACCAGCCATGCTTTTTTCTTTTTTCCGCGCTGGCTTGTCCCTAAATCAAAAGTTTATCACTTCAAACCGGAGACAATTTTTTCTCAAAGCTGGGGAGAAGAACAACACTTGGTTTTTGTTGTTCTTCCAGAGCGAAAAAACGATGACGCTATGTTGGATTCAACATAGCACCCTCCAAAAACAAGAGAAGAACAACAACTAATGTGGGCGAAATTGTTGTTCTACCAGAGCACAAAACTAACCACAAATCACTTTTTCCAATCCTTATTCAACTACTTGTCAATTCCGCCTAACCAAAACACAAAACCAACGCAACCAACAATTTAGGGACAAAGCGTCGCAGAAAAATTATACGTTTTTTGCTGCTTCAACGCTTCGTTTAAGCACGGTTGCGGCGGCATCTTGGCTGGGCCAACTGCCTAACCCGCAGTCAGGGCCCGTGAACGTCATACGTTCCCCATACTTTTCTTTAGCAAAACGGAAACGCTTTTTTATGGTTTCTATATTCTCAACCAATTGTTCTATCGTAGGTTGGGTTATGCCTTTCTCGTAGAGTTCAGCCCATATAGTGTCGATGTCTGTTCGGGCGATGCCCACGCGGATTTGCTTGTCAGCACTTTCCAGCATGGTTTTTGAGACGGAATCGATGTTCTTAGGTGAAGCAGCATACTCAAACGACAGTACATCAAGCCCTTTTACGCCAAGCAAATCGTGAACACCTGAAGCGAAATGCAGATGAATCTGCCGCACTGGTCCTTGGAAATCGTAGGCTTTCTTTAACGTTTCCCTAATTAACTCTGGCGTGCCTGTGAAGCTACTGTGGCCAAGACTTGGTTCATCAATCGAGATTGCCTTGGTTTCTATGTATTTGTTGTTTAGGATGCTGTTTTTTGCGAATCGATTTATGGTTTGGGCGAAACCATCTATTACGTCGGGGTATGCGGTCGCGCCCACTTCGTTGAGGTACTGCTCTATAGGTCCAAAGATGGAGACGCGAAGCAGAATTTTTTTTCCAAATTCTTCGTTTAACTGTTTTGCTGCTTGGTTTAGCACGTATATTTCTGGTAGGATTGCGATTGATTCATCGACTACGAAGGAGCCTTTTTCCATGGCGGCGTGGATAGCGTCTCCTACCTGTCTAAGTCCGCTAAAATGCTGGGGAAAATTGACTACATCCAAACCCGATCTGATTTTCACTTTAAACGACTCAACCACTACGTCGCAAAAGGTTTTCTTCACAAAGGAATCATCTGCAGGGTTTTGTCCCCTAATTATAGCGTCCCGCGCCTGCTCGTACGCTCTCGCGTAATCTTCCCCCTTAATCTCCGCTGGCAAAGGGAAACTACCGATATCATCAACTAAGGTTTCCATAAAGTATTATTGACAAGGAAATTCTATTAAACAATACCCAACAATTAAACCGCTGAAAGGTGTGACTTGCATGTCTGATGGTTGTGTCTTCTGTAAAATAATTCGTAAAGAATTGCCCGCAAGCATTGTTTTCGAAGACGATGATGTGGTTGCATTTTTAAGTAACCGCCCTGTCAACGAAGGACACACTCTTGTAGTCCCCAAAAAACACTACGTAAACATTTATGATATACCTGAAGCAGAAGCCTCATATTTGTTCAGTATTACCAAGCGCATTGCCAGCTGCGTGAGGGAGGCTATGGTTCCGTCGGGTATCCGAATTGTACAAAACAATGGCGTAGCGGCGGGGCAAGTCGTTTTTCATCTACATATTCATGTCATTCCCCTTACGCCCCGTGATGACCTCCACAATAGCGGCGTTTACCGCAACGCCACGTTTTTGGCGACCTCTCAAGTCCTAGAAAAAGATGCGGAGAAAATCAGAACATGCCTTAGATAACATTGTATACGCACTTATAGTGACTGCATTCTACACGAACATATTTTGAGACATATTTGTACTTACTAAGATATTTATGCAAGAACAAAAGGGGCCAACTAAAACACCTATCGTTTTCTAATCCCTATAGACCTTTTTTTCAACGCTATCCTGCACTTTTTTCACTTACCAGCACTTTCCAGCACTTTTTGGCACGCACCCCACAGAAGCCACAAACCCCAAACCAAAAAAGCAACCCAAACAAACCCCCCACCCACACCACCAATAATGTTGTTCTATCAACAAACAAAATCCCAACAAAAACACCACCCAAACCTTTTGATCAACTGCTAAATAAGGGGCATAGACGAAAATAAACGCTGTTTTTATGCTTTTATTGCGGAAAGCTTTTCTGTAGGCACACCTATAAAAGAGGGAAAAACAATCATTGCTCCATCAAAAAGCGGAATAAACATGAGTGAACAACCAAACGAACAAACTAACCCTCAACCTAAAATTGAGAAACTTTTAATCGACAACCCCGCGAATTTTCCATTCCACGCCGCCTACCTTGTTTATGAAGAATCATTCGACAAGGCAAACGACCCCAACTCAAAGTTGGAACTTAACCAAAACATCCAGGACTTATATGAAGGCAAAATCGACAACGCAACATTCTACATGAACGTGTCGCGTTACCGCAAAGTGGATGCCCCCCGCCAAGAACGCTTTTCCATGCAGACCCAAAGGAAAAGAGACTGGCGCAAAAAAGAGCAACGCCAAGACCGGATTAAGCGGCATAAGAAGTAATCAAACCTAAATACTTACTTCTTTAATTAGTTCATATCTTCTATTGAGTAGTTTACCTCTGCTTGTGGTGTTAAGTTGGTTCGTATATGGTGCGTTCCTGTTTGTGAACTCGACCGCCAGCACCTGCTTGGCGAACACGCAGAACTCCACTGCATAGTCGGCGCACTACTTGAAAAATACAAAGCCTACCGCAGCCACCCAGAAACTCTACGCTTCAAAGGCAGAATAGAACAACTTTACTCTCGACACACCGACCAAATGGCAGAAATGGCTAAACGCGGCTACAACCACAATTCTCCTCTGCCTCCAAGCGATCAAACTTACACGTACACAAATTCGGAGTACACTCGAGACCACTTTGATTTGATTAAGCGCCAAAAACAAAAGGCATTTGTTAATGACGTTTAAACATGTTTAAACAATTGTAACGGAATGCTTAATTGCAGCTCGTTGCCTGAATGGTTAAACTTAATTAGAAAGGGATAAGCAATTGAATACGCGCTTAAAAACGCAAGATATAGTCGTTATTGGCATTAGCGCAGCGCTTTACGCCGTTTTTGGAATATTGACAGCAGGATGGAGTTTTCTAGGCGTAGGATTCTTACCCGCTGTCGTTATTCCAGCGGTTTTTGCAGTATTATACGGTCCATGGGTGGGTGGATTGGGTGCAGCAATCGGCATATTCATTCGAGACATGTTCGTTCACGGAATTCCTCTTCTTAGCCTATCCGCCGGTGTACCGCCAAACTTTATAGCATTCTTCCTAGTCGGCTACTTAGCCTACAGAAGTATCAGCCTAAAACAAGCTCTTGTAGGAGTAACAATAGCCGCCATGGCATTTCTGGCATTTGCAATAGTTTTTCTTCCAGAATCCGTTGCCCTTACTAGTTTGTCTTCCGAAGCGTTCCTGTTAACTATTGGACTAACAATCATGCTAAGCCTTGCCATAATTACTGCAGTTGCGATTCGTTGGAAGGATTGGCGAAGTTATGCAATTGGATCCGTAGTTGGGCTGGCTTTGGGCGCGGCTTTCCTTTCCATCCTTGTATGGATTGTGAGCCCGTATTTCGTTGATGACTATTTCACTTCAGGACCATTAGTTGCACTATATGTTCCTTCACTATTTGTTTGGACATTTGCCACAGAAGTCCCTTTTGTTTTGCTTGTGGGACCTCCAATAATCAAAGCCTGTTATAGGGCTTTTCCATTTCTCCGTCAGCGAAGAACGAGCAAACTGAAGGGCATTTCACTTGACGAAAATCCCAATTAAAACCGCCAAAGCATTTGCACCAGCCGCTATCTCAAGCTTTTTCCAAATTCACGATACAGAAAAAGGCGTGCCAATCTCTGACCTGACGAAAATGGGCGCCATAGGCGGAGGTTTTGGCCTTGAAAAAGGCGTCAAAACAAAGGTGGCCGTCCAAGAAGCACAAAAAAACCGCGTAGAAGTTTTCATAAATTGTAAGCCTGTTTTGGACGCAAAAACCACCAGAAAAGCGGTTGAAGCGCTTCTGACAAAAACCCAAGCAAAATATGAAGTTACAGTAGAACATCAAATTGAGGTTCCGATAGGAATGGGGTTTGGTACAAGCGCAGGTGGCGCGTTAACCGCAGGCTTAGCACTCAAAGAAGCTTTGGGGTTACCTTTAACATACAATCAAATTGGAAAAATAGCTCATGTTGTCGAGATTCAATGCCAAACTGGCTTGGGCACGGTAAGCTCCTTGTCTTTTAGTGGTGGATGCGTGCTGGTCGTGGAAGCAGGCGCACCTGGTATCTGCCAAATCGACCGCATACCCATTACCTCAGATTACAGCATAGTAGTCGGCTTTTTACAATCAAAAATCCCCAAAACCATACTTACTTCCCCCGAAAAGAAAAAGGCGATCAACAGCCATGGTAAAAAAGCCCTAGACTCCATACTTGCCGAGCCCAGCATAGAGAACTTTTTAAACTGCTGCTGGGATTTCGCGCAGAAAGCAGGCTTCGCTACAGACAACATTCGCCAACTTGTAACGGCAGCAAAAAAAGCAGGCGCAGTCGGCGCCGCCCAAAATATGATTGGCGAAGCAGTCCACGCCTTGGTGCTCGAAGAAAACGCTGAGTCGGTAGCAGAAGCTTTTAAGCAAACATTGCCCCCACAACAAGTGATAGTAAGCAAAATCGATTTTCAAGGCGCAAGGCTCTTATGAAGAAATTCACGAAAGTTGCAGTCGGAGGAACCTTTGACCAACTCCACAAAGGTCACGTGGCTCTAATCTGTAAGGCTTTTGTGGTTGGGCAAAACGTCGTTATAGGATTGACTTCCGATGCCTTTGTAGCTAAGATGGGTAAACCCCACATAACTGCTTCTTACGAAGATAGACGCAGTGAACTTGAGGCTTTTTTATGGCAATCTGGTTTAGCGTCGAGGGCTGAAATAGTGCCCTTAGATGATCCTTTTGGACGCACTATGTCTGCTGAAGGCTTAGAGGCTTTGGTTGTCAGTAAAGAAACAGAAAAAATCGCCGAAGCCATAAACATAAAGCGTGCCAAAGTAGGGATGTCGCCGCTAAAAATCGTGGTGGTTAAAATGGTACCTGCTGAAAATAGCACTCCCATCTCGACGACTCGTATTCGTCGAGGAGAAATTGACCGCGATGGGCGAATGCTTAAGGCTCTGCAAGAATGACCTAAAGAATTTCCCCCACTACGTTTATGGGTTTAGGAATAAGCGACACTAAATCTTCAAGCCTGTCCTTGTCAATTGTAGCTAAGACGACGGTGGCTGGTCCAGCGGATTTGTTGAGGTCCAAGGTATTTACATCTTTTAGTTTAAGTTGTCTGCCAACTCCATACGCCATCATTTTTGCTTCGTTGGCTATGCCAAATCCGCCTACCGGTGTGATGTCGTGAACATACTTCCGCTGTGAAAGCTGAGTTACGTTCTTGAGGTCAGCGATTTCTCCATGGGCTTCGGCGGCAATCACTTCGTCCCCGACTTTGGGTCTGCCGATTGCAACTATCAAGTCTCCTGGACAAGTTTTTCCCAGCCGCAACTCTTCCTCGTTAGCGAAACCCACAACAGTTAAACCA
>Ga0105103_10000505_pt1 | contig 22080 bp, 15 predicted proteins | sample PPLLaktember2015_2_FD_79107 | JGI IMG/M metagenome (GOLD analysis project Ga0105103, IMG submission 79107) | Freshwater sediment microbial communities from Prairie Pothole Lake near Jamestown, North Dakota, USA - PPLs Lake P7 Core (6) Depth... | ecosystem: Environmental > Aquatic > Freshwater >...
ATGGACAACATCAAGGAGGCCAAGCTCTACCGGCCCGGGTCGGTCGGCTTCGTCTCCGTGTCGGGCGGCCTGTCGAACGAGGCGTACAACATCATCTCGCGCACGACAGACGGCCTCTATGAAGGGATCGCCATCGGCGGCGACGCGTTCGCCGGCTCGACGCTCCTCGACCATCTCCTGCGCTACGAAGAGAACCCGGCGATCAAGATGCTCGTCTGCCTAGGCGAGCTCGGCGGCACTGCGGAAGTCCAGATCGCAGAGGCCGTGAAGTCGGGCAAGATCAAGAAGCCGATCGTCATGTGGGTGACGGGCACGTGCGCCAAGGTGCTCCCCGGCCAGGTCCAGTTCGGCCACGCCGGCGCGAAGGCCGGGTCTGCCGCTGAGACGGCAGATAGCAAGAACCAGGCCCTGCGCGACGCCGGCGTCATCGTTCCGACCTCGTTCAACGACTATCACGAGAAGATCCACGAGACCTACGAGAAGCTCGTCAAGAAGGGCGCCATCGTTCCGGCGGAAGATGTCACTCCGCCCAACATCCCCATGGACTACGCCCAGGCCGTCGCCGAGGGCCTCGTCCGCAAGCCGACGAACTTCATCTCCACCATCTGCGACGAGTCAGGCGACGTCCACAACTACTGCGGCGTCCCGATCGACGAGGTCATCGAGCGCAAGCTCGGCATCGGCGGCGTCATCGGTCTCTTGTGGTTCAAGAAGGAGATCCCGGCGTACGCGCGCGAGTTCCTCGAGATGGTCATCCAGATCATCGCCGACCACGGCGCCGCCGTCGCGGGCGCGCACAACACCATCGTCACCGCGCGCGCCGGCAAGGACCTTCTGTCGTCGCTCGTGACGGGCATCCTCACCATCGGCCCGCGGTTTGGTGGCGCCGTCAACGGCGCCGCCGAGCACTTCTTGATCGGCTTGCGCGGCCAGATGGCGGCCCGCGACTTCGTCGAGCACATGAAGACGAAGAACATCAACATCCAGGGGATCGGGCACAAGCTCCACACCCTCGAGAACCCGGACAAGCGCGTCGAGCTGATGAAGAACTTCGCGAAGACGCACTTCTCCGACACCCCGCTCCTCAACTACGCGCTCTCCGTCGAGCAGGTCACGACCAAGAAGAAGAACAACCTCATCTTGAACGTCGACGGCTGCATCGGCGTCTTGCTCGTCGACCTGTTGAAGGAGCTCAAGTTCAGCGATGCCGAGATCGACCAGATGATCAAGATGGGCCTGTTCAATGCCCTCTTCGTCGTCGGCCGATCCATCGGCCTCATGGGCCACTACTTCGACCAGAACCGGTTGGAGCAGGGGCTCTACAGACATCCGCTAGACGACATCTTGTACGATGTTCCTGAGAGGCCCGAGGTCATCGGGTAGCCTCTCAGGAACAGGAATGCAGGGCGGCCGGGCGACGCCCGGCCGCTTCTTTCTGGTCGTACAAGATGTCGTCACTGGACGAGAACGGACAAGAGAACGGCGACGTCAGATTCACCGTTGTCTCAAGCCATGGCGGAGCATGGCCATGTGCACGGACTGGCCGGAGGTTATCGGGTAGCAGGCCGCTCTAGAATGCTTGGTGCGCCCGGGTCGCGGACCCGGGCGCATCCTTGGGCACATCGTAGAGCCCGAGAACGGCTGGCCATTGAAGCCGTTCTCGCGAGCTGCCCGAAGGGCAGCCTACGACAGTGCCTGAGAGGCCCGAAGTGGTTGGCTAGTCTCTCACTCCGAACTACATTGACGAAGCCCGCCCAACTCACCCCAGGAAGCGCTGTCGGCTGCGAACGAAGTGAGTCCACCCTCGCTAGGTCTTGCCTGCCATGGATCAGCGAGCTTGGACGCCAGGAGCGTGACTCGACCCGCAGTTGTTGGCGTTCGCTTCTCCAAGGAGGGTGTGGGCTCTGCCTCCTGTGGCGCACGGGACGGCGCAACGTGTGCTCACACGGAGTGACAGGCATCGAGTCCCTTCGCCACGCAGAGGAGGTGGTCGCCCCTTCTGATCCGATACTCAACTGTCGGATTAATCATCATGATTCGGTCTCCGCTTCTCCCCACGCGATGTATGACCTCGGATTTCAAGGCGGCGAGGACGTCTGGGGTGCTATCCGTCTCGACTCCGAGAAGGGCCACGTGCTTCCCTGCGAGAACCCTGGCGGTCTCCACGTAGGTTGTGCCGGCAAGCCGATCGACGCTGACTCCCTCGATCTTGTAGAACTCGCTCCCGCAGTTGAACGTCAGAAGCTCGGTCACCAGGGCCGAAACGCCGTTATAGACCGCCGAGGCCGCTGCGAGGTTTCCGCCGATCTGGTCAAGACAGATGATCTCGTCTACACCCGCGCGCTCGAAGTGCTGCTTGTTCTCGCAGTTCAGGAGCTGCACACACGTGTGCACGGCAGGACTCAGAGACTCCACAGCGAGCGCAACCAGCAGCGCCCTCGCATCCGCATCGTTGGCGTCTTGGCGGTAGTCTGCCAGCACGATCGCGCTCTTCGCTCGCTCGATCCCTGCCCTCCTGAGAGCTTCATCTTGCGTAGGGTCGCCCGCGACGAACTCGACGTCGTCGTTGCTCAGCGGACGTCGCTCGGAGATTGCGACGACCACTACCCCCTGGCAGTAGAGAGAGGCAAGCAGGGAGTTCGCAATGGCTTCTCCTTGAGGATTCCAGCCGCAGATCACTACATGTCCGGATTGTCCTGTCGTAGTTGACACGTGCCCTCCACGGAAATGAACTCGAACGAACCTGCCGACAACAAGCGCCGTAATGACTGAGAGGCAGGCGATGCTGGCCAGGAGCCCCAAGAGCCAGACCGCCATGACGAGTGGGGGAACAGCTTTCGTGTCTGCGATCTGCCCGAGGAACGGCGGCAGGACCATGAACACGGCGTCCCGCAAGTTCTCGCTCACTCCGGACAGCCAGATCACGAGGATGCAGACCACGAGCAACACGGCTAGTGACGCAAGCAGGCATACGATCGGGTGCCTCGCTGCAGTCATCCTTGCGTGTCTGAATACGCGGACAGCCGGCATCATCGCATACTCACCCACCTCATATCACGAGTGCACATTATACAGCCTGTGGACACAGCGAGATGCCGCAGCCTGCCAGCGGAGGAGCCTAGCATGAGGAGCGCCCGGCTCGTAGGCCCGGCGGGTGCGACGTGGTGTTGCGCTGGCGGAGATGAGGCACCGGTGCCTACCAGATCGTGTGCGACAGGATCCAGCTCACGATAAGGAGCGCCACGACCCCGCCAAGAGCTGCGAGCGTCCACACCCAGCTCCTGAGGATCGCCATGACAAACGCTACGATGAGCGCACTCACGGTGGAGTATAGAATGGCCTTTCCGCCGGATGGCAGTCCGCAGTAGAAACGCCGCACGAGTCTCCGCACATGCCGAGAGAAGTCCGCTGCAGCACTGCCAATCGCATTCATCGCCGGCTTCTCCCCCAGCAGCGGTTTTTCGGGAGGCCTACTGAGTGGACGATACGTGACGCATTGCGACTGCGGACACCGCCTGGGTCTGCGCCGCGTTCTTCGTGCCCGCCGGTCATTGACCCGCCTCCTGTTCGAGGTCGCCACGGCGAGAATTGACTGCCTGTCCTGCGTCGGATTCTCTCCTGTGAGAGACTCGATAGACGGTTGCCGGAAGCACTGCGGCAATACCGACAAGAAGAAGCGCCAGCAACGTGCGGGGAGTCGCGTACGCCCTGTCCACAATTCCAGCCTCGCGTGCATCCACGACGACAAGCCGATCGTTCTCGACGTCAGAGCGAATCACGACGAAGTGCGTCTGCTGCTCTTGATCCGGATATGTGAACGGGGAGCGCTTCCCTACTCCTTCCGCCACCTCGAGATCGGTGGAGTTCTCCAGATAGAGGGTGGTACGCGGGGATGAGTCGCTGCTCGTCGCGCCGACAAGAGAGCCTGCACTCGAGGCGATGGCGACCACGTTCTTCTCGTAAACATAGATCTGGAAGTCCTCGCGGAACTCCACGTCCTGCAGAGCGTTGTTCGCCCCGGCCACGAAGTCGGCGATATGCACCTGTCCCGCATCTCCGGGGACAAGGAGCGAGGGTTGCCCGAAGTTGAGAGAGTGTTTCGCCAATCGCTCTGTCACTCCATCAGCGCGCCTCTCAGCCTCGCCGAGAGCCTGCCTTCGTGCCATGGGGAACCCTGTCAGTAAGAGGACGACCAGAAGGGTGAGGAACACGGCCAAGAGAAGCGGCCAGATCCTGCCCAGGTTCGCGGTTGTCACCCGACCTCCTCTTTCGGCGTTCTCTTCTCCCGGTGCTGATTCAGGTTCAGAGGGATACAGCACATGCGAGCCTACCACCAGAGACGTGGAGTAAGGAGTAAAGCACGTCAGCGGTGCAAGGTCAAGTGCTCCCCATCGGATAGCGAATAGGGCAGACGATGCACTGCTCCGATGAATGCAGGAGGAGGCAAGTCTTGAATCGATAGATGTGCTATGCTAAGGTGAAATCGGATAGGGTGAGGGGCAGCCGCGGGAGGTGCTGGATGCGAGTTGTCGCCGTTGCTGTCTCTCTTTCTTTTCTGTCGCTGTGCTGCTTCGCTTCCGATTGGAGTGTCGACGGTGTGTATCTGCTCGACGTCACGAACTCCATGATCGGCTACTGCGCGAGCGGAGAGTGCCCAGAGAACGCGCACAACCTGGAGACGGCCGTCTCCCTTCTGGCAAGCGAGATCAAGAACTACGAGGGCGGGCACTTCATCCTCACCGTCTTTGCAGGCAACCCGAGCGCTCTCTCTTCTTGTACTGGACCGGTCGATCTTGACGGCGACGGGCCTCTCCAGAGCACGTACGACCTCCACATCAGCTCGGATCCTAACGACCCGAAGCGCATGTGGCTACTCAGTCTCCTCGACCCGGATACGTACTTGCCTGAGGGTGAGGAGTTCACGGACGAAGACGACTCCCCGTATCCATCGGGGAAGTGGGGGGAGTGGCGGGGAGTCGTCGCTGCGGTCAGGGATAGCGGCAGGGGTGGAAAGACCACTGACATCTACGACAACCTGGACGCGGCGCTGGACAAGCTGGAGGAACTCGAGCTTGAGGGCGGCGTGGAGTATGCCGAGACCCACGTGCAGCGCATCGTACTCATCACCGATGGCGAGAACGTGTGCAGTGAGGTGTCCAAGGAGAAGATTGAGCAGAGGCTGGCAGCGCGCGACAGTGACGTGTTCCAGTCGGGGTTCCTGCTCACCAAGTACTGCCTCGGCCAGGAGTGCGGGCAGCCTCCTGACGACGTGCACGGCGACGGGCGCGCGATCTACAGGATCAATCTCGATCGCCAGGGGTTCCGGTTCCCCGGAAACGCTTGGTTCGACACAACGCTCGACCTCGACGGCATCACCATCCCGTCGATCACGATCGGTACGACCAGGAGCGGCGTCGAGTCAGTTGTCGATTGGGGCCAGGCGGTCCTCGATGTCGCGAGACGCTCACTGACGGTGGTCGGAGCGGCGGGCAATCTCGCACCTCTACGAGACGTCGGCGCCTCGCTGACCCCGCCGCGGCTCAACCCTTCCGGCGGCATCAGGCCGGGGACGAAGTTCGATCTGCAGGTGACGCTCAGCCCGCGGGAAGCGTTGCGAGATGCGATCCGCGCGGCGGGGAGCGTTGAGGGCACGATTGTCGGCAATCTCAGCCTCACGTATGAACCGCAGGAGAGCGAGGGCCGATACGTTGGCTTCGCCAACTCGGCTCCGCGGTTCACAGTGCGGTTCGAGCGGCCGAATGTCCTTGTCTCTCTCCGCGACACAGTCGACGGCTTCGATCTTGTCCTGACGCCGAACCCGGCGTTTCGCACCTGGGCGGCCGACGAGGGGAAGAACGAGAGCGTCGTCGTTGACTTCGACCGCGGTCTCTTCCGGTGCGCGGACCTGAACGGGAACGAGCACAGTGGCTCCATCGGATGTACCGCGCTGACCGCCGAAACCGTCCTGCACCTTTCGCCGCGCGCCGCGGAGCCGGGCACGTCTGTCGGGGAGTTCCGAGTCCGATGCACCGCCGCGGCCGGGGCAGCCCTGTTCAACGGGGCAGCGGACTGGGGCAGCGGTCGCGTGTCGGTAAGCCTGATTGGGCTCGACGGGCCCGATTTCCGGGTCAGCGAGAACCTGTGGGATCCGCCGCTCGCCCATGTTCCCGGAGTAGCCGTGATCGCCCACATCAAGCTGATTGGAACGCCGGAGGACTGGGACGCGGCGAGGCTCGGAGTGGTCCCTGTCGGCTTCCCGTGCCGCGTGCAGGCCACTCTGAACCCCGATCGACAGGGGACGGTGACTGTGAAGCTCGACTTCCCCGACGTTTCGGAGCTCGGCCCACGAAGGACAACCGATCCGACGCCAGCTGGGTACTTGCAGCTCTCCTACTCGCGGGCCGATGGTGCGCCCCATAGGCTCGTTGCGTTCCTGATTCCCAAACCTCCCGTCTACCTGACGAACGAGAAGCGGTTGGTGCATGTTGCGCCGTCGAAGCAGCTTTCTCGCGCATGCTCGGGAGACGAAGTGGAAGCGGACACGGGCGTCGTGGCGACTCTCACGCTATCCGCTGAGGATCCGAACGTCGGCGCCCAGTATCAGGCGGTCACCCTCTCGCTTCCGGACGACAACCACTTCGTCTTGGCGTTGGTAGGTTCCGATGCCACGGCAGAGGAGATGGTGCGCCGGGCGGGAGATGGAGTGGAGATCAAGGTCGCCCCGCATACGGCTGTTGGCGAGCGCCGCGGCGCTCTCGAGGTCACGGCAGCGGAGGGTGCATACGTTCAAGTGGGGGATTCCTCGTCGGTCGTCCGATCCGCCCGGATCGAGTGGTGTGTCACCCTCGTGCGGACGAGCCACGTTTTCGTCGACCCGACGCCTCTGGCTCTTGCGAACCCCTGGGTTGCGAGCGACACGCCGGCGGGCTGGCGGATGGTCGAGTCGACTGGCAACATCACCTTTCTCCCTCCGACGAGCGGAAGGCTCGCCGAGGCCGGAGCGCTGCAGGTGACCGTCGCCCCGGGTTCCACAGGCCTTCCGGACCGCCTGATTGCGGTCGAGACGCCGAAGGAGATAAGCCCGCCGTTTGTGGGCGTCAAGGGCCCCGTGCAGCTCACGCTGGACCTGGCCGAGATGCGGCGCTCGATCGATGTCGGAAGGGAGTCGATCAGCGGGGAGCTCGAGGTCTCGTACAAAGGCCCGGAGAAGGTGCGGTTCGAGAACCCGGACGGCGGGCTAAGCGAGACGGCCAGGGTGCCCTTCACCATCGATGTGCGGCGCCCGTGGATTCGCGTCGCCCCGGTCGTGAGTCAAGTTGATCAGGCATTGAAGCGCGGGGATCTGCTGCTGGAATTCGGTGTCGAATACGCGCCCTGGATTCCAGTGCGGGCAGGGCTACTCGAGGTGGACTGCACGTGTCCGGGCATTCTCGTCGCATTCTCTGACGACAACACGCGGGTCAGACTGACCATCGCCGAGAAGGGGCCGCTCGGAGCTGTGTCGGGCGAGATCACATTCCGATGTGCCAACCCGGATATCGCCGTACCTGAAGCGAGTTGGGGGCTACTCTACAAGAGGCACGGCTGGGTGAAGTGGGTCTCAGATCATCCCAGCGTGGACGGGACGCGGGTCGCAAGAGGCGGAAAGCTCGCGACGTGGACGATAACTGCCGGTTTGGACTTCGAGTTGGTGCCAGCGCCTGACCGTCGGCTGCAAGTGGTCGAGCACGGCTCGCATGGTGAGGTTTTGACGGGGGCGGACACACGCCTCGCCATCGCGGACGCCAGCGGGAACCTGTACCGGGGCGGGGGCTTCCTGCCTCTCACTCCGACCGTGCTGGGGGAGCCCCTGAAGATCGTCCCCGCGCCAGGGACTGCCCTCGGCAAGCACGAGGGGACGCTCGCGCTGTCGTCTCTCAAGGACTCAACGCTGCGGATTGAGGACTTCAGAATGGAGTTCCGGTTCACTCACACCTCAATCCCAGGCATGGTTATGGCGTGTGCCGGCAGGGGTGCCGTGCTCCTGGCAGCCGGCCTGATCTTGGTTGGCACCGCGTTTCTGCTGTGGCTCAGCGTTTCTCACAGGACGCCGCCCCTCCGGACGCTGGCGAAGCTGCTGAGGGGACCTCACGCGTCTCGCCTGCAGCGGGTCGGACTCGTGTGCCTAGGGTTGCTCATCTGCGGGGCAGTGCTGTGGTGCGTTGGAGTGTTCGCTTTCGGAGGATGAAGAGACAGACAGGTATTCCAGGAGGACGAGATGCCGCTGAAGGTGCGTAGGACGATCGTTGTGGGGCTTGGTGGGACTGGGCTGAACGCGATGCTGCACATGAAGAAGGAGTTCCTCGACCACCACGACGAAGTCCCTCCCCTGGTCAGGCTGCTCGGGTTCGACACGACTACGACGATCGCGGAGAAGCCTCTCTACACGACGGATGGCCGTCAAGTGACCCTCTCGGGCAGCGAGTTCACCTACATCCCAGTGCGGAACCCAATGTCGCTCCTGGATGAGTTTCCCGAGGTGCGACGGGAGTTCCCAGTCGGGCGTGTCGAGATGCGGGCGCTAATCGATGGCGCCCATGCCGTCAGAGCGTGCGGGCGACTCGCCGTGCTCGCCAACGCAGTTCAGATACGGAACCTGATCGAAGACGCCTACGCAGACGTGAATGACGCCACGGCGCTTGACCGCATCCGGGAGAAGGGGGAGTTCGAGGAGTCGCCCGATCCCAAGACGACGCTGTACGTCGTCTGTTCGCTAGCCGGTGGAACGGGGGGAGGGGCATTCCTCGACATCGCCTATCTTGCTCGAGACGTGTTGGATGTCAACGATCGGATCATTGCGATCTTCCTCATGCCCGAGATCTTCACGGGTCTGCCGGGGACGAGTACGATCCGCGGGAACGCCTATGCAGCCCTCAAGGAGCTCGACTTCCTAATGGATCGGGCGGGTCCCGAGGCTTCGCCGGATATCGTGGACTACGGGAACAACATTCGCCTGGATTGGGCCAAGTGGTACCCGTTCAACCAGGTGTACCTGGTGGATAACAAGAATGAGAACGGAGTCATGTTCAACGATCTTGAGCAGATGCAGCGCTTCATCGGGAAGGCGCTCTTCGTGAACACGAACGTGGTCGCGAAGCAAGGTGAGGACGTGTTGGACAATGTCGCCGGCCGAAACGCTGACAGCGACCCGTGGAACGAGAAGAAGCCAAACTACGCTAGCTTCGGGGCCGCGGCTCTCGATCTGCCTATGCAGCAAATCGTTGACCTGTCCGTCTACCTCAGAGTCTCATCGCTCATCCAAAGCATGCTGAGCGGGGACAAGGTGAAGGTCGAGGCGGATGTCACCGAGTTCCTGAAGCAGGCGAAGCTTGCCGAGGCTGCTCCGAACGATGACGTCACCGACGCACTGATCCCGCCACCGGGCATCCAACCTGCATCACCGGGTGAGATCCTGGACAACCCTGGAGTCGCGCTGCATTCGTGGTTCAGCGATCACGTTGCGCTGTTCGAGCGTGAGTATGACAGGATCGCAAACGAGAACGCACCGAGAGTCACGAAGCTTGGCAGGGAGAAGATCGCGCAGTTCGTGGAGAGCGCTGTGCTCGGCCGCGGCGGAGTCGACTACGCGGGCGCGTTCGTCCGCTCGCTTCTTGTCCGCCTCGGGGAGAGCAGGCGTGTCATGGAAGCGGAAGAGGCGGAGCACCTGCGGCGAAGGACGGAGGAACGCAAGAAGCACAAGACGCTAGAGGAGATCGAGAGGAACACTCGAGGTCTCTTCAACAAGCAGCGTGTGGAGAAGGAGCAGGTCGAGCTCACGACGGCTCTCAAGATCGATTCGGACTTGACTCGGCAGATCGTTCGCCGAAAGATCGCTGCCGACGTGTTCACTGCCCTCGAGCAGTACGTACAGCAGTTGAAGACGACCCTCGACGCGATCTCGGCCTCGCTATCGGAGGCTGCGGACTACACCAGCAAGAGAGTCCACGCGTTGGAGGCCCACAAGGGCGTGAACACGTTCACGAAGTACCTGGGGCGGGACAGCCTGAAAGAGGACGTCGACGAGCTTGACAAGCAGGTCACGCTCGAGTGGGCGCTTCAGCAGATGGCCGCGCGCGGCGTTCCACCTCTCGCGTGGGCGACCGTGGAGTGGGATGGCCAGGCTATCTCCGAGCGTATGGCGCAAGTCGTTCTGGAGAAGTACAAACAGCTGCTCGACATCAACATCGAGCAGGTCCTTGGACGTCTCAAGAAGCGGAGCGAGTCGAACCTCTATAGCCTACTGCGGGAGTACCTGGTCGACCGCGCCACTCCCCTGTGGAAATACGATTTCGATGCGGCGAAGAGAAGAGAACTGACCGAGGTGTTCATCCTCGGTGTTGGGAACCAGGAGACGAGCATCCTGAAGGACCTCGATCCCGCGCAGTTTGGAGCGTCGTTCCGAAGAGCGAGTTGGGCCTCGACAGGCAGTGCTCACAGCCTTGCGGCGTTCAAGTACAAACTGAGGATCCCCGCGTACGTCCTGGACGGGATCGAAGATCTACGGGACGAGTATCAGGCAAGGCAGGAGCGGCGGGATTACACGCACCACATCCGGCGGTGCTGGGCCGACAACCCTGATTCGCTCGGGGAGCTGATTCCGGAGCGTTCCACCGCCACGGACGAGCAACTCATGTACTGGTCCGTGGCCTTCGCAGAGCCTTTCAAGAGGATCGTGGCTCAGGCGGGAGGGCGGTACTGCATCGTCTCGCGATCGCTTGGCGATGAAACTCAGGACTACAAGGTGCCGCTTCCGCAGGGGAGGGTGAAGGCCTTCCAGGCCTTTGTTGCAGGCCCGCACAAGGAGGAGTTGTTCGCCGAGCTTCGAGAGGCGATCGACTCGACCGTAGCTGCGCTGGGCTCGGAACGCGTAGCCGAGGCTCTGCAGGCCTATCGGAGTCAGATCCTCGACATGATGCGTGGCACGAAGACGAAGGTCAGCAAAGACATCGAGCGCATGCTGAACCTAGAACTTGGCGCCATCGCCAAGTTCGTCGATCGGATCGCCACGTTGCGGTAGAAAGCCGATCGCTGCGCGTTGGCGAGCGGCTGAGAGGGGTCATCCGATGCGACTGCAAAGGTCTGTTCTGATTACCGTCGGGCAGGACGCGGCGGACATTGCCCGGCACGCGCGAGACGAGCTTGCGTCTTTGAAGCTCCCAGACGGCGCATGCTATCCGGGTCAGCTCGTTGAGATCATCCCGGTTCCTGAGAGGCAGACAACGCCGACAGGCACTGAAGGCGAAGCGTTGGCCGCGCAGGCCGAACGATCGGGGTCCGAGGGGGCGGTCGAGGGTTCACGGGGCGCGGATCTGCGGCCGCTCGGCTCAGAGATCGAGCGGGCGCTGCGGCGGCTGAAGAGCCGTGAACTGACCTTGGCTCTGGAGTACGACTACTCGGGTGTGCAGCCCGATCCCAGGGTGCAGTGCTTCATCATCGCGCGCGCGGGAGAGCGCGGTGTTCGGGAGGAGGTCCTTGCCTGTCTGAAGCTTCTTCACGGAGCCTATCCAGGAGGCGATCTCCCCATCGAGACGTCATGCTTCCTTCTGCTTCCAGGGTTCTACGGCGAGTCGTGCGGGACAGAGGAGGAGCGCGATCTCCTTTACGGCGAAGCCTACGTCACGCTCTGGAGTCTAGAGGGCTGCTTCAACCATCCGGAAGAACAGCATCTACGGCAGGATCTGCTAGGTAGCCTCTGGGTCGTTGACTCGGAAGATGAGACCGGGCAGTATGCGGGACCGATCGCCGCTCTCAAGCGTCCGCTGGGTGAGATGATCGCGGCCCTGATCAGCAGTAGCCTCATTGCGACGTCTCGGCGCTCTCTAGGTAGGCCGTTCAAGAGCATCGGGTTTGCCCAACTGGTCTTCGACAGGGAGCGCGTTCTCGAACTGGTCAGCGAGGAGGTTGTGACCGCCGTCGTGCGGGAACGCCTGGGCACTGGGAGAGGACCACTCGCGACGACGATCGCTGCCGAAGCGAGCACGCTTGTCGAGAACCTGCGGCTTGCGCATATCGGACAAGATGCGGGAGCTGAGACGGTGACGGCCTTTCCCAAGGCGCCTCTCCTAGGAGTCAAGGAGAGAGAGACGACAGCCGGTTTTCTCGCATCGACCCGCGCCGCCATCCACGAGTGGGAGAGCCGGGTGTTCCCGCCCCTCAAAGAGCGCCTCTGGGAGAGCTCGTCGCTTGTCAGGGCGCAGCGGTTCGCCGAACTCCGGGCGCACGTGGTCACGCTCGTTGACTCGGACCCGGGGGGATTGCTCCACGCTTCAGCGCTTCTTGAGGACCTCTGCGGAAGCTGGAGCGGCGATGCATTCCGAGACGATGCGACGGTGGGGTCTCGCGGTAGGCTGGGCGCAGCAATCTCCGGGCTGAAGGATCAGGGGCAGGGCGGGGTCCTGGACCCGGCGAGCGCCCCGGAGGTGGCCGGGGAGATGCGGGATACACCTTCCGCAGGCGTCGGAACGCTCCCTTCCCACGAGGCTGTGCTCAGCCCTCTTCGCCGTCGGATCGGCGAGCAAGAGGAGGAGATCCGGCAGCGCGAGGTCGCTCGAGCAGCGTGCGAGACGGAGATGTCGCGGCAGTGGGCCGAAGTCGTTCATCTGCGCGACCTGCTTCTTCGGATCGCTCTCCCCGTATGTGCCGCTGTCGCGGCCATTGCGCTCGCGGCGGCTGCGTTCCTTGGATTCGTGGGAGTAGCGTACTTCGTCGGATCGATGGCGGCGTGGTTGGCGGCGCTTGTGGCAGCATCCTTCTACCTTGTTCACAGGAGGGCCTATCGCTGGTTCAGGAAGGCAAGAACTGACGAGGAGAAGCACAGGGAGACGCTGCGCGATCTTGAGATTCTCTTCTGTGATAGCTGGGGAGAGTACTTCGGCAAGCGGCTCCGGCTTCTGGAAGTCGACGTAGGCATCCAAGAGCTGAGCCGGGTGTTGGCGGCCGCGCGGGAGATGCAGGGAGCGATCCTCTGCTTCCGCCAGGAGGCGGAGAAGCGTGGCGCCTCTTCGCCAGAATCGGGAGCGACACGCCCTCGGAGTTGCACCACGATGTACGTAGTGGAACCCCAGGACCTGCCCTTCCTCGTTCAGCTCATCGGAGCGAAGCCTGCGGATGACGCCGCGAGGTTCTTCGCTCAGCCCAAAGAAGGTGGCCACAGGCTCTCGGGGTACCTCTTCCCTGCTCCAAGGCTCGATGCTCTGGCCAGCGACCTGGTCCAATTCGCAGAGCGGCGGTATCGACCGAGAGTGGATGCCATCTCGGTCGAGGACCTGGCTTTCGACCACTACTCCATGTTGAGTGACAGCCGGAACCCGAGCGCCCGCGCGTGCGCGTTGCGTACACTGATGCACCCGCTGGTTCGAGTCAGCGAGTCAGCCCAGAAGAAGAGGGCGCAGAACGTCATCCACAGCTTCGGCGTGCAGGACACCGAGACATCGAGGTTCCGCGACGTGATCAAGAGCATCGGCGGATTGGAGGCGGGTTCTTACTTCCCGTTGCCGGGGGGAGATCGCTTCACGGCTGTCGCGATCGTGGATTGCTTCGCTCTTCGCGACCTCGCGCAGGCGGCCTACTACCGCGCAGCGCTACTGCGGCTTGCGGACCCGTCAGGCCTTCTGCCGAGCGGGGCCTCGCTGGCCGCTGCGGTCGGAACGGAGGGGGGCGAGGGCAATGGGGACGCGAGCATTCGCTCTCTGCTTCTTTGCGGAGCCAGTCTCGATCTCAGCCCCATGGATGGGTTGTCCGCGGATACGGATGATCTCCTGAAGCGGCTCGAAGGAGTGCTCGAGTACGTGCGTGGGGCCCCCTCACAGATCGAGGAGCTGGACAGGAGAGTCAGGGGACTTGAAGACGAATCCTCTCAGGCTGTCCGCGGGGACATTCAGCAGCGGATCTTCCGGTTCGTCGACCACCACGGGAGGGTTCTCTCCTTCGAGGACCTGCGAAGCCTCGAAGAGCTGGCTCTCAGATTCGCTCCCGTCCTCTGAGCATCCAACATCGTACGCGGCGCGGCAGCGGGCATCCGTCCAGTCTGCAGCACGAGGACTAGCCCTGCGCGACCGTCGTAGGATTGCCTCTTTCCTGCAAGACAGCAGGCGGCAGTGCTGTGGCTTGTCTGAGCCTGCCAGGGGGAGAAGCTGCTGCGGCCGGGACGTCGCGTCCGGTTCAGCGTCTCACGGCGCTGCATCAGTCGCGGTCCGTCAAGCGCTGAGCGCGTCCAGGATGATGCGCACAATGAGTAAGATCCAGCCTACTCCGATGGCGACCCAGATGATCTTCCTGGCGGCTTCGATGATTCCGAAGACGAGCAGAAGCGCCGTGATCAGTCCAAGGTACCCGACTGGCTCCTCCAAAGCACTTGACACGCGGCCGTTTGTGATCAGGTTCAGAAGCCCGACAAGGCCCTTCCCGACGTAGGTGGCCGCCGTGTGTATGTATGAGAGCACCATGTTGGTGGCATTCTGTGCGGAGGAGACTGTCTCTTGTGGTAGGACTACCAGCGCCCAGCTCGAGACAAGACCGATCCCAACCACCCCAATGCATACCCATCGTCTTGGCATTGTTCCTCCCACTACAGCAGCTAAGATCTCGAAGAGGATTATTGACAACATCAATCCTCAGTCAAGTCATGGACTGCAGTGCAACAGGGACCGGGAGTCGATAGGAGCCTGCCTGACAACAAACGCTTCTCGTGAGAAGGCGGTTTGCGGTGGGGGGAGCTGCGACCAGTGCCATCAGGCTGTGCCACGTCGCTAGTCTGTAACCTCTAGTCCGGGGAGCGCCGCCTCGAGTGACTCCTTGGCGGTCTCTGGAACCTTGAGTCCCGACAACCGCAGGGGTCTCAAGCCGCGGAGAGACTTCACGCACTCAAGGCCTGCGTCCGCTACATCTCTCGAGCCGAGTTCGAGGCAATGCATGATTGGAGTCAGCGAGTCATGGCCGAGGTGGCCGGACTTGGGCAATCCACACTCCGGAGAACCCGGGGCGGTTCACTATTGTCCTTTCACGACAACGCCGCTAACATAGAGGTACATGCTGTACCTTGTGCGCGAGTCTTGGGTATGCTGAACTCCGGAGATCGCCTTGAGTAATAGAGCCGCTCGGACGTGGACTGTAACGCACGTTGTATTCCCGTTGCTTCCATTCTTCTTGGGAGGATTCGTCCGACTTCTCGCAGGGGCGTGGCATTTTGACTGGAGCACTTTCAGCGCGAGCGATCTGGCAATATGCCTCGCGGTGCTCTGCCTGTGCGTAAATCAGAGCCTGGTACGTGAGGAGCGTCTGCTCGACAACCAGGACAAGAAGGAGGATGCAGCGACTGAGTCGGTGCTCTTTCTGGTTCTTGGTATCACCCTCCTCGCGCTCTTCTCGGTCGTTGTGGCATTCGACACCGCTGTGACGATTCTGCATCTTGAGCAACTCGCTGAGCCGTTGCACTTCTTCCAGTTTGCGGTTGCTGTCTTGGCGATTGTCACGATCAGACGCGCAGCGAGGGCGTGCAGGAGTTACTCTCTCCGCGGGAGGCTATCGGCTTGAGAAGACGGTACGCCGTGTTGGCGGTGGTCCTGGGATTGAGCGTGGCGCTGGCGGCTGTGCTGTACGGTGTAGCCCACCTACTCGATTCCGGTCTGTCCTCCTTGGGATGGAATCTGCTCGCGTCGATTGGTGGAGCGCTGTTTGCCTGGCTAGGGGTACTAGTGGTCCGCCGCTACGAGCCAGCCCCGCAGTACAGCGTCGCCCTGATCGGCTTCCCTCGGTCCGGGAAAACCACGCTGATTGTCTCCCTATTCGGCGAGATGTTCGCAGGTCAGATAGGAAGGCAGCTGCGCCCAAGTGGCGAGTCGACGATCAACAGGGTGAATGAGCTACTGGCGCAACTGCAGATGGGGCGCGCACTCGGTCCAACAGAAGATCAAGATCGCTTTGCCTTTCGTTCCGAGCTCAAGTCAGGTCGTTTCCCTTTCTCCCGCATGTACAAGGTGGAGTTCGGCGACTTTCCCGGCTCTGATAGCGTTGCGTATCTCCAGAAGTACGGTCCGTGGCTTCACACCACTGAGTTCTTCAAATGGGTAGTAGAAGCGGACGCGCTAGTGTTCGTTGTGGATGTCGCGGAGTTCTACCGGGACCAAGGGCGTCAGACTGCGTATGTAGCGGAGATGTCGAGCGCCATCCGCGCCGCCTGGCAGCACTATGTGGAGGCAAACAAAGAGCAGCGAGCAAGATGCCGAAGAGTGAGAGTGGTCTTGGTCTTCACGAAGGCTGACCTGTTGGGGAGGTTCACGTCCGAACGCCGAGTTGTCGAAAGAATCGGGGCGCTTGCGTTTGGTGAGACAGTCCCTGAACTTGCCCAACTCACTCCGTACGACCTGCAACACGAAGGGGCTCGCCTACGTGCCCAGTTCACTCCGCTGCTGAACTACATGGAGAGCGAGCTGGGCGATCGCTTCAGCATCTCCTTTGTTAGCCCGTTTGGGTCGGCCCCTGACGGCTCACGCCTGGGCATGAAGCAATTCGCGCAGGCCGTCCTCCCTCGCTAGCAGTCGATCGAGCGGTGAGATCTGCCATGGACTCTGGGTCTACCATCGGATTCCGTCCGGAGAGTAGGACACTCCCGACGGGTGTAGACGGCTGGTCGTACCGGGCAGCTCGCGAGTCGTGTTGGTCACGTCCCGTCAAGTGGTGTGCGAGTTGATGCCCTCTGAAGGGCGCATGCTAGGCGACGAACACCTCCTTTCCCGCGACCAAGGCAGGCGAAGCATCGAGCGTCTCGAGCTGCTGCAGAGGAGAGCCAGGGACTCGATGCTGAAGTGGCGCAGCAACTCGGTCCACTCTTCGTGTTGCTCTTCAAGCACCGCTCCAACCAACCGCAACGCTGCTTGGGCGTTCGGGAAGATGCCAACGACTCCTGTCCGCCGCTCGATCTCCCGATTCACTCGTTTGATCGTGTTCGTCGAGTGCAGCTTCTGCCAGGGGCTGGTCGAGAACGGCCATGTACGTCAGGATCTCGCCCTCGGCGCTGCACAGGAGTTCGGACACCCGCGGCAGCTTTGCTGCGAGGACTCGTGCTACCTTGCGCAGTTGGTCTCTCGCCGACGCCGGATCAGGCTGCGCGAAGATCGTCCGCACCCAGGCTGCGGTGGCCGTCTGAACCCTCTTCGGCACCAGAGCCAGAAGGTTGCGCATGAAGTGAACGCTACATCGCTGCTAAGTTGCGCCGGTCAGCACCTCAGCGATCGCCCGTTTGAGCCCCGCGTATGCATTGGAGATCACGAGCCGAGTCCCTCGCAGTCCACGGTTCGCGAGACTCCGCAAGAAGACGAGCCAGAAGTCGTGGCCCTTCGCTGGACCGACATCGAAGCCAAGGATCTCGCGCTGCCCTCTCTGGTTCACCCCGCCGCGACGAATGCGACGTGGTTCTCGACTCGCCCGCCCTGCCGCACTTCGCGTCGAGCCAGACGTACGTGGACTCGCCCTTCGAGCTTTCGGTCGCGGAACTGCTTCATGCCGACATCCAGCTCGCTGCAGAAGCGCGACATCTCGTTCTTGGAGATGCCTTCCATGCCCAGTGAGCGACCCAGCTCGTCGACCTTCCGCGTCGAGACTCCGTGCACGTAGGCTTCCTGGATCACGGAGACGACAGCACGTTAGGCACGTCTAATTGGCTCGATCAGACTGGGAAAGCATGCGCCTGTACGAAGCCGTGGGATGCGGAGCGGGACCGTTCCGACGCGGGTATCCCAGCCCCGCTCACGGCACCCGTGCGGTACGCAGGCGCGCTCAGGCGATCGCTCATACTTCCCCGCTCCGGTCTTGTCGTTCACCTCGAGCTCCATCAGCTGGTCGACGAGGAGCCTGTCTCCGTCCCGCAGGACGTCCTCATCCTTGTCCGTCTGGTACTTGCGCAACAGCTCGGTCAGTGCCATGCGCGGACCTGTCACCGGTGGACTCTCCTTTGCTGATCCGAACGAGAGAGGTGTTTCGTCAGCGGAACCCACCGGTGATCTTCGTAGAGATGCCGTTCGCCAGCGAGTTGTCGCCAGCGAATCTACACCATGTCCTGGGAATCTACTATGGGGAGCCGCGCGGCAGTTCTCTTGGGCCGCAGCGCGAACCTATTCCGCAGAGCAGCCATGGCGGCATCTGATGGTTCCGAAGTGATCGGCCAGCTCTTTGGACTGCGAGAATGTCAGAGAAGAGCCGACCCACGCACGGTGCCCGTGCGGGTGTCGTCGTGCTGGAGAGTCACCCAGCAGTCGCAGAATGTCCGATTGGCGGCTCGAACCAGCTCGCACGAGGCAGGACAAGCCCTTCTCACGTAGGTGGTAACGTGCTATCCTCACATGAGGGGCGAGATGTGATGTACTGCAAGCATTGCGGCAAGGAAGCACTGGAGGGCGCGGTCGTCTGTGTCCAGTGCGGGAGAAGTCTGGAGCTGCAGCATGCACGACTCAGAGACAGCAACGCGAGTCCGAAGTCGAGACTTGTGGCCACGCTCCTGGCTTGGTTCCTTGGATTCCTCGGGGTGCATCGCTTCTATCTGGGGAAGATCGGAACGGGGCTTCTCATGCTGTTCACGTTGGGAGGCCTTGGAGTGTGGGCATTCATAGATTTCATCGTCATCGTGGTCGGCGGCATGCGTGACAGTGACCATCTGCGTGTCACGGACTGGTCAATTGACTGAGGTGGAAGCTTGTACTGCCCTCACTGCGGGAAGAGCCTAGCCGATGAGGCGGTGGTGTGCGTCTCATGTGGGCGGCCTACGAGCTCCGCTACCCCCGGAGTCCAAGACTCAAGAGAGCTTCCGGGAACCCAGTACGGGATTCCTTCGCTTGTGTGTGGGATCGTCTGCTGGGTCTTCTCCTTCTGGCTCTGGCCTGTAGGCGCCGTCGTCGCCATTGCTGCGATCGTACTTGGTGCTATGGGAGTACGTCGGCGAGGCAGGGGCCTGGCCGTTGCCGGCATTGCTTTGGGGGGACTCTTCCTCTCCGAGTTGCTGTTCTACGCCTGCCTCGGTGTCGCGCTGTTTTCGGCGGGGTTCTAGGTGAGCCGGCCGCGGCCGGCTAGAAAGGAGCGGTCAATGAAGAAACGCAGTCCGGCGGCGGTGTTCCTCCTCCCATTCATCACCCTTGGGATCTACGCGTTGTTCTGGTACGTGCGAACGAAGACCGAGATGAACTCCTGTGGTACGCACATACCCACTGCGTGGCTACTAATCGTCCCGATCGCGAACTGGTATTGGCTCTGGAAGTTCAGCGTCGGAGTTGAGCACGTGACGAGCCAGAAGATGTCGGCTCCGGCGAGCTTCCTCTTGCTGTTCTTCCTTGGGATTATCGGACAGGCGATCATCCAGTCGCAGCTTAACGAGGTCGCGAACTAGCGGCAGGCCATTTCGGTTATCGCGACGGTATGTCTGGCGACGCCGCTGGCCGTGGGCCTGCGCGTTGGCTGTCACACTCTTGCTGTGCGGTTGCGTAGAGAACGGGCTGGCAGCGCGACCGGGGGGCTGGGCGGGAGGTGCGACGCCCCTCTCCGGCAGCGCACCAAGACATGGCTGATCTCTACGGTGCAGCTTCTTCTGCTGGATGGATTCGTGCAGCGAACGCCTCCGCGACAGCCAGTGCCCCTCGGCTGTTCAGGTGGACACCGTCGACCGTGTACCAGAGGCCGCGTTCTGCGGCCACTCGGTCGACGTCGGCGGCGTCTCGCAAGGCGAGGACTTCCCATACCATGCCGAGGCCCCTCTTCTCCAGGAAGGGTGACGCGCAGGTGCCGGACGCGACGGCAGGCATGTAGGGCCGCAGGTTGAGGAACTCGACCCGGTCGAAGCTCGCACAAAGGGACTCGATCTCGTGTGCGACGACCTCGAGTTCCCGATTCCAGAGATTCGACAGGTCCTCGCCGATGAAGAGAGGCGCAACGGCGACGATGCGCATGGCGTTCTCCGAGAGCGTCTCGAGAAGTGCGCGGTAGTGCGTGACGAACTCGCCGCGCGAGTTGGCCCAAGGCTCTCCCATGAGACGACGCCTGATCGGGGACGCCCAGGTGACGTGGGCGAGGATGTCGTTGACCCCGGCCCAAACGAAAGCCAAGTCGAACGGACCGCGGCCTTTGGGGGACGCGACGATCTCGTGAGTCCCGATGACCGAGTCCCCACAACGCCCGAGGTTCACCATCTCGTCCGCTGGGAATCGCGCGCGCAGGATGTCCACGTAGGAAACGCCCGGACGTCCCTCCGTCAGACTGTCGCCAAAGAACCCGATCCGCATGCCGCCGCCTCCGATTCCATCTGCAGTATCGCCGCTCGCCGCCCAGCTGGCCAGCCAGCAGCGACTCGCGGCCGGTTCTCGCTCCACGAGAACCCAAAGAACCCGATGTGGACCAGGAGTTGCAGCCTCGGGCGCTCGGCGCTCCAAAGCTCTGCAACTCCCGAGCTGCTGAGGACCATAGACCGCTCAGCAGCCACGAACCCAATGAACTCAACGAACTCAACGAACCCCACGAACTTGGGCGCGAAGCCTCAGTCGACTACGAGCTCAGCGCGGCGATACCTCCTCCACAGGTCGATGGCTAGTTCCGTTGCCGACGCCTTCACCCCCCGGCGCCCGAAGAACTGCAGGATGTTCTCGATGTCCCGCTGGAGGACGTTGAATGCTTCGTCGTTCCAGCGCGCGTGCACGACCTGCGGCAGGTCGATGATTACGAGCCTGTCTTTCCACAGAAGCATGTTGTAGGGCGACAGGTCGCCGTGGACGCGGTCCTTAGCCAGGAAGATGCGGATGTTTCGCATCGCCTGGTCGAACAGCCGCTGTGCCTCTGCCGGAGACAGCGTCGCTCCGACCAGTGTCGGCGCGGGACGCGTGGCATCCCCGATGTAGTCCATCAAGATGCCTGAGCCACACTGATGGATCGGCTCCGGCACATCTGCGCCGGCGGCGTGGAAGGCGCACAGGTTCGCGTACTCCTGCCCAACCCAATCGGCGAACACCATCTCCTTGCCATGCTGCTTGCCCGACTTGATCGCACGCTCCTGGCGCGAGTCGGGCTTGTAGACACGGAAGCGCCCGTCGGCGTAGATCTTGTTCATGCGGTAGTGTGCGCCGATCTGCATCGCGTAGACCTTGGCCGCGACCAGCTCGCGACCCGTCGACGGGTGAGCGCGACAACAGAAGACGGTCGCCTCCTTCCCGCTCTTCACTCGATTCACTACGTCGGTGATGTAGCCCGCGTCCGCGAACTGCTGCAGCGGATCCGTCAACTCCTCTGCGCCAACCGACGTCCCCAGGAGGGCTGCTTCATAGTTCTCGTCGGTCTTCACGCGCCTATTACCCTCGCCAGCCGAGGGGCGGCATGCGCGGTTGGCCTTGCCTTCCCTTGTCCACGGCCGCGTCCCGCTGACCGTGTGCTCCTTGTCGGGTAGCAGAACGGAGTCGTCCCAATCCTCCGCGGCGTTGCCCGCCTCGCCTGTCGCCTTCGCACCACGCACCATGCACTGCGCACTCTCTACTTCGAACTCCGTACTGGGCACTGTCTCTTCTGAACCCCGCACCGCGAACTGCGCACCGCTCACTCCGTCTCTCTCGCCGCGTACTCCCCACTCAGCACTGCGCACTTCGCACTGCGAACTGCGCACTCGTTGTTTCTCTTCGTTCGTAATGACTTCCTCCCACGAATCCTGACTGAACAAGAACCGATTCCGGGACGGCTGCCACCTGGGAACGAAAGAGGAGACTCGAGACGAGTCCTGATAGAGCTAGAAGGATGGGCCCGAGAGAGCCCCTAGAACGCTCGCCAGGAGGCAACAAAGACAAGGTCAGCATTCACGGTTCTCATAGTCTTCATACCTCCTTTTGATACCCCGCGAGCGGTGATCGCTCGGAGATGGGCGCAGTGTAGCGACGCGGCGGGCGGCATGCAAGTCTGGCATAGCTTGCCGCAACCCGCTCTGCTTCTCCTCCATTTCCACACGAGCGATGGTCTATGATCGAGCTCGCCACAGCTGGCTCCGTGCACGCGGAGCCGGAAGTCGAGGGGGAGAAGAAACGGAAA
>Ga0105103_10000507_pt1 | contig 22037 bp, 21 predicted proteins | sample PPLLaktember2015_2_FD_79107 | JGI IMG/M metagenome (GOLD analysis project Ga0105103, IMG submission 79107) | Freshwater sediment microbial communities from Prairie Pothole Lake near Jamestown, North Dakota, USA - PPLs Lake P7 Core (6) Depth... | ecosystem: Environmental > Aquatic > Freshwater >...
CGGGGAGCCTGCCCACAGCAGTGTCATGAAGAACAGGATCTGGTGTGGCGCGCGTTTCGTCAGAGTCATGAAGTCTCCAGGCCGTCTTGCGGGGTCAATGCCGCAACTGCGCCCATACCGCACGATCGCGTTCGGCTGTCCAGATGCGAGGCCACTCGATGCCATCGAATTCGTCCCAGAGGCGCTGCACGTTGAACGGTAGACAATGTTCGAAGATCGGCCAATGCCCGAATTTCGGCGCGAGCCGGGCGCTGGTCGCTTCGAACGCTTCGCGGAGCGATCCTCGGCGGCGATGTACGGCGCCGACCTCTTCCATCATTCCCTGCAGAAACTCGCGGGTCTGTTCGATCGCCGCGCTGCATGCAGCAGGCCCGCGAGCGACGGCGCCGCGACCCCCGACCAGGATCCCTGCACCGAAGGCCTGGATCTGATCGAGCGTCCGCTCGGCCCAGACCCGGTGGAATGCGTCTCCCGTGTACAGCGCCGCCTGCGCCTCGACGAGGTCGCCAGCGAAGAGCACCTTGTCACGCTCGCACCAGGCGACGATGTCGCCGGCCGTATGTCCGCGACCGAGAAACCGCAGCTCGAGTTGTCCGCGATCGCCGCCCAGCTCGATCGACACACTGTCTGCGAAGGTGAGGTGTGGCCAGGTGAGGCCGGGGATCGAGTGCGGTTCCTTGAAGAGTCGCGGCATCCGTCCGAGCTCGCTCGCCCAGTCCTGCAGGCCACGCTCTGCGATCAGGTGGCGCGTCATTTCGCTGGTGATGATCGTTTGCGCATCGAACGCGCTCGCTCCGAGGGTGCGAACCGCGTGGTAGTGCGTCAGCACCAGATACCTGACCGGCTTGTCGGTGTATTGCCGCAGGCGCGCAAGCCACTCCCGCGCCGCAAACGGAGTCGCGCGAGCTTCGATGCAGACCAGGAAGTCCTCCCCCTCGATGGCCCCGACGTTGGGATCGCCCTCGGCCGTGAGGGCATACACCCCGTCCGCAAGCACCTCCAGCGTCTCGTGCTTCGCTGTGGTGTCCGCTGTCGATGCAAAGGACTTCATGGCGAAGGTCACACGGCAGCGTTGATCACCTTGATCGAAGTGCAGGCCTCCAGGCCCTCGTCACCGAACTCGCGGCCGATTCCGGAACTCTTGACGCCACCGAAAGGCACGTGTGGTGCAATGTCGGCGTGCTTGTTGATGTACACGGTGCCTGCCTCGAGGCGCGAGGCGACGGCGCGAAGCTGCGCGGGATCCGTGCCCCATACCGACGCTGCAAGCCCGAACTCGCCCCGGTTGGCACGCTCGATGGCGTCGTCGAGGTCACGATAGCGAATGATCGGCAGGGCGGGGCCGAACTGCTCCTCGTCCACCAGACGGACTCCATCCTCAATGCCGGTCAACAGAGTCGTGGGATAGAAGTAGCCCGGGCCCGGCAGCGGTGCTCCGCCAACGATCGCCGCGCCGCCATGCCGCCTGGCATCCTCGACGAGATCGATGACTTTCTCGAACTGACGCTGGTTCTGCAGTGGCCCGAGCAGGTTGGTCTCGACAAGACCGTTGCCCATCGGAACCCGGCGGGCAATGTCCGCAAGTGCGCTGCAGGTGCGATCGAACACGCTGTCGTGGACGTAGAGGCGCTTCAGGGCTGCGCACGTCTGGCCGGAGTTGATCATCGCACCCCAGAACATGCCTTCCGCCAGCTGCTCGACGTTGGCGTCCGGAAGTACGATCCCTGGGTCGTTGCCGCCAAGCTCCAAGGTCAAGGGCTTGAGCGTAGATGCCGCGCCGGCCATGACCTTCTTGCCGGTCGGGATCGATCCGGTGAACACGATCTTGCCAATGCCCGGGTGCCGGGTCAGTTGCGCGCCGAGCGAGTCGCCGCCTGCCACGACGTTGATTACGCCCGGCGGCAGCACCTTCGCGATCAACTCGATCATCCTCAGCGTGCTGAGAGGCGTGAATGGCGACGGCTTGATGACGACCGTGTTGCCGGCGCGCAGAGCCGGCACGATGTGCCAGATCGCGATCAGCAGCGGCCAGTTCCAGGGCGTGATCGAGCCGACCACACCGATCGGCACGCGGTGCATTTCGATGCGGCTGCGCGCGCTGTCCTCGAGGACGCGCATCGGCAAGGACTGTGTCGCCGCGAACCCGGCCCACGCGGCGCAGCCGCCCAGCTCGAACTCGGATCCGAGACCCTTCAGGGGCTTGCCCTGCTCCTTGCTGAGCAACAACGAGAGCTCGGCGGCGTGATCGGTCAGCACCTTAGCGATCGCCGTGCAGGCCGACGCATGGGCGTCGTCACCCGTGTCGCGCCAGCCCTCGAAGGCTTCGCGGGCCGCGACGACGGCAGCTTCGAGATCGTCCTCGGTACCGACTGGGGACAGCCCCACGACGCTTCCGTCCGCCGGGTTGTGCACTTGCTGATGACTGCCGGACTGGACGCGGCGACCGCCGATCGTCATGTCATATTTCTGACTCATGTCGCTGCCGACCTCGTGGTTGAGCTGGGCATGAGTTTGGGCCGAGGCACGGCGTGCAGGTCTAGGCGCATCGCGCAGTCCGCTTGTACCAGAGCGCGTGTAGTTGACAGCATCGGCGAAAAGAGCAACAACTAGCCGTGCGAAGGCTGGCGTCGGCTGGCTGCGACTCGGGGGGAAACTTGCTGTACCAATCCTATGCCATTACGGGCGCGCTGCCACGCGAGCGCTTCGACTGCTTCCGTTCGAAGGTAGACGATCTGTTTTGCCCGATGGAAGTGGATGCCAGCCGCAGTGTCCGCGACGCTTTCGCCGCCCGGCTCGATGCTGTCAACCTCGGCCGCATCCAGTTGGTTCGGGTTGCCACCAGCGCCATACAGGTCAGGCGCAGGAGCCAGGACATCGCGCGTATCGACGCCCCGCCGTACCTGGTCAAGTTCCAGCTGAAAGGCGAGTGCCACTGGACGCAGCGCGGCCGGCAAGTGCATGCACGGACCGGTGACTTCCTGATCTGCTCGACCGCGGAGCCATACACGCTCTCGTTTCCCTGCGACTACGAGATGCCGGTCATGGTGGTCCCTGATGCCATCATGAGACGGCTCACGCCCGACCCGGACCAGTTCCTCGGGCAGCGCATGGGTGCCGAGGATGCGGACTGCGGCCTGCTGAGCAGCTTCGTGGCGCAGGTTGTGGCGCGCATCAACCGGCTTTCGCCGGCGATGGTGCGGCGTGTCGAGGCAAACGTGCTCGACCTGCTCGGGGCGGTGCTGACGGCCCGGACCCGAACCGCCCCGCGGTCGCGCAGCCAGATGCTGGCGCAGATCAAGGCCTACGTTCAGGACCACCTTCACGATCGCCAACTGAGTCCTGTGAGCATTGCGGCCGCGTTCGGCATAAGCACGCGCACGCTGCACATGCTGTTCGAGTCGGAGGCGATGACGCTCGGTCGCTACGTTCGAGCCCAGCGAGTCGCGGGCTGCCGCTCCACCCTGGAGGCCGCCGGTCTTGAGCGGGTGTCCCTGACGGACGTGGCGCTGCAGTGGGGTTTCTACGACCTGTCGCACATGACCCGCTGTTTCCGCGAGGAATACGGCGAACCTCCACGTCGCTTCCTCATGCGTGGAGCGGATACCTGACTGCAGTTTGATACAAGCTGCCTGCACTCAACGCCAATACAGTCCCGCTACCCGATTGCATTCTCGCCCCGACCGAACGAGCGCCAGGGACCGTGACCCCTCGGCGCAAGGAGGGGGGAATGCGAGCAGCAGTACATGTCTTCCGGGCGCCCGGAATTGGTCCGGCCCTTGCCGAGGCCTACGCTTAGCCATGTCGATCGATCCGGGCGAGACCGAGGCGATCGAGCGAGCATCCCTGGACGAGCTGCGCGGACTCCAGGTCGAGCGCCTGCGCTGGACGCTGCACCACGCATACGAGCGCGTGCCTCACTACCGCAAGGCGTTCGATACGGCGGGCGCTCATCCCGCGGACTTCCGTAACCTGGAAGACCTTGCGCGCTTCCCGTTTCTGACGAAACAGGATTTCCGCGCCAACTACCCGTTCGGACTGTTCGCGGTGCCGCGTGAGGAAGTCGTGCGAATTCACGCGTCCTCCGGGACCACTGGCAAGCCAACTGTCGTCGGGTATACCAGGCGCGACATCGACACCTGGTCCAGCGTCGTGACCCGTTCGATTCGCGCCGCCGGAGGCCGGCCAGGCGACGTGCTGCACGTCGCGTACGGGTATGGCCTGTTCACCGGCGGACTGGGAGCCCACTACGGCGCCGAGCGACTAGGCTGCACCGTGATCCCGATGTCGGGCGGCGCCACCGAACGACAGGTCCAGCTGATCAATGACTTTCGGCCCCGGATCATCATGGTGACGCCCTCCTACATGCTGGCGATCGCCGAGGAATTCGAGCGCCAGGGCCTGGATCCGCGTGCGAGCTCCATCGAGGTCGGGATCTTCGGGGCCGAGCCGTGGACCGAAAGCATGCGAACCACGATCGAGTCCAGGGTCGGGCTTTCCGCCGTCGACATCTACGGCCTTTCGGAAGTCATTGGTCCCGGGGTTGCGCAAGAGTGCATCGAGACCAAGGACGGGCCGTGCGTGTGGGAAGACCACTTCTACCCCGAAATCATCGATCCCGCGACGGGCGCGGTCCTGCCGGACGGGGAGCTCGGCGAGCTGGTCTTCACGTCGCTGACGAAGGAGGCGCTGCCCGTCGTGCGCTATCGAACTCGTGACCTCACGCGGCTCCTGCCGCCGACGTCGCGGTCGATGCGTCGCATTGCGAAAATTACCGGTCGCTCAGACGACATGCTGATCGTTCGCGGCGTAAATCTCTTCCCAACACAAATTGAAGAAGCTATCTTGGGTTGCAATGGACTTACGCCACACTTCTTCCTGGAGGTTACCCGGGACAAAGTGCTCGACGACCTCACCGTGCACGTCGAGAGTCAGCCCGGCGCGGACGCAGCGGCCGCCGCCCGCGAGCTCGCGCACCACGTCAAATCCTATATCGGGATCAGTGTCCGCGTAAACGTCGTTCCGCCCGGCGCCGTCGAACGCTCGCAGGGTAAGGCGTGTCGCATCGTCGATCGACGCAAGCTTTGAAGGTCATGGCAATGAATTACCGATCGCTCTCAGACGGGCCCGCGGCCCGCCGGACGTTTTTCCGCCGCTTCGGGCGCGTCGCTTCGGCAATCTGCACGGTGCTGCTGTACTGCGTCGCCTTGCCTGGCCACGCCCAGGATCCGCTCGTCCGTCGCGATCTGCCCGACAAGGACCGCGGGCACTGGGTGTGGGTCAACGACATCGTCTTCCACCACATGGCGGACGGCAAAGCCTTCCTGCTCGATGGCGACAGTGGCAGCATGCTAGGAATGCTCAGCACCGGATTCGGCTTTGGCGGAGTCGTCGTGCCGCGCGACGGATCCTACGTTGCATCCCCCGAGATATATTTCTCGCGCGGCACGCGCGGCAAGCGCACCGACATCGTCGCGATCTACGACGGCCGCACGCTGGACCCCGTCGCGGAGATCGAAATTCCACCGAAGCGCGCCAGTACGATGCCGATGAAGGCCGCAGCCGCCCTGACCGACGACGACCGATTTCTGCTGATCTACAATTTCACGCCGGCACAGTCGGTGACCGTGGTGGACATGAAATCGCGCCGTTTCGTCACCGAGATTGACATCACCGGGTGCGCTCTCGTCTATCCCACCGGGCCACGCAGCTTCTTCTCGCTGTGCGGCGATGGGACGGCCAAGGTCGTACGGCTCGACGACACCGGCTCGGTCGCGGGGTTCGAGAGAACCAGTCAGATTTTCGACGTCGAAAGGGATCCGGTGACCGAGAAAGGCGTGCGGAGCGGCGACACCTGGCTGTTTGCATCCTTTGCGGGCGACGTGGTGCCGTTCAGGACCGTCGACGGCCGGACGTTTCCCGGCGAGCGCTGGTCGCTGACCACCGACGCGGAACGGCACGAGAAGTGGCGGCCCGGCGGAATGCAGCACCTCGCGGTGCATGTCGCGGGACGCAGGCTTTACAGCCTCATGCACCAGGGTGGACCCGACTCGCACAAGGATCCCGGCACAGAGATCTGGGTCTACGATCTCGAGAGCCGTACGCGCACTCGGCGGATAGCCCTGGAGAAACCTCTGACTTCGCTCGCCGTGACCGCCGACGACAAGGCATTGCTCTTCGGCATGTTCATCGGCGCGCCGGAATTGCGGGTTTTCGACGCGTCCACGGGCTCGCTATTGCGCGTCGTCGGCGAAGTCGGCTTCACTCCAACTATCATGACAACATACTGACCGTTGGAGGTTCGCCGTAGTGTTCGATCCCGTGATCGCTTGGATTCTGGCGCTTGGACTCGCAATCCTTTTCGGATCGGCGGCACGCCACAAGATTGCAGACCGGACGCTGTTCCGGTCGGTCCTGGCGGAGTATCGGCTCCTTCCCGCACGGGCGATACCGATCGCGGCGGTACTTCTCCCGGTCTTCGAGGTCGGTATCGCTGCGCTGCTCCTGGCCAGCGCCAGCCGTGCAGCTGGAGCGATGCTTGCCGCCATGCTGCTCTGTGTCTACGGCCTCGCAATTGCCATCAACCTTGTTCGCGGCAGGACTCACGTCGACTGTGGCTGCGGCGGATACGACCGTCGTGAGCGCATCTCCTGGGCCTTGGTTGGGCGGAATGCAGCGCTGGCTTGCGCGTCGCTCGCCCTGCTGCTGCCGGTCTCGCAGCGCGGCATGGTGGCGATGGACGGAGTTTCCGTCGCCGCGACCCTCGGTGCGGTGACGCTGCTTTGGAGCGCGATGGCCCACTTGCGAAGACACGCGGGTGACCGGGGAGGTGCGGCTTGAGTACCGCTGCGTGGGTGGCGATCGTCTGTCTGTGGGTCGTGGTGCTCGGGCTCGGCTTCGTGCTTCTGGCGCTGGCGCGCCAGATTGGCGTGCTGCACGAGCGGCTGCAGCCCGTAGGAGCGCTGTCGATAGCCAAGGGCCTCAAGGTGGGCCAGAAGGCGCCTGAGGTGACCGCGAGCACGCTGGCTGGGCAGTTGCTCGACGTCGGCGCGCCCGAGCCGTCTGGCGGGGACACCCTGGTCATGTTCGTGTCGCCGACCTGCCCGATCTGCAAGTCCCTTCTGCCGGCGCTGCGGGCGATTCGCCGCCAGGAGAAGCCACGCGTCCGGGTGATCCTGGCCAGCGATGGCCTGGAGGCGGAACATCGCGCATTCGTCGTCGCTGAAGCGCTGCAGGAGTTCCCGTACCTGCTGTCGGAGAAGCTCGGTCTCGTCTACGGGGCGGGGCGCCTGCCGCACGCAGTCCTGCTCGATGGAGAGGGCATCGTGCGCGCAACTGGCCTGGTGAACTCCAGAGAGCATCTCGACAGCCTGTTCGGCGCGCGGGAGGCCGGCGTCGCGTCGCTGCAGGATTTCTTCGAGCGGGCGTCGCGTCGCGACGTCGCGTGAAATGTTGGTGATCCCTCCGAGGACATACGATGGCCAGTTATGACGAAGCGGTCGAGCAACTGACGCGCAGGCTCGCAAAGACGGTATCCCGGCGAAGCGTGTTGCGGTCGCTTGGCGCTGCCCTGGTCGGCGCCGCGTCACTGCCATTGCTGCCGGTGGCAAGAGGCCAGGGCGTGGAGAAGGAGACCGGTGACCCCGCGTCGTGCGACTACTGGCGCTACTGTGCCATCGACGGCTTCCTCTGCGCCTGCTGCGGAGGCTCCGTGACCGTCTGCCCGCCGGGCACAGAACCGGCTCCCATCACCTGGGTCGGGACCTGTCGCAATGCGGCGGACGGGAAGGACTACATCATTTCGTACAACGACTGTTGCGGCAAGAGTTCCTGCGGACGATGCCTTTGCAATCGCAACGAGGGTGACCGGCCCCTGTACACGGCCGGCAAGTCGAACGATTACAACTGGTGCGTGGGCAGCAACGCCGACTTGCCTTATCACTGCACGGTCTCGCGCGTCATCAGCGTCGTGAGCAACTGAGATGCCATGCAAGCAGCCGCGGACGGGGCGAGCGTGGGTCGGTATCGTCGCCGCGCTGGCGATGTCACCGACGGTTCAGGCAAGCGACGCGAGGGCTCGCTCGGACTACATGATCCACTGCATGGGGTGCCACGGCGAGACCGGGACAGGGTTCAAGTCGCAGGTGCCGAGCATGCGAGGGACGCTCGCGCGGATCGCAACGCTCCGTGATGGCCGCGCGTATCTCCTGCGGGTCCCGGGCGTGACGCAGAGCGGCCTCGATCCCGAGCGTACGGCCGAGGTCCTCAATTGGGCATTGCGGGAGTTCAGTGACCCGGAGCTGGCCGGGCGGATCCAGCCTTTCACGGCCAGTGACGTGGTCGCCGGCCGGTCCCAGCCGTTGCTCGAGGTCACGTCGACGAGAGAGGACATCCTGCGTCACGGTGGTCTCGCGGAGGGCTCGCCGGGCGACTGAGTGCGCGGGACTCGCGGAGCGGGCCAGTTTAGCAACCCGATGAACATCGCCGCCAGATTCGAGGAGTCCTGTCCTGTATCGGAACTGCGCCGGCTCGCGACTCATTTCGACCCGCCGAGCGAGAGCCGCAAGCAGGCGCTACTGCAGGTTCTCGCGACGAGACCCCTGCGGCCGGGCCCCCGTCTCGTCGGGTACTGTAACCTGCTGATGTTCCTTTGCGCGCACCCGGGGGCGGCTGGCCCGGGCGCGCTGGCCGAGGCCGAGCTCGCCCGCATCGCTTCCATGCTGCAGCAGGCGGGCAAGAGGAAACGGCGCAGCCTCGAGAACAGTGGCCTGCCGTACACGCGCACGGTCTGCACGTACTCGCACGACTTGTTGCGCTGGCTGGTCGATCGCCCCGGCGTCGATGTGCGTTTCGATTCCTTCCACCGCCCTCTGGTCGCGCCTGGCGAGGCCCTGAAGTGCACGTTGCCGCCGGTGGAACGCGAGGCCACGGACGGAGGGCTGTCGGGCAAGAGGCTGCTCGACGCGCTCGCGGGACCGCGCGACCGGTGGATCCCGTTCCTGCTCGGTGAGTTCGGCCGTCTCGACGGGTTGCCGCTCGTCAAGGACCATCTCTTCGATGGCATGCACCTGTACGTTGCACTTGAGCCCCGGGACCGAAGCTTCTCGATACCGTTCAACCGGATCGACCGCGGCCGTGTCTATTACCACAGGGACCTGCTGCGTCAGTTCGACCATCGGCGACTGATGGCAAAACGACTGCCGAAGCCCGCACGCCTGTCCGCGCCGATGCGCAGCGCGGTTCTCGACTGTGCGCGTACGACGATGGTCCTGCTGCAGCGCGAGACCGACCCGACGACGTATGCCGACTCACGCACACTCCGCCTTTACCGCCTGGAGCGCGGCGTCTCGGTCGCCGTGTACGGCATGCTGCCGGCGCGCCAGATGCCCCTCGAGTCCTACCTCGGTTACACGCTCTTCAAGAACGGCTTTCCGGCCGCCTACGGGGGGGGCTGGGTGTTCGGCAGGCGCGCGCTGATCGGCATCAACGTCTTTGCGCAGTTTCGTGGCGGCGAGTCCGGCTACATGCTCGGTCAGCTGCTGCGGGTGTTCCGGCAGTCGCTCGGCGTCGGATGCTTCGAGGTGGAGCCGTACCAGTACGGCGAAGGCAACCCGGAGGGAATCCGGTCTGGCGCCTTCTGGTTCTACTACCGTAACGGCTTCCGACCGGTCGATGACGCGCTGCGGCGCATCGCGGAGCGCGAGTACGCAAAAGTCTCCGCGGGCACGGGATACAAGACTCCAGCCCGCGTATTGCGGAGTTTCACGGCGAGCAACCTCGTCCTGGACCTCGATGGGTCAAAGCCGCCGCGGGTGGCGGAATTGCGCAGCCAGGTCACGAAGATGATCCGCGACCAGTATCGCGGGGACAGGGCTGCCGCAGAGGCGGACTGCCGGCGGCGACTGATCGGCCGGACCGCAGCGCCCGCCGGGCTGGGGCCGGACGAGCGGTCTGCGCTCTCCGAGGTGTCGCTCTGGACGCAGGCGGCGGGGCTGGCGTGGACGCGAAACCGCCGGCTGCTGTGGCAAATGATTCGAGCCAAGCCCGCCGACCCGTACCGTTACCAGCGGCTGCTGATCGAGTTGCTTCGCTGACGGGGCTGTGCGCCTGCGCGCGATGCGCGGTGCCGTGCGGGCGAGATCGGTACGGGAACGCGTGAATCTTGTATGACACTGAATTCTTTGCGATGACAAACATCGTGTGTCATTCTGATCGAAGCGAAGCTCCCGAGGAGATGCCGCCGTGTATACGCAAGGTCTCGACCAGAAGGACGCCGAGAGTCCGGTCGACGGGGAGCAGCTGCTCGCGCGCTTCCAGGCGCGGATCGACGCCGAGGAGAAGATCGAGCCGAAGGACTGGATGCCGGCAGCCTACCGCACCACCTTGATCAGGCAGATCTCGCAGCACGCCCACTCCGAGATCGTCGGCATGCTGCCGGAGGGCAACTGGATCACCCGCGCGCCGACGCTGCTGCGTAAGGCCATCCTCATCGCCAAAGTGCAGGACGAGGGGGGTCATGGCGCGTACCTGTACAGCGCAGCCGAAACCCTGGGTGTGGACCGCGCCGAGCTGATCGACCAACTCCTCTCCGGCGCTGCCAAGTACTCCAGCATCTTCAACTACCCGACGCCGACCTGGGCCGACGTCGGCGCGATCGGCTGGCTGGTCGACGGCGCGGCGATCATGAACCAGATTCCGCTGTGCCGTTGCTCCTACGGCCCATATTCGCGGGCGATGGTGCGCATCTGTCGCGAGGAGAGCTTTCACCAGCGGCAGGGTTACGAAATCATGCTGCGCCTCGCGGAGGGCACGGCCGAGCAGCGGCAGATGGCTCAGGACGCACTCAATCGCTGGTGGTGGCCGGCGATCATGATGTTCGGTCCGTCCGACACCGACTCGAAGCACAGTGCCCAGTCCATGCGCTGGAAGATCAAGCGCTTCTCCAACGATGCACTGCGCCAGAAGTTCGTTGACTTCACGGTGCCGCAGGCGCGGTTCCTCGGCCTCAGCATCCCCGATCCCGTGCTGCGCTGGGACGACTGCGAGCAGCGCCACGTCTTCGGCGCGGTCGACTGGAGCGAGTTCAACGAAGTGCTGAAAGGCAACGGCCCCTGCAATGCCGATCGCATGGCCGAGCGCAGACGTGCGCATGCGGACGGCGAGTGGGTTCGCGAGGCGGCCGTCGCGTATGCGGCGAAGCAGCGTGATCGTGCGGCCGCGCGGGCGGCGTGACAAATTCCAGCGCGAGAGGTGATCGCAGCATGAGCGAGAAGAGGGACTGGCCGCTGTTCGAGGTGTTTATCCGCGCCCGGGGTGGCCTCGATCACAAGCACGCTGGAAGCCTGCATGCGGCCGACGCCGCAATGGCCATCGAGCATGCGCGCGACGTCTACACGAGGCGTGAGGAGGGCGTCAGCATCTGGGTCGTGCGGTCCGCGGACATCGTCGCCTCGGACCCGGCCGAGGCCGACGCGCTGTTCGAGCCGGCGCGGGACAAGATCTACCGGCACCCGACCTTCTACAACATTCCTGCCGCGGTAAAGACCTTATGAGCGGCGTTGTCGACCGCCAGCGTGCATTGCGGGAGTACGTACTGCGCCTCGGCGACCTGAGCCTCGTGCTCGGCCAGCGCCTTGGCGAGTGGATCGGTCACGGACCGGCGATCGAGGAAGACCTCGGCATCGCCAACACATCGCTCGACCTGATCGGCCAGGCGCGCTTCCTGCTCACCTATGCCGGCGAGCTGGAAGGCCGTGGCCGCGACGAGGACGCGATCGCATTCCTGCGCGAGGAGCGCGACTATCGCAACCCGACCCTGGCCGAGCAGCCGAACGGCGACTTCGGCCAGACGATCGTCCGGCAGGTGCTCATCGACGCTTTCCAGTTCGAGCTGTACGCCGGCCTCGAGGACTCGGGCGACGAGCGACTCGCGGCGATCGCGGCCAAGGCGCTGAAGGAGACGCGCTACCACCTGCGCTTCAGCGGCGGCTGGCTCGTCCGTCTGGGCGACGGCACCCTCGAGAGCCACGCGCGCGTGCAGCATGCCCTGGATCTCCTCTGGCCATACACCGTCGAGCTGTTCGCCGAGGACGAGGTCGACCGCGCGATGGCCGAGGCGGGCATCGCGCCGCGGCTAGCCGCTGTGCAGGCGGCCTGGTCGGCGCGGATAGACCAGCTACTGGCCGAGGCTACGCTGCAACGCCCGAAGGAGCAGTCGTACAGCTGGTTCGGCAAGCGCGGGCAGCACAGCGAGCATTTCGGGCACCTGCTCTCCGAAATGCAGTACATGCAGCGGACCTACCCCGGGGCCAGCTGGTGAGAAAGGCATGCGCCGGCGCTGCGAGCGGACGCGAGTCCTCGGCGTGGGCGGCGCTCGCCCAGGTCGAGGATCCGGAGATCCCGGCGCTGAGCCTCGTGGACCTGGGCGTGATTCGCTTCGTGCGTACGCAACCGGGCGGTGTGATCGAGGTCGGCCTTTCGCCGACTTACTCGGGCTGCCCCGCCACCGCAGTGATTCGACGGTCCGTGGCAGAAGCCCTGACGCGAGAGGGACTCGATCCTTTCACTGTCACGGACGTCCTGGCGCCCGCGTGGACCAGCGACTGGATCAGCACCGAGGGCCGCCGGAAGCTCGCGGAATACGGTATTGCACCGCCATCGGCGCCGGTCGCGAGCACGCAGCAACTGCTGCAAGGAGATCGACCGGCGGCCTGTCCACGCTGTGGCTCCACCGACAGCGAACGTGTCAGCGAGTTCGGCTCGACGCCCTGCAAGGCGCTGTATCGCTGTCGAAGTTGCCTCGAGCCCTACGAGTACTTCAAGTGCATCTGAAGAGAGTGCCATGCTGAAGTTCCATTCCCTGCCAGTCACCTCCGTCGAGCGTGCGGCCGAGGACGCGCTGTGCGTAACGCTCGAGGTTCCGCCGGCACTGCGCGACGAATTCAGCCACGACGCCGGACAGTACGTCACGGTCCGCCGCACGATCGACGGGAGCGAGGAGCGGCGCACCTACTCCATCGTGTCTGCGCCCGGCGGGAACGCAATCCGGCTCGGGGTCCGGATCCAACCGGGCGGCCGCGTCTCGCAGGACCTCGCCGACTCGCTGCGGCGGGGCGACCTGCTGGAGGTCGGAACGCCCGGCGGTCGCTTCCGGACAGACATTGATCCAGGGCGGTCGCGTCGCTATGTGGCGTTTGCCGCGGGCAGCGGCATCACTCCCATCGTCGCGCTCGCCGCAGACATCCTGGCGCGCGAGCCGACCAGTCGCTTCGTGCTGTTCTACGGCAACCGCAACGTGGCGCGTGCGATGTTTCTCGAGGATGTCTTTGCCCTCAAGAACCGCTATCCCGATCGTTTCGGCGTCCACTTCGTCATGAGCCGGGAGCCGCATGAGGTGGAGCTGCTCAACGGTCGTCTCGATGCGGCGAAGGTCAGGGAACTCGCCGGCCGGCTGTTCGATCCGGAGACCGTGGACGAGTACTTCGTCTGCGGCCCTGGCGGAATGGTGGAGGAGGTCCGCGACGCGCTGAAGGCGTTCGACGGCCAGGCTCCGGTGCGCATCGAGCGCTTCGCGACCGGCGCCGCGGCTGCTCGCGTACGCGCGCCCGTGGCGCCCGAACCCACCGAGGCCACGATCGCCACGATCACCGTGACGCTGGATGGCAGGCGTCGGACGTTTCCGATGGCTGCATCGGACGCATCGGTGCTGGATGCAGCGGAGCGGGCAGGCTTCGCCCTGCCGTACTCCTGCCGCTCCGGCATCTGCGCGACGTGCCGGGCCCGCGTCGTCGACGGTGAGGCCGAGATGACCCACAACGTCGGACTGGAGTCTTGGGAAATCGAGGCCGGCTTCACTCTCTGCTGTCAGGCGCGACCGAAAGGCTCGACGCTGGCGCTGACTTACGACGAGAAGTGACGGCCCACGGTCAGGGAGAACCCCGATGTCGTACGAGAACATACGTCTCGAAGTCGCCGAGGGCATCGCCCGCTTGACGCTCAACCGGCCAGACAAGCTGAACAGCTTCAACGTAGCCATGCACCTCGAGGTGCAGGATGCGCTCGGACGTCTGCGCGACGGCGAGGCACGGGTGCTCGTCCTAGCGGGAGCCGGCCGGGGCTTCTGCGCCGGCCAGGACCTCGGCGACCGCGCCGTGTCGCCGGGCGGCAAGGGCGCGGATCTCGGCGAGTCGATCGAGCTGTACTACAAGCCGCTGATCCTCGGCCTGCAGGAGCTGCCGATGCCGACCATCGCAGCCGTCAACGGCGTCGCGGCTGGCGCCGGCGCCAACATTGCCCTGGCTTGCGACCTCGTGGTCGCGGCGCGCTCGGCCAGTTTCGTGCAGGCATTCTGCAAGCTCGGCCTCGTGCCCGACTCCGGCGGCACGTGGACGCTGCCGAGGCTGGTCGGCGGTGCGCGCGCGCTCGGCCTGACGCTGTTGGGCGACAAGCTGCCGGCGGAGCAGGCTGCGGCCTGGGGCATGATCTGGCGCTGCGTAGACGACGCAGAGCTGTCGGCGGCGGTCGACGCGCTCGCCCGCCAGCTCGCGGCCGCGCCCACGCGCGGACTCGTGCGCACGCGGCAGGCTCTCCGCGCGAGCTGGCATGCGAGTCTCGCGGAGCAGCTCGACCGCGAGCGTGATTATCAACGCGAACTCGGCTGGTCCACAGATTACGCCGAAGGTGTCGCAGCATTCACCGAGAAGCGCGCCCCGCGCTTCACTGGCCGCTGACACCGGAAGCCAGACTAATGAAAGTCGACGATCCGGCCGCCCGCGCGCGCGAGGCGGTCCGTGCCCTCTACGACGACGATCCCGCTTCGCAGGCCCTTGGCATCGAGGTGATCGAAGTGGTGCCCGGCCGCGTCACGGCGACGATGAGAGTGCGGCCCGACATGTCGAACGGCCACGGCATGTGCCACGGCGGATTCGTGTTTGCGCTAGCGGACAGTACGTTCGCGTTCGCCTGCAACTCTCGCGGCGAGCCGATGGTTGCCGCCGGCGCCAGCATCGAGTACCTGGCGCCGGCCCGGGTCGGCGAGCTTCTAGTGGCGACCACGACCGAGATTTCGCGCGTCGGCCGACAGGGCGTCTACGACGTAGCCGTGACCGACCAGGCCGGAAAAGTCATCGCGGTATTCAGGGGGCGCTGTGCGCGGCTGCGTGCACAGGACCCCAACGAGTTCAAGACGGGAGGCAGTCCTTGAGAGACGCCTATATCTGCGACGCGATCCGGACCCCCATCGGTCGTTACGGCGGTGCCCTGAGTACGGTCCGTGCGGACGACCTCGCGGCCATTCCACTGCGTGAACTGCTTCGGCGCGCGTCGCAGCTCGACCCGGGCGCCGTCGATGACGTGATCCTTGGTTGCGCCAACCAGGCCGGGGAGGACAACCGCAACGTCGCCAGGATGGCGGCGCTGCTCGCGGGCCTGCCGGTCGGCGTGCCGGGCGTCACCGTCAATCGGCTGTGCGGCTCCGGTCTCGACGCGGTCGCCGCAGCGGCGCGCACGATCGCAACCGGCGAAGGCGAGATCGTCGTGGCCGGTGGAGTGGAGAGCATGAGCCGTGCGCCCTTCGTGGTCGGCAAGGCGGCGAGCGCCTTCGCGCGCGACGTGCAGATGTTCGACACAACTATCGGCTGGCGCTTCGTGAACCCCCTCATGAGGGGCCAGTACGGCATTGATTCCATGCCGGAGACCGCAGAGAACGTGGCCGCGCAGCGCGGCGTGTCGAGGGAGGACCAGGACCGGTTCGCCCTGCGCAGCCAGGAGCGCGCGCTTGCCGCGCAGGCGGCAGGACTGTTCGACACCGAGATCGTCGCTGTGGAGATCGCCGCCAAGAAAAGCGCGCCGGTCGTTGTCCGCGCCGACGAACATCCGCGGGCGACCAGCCTCGACGCGTTGGCGAAGTTGCCGACGCCGTTCCGCGAGGGCGGTTCCGTGACTGCTGGCAATGCCTCGGGCGTCAACGACGGCGCCTGCGCTGTGCTGCTCGCGAGCGCCGCGGCCGCGAAGCGGTTTGGCCTGAAACCGCGGGCAAGGGTCATCGGCACCGCCGTGGCCGGCGTCGAGCCGCGCGTGATGGGTCTTGGCCCGGTGCCCGCGACGCGCAAGCTGCTGGGGAGACTGGGCCTCAAGCTGGCGGACATCGACGCCATCGAGCTCAACGAGGCGTTCGCTGCTCAGGCTCTGGCGGTGCTGCGAGAACTCGGGCTGCCGGACGACGCGGCGCACGTGAACCCCCTCGGCGGGGCGATCGCGCTGGGCCACCCGCTCGGGGCCAGCGGAGCACGCCTGGTCACCACCGTCGTAAACCAGCTGGAACGGAGCGGCGGCCGGCGGGCCCTGTGCACGATGTGCATCGGCGTGGGGCAGGGCATCGCAATGGTCGTCGAGCGCGTGTGAGGGCCGGCTGCAGCATGGCAACGGCAGTCGTCCACAGCGCGTCGCGCGGCGGCATCGCCGTGGTCACGATCGAGCACCCGCCGGTGAACGCGATCGACCAATCGGTGCGGGCGGGTCTGCTCGCGGCGATCGTCGCGGCCGACGCCGATCCGGCGATCCACGCGATCGTAGTTTGCGGTGCGGGACGTCACTTCGTCGCCGGTGCCGCCATCGAGGAGTTCGACGCCGGGCCGGGGCCGCCGCTGCTCAACGACGTGCTGCTGCGGGTGGAGGCTTGCGGCAAGCCCGTGGTCGCGGCACTGCACGGCTCGGCGCTTGGCGGCGGGCTCGAGCTCGCGCTGGCGTGTCACTACCGGTGCAGCACGGCGGACGCGGTGCTGGGCTTCCCGGAGATCCGCCTCGGCCTCCTGCCTGGCTCCGGCGGCACACAGCGCTTGCCCCGGCTCGTCGGCTTCCGCGAGGCTCTCACGATGATGCTCGGCGCGGAACCGGTTCCCGCCGGTCGCGCCGCCGAACTGGGCCTGGTGGATCGCGTCGTCGCGGGCATCGACGCGCTCGACGCGGCCATCGCGTTGGCGCGAGAGCTCGTCGCTGCGGGCAAGGGGCCTGCAAGGACGCGCGATCGCAGCGTGCGCGGAGACCCACCTCCCCAGGTCTGGCTCGACGAGGCGCGCGCGACGGCGAAGCGCAAGTTCCCGGGCGTGGCGTCGGTGGAACCGATCATCGAGTGCGTGCACGCGGCTTCGGCGGAGCCTTTCGAAGTGGCGCTGGCCTTGTCGCGCCGGCATTTCGAGGCCTGCCGCAAGTCCGTGCCCTCGCGGGCATTGAGGCACCTGTTTTTCGCCGAGCGCGGCAGCCGCGTCGATTCGCCGGCGCGCGAGGTGCGCACGGTCGGGGTCCTCGGCGCTGGGACCATGGGCTCGGGAATCGCGATCAGCCTCTCGACTGCTGGCTACGACGTGTTGCTGCTCGATACTCGGGCCGAGGCGGTCGCGGCAGGTCTCGAACGGGTGCGCACCACCCTCGATGGACAGGTGGCCAAGGGCCGGCTCGGCCGGCAGGACGTTGACCATGCCATTGCGCGGGTACAGGGCGCCCACGGGTTCGACGCACTGCGGGCTGCGGATCTCGTGATCGAAGCGGTGTTTGAGAACCTGGCGGTCAAGCAGGACGTCTTCGCGCAAATTGGACGGGTATGCCAGCCGGGCGCAGTGCTCGCTACGAACACGTCGACGCTCGACGTCGACGCGATCGCCGCCACATCGGGACGCATGCCCGATGTGGTCGGCATGCACTTCTTCAGTCCGGCCAACGTGATGCGGCTCGTCGAGGTGGTGCGCGGGAGCGCCACGGCACCCGAGGTCATCGCGACAGCGCTCGCCGTCAGCCGCCGGATGGGCAAGCTCGGTATCGTCGTCGGCAACTGTTTCGGCTTTGTCGGCAATCGCATGCTCTACAGCTACGGTCGGGAGAACCAGCTGCTCATGCTGGAGGGCGCGAGCCCGGCGCAGGTGGACGCCGTGCTGGAGCGCTTCGGCATGGCCATGGGGCCGAATGCCGTCGGCGACCTCGCTGGCCTCGACGTGGGCTATCGCGCACGCCGGGAGCGCAGGGACTTGCCCGCGGACGCGCGCTACTACCGTGTCGCGGACATGCTGGTGGAGGCCGGGCGTCTCGGCCAGAAGGCAGGTCGCGGCGCCTTCCTGTACCCGGCCGGATCGCGCAAGCCCCTGCCGGACCCCGAAGTGGACGCGATGATCGTCGCCGAGGCGGCCCGGCTCGACGTTGAGCGGCGAGAGGTGCCGGACGCGGAGATCCTCGACCGGTGCCTGTTCGCTCTCATCAACGAGGGCGCCCGGATCCTCGGCGAGGGCATCGCGGCCTCGCCGGGCGACATCGACGCCATCTGGTGCAACGGCTACGGCTTCCCGCGGTACCGCGGTGGGCCGATGTTCCATGCCGACACGATCGGCCTCGACACGGTCCTCGCCGGTGTGCGGCGATTCGCCGCGGCGCACGGACCAACCTACTGGACGCCCGCGCCGCTGCTCGTCGAGCTCGCTGCGCGAGGCGACACCTTCACTGCCTGGCAAGCCCGCCGGGCGAACGGAACGGAGTGAACCGATGCAGTTGCAGAGCTATGTGTGTGGTGGCTGGCGCTACGGCGAGGGAAGGGGCGTCGCGCTGCGCGACGCGTCGACCGGGGAGACGATAGCCGAAGCGAATTCCGCGGGCATCGACTTCGGCGCAATCCTCGCCCACGCGCGGGAGGTAGGCGGACCAGCGCTGCGGGCGCTCACGTTCCACGAGCGTGCGGCGCTATTGAAGGCCCTGGTGAAGCGGCTCGGCGAGCTCAAGGACGAGTTCTATTTGCTCTCCTACCGCACGGGCGCGACCAAGAGCGACTCCTGGATCGACATCGACGGTGGCATCGGCACGATGGCTGTCTTTGCAAACAAGGGCTCCCGGGAGTTGCCCAATGCCAGTGTCTACCTGGACGGCGCGGTCGAAACGCTGTCCAAGGGCGGCACCTTCGTGGGCCAGCACATCTGCGTGCCGCGCGAGGGCGCGGCCGTGCACATCAACGCATTCAACTTCCCCGTGTGGGGCATGCTCGAGAAACTGGCTCCGACGTTGCTCGCCGGCATGCCCGCCATCGTCAAGCCCGCGACGTCGACGGCCTACCTGACCGAGCTCGTGGTACGGCGCATCGTCGAGTCCCGGATCCTGCCCGAGGGCGCGCTGCAGCTCGTCTGCGGCAGCCTCGGCAACCTGTTCGAACATCTCGGCTGCCAGGACGTCGTATCATTCACCGGATCGGCGAACACGGCGCAGAGCCTGCGTACGCACCGCGCGATCGTCCGCAATTCGGTGCCATTCATCGCGGAGACCGATTCGCTCAACTCCTGCGTGCTCGCGCCCGACGCAGGGCCGGGCACGCAGGAGTTCGAACTGTTCGTCAAAGAAGTTGCGCGAGAGATGACGGTCAAGGCCGGACAGAAGTGCACGGCCATCCGCAAGGCACTCGTGCCGGCCGCGTCGGTAGGCGACGTCGTCGCTGCGCTGCAAGCCACGCTCGCGAAGGTGGTCGTCGGCGACCCGCGCGCGGACGGCGTCCGGATGGGCCCACTGGCGAGCCTCGACCAGCGCAACGAGGTGCTGGCGCGCCTCGGCGAGCTGCGCGGCGAGGCCGACCTCGTCTTCGGCGACCCGGAGAGGTTTGAAGTGACGGGGGCGGACCGCGAGCGCGGCGCTTTCGTTCCGCCACTGCTCCTGTTGTGCCGCGAGCCGGGCTCGGCTCGCGCGGTCCACGACGTCGAAGCGTTCGGACCAGTGGCCACGGTCGTCCCCTACCGCGACGTGGGCGACGCCATCCTTCTCGCGCGCCGCGGCGAGGGAAGCCTCGCGGCCTCGGTGTTCTCGGCCGACGACGCACTGGCTTCCCGGCTCGTGCTCGGCCTCGCGCCCTACCATGGCCGCGTGCTCGTCGTGAATCGCCACTGCGCCAAGGAGTCGACTGGCCACGGCTCGCCGCTCGCGCACCTCGTGCACGGCGGACCCGGCCGCGCCGGCGGCGGCGAGGAGTTGGGCGGCATCCGCGGCATGCTCCACTACATGCAGCGCACGGCCGTCCAGGGCTCCCCCGACACCCTGACGACCGTGGGCGGGCGCTGGATCCGCGGCGGCACGCTGCGCGATCCTGGCCGCCACCCTTTCCGCATCCCGTTCAACGAACTGTCCCTGGGGGACACCCTGTTGTCGGCCGAGCGCGTGGTCACCATTGACGACATCGAGCAGTTCGCGGGCCTGACGGGCGACACCTTCTACGCGCACATGGACGACGCCGAAGCAGCGCGCAACCCGCTGTTCGGGGGGCGCGTGGCGCATGGATACTTCCTGATCTCGGCGGCGGCCGGACTGTTCGTCGACCCGCCGTACGGACCGGTGCTTGGCAACTACGGCCTGAACGAGCTGCGCTTCGTCAAACCGGTCAAGCCTGGCGACCGCATCAAGGTTAGGCTGACCTGCAGGGACAAGAGCCTGCGTGCCGACAAGGGATGGGGCGAGGTCGGCTGGGACACTGAAATCACCAACCAGGATGGCGAGACGGTTGCTTCCTACACCGTGTTGACGATGGTCAGCGTGCATGCCGTTCCCGACGCCGCGGCAGGCAACTGAGGCAAGTCCCGCGCGATCCGCTCGAAACCTACGCCCCGATTGGACTCATTGCTGGAGGATTGCGATGAAACAGATAGCGCTGATGGTCTTTCTCGCACTCGCTACGGGCCCGCTGGCCGCGGCCACTGGCCGGATTCAGGAGGTGACCGTCTACAAGGGCGAGTACGCCACCGTGAACTCCTTCATATTCTCCAACGGCAAGGAGCTGCTCGTCATGGACGCGCTGCGCAAGCCGGATGAGGCTCGGAAGCTGGTCGAGAAGATCAGGCGCATCGGCCTGCCTCTCCGGTACCTGCTCCTGAGCCATGGGCACACCGATCACTTCACCGGAATGGGCGTGATTCGCGAGGCGTTTCCCGACGCGCGCATCGTCGTCGCCACCGAGGACGTAAAGCGGGCGATCAAGGCTTACGCGGTGTACATGGATTCCGGTGGTGCAACGGAAGGCGAGCCGGCACTCGACCCGTCGATCAAGCCCAAGTCACCCGACTACCCGGCGGGATTCGATTACGACGCCAACATAGAGGTGCTCGGCGCGAATCGAATTGGACTGCCTGGAGGCGGAGTCCTCGAACTCACGACCAACTACCTTCCCACCGAAGCCGACTACATGACGACGGCGTACAGCGAGGACCTGAATGCGTTGTTCCTGGCGGATCTCGGCTATAACAAGGTCCACTTCTGGCTCGGTGACGACATCAGCTGGCAGGACATCGCGAACTGGAAGACGGAGCTGGCAAGACTCAAGCAGGAGTACGCAGGCCGGAATCCGAGAATCTACCCGGGGCACGGCGATCCCACCGACATGAGCCTGTTCGACGACTCAATCACATATCTGGAGGACTACACGCGCGTGATGAAGTCCGCACGTTCCCGACAGGCCGCAATGGACGAGATGATCTCGCTCTATCCAAGTTACGGTGAAGCGGACTTCTTCCTGAAGTACAGCGTGGAGAACCACGTAAAGGAGCCGTAGACCGTCGCTGCAGCGTCAGGATCAGGCGCGCTCGCCGGCACGGAAGTCTCGGCGCTGCTCGGCCGCATTCCGTCGGCGGTGGGCTACCAGCCGACGCTGGCCGAAGAAATGGGCCGCCTGCAGGAGCGCATCACCTCGACCAAGGTCGGCTCGATCACCTCGATCCGGCCGTGTACGTCCCCGCGGACGACCTCACCGACCCGTCGCCGGCCACCTCGACGCCACGGTCGTGCTGTCGCGCGACATCGCGGCGCTCGGCATCTACGGTGCGCCGCGTACCGTGGAAGCCAGCGTGGAGTACCGCTTCTGAATCTGGGCGAACGCTCCGGGGACCACCTGCCCCCGGAGCAGGGTCATCGTCTCTACTTCGAAACGAACGGGAATCCCAACGGGGTCCCCGTTCTGCATTTTCACGGCGGACCGGGCTCGGGGGTCGAACAATCCCTGTATGACTGTGTCGATCCGGCGCGCTTTCGCGTCGTGC
>Ga0105103_10000508_pt1 | contig 22013 bp, 23 predicted proteins | sample PPLLaktember2015_2_FD_79107 | JGI IMG/M metagenome (GOLD analysis project Ga0105103, IMG submission 79107) | Freshwater sediment microbial communities from Prairie Pothole Lake near Jamestown, North Dakota, USA - PPLs Lake P7 Core (6) Depth... | ecosystem: Environmental > Aquatic > Freshwater >...
CCGAACACGAGGGTTTCCTTTCCGATCCTAACTTCCACTATATTCTGCTTGACGAACCGATAAGCGTGGCCATGTTGAAGAGCTTTGAGAGGATTTAATCCCCACTTCACAGGAGAAGCCCTGGAGTTAGTTAAAGATAACAACAAGAACTTTGTCATTTATGATGACATAAAAGCGGTGATAATTTGAGATAAAATCTCCCCAAGGCTTTTCATTCCATGACCGGAGGGCGGGGAGATGAAAAAGTATAAAGTGACGCTCCAAAAGGAAGAGAGAGACAGGTTGCAGGCAATTGTCCAGAAAGGAAGTCATACGTCGCAGAAGGTGCTCAACGCATTGGTGCTGCTTAACTGCGACGAAGGACAGTTCCAGGAACATCGGATTAAGAATGAGGAAATGACGCCGGTCTTACGAATAAGCATGCGCAAGATTGACAGGGTAAAAAGACGCTTCGTTGAGGAAGGCCTTGAAACCGCTCTCACCGGGAAGAAGCCGGACCATGTGTATGAGAAGAAGGCTGATGGCGACTTTGAAGCCCACCTTATAGCACTCAGTTGCAATGAGCCCCCTGAAGGCTTTGCCCGATGGTCGCTCCGTTTGTTAGCCGACAAAGCTGTAGAGTTGCACTATATCGACAGCATTTCTTATGAGACAATTCGCCGACTTTTAAAAAAACGAAATAAAACCCTGGAAGAAGCACGGGTGGGTCATTCCTCCCAAGCACAATGCTGATTTTGTCGCAGCCATGGAGAATGTTCTCGATATCTATAAACGCCCATATAACCCTGAATTCCCCGTCGTCTGCATGGATGAAGCACCAAGGCAACTCATCAAGGAAACTCGCGGTGTATATACCATCTTCATTGCAAATGAACCTCTGGCAGGGAAACGGCTTACAAAAACAACGGAGCGGAGAACAAGAATCGACTGAGCCTTATTTATTCAGGAGCTTGCAGGACACTACAAGGATGCAAAAAGGATAACCCTGATCATGGACAACCTTAACACCCACAACCCGGCTCACTCTATGAAGCCTTTTCACCCCAAGAGGCCAAGCGTATCTGGGACCGATTCGAGTTTGTCCACACTCCGAAGCACGGCAGCTGGCTCAACATGGCCGAGATCGAACTGAACGTGCTCACAGGCCAGTGTCTTAATCACCGGATTGATTCCATCGAAAAGGTAAGGGCCGCTGTATCCGCAAGGCAGATACGCGACAACCTCAATGCAAGGATCAACTGGCAATTCACAACCGACGATGCTAGGATAAAACTTCGACGGCTTTATCCGACATTAAAAACTTGACGTGACACTAGTTTGAACTTTATTGTTTATAGTCTTTTAGAACCTCAGATAGTTTTGCAAAATGCTTCCTTTCTTCCTGAATAATAGCGTCTACCTGAGGATAATGCTTTTCTGAAACAAAAGATTTAATTTCGTGATAATAAGCAATCGATTCCAGTTCGCGCCCCATTGCGAACTTAAGGGCGGAAATAGTATCATGGATGTCATCAGCCATAGTCTTAACATCCGTTGAAAAGACGACCTTACCATCAATATAATCATGGAGATAGTTCATGAATTCTCCAGGATAGGTTTCGGGTGGTCGTATATCGTTTATTTTTTCAAGCATCTCAGTGAATATTCTTTTATGCGCAATCTCTTCATCTGCAAGCTGATTAAACAAACGGCGTATCTCGTCAGTATCCGCAAAATTTGCTGCCCTCTGGTAGAAAAGTTCACCATCCTCTTCTATTCGTATTGCGAACTTAAAAATGTCACTTGCAGTAAAAACGATCATGTTATTACCCCTCCTCCCTATCTTGATAAAAGTTAAAGGACAATTTTAACAGCATTTTGGTAGAAATGCCACAGCTATTACCACGACTCGGACATCTCTCCTCATGAATCATGAACGCTACTTCAATATTCACAAAGATTGGACCACAGGGAGCCCATAGCCGATTCAAGGGGAACTCTACGAAAAGCCTTGCCGGCGGATTGTTTTTGTTTTTTTTCTTCGGTCTCAACAGTATCTAATTTTGTTTCTTCTAAAAACCTGTATGATTTGGATTTACAGTTTATTTCAATATGACCTCGGAATTGTTCAGTTTCGTCTGAGCCATCTTTTCCCACTAAATTCTCTGAGCTATCTTTCCCCAAAGTTGTTTTAAACCATACCTGGGCATGATCCTTCAGAGGTCTAACAACACTCTCATTGTCGTAATAATAATTGAGGCTCTCTTCTCCTTTGGGGTCGTTTTCTCTGACTTGATAGAAAATTTTCCAATCAGCCCCTTGCGATATTGATGAAAAAATTAAAATAGTCATACAAAAACAAAAGATAAGGATCAACCTGAGATAAGACATATTATATACCTCCGTAAAGTCATTTTAACAAAGAATTGTATTCATTGAAACATAATTACTTGATAATCCGCTTTCGCATCAACTTGAATGGTATGGGTGAAAGGAGAAGAACGGCAGCCGATAGCCATGCTATGCTCATGAGGGACCCGCTAACATGTCCTGCAGAAAGAGACCTGCAAACATTTGCGAGATGATAGAGAGGTGTAAAATAGGCTATATAAGTGATTATTTTGGGCAAGGGATCAAGGGGGAAGAAGATACCTGAAAAAAGAAACATAGGTGTCATGAATAGGGTGTAGTAATAATTGAAAGAATCTATCCCTGGAACAATAGCTGCACAGATTATGGAAAGCTGAGCAAATAGCAGTCCACTGATGAAAAGTATTGGGATAAGGAGTACTATGAAAGGCGAATCAACAAGACGAAAAAGAGTGATTGCGATGATAATAATAGTTCCGTAGAACATGCTTTTCGTTGCTCCCCATATTAATTCGCCGGCTACGAGGTCTTGAAGGTTAACAGGCGTAGAAAGAATTGCATCAAAGGTCTTCTGGAAGGTCATTCTAATGTATGTTCCATACGTGCATTCATAGGTTGCAGCAAACATTGATGATGATGCGATAAATCCTGGAGCAATAAAGTTTACATAGGGAATACCGTTAATTTCCTTTATAAAAGCACCCAATCCAAGACCAAGGGCAATTATGTAAAGGGCAGGTTCGACAAAATTGAGAACAATGCTATACCGGTAAAGTTTTTTATAAACCGTGAAATGACGCTGCCAGACCCTGAGTGCCCTTTTAAGGTTCAAGTGGCCTCCCCGTTAGCTTTAGATAGACATCTTCAAGGGTACCACCATGTATCTTTTTTAAGTTAGAGGGAGAATCGATTGTCAAAATCCGACCTGAATCCATAATGGCAACCCTATCACACAACTTATCCGCCTCTTCCATATAATGGGTCGTGAGAACGAGGGTCGTATTCTTTGATTTGAGATCATTGAGTTTATTCCATACCATACGACGGTTGTAAGGGTCCAGGCCAGTTGTCGGCTCGTCGAGGATGAGTATCTCAGGACAGTTTATGAGTGACCTGGCAAGGGAGAGGCTTCGTTTCATCCCTCCTGAAAGACTCAAAATATTTGCATTGATCTTATCTTCCAGTTCAACATATCCTAGGAGCTCAATTGCAAGAGGATTTGACGTATGTTTTGGAATATCAAAGTAACGGGCATAGACAATAAGGTTTTGCAAAACAGTTAAATCGATGTCCAGATTATCTTCCTGAGGCATTACACCGATTTTTGATTTAATCTGACTTGGATTCGATAGTACGTTTATACCTAAGACCTCTACCATTCCGAAGCTTGGTGGCATAAAGCAATAGAGAATGCGCATAACCGTTGTTTTACCGGCACCATTTGGGCCAAGAAATCCGAAGCATTCTCCCTCTTGAATTTCAAACTCAATGTTATTGACAGCCCGAAAAGAATTATAGTCCTTTATGAGGTTTTTTGCTTTGATTATATTCATAGAGTTTTAGTGAGGAATAGATGTTTGATATACAGGCGAGAGAACATATGCCGTCTGATTCAGCTACGGTCCGTTGAAAGATGAAAATGAATTACAATGGCATTTACTGGGCATTCTGGCACACAGAAGCCACATTCTTCGCACAGTTCTTCTCTTAAATGGGCACTGTCGTCAATTAAGGCCAAGGCTTGAGGAGGGCACACCTCAACACATTTTCCACATGCAACGCAGATTTCTTTGTTAACTATTGGTATCATGAAATCACCATCCCTAACCGATAGCCATCATGAATGGCGTTATTGAGTCGTCTTGGTTGTTTTGCATCACCAATATAGTATATTTCTTTGCTATGTTTGCTTGCAAATGAGTCCCATGATCTATGAGAATCTTGAAGAGCCATGATGATACCATCAACTTCAATGTTCGTATTTTTACCCCGCATATCAAGTTGAAGAACGTTTGTTGATATGCCGTTCAGCGTAGTTCGGACGAAAATCTTCACTCCACGTTCTTTCAACAGGCGAACGTATTGCCAAAGGTAAAAAGGATTCACATCACGTCCAAGTTTCCCGCCTTCTTCAATAATGGTAAGATCATAATCACCACTTCTTAAGAGAAACACCGCGACACCGAGGCCAACACCGTTTCCGCCAATAATTGTACTTGTTATCGGCGGTTTCTTTTTATGGGCAATAATTTCGTCAGGGGTATATATAGAACCAGAGAAATCAAAAGGGAGCTTTCTTGTTAACGCACCTGTTGCAATGACGAGAACATCGTAGTCTAAACTGCCCAATTGCTCTTCAGTCATGCAAACACCAGTCTGGATGATCACTCCAGCATTTTGGCATTCTTTCTGAAGGGTTTTAACTGGACGCAAAAGCTCGATTGCGCCCTCGTCGATCTGGGATGCAAGGTTGATACTTCCTCCAAGGCTGGGATTTTTCTCAAAGAGAGAAACCTGGTGGCCTTTCCGAGCCGCAACTGCAGCACACTGCAATCCTGCTGGTCCTCCGCCGATGATGACTATTTTCTTAGGCTTGGTTGTCTTCTGAAATCCGTAGTAACCCCATTCTGGTTCGCCTTCATGCCCGACAGTTGGTCTGACAGAACACATAATCGGCTGATGGTAGTATAGCCTCGAAAAGCAGACATTACAGGCAATACATGGAATAATCTCATCTTCTCTGCCTTCTGATGCTTTACGGGGAAGTTCCGGGTCAGCGATCATGGGACGGCAAGCCTCCCAGAAGTCAATAACGTCATCAGCCAAAGCTTTCTCAGGAATATGAGGAAGGAACTGACGAAAAGCCATCATAACGGGAATTTTTACGATTTTTTTGACTTCTTTTGCTATATAGAGCCAATGGCCCATTGGGACATCACGTGTAATAACAGATGTAGATGATTCGTGCCAACCGATTGTTACGCTCACATAATCGGCTCCTGCTTCTTCAGCAAACTTGAAGCTTTCCAGGCTTTCCTCCAAGGTATTTCCACCTCTATCATCCAAGAGTTCTAACCCGCATAGCCTTATACCCACAGGCATGGCATTTCCAACTTTTGCCTTGATTCCCTGAATTATCTCCATCATAAGACGACATCGACTCCGAATGTCTCCACCGTATCCGTCACTACGTTTATTTGTGTATCGTGATATAAAGGTTGAAATAAGATATCCGACAATGCCGGAAATCTCAATCATATCAAAACCTGCATCTTTTGCCCTGCGAGCGGCGTCGGTATGTTCCTTAATTGAGACCCGTATTTCTTCATGGGTAATTTCTTTTGGAGTTTTAAAGTAGGAGAGTTTTTGCGGAACAACAGATGCCATGAGACTGTAATCAAGATCAACGCCACCTTCACGTCCGCAGTGCAAGATCTGAAAACATGAAAGGGCACCATGTTGCTTAATAACAGAAGCAATCCGTGCAAGTCCAGGTATAAATCGATCATCATAAATCGCCATCATTCCCTTAAAGCCTTTACCTTCACCCTTAGGATCAGGGTATGCCCCCTGGGTTGTAACAATTCCAGCTCCTCCGCGTGCCTGTGCCTCCATGTATGACACTTCCCTGTCACTTACATAACCATCACCAAAGGGAAAGTTTGTTTCTGTTGCAGCATACTTGACCCTATTTTTTGCTATGAGGGAACCTATGAATCCTGGTGAAAAGATGTGTGGATATTTTGACATATACGCACCCTTAAATTATGCATTACATAAGTTTTTGTGATATAACGAGATTTCCCATTTCTTAACAACGCTTACTGGCACATTAGTAACACACGAAATGGAACTAAGTCAAGAATCTGAAGTGTTTATAAACATATTTACTTCGAATAAGAGATTTTACATCGATAACCCCATCATAAAGCCAATGATTGATGTGTGCAGATGTCCTAAACGAAGAAACATCGAATGGCATTTAATTTGCTATAATTTATATATGTTATTTATGAACAAAATATTGGGGCAATATAAAATCTTACGTATTTGCCATAAACTGGCGATAATATGTATATTGGTTGTTTTGTCTGGTGAGGAATATCATTGAAATTGCTTTTTTTTCTATGAAAAGATATAATCAGATTTTAAAAGGGTAAGTTATGGCAGTTGACATCAATAAAATCGGTTTACTTCTAAAAACAAGCAGAGAAGAAAAAGGTATAAACCTGGAAGAAGTATCAAATGCACTTTGCCTGCGAAAATCATTAATAGAAGCAATTGAATCAGGGAAACGGGATATTCTCCCACACGAAGTATACGTCAGGAGTTATATCAAAGAGTATGCAAATTTTTTGAATGTTACTGAACTAATTCTCCCTGAGTTAACTGAAAAAAAGGATGAAATTGAGCCAGAAACAATAATTGAGACACCAATAAGAGAACAATCAGAAAGAAGATTCCCGAAGATTTCTTTTTCCCATTTGCCTCGCAAGGCATTCGTATATCCGGCAATTGTTATCGTCCTTGCTGGTTTTTATTTGATCGACCGGATGAATAGGAATTCTATTCCAATCCCTACGCCTAAGATAGAGGCAACTGCAGGTTTTTCATCGCAACCGCAGGTATCAACTGATAATGCTGGTACTTCGGAGAATCAGACAACACCGGCGATCAATGAAGGAAAAAAGTTGATGATTACCTGTAAAGAGCGAACCTGGGTGAGTGTTGTAATAGATGATACTGAAAAAAAGGAATTTATGCTCAATGCTCAAGAGATGATCATTCTGAATGCAAAAGACAGGTTTGATCTCTTGATAGGGAATGCAGGAGGGGTCAGTCTGATCCTAAACGGAAAAGATACAGAATTCTCTGGAAAGATCGGAGAAGTAAAACGAATTAAGCTTTCTTAAATTAGTTATCTGCTAATTATTCTGCTTAATCTAAAAAAGCGTATCGTCGCGTTGTTTTGTATTCTTCTTCAGGTATTCATAGGCAAGGGGAGTTGCCATTCTTCCTCTTGTTGTTCTGTGAATGTATCCTTTTTGAATGAGATACGGTTCGTAGACATCCTCGAGAGTTTCCTTATCCTCGCTCAGGCTTGCTGCAAGAGAATCTATCCCTACAGGACCACCGCTGAATTTTTCAATGATGGTGTCTAAAAGCCTTCTGTCCATTGAATCAAAACCTTTATCATCCACATCTAGGATGTCAAAGGCTTGCAGAACACACTGCCGATCGATGATTTCCCTTAATTTTACCTGGGCATAGTCCCTGATTCTCCTGAGGATTCTGTTGGCAATTCTTGGAGTACCCCGTGATCTTTGAGCTATTTCCATCGATGCATTTTTCTCAATTGTGAGTCCCATGATCCTCGCTGAACGCTCAATAATAAAAACAATTTCGTCGTCTTTGTAATAGTCCAGGCGCATTGAAAGGCCGAAACGATTCCTCAGCGGTGATGTAAGCAGGCCTGCCCTGGTTGTAGCACCGATGAGTGTAAATTTTGGTATGTCAATTCTCAGTATCTTCGCGCCTGGCCCCTGTCCGATGAGAATGTCAAGTTTATATTCTTCAAGGGCAGGGTAAAGCATTTCTTCTACAGATCGGTTTAGCCGGTGTATTTCATCTATAAACAGCACTTCTCTATCTTCAAGGTTTGTAAGAATGGCAGCCAGGTCGCCAATTTTCTCGAGAATAGGGCCTGAGGTTATTTTAATGCCGACATTCAATTCATGGGCAATAACATAGGCAAGTGTTGTTTTTCCAACACCCGGAGGACCATAGAGAAGTATATGATCAAGATTCTCGCCCCGGTTTTTTGCTGCCTCAATAAATATTCTGAGTCCATCCTTGACCTTTTCCTGACCTATATAATCGTTTAGTCTGCGAGGTCGAATATCCCTTTCATATGACACGTCAAGATCATATTCTGTTTTTTGGGGTGACAATATCTCTTTTTTCATAGTTTGATAAGATGTTTTAATGATTTTTTAACGAGGTTCTCCAAAGAGATTGATTTATCGTCTTTTATGATTTCTTTGATCGCAGTTTCGGAATGAGACGGTGGAAAACCAAGGTTAAGGAGTGCAGATCGAGCTTGCTTTGCAATTTCGGAATCGAGACCTTTCGGCTCTTTGGATTCTTTCTCGATTATGCCTTTTACTTCAAAAAGTATACGTTCGGCCATTTTTTTACCAACGCCTGGAATACTGATCAGTGTGGCAAAATCGATACCCTCTAAAGTAGATGAAAGATCCTTAACAGGGAGATAGGATAAGATATTGAGTGAGAGTTTTGGACCTATACCTCTGATTTTCAAAAGTCTCAGAAAAATCTCCTTTTCATCTTTCGATCGAAAGCCAAAAAGTTGGATCGCATCTTCTTTCATATATGTATGGACATAGAGGCTGACATGTTCGCCTTCTTTCGGGAGGGCATAATACGTCGGAAGAGGTATTTTCAATCCGTAGCCGACACCGTGAGCATCAACGATAATGCCATCAATTGTTTTTTCTAGAAGTTTACCGTGCAGATATTCTATCATTGTACCCGTATCGTTGTTCGAGGTCGTGTTGATTCATGACAGCCATGGCAATTGCCATAGCATCTGCTGCATGTTCGTCGATGGGCGTATTAATGCTCAGGAGCCGTGTGACCATAAATGACACCTGTGCTTTCTGAGCACCGCCATAACCGGTAATCGATTTTTTTACCTGTAATGGAGAGAATTCGTGGATTGAAATATTTTTCATTTTCATTGCGAGAAAGATAACACCCCTTGATTCTCCCATGTGAAGATGGTTTTTTGGATCTTTTCCAATAAAAACAGTCTCAATACCTGCTAAATCAGGCGAGTATGATTCAATAATTTTTGAAAGATGTGAGTAAATATCAAAAAGCCGTGAAGGTATATCTTTCTTTCGAGAGGTTTTTATGCTTCCGAATGTAATGCATGTGTATTTATTCAGGCCATTACTTTCAATTATTCCATAGCCAGTAGCAGCAAGTCCCGGATCGATTCCAATAACTCTCATGTCATTGGCTAAGTCTTTCAATTTCCTGTTCTGCTATGTCAAAATTTGCAAAAACATTCTGAACATCATCAGAATCTTCTAATGCTTCCATCAATTTCAACATAGTTTCTGCATTTTTCCCTTCAAGTTTTACTGACGTTTGTGGAATCATGCTGATTTCGGCAACCGTATATTTAAGTCCGGCGCTATCAAATGCCTTCTTAACCTTTTCAAAGCTTTGAAGATCAGTTAAAACTTCTATCTCATTTTCGTCTGATGTGACATCCTCTGCGCCGGCATCAAGGGCATGCTCCATAATCTTGTCCTCATCCACCACCGTTTTGCTGAAGGTTATATACCCTTTCTTGCTGAAAATCCATGAGACACTGCCCGGCTCAGCAAGATTGCCATTGAGTCTTGAAAGGATATGTCGCACATCAGCTGCTGTCCTCTTGTTGTTGTCAGTCAATGCTTGAATAAGTATTGCAACCCCGCCAGGGCCGTAACCTTCGTAGGTATGCTCTTCATAGTTCTCTCCGCCCTCGCCGACACTTGTGCCTTTCTTAATTGCTTTCTCAATATTGTCCCTGGGCATGTTTTCGGCCTTGGCCTGGGCAATTGCTACCCTCAATCTCGAGTTGGATTCCTGGTCCCCACCTCCTATCCTAGCTGCCGTGGTTATTTCCCTGATAAGCTTAGTAAATATCTTTCCTCTTTTTGCATCAGCCGCACCTTTCTTGTGCTTGATAGAACTCCATTTGCTATGGCCTGACATTGGACCCCCTGAGGATTGAATGGTGGGCGATATTGGATTCGAACCAACGACCTCTGGTATGTGAGACCAGCGCTCTAACCATCTGAGCTAATCGCCCTGTGTCTTATTATTATCGTATAACAATAAAAAAGTCAATATAAACGCAGATATGAATTCTGTTTCAATTTCTAAGGTAATCGTTTATATTTTTGTATGGATAAATTTGTTTTTGGTCCTGTACCGTCAAGAAGGCTCGGGTTTTCATTGGGAGTAGACATTATTCCTCGTAAATATTGTAATTTTGATTGTATATACTGCCAGATAGGAAAGACGACTCGAAAGAATACAGTAAGAAGAACATTCTTTCAGACTAAAGAGGTGTCAAAACAGGTTGTTAATGCCGTATGTGCTGCAGAAAAGGTTGATTTTGTAACATTTTCTGGCTCCGGTGAACCAACATTGAATAAAAATCTGGGAGCAATGATCCAGGAAATAAAGAAGAGAGTAGACACTCCTGTAGCAGTGATAACAAATAGCTCATTGTTCGACCTTGAAGAGGTTAGACGCGATCTTATGTATGCTGATGTTATATTGCCTTCACTCGATGCCGCAAGCGATGAAATATTCCAACGCATCAACAGACCACAATCCGACATCGATATAATGAAAATCATAGACGGCATCAGAAGCCTTCGAAAGCACTACAGTGGATTAATATGGCTTGAAATCATGCTAATAAAAGGCATGAACGACGCAAAGGAAGAATTACAAAAATTGAGTGCTATAGTGAATGATTTAGGGGTAGATAAAATCCATCTGAATACCGTTACAAGACCACCAAGTGAAAGCGATGCAGGCCCCCTGGACCAGGGAGATCTGGAACAGGTAAGGAAATCTTTTGGTGACAAATGTGAAGTCATCTCCTCATTTGAAAAGGATGGTATTCATCAGCAACGAGAAGGTTGGGCCGAAGCGCTTTTTGACATTTTGAAAAGAAGAGCGCTTACTTTACCTGATATCGTCAAGGTAACCGGCGTAGCGTCATCTGGAATCAAAACAAAATTGCAGAATATGGAAAGCAGAGGTTTGATAAAAACCTATCGTTTGGGTGCAGAAATTTATTATATTGCAGCAAAGCAGTGAAGAAGCTGAAAATAGTAGCATTTACTGTTGACAAATCATTTCACGAGAAATTACTATAATCTTCATTTCAGGAGAGTCCCATGGCAAGTCCTCAAGAATGGTATCGGGAAAAAATGATTGAAAGAACCATAAAGGCTCTTTCGTCCAACTATTTTGATGCACATTCATTCACTGACAGAACATCACTGATCAAATCCGTTATGAAATATGTTTCTCCAGGAATGAAGGTTGGTATTGGCGGTTCGCTGAGCGTAAGGGTGATAGGGCTTTTGGAGAGACTGGCTGAAATTGATGTCCAGGTTTTGGACCATTGGAAACAAGGATTAACCAAGGATGATATTGGCGCAATAAGACTGGCGCAGTTAACATGCGATCTTTTTCTGTCCAGTTCAAACGCAATCACAGAGAAGGGTGATATCGTTAATATCGATGGTTTTGGCAACAGAGTAAATGCAATGAACTTCGGACCAAAAAAGGTTATTATTATAGCGGGTTTTAATAAAATCACTCCGGATGTTGACTCAGCATTAGATCGTATAAAGAGGGTTGCAGCACCACTTAATGCAAAAAGATTAAACCTTCCTTTGCCATGTGCAGAAACGGGATACTGCCATGATTGCAAAGTTGAGGCAAGGATTTGCAGAATCACATCAATTATCCAAAGAAGACCGAATGGAACAGATATATCGGTCTATCTAATAAATGAAGAATTAGGCCTATAAGGGGGAGAACAAATGAAGATCCGAAGAGCAATCGTAAGCGTGTCTGACAAAGCCAATCTTTCTGAACTGGCTCTCTGTCTCAAAGAATTCAATGTGGAAATACTTTCTACTGGTGGAACCAAGAGATACCTCGACGGAATAGGGGTAAATCCTATTGAAGTCAGTTTTTATACGGGTTTCCCTGAGATTATGGATGGAAGGGTTAAAACCCTTCATCCCAAGGTACATGGTGGCATATTGAACATCAGGGACAATGCTGAACATCAAGCGGCAATGCAGGCTCACAACATAAAACATATCGATATGATTGTCGTCAACCTTTATCCCTTTAAAGCGGTTATCAGCAAGGGGTGTACGTTTGAAGATGCAATTGAGAATATTGATATCGGTGGTCCATCCATGATACGGGCTGCAGCGAAGAACTTTAAGTTTGTTACAGTTGTTGTTGATCCTGAGGATTATCCAAAGATTATTGAGAGTATGAAAACGCATAATGGTGAAACGACGGAAGATTTGAGATTCTACCTTGCCAGGAAAGTTTTCTACCTTACTGCAGATTATGACAAAGCCATTTATAACTATTTGTCTGAAATAAAACTTTAAAAGGGATAAACGATGAAAGTTCTGCTAATAGGCGGAGGGGGCAGGGAACACGCGTTAGCATGGAAGATATCGCAATCAAAGGGTGTGAAGTCGATCTTTTGTATACCCGGTAATGGCGGAATTTCTGAGATTGCTGATTGTGTGAATATTGATTTTCAGGATCTGAATGGGCTCGTAAATTTCACAAAGCAAGAGCATATTGACATAGTCGTGGTTGGCCCGGAAAATCCCTTGGCGATAGGCATTGTGGATTATTTCGAGGAAAGGGGCATTCCAATTTTTGGACCCCGGAAAATGGGTGCGCAAATTGAATCCAGTAAGGTCTTCGCGAAAAATTTGATGGACAAATACGAAATACCGACTGCGTCCTTCAGGATTTTTCGCAATTTTAAAGATGCACATGACTATGTGAACGAAATTGGGGCTCCGTATGTAATTAAAGCGGACGGATTGGCCGCCGGAAAAGGAGCCTACGTCATAAAGAACAATGATGAAGGCAAACAAGTCTTGAAGAATGTCATGATAGACAAGATCCACGGTGAGGCCGGTGAAAGTGTTATTATAGAACAATTTCTGCCAGGAATAGAAGCATCATACCTTGCATTCACCGATGGGAAATCCATACTTCCCCTGCTAGCTTCACAAGACCATAAACCGCTTCTTGACAATGACAAGGGACCAAACACTGGTGGAATGGGAGCTTACACTCCGATTCCTTTCATTGACGAAAAGATGGAAATCGATATTAATAATAGCATTATGAAGCGAACCATAGATGCTATGAAAAGCGAGGGTGCACAGTACAAAGGTGTTCTCTACGGGGGGCTCATGATAATGGAGGACAATAAACCTTACGTGATCGAGTTTAATGCGCGTCTTGGTGATCCTGAGACCCAACCCATCCTGTTTAAGATGGAAAGTGATATCATGCCCATTTTTCAGGCGTGTATAGAGGGAAAGCTTGATGAATCAATGACCATCGGATGGAAAGATGGCGTTTCCGTTTGCGTTGTGCTTGCATCTAAAGGGTATCCGGATAAAACGGAAAAAGGAATGATTATACGGGGCTTGGACGAGCTTAAAGGCAACAAAGATGTCATGGTGTTCCATGCAGGAACAAAGAAAATAGGTAATGATTTCTATTCATCAGGAGGACGGGTGCTCGGTGTTACTGCAATTGGAAAAACGTACACCGATGCCATAAGGAAAGTTTATGAGGCCGTTTCATGTATCAAATTTGAGGGTATGCAATATCGAAGAGATATTGGTGCAAAGGCTCTTACGTATGTTTCAAAAGGGTAGATACTATACAGAAGACACTATTAGCAAATAAATGGCTCTGGGGGTAATCATGAAGAAAGAATACAATGTGGCATTATTGCCTGGTGATGGGACTGGTCCAGAAGTGTTGGCTGAAGGCATAAAGGTTGTTCAGGCTGCCAGCGAAAAATTTGGATTCACCATAAAATTTACTAGATATGATCTTGGTGGACAACGATACATGAAAACGGGCGAGGTCCTTCCCGATAGCGTGGTGGATGAGTTGAGACAGCACGACGCCATTTATCTGGGAGCAATTGGCCATCCTGATGTCAAGCCGGGCATCCTTGAAAAGGGCATACTTCTTCGTCTTCGATTTGAATTGGATCAATATATCAACTTGCGACCCGTAAAGCTTTACGAAGGAGTTGACACACCGCTGAAGAACAAAGGACCAAAGGAAATCAATTTTGTTGTTGTGCGTGAGAATACTGAGGGGCTTTACGTCGGGGCAGGGGGTGTTCTCAGGAAAGGCACAAAAGACGAGGTAGCAACACAGGAATCAATCAATACAAGAATGGGTGCTGAGAGATGCCTTCGTTTTGCTTTTAAATATACACAGAAGAGGAATAAATCAAAGAAACTAACCTTATGCGGGAAAACAAACGTGTTGACCTATGCGTTTGATCTATGGGAGAGGGCATTCTATGAAGTTGCCAAAGAATACCCGGATGTCTCGACCGATTACGCGCACGTGGACGCAACCTGCATGTGGATGATTAAAAATCCGGAATGGTTTGATGTAATTGTAACTGACAATATGTTTGGAGACATAATTACAGATCTCGGCGCTATGATTCAGGGTGGTCTGGGAATTGCGGCAGGAGGAAACATAAACCCTGAGGGCGTTTCTATGTTCGAACCTATGGGAGGATCTGCCCCGAAGTACACAGGAAAAAACGTGATAAATCCACTTGCAGCTATACTTGCCGGGGCCATGATGCTTGAATTTCTTGACCAACAAACTGCTTCGGATTCCGTAGAAAAAGCTGTTCAAAAAGCGTTAAAAGAGAACATAAAATCACTTGACGCTGGCAAAATGGGAATGGGAACCAGGGAAGTGGGTGACCTCATTGTAACCAATCTATTATCAGGATAACTGACTTTTATAGATAAAAATACTTATTATAATAAACGTATATGATAAATAGCTAGTGTAGTAAGTTGATTTTGATTAGTAATTTGATGATATTGTATTGCTAATATTGATTGTTCTACGAAATTAGTGACGATCGATCGCTCCTAGTCCTTCATATTTACTATGATTGGTATTGAAAAGTGATTTCTATTGACATCATAAGGGATTAATTATACCCTTAAGATTGTATACGGTATACATTCTATATATGCATTAATTTGGTTCTTGATTGACGAGCAGAAAAAACGGGCTGGGAGGGTGTTATGAGAATACAACCTTTTATTTATCTTGAGCCAAAAACGCTCAAAGAAGCACTCATAATGTTAGATGAAAACAAGGAAAAATTAAGAATTATATCTGGTGGTACTGAAACTGTTCCTTTGATGAAATTGCGCCTAATTAAACCTCAATATGTCATGAGCTTGAAGAGATTATCGAACCTGAAAGGTATACGAGAACAAAATGGCAAAGTCATCATGGGTGCCGCCACCACGCTCACTGAGATTATCGAATCACCCTTAATGAATTCTTCGTTCAAAGGTATCGTGGAGGCTGCGAGTTCCGTGGCTGCTCCTCAAATTCAAAATATTGCGACAGTGGCGGGTAATATTCTTCAAGGAACTCGATGTCTCTTTTACAACCAATCGGAAGTCGTTAGGGGAGGTTTGGAACCCTGTTTTAAATTGAAAGGCCACTTATGCAGGGCTGTCCAAGGTGCCAAGCGATGTTTCAGTGTTTATCAGGGAGACTTAGCACCGATATTGATAGCCTATAAGGCAAAAGCAAAACTAGAAAGAAAGGGTGGGGGAAGGACAGTGGCCATATCCGAGCTTTTTTCAGGAAACGGCAAGCAACCAATCAATATTGAAGGAGAGGAGATACTAACAAGAATTATCCTTCCGTTACCCAAGAACAAGAAGTCAGGATCATCGTATCAGAAATTACGCATGAGGGGGTCAATTGATTATCCTCTGGCTTCCGCCGCTTCTGTTGTATATTCGGATGAGAAGGGAAGCATTATGGATGTTTGTGTTGTCATTGGGGCAGTAGGATCTTCACCAAAGATAGTGCCAATAACTTCATTGACCAAAGGAGAAGAACTAAGTATTGAATATATTGATAATGTTGCCCAAGCTGCCTATAAAGTTGCTGAGACGGTCAACAATCAAGCTTTGCCAGGATTGTATAGACGCAAAGTAATTAAGGTTCTTACCAAAAGAGCCCTTAATAACTGCCTGAGAGATATACATGGGGGGCGATAAAATGGAAAAAACCACGAAGAGAATTGTAAAATTGACCGTTAATAAGGAAATCCATGAAGTTGCGATCAATGTAAATCGTACATTGCTTGAAGTGCTGAGGGAAGAACTTGCGCTGACGGGAGCAAAAGAAAGCTGCGGCCAGGGGGTTTGTGGAAGCTGCACGGTACTGCTTGATGGCTTGCCAGTGAGGTCATGCCTACTTTTGGCTGTGGAGGCTGAAGGGAGGCATATAACAACAATTGAAGGTTTATCGTGTGGAGAGAAATTGCATCCGCTCCAAGATGCATTTGTAGAGCACCATGCTATTCAATGTGGATTTTGTAGTCCAGGTATGATACTTACAGCATCTGCATTTCTGGAAAAGAATCCGAGTCCAACCGAGGATGAGATACGACGTGCACTATCAGGTAATATTTGTCGATGCACAGGCTATGCGAAAATTATTGGCGCTGTGAAGGCATTAGTAGACTCGGGGAGGTAACCCATGGATAAATTCTCATTAATTGGAAAGAATATGAGGCGAGTTGATACTACCTCGAAGGCTACAGGCGAAGCTATTTTTTCGGCAGATCTTGTTCTACCGAGGATGCTTGTGGGGAAAGTTTTACGGTCGCCCCATCCACATGCAAAAATCCTTAACATCGATACTTCCGGGGCAGAAAAGCTACCCGGGGTAATGGCTGTTGTAACGGCAAAGGACACATGCGGTGATAAGTGGGGTGTTTTTCGTTACACTCAGGATCAACAGTTTCTCCCTACAGAAAAGGTTCGTTATGTTGGTGAAGAAGTTGCCGCGGTGTCAGCGATAGATGAAGATACAGCGCTAGAGGCTCTTGAACTGATAAACGTAGAATACGAGAAGTTGCCGGCTGTTTTTTCTGTAGAAGCATCCCTTATGCCGAATGCGCCAATTATTCACGATGCATATCCAAATAACATAAACATTCATGTGAAAATTGATGTGGGTGACGTTGAAAAGGGTTTTCAGGAGTCGTTTTATGTCCGGGAGGATAGCTTTTCAGCGCCAGAGGATTCTTACTTTCAGGCTGAGCCTTATGCTGTCGTTGCTCAGTTTGATCACTCCGGTAACCTTGAAATTTGGATGCCTAATGCAGGGCCTCATTTAAAGGCAAAACCTCTATCCAATGTCCTCAAAATTCCTTTAAACAAAGTAAGGGTTAGAAAAATAAGGATCGGGGGTGCTTTTGGTGGAAGATCAGAGATATCACCTGCCGATACAATATGTGCTCTTCTGGCTAGAAAATCACAGCGCCCAGTCAAAATTGTTTACTCTCGAGAAGAAAACTCAATTTGCACGAGGCAGGCTCATTCGATGAACGCAACAATAAAGACAGGCGTTGATAAGGAGGGTAGGGTTATTGCCAGAGATATTACCTGTCACATGGACGGCGGAGCATATAGCAGCACAGGCCCTATCGCCGTGAGTGTTCCCTTTCTCTGCATGGAACAGGCATATCGAATGGATAATGTCCGTTACAATGGGTACCGGATCTTTACAAATAAGCCTATACGTGGAATGTTTCGGACCCATGGAAGGGCGTTTGCGTGTGGTGTCGATCTTCAACTTGATATGATTGGAGAACATCTTGGCATTAACCCTCTCGAGATGCGGTTACGAAATGCCAGGCAAAAAGGTGACTATACGCCAACCAAGTCGTACGTAGCAAGTTGCGGCATGTCAGAAACCATTCAGAAGACAGGAGAGATGTCAAAATGGAATGAAAAATGGGGAAAGCTGCCACCATACCACGGAATAGGCATCGGTTGTAATTCAGTCCAGACGGGATTTCCTATGGGCATCAGAGGCGGTTCACAGGCTTTTATCAAATTTAACGAAGAAGGTGGGATAACTGTTATATCAGGGGTTGTTGACAACGGTCAGGGTAATGACCATATGCTGATACAGATTGCAGCAGAAGAATTGGGCCTCAGTGCCAACGACGTACAGCTCATAAATGCTGATACAGAAGTCACGCCATCTGACCCCGGTTCATATTCAATGTGTGAGACTTTTGTAGGTGGTAATGCTGTGCGTCTTGCGGCTCAAGACGCAAAGAAAAAACTTTTTAAATATGCCGCCTCTGCTTTGAAGGTAGATTGTTCAGTTCTCGACGCAAGGGACAAGAAAATTTTTGTAAAGGATAGTCCAGATCAGAATATCTCAATGTCCAAAGTTGTCAGAATGGCATTGAGTAGGGGTGAAGCTATAAGTGGGGAGGGGTCCTACTGGCCAAAAGTTGACCCTAAACGAGAGTGGGTAGAGAACCCATCAGGACAGTTATCTGAAACTTTTTCTTTTGGAACAGTTATCGTCGAAGTAACGGTAGACCCCGAGACAGGTCAGGTGAAAGTCCTTGAGGCATGGGCATCACAAGATGTTGGCTATGCGCTTAACCCAATAGTGATCGAGGGGCAGTTTGAGGGTGGGCTCGCTATGGGAGGCCAAGGGGGTATGCTCACGGAGTTCCACATCTGGAATGACGGCAGAGTGCTTAACCCAACACAACTTGATTATAAGGTTCCTTTAGCTATCGATATGCCAAAGATCAATAACATTATTGTCGAGACCATAGACCCGAATGGACCGTATGGTGCAAAGGAGGCAGGAATGTCGATAGCGATGTCTGCCGCTCAGGCTTATTGCGGGGCAATTTGCAATGCCATAGGGGTGTATATGAACGATTTCCCCTTAACCCCTGATAAGATATTGAAAGCTATCGAGGAGAAAGACACGAAATAGGTTCTACGAGGTCAAAAGCTATACAAAGAGATACGAGGTGAATCAGTATGAAAATAGAAAAAATTGATCATATCTGTTTTGCTGTAAAGGACCTTGAGGATACAAAAAGGGTATACAGAGAAGATTTCGGGTTAACGCCAGTATGTGAATACGTTGCAGAATCAGAGAAAATCAGAGTTGCGCGATATTATATTGGTGAGGTGGCAGTTGAATTTATGGAGGCAACTTCGCCTGATGGAGAAGTTGCCAAGTTTATCGGTAGCAGAGGGGAGGGGGCTTTTCTTATATCGTACAAAGTTGATGATCTGACAAAAGCAATGGAGGAACTGAAGAAAAAGAATATAAAGCTGATAGATGATAAACCAAGGGAGCTTTTCGGGACCAGATATGCTTTTGTTCATCATCCAAATAAACTCCATGGAGTGCTTACAGAGCTTTTAGAAGGGGATTTTGATATAAACAAGTAACCAAGTAAAGGAGGAAGCGAGAATGCATGTATTGGTAATAGGTGGTACGGGAGGCATGGGGCAGGGAGTTGCTCGGGACCTCATCAAACAGGAACAGATCAAAGAAGTCATTCTCGGCGATATAAATGTAGATCCAAATAGAGTACAGGAGAAGTTACGGGCAAGCCATAAGGTTGTGCTTTTAAAAATTGATGTAAACGATCATCAGGGTATGGTCGGCGCAATCAAGAAAGTGGATGTTGTTATTAACTGTGCAGGACCATTCTATAAAACCGCTGTGGCGGTGGCCCGGGCAGCAGTTGAAGCAAAAGTAAATTACATTGATATTTGTGATGATTATGAGGCAGCCGAGATTTTGTTTGCCTCTGATATAGATAAAGCTGCTAAGGATGCAGGGATAACTGTCTTAACGGGGATGGGATCTGATCCAGGAACAAACAATGTTCTTGTCAAATGGTATGCAAATAAATTAGATCGTGTTGATGAAATATACTTATACTGGGTGGTAAGTATTGCTGAACTCGCTGGCGCAGCTTGGGATCATAGTCTGCACATGATTTTGGGAAAAATACCGCAGTATCTAGATGGTGAACTCGAATATGTAGAAGGAGGAAGCGGTGAGGAGACGGATAAATTTCTTGAGCCTCTTGGTGAATGTCTTATAAGTTATGTGGGACACCCTCAACCCTTTACCATTCCACGGTATATTCAAGGCGTGAAAAAAGTCGTAATCAAGGGCGCCCTCATACCGTTGTGGGTTGATAGGCTTATAAAAGAACAGAAAGCAACTGGCCTTCTCGGTAAGGAGCAGCTTGAGGTGAGAGGAACAAAAATAGTCCCTTACGATCTAACGTTGAAACTGTGGGACACAATCCCCAAGGATAGGGACAACGGGCCGGCGGCTTCCGGGTTGAAGGTAATCGTGAAAGGCGAAAGACAGGGAAACCAGGTAACGTATACGGCTGATATCGTCGGAAGGATGGCTCCCGGAACTGGTCTGCCAGCATCAATCGCTGCCCTTATGATGGACGCGGGTGAGGTTTCGGTGAAGGGAGTAGTAGCTCCTGAAGGTTGCATTGATCCGGATAAGTTTTTATCAGAACTACTTAAACGAGGTGCAAGGATACACCAAACAGAAACGATAAAGTCAATGTTAACTATATAATGTTATTAGCCAAACAAAAGGAGGCCTCATGAAAGAAGCGAAAAAACTAAATATAGCGAAAAGCATTGAACTTTTCGAAGAGGCAAAATCATTAGTTCCCGGTGGTGTCCTTGGTGCGAGAAAGCCTGAAGACTTTATTATGGGAGAGTATCCAATATTTCTTGAATATGGTAAAGGCTGTAGGTTGATTGATGTTGATGGGAACGAATATATAGATTTTCTTTGTGGCTATGGACCAATTATTTTGGGTTACAGAGAGGAAGAGGTTGATGATGCCGTGATAAGACAGATAAAAGATAAAGGTTTCTGCTTCTCCCTCACTCAGCCTTATCAGAATGCCCTTGCGAAAAAACTAAACGAACTCATTCCAAGCGCTGAACTAAGTATTTTTTTAAAGACAGGTTCAGACGCCACTACGGCAGCAATCCGCATTGCCAGAGCATATACGAATAGAACTAAGGTTTTACGATGCGGTTATCATGGCTGGCATGATTGGTGCGTTGAAATGAAGGGGGGCATTCCCGAAAAGTTTTATGAGGATGTACATGAATTTCATTATAATAAACTTGAACAACTTCAAGAACTTATGTCGAGGTATGGTAATGAGACAGCAGCGATTATCATGACTCCCTTCGGACATCCCCTCCATCAGAAAATGCAGGTACCAAAACCAGGTTTTCTCGAAGGTGTAAGAGAACTTGCCAATAAGTACGGTGCGGTGTTGGTGTTTGATGAAGTACGAACCTGTTTTAGACTAAGGATGGGTGGAGCACAGGAACTTTACGGCGTAACTCCAGATCTAACGGTTCTCGGTAAAGGAATGGCAAATGGATATGCAATCAGCGTTGTTACAGGTAAAAAAGACGTAATGATGGCAGCAGCGTCAAAACTTTTCGTATCTTCTACTTTTTTTCCGAACAGTGATGGATATATTGCTGCGTTAAAGACAATTGAAATTTTAGAAAGAGATCATGTGATTGATAATATATGGAAGAAGGGCAACCGCTTTTTGAAGAAAATACAGAATATAATCGATAAGTATAATGTCGGAGCTGAATTAACAGGTGTAGAACCAATGTTTTTTATAACCTTCGAGAAGGGTGATTCAGATATTAAGCGTTTTCGTCGTAATGATTTTTACACTCAGCTTATACGAAAAGGTTTCTTTTTTACTCCCCACCATCATGCATATATAAGTTACAGACATACAGAAGAAGATCTAAATATTACAGCGCAAGCTATCGATGAATCTATGGCATATATTGCGGAGAAGTATCCAAAATAGTATAAGGCAAAGAGAAAAGGTTATACCC
>Ga0105103_10000509_pt1 | contig 22000 bp, 18 predicted proteins | sample PPLLaktember2015_2_FD_79107 | JGI IMG/M metagenome (GOLD analysis project Ga0105103, IMG submission 79107) | Freshwater sediment microbial communities from Prairie Pothole Lake near Jamestown, North Dakota, USA - PPLs Lake P7 Core (6) Depth... | ecosystem: Environmental > Aquatic > Freshwater >...
GACTGGTGGCCGGCGGACTTCGGCCACTACGGGCCTTTGCTCATCCGCATGGCATGGCACAGCGCCGGGACGTACCGCACCGGTGACGGTCGCGGCGGCGCCGGTTCCGCCCAGCAGCGCTTTCCGCCCCTCAGCAGCTGGCCCGACAACGTGAACCTCGACAAGGCGCGCCGGCTGCTCTGGCCCATCAAGCAGAAGTATGGCAGGAAAATTTCATGGGCCGACCTCATGATCCTTGCGGGCAACGTAGCCCTGGAATCGATGGGATTCAAAACCTTCGGCTTTGCCGGTGGTCGTGAGGATGCCTGGGAGCCGGAAGAGAGCGTGTACTGGGGTTCTGAAAACATGTGGCTGGAAGACAAACGCTACTCGGGCGAACGGAAGCTTGAAAATCCCCTTGCTGCCGTGCAGATGGGGCTGATCTACGTCAATCCCGAAGGCCCGAACGGCAACCCGGATCCGGTTGCGGCGGCAACGGATATCCGCGAAACGTTTGCCCGCATGGCCATGAACGACGAGGAGACGGTTGCGCTCATCGCTGGGGGTCACACCTTCGGCAAGACCCACGGCGCCGGCCCTGCAACTCACGTGGGGCCCGAGCCGGAAGCAGCCCCCATCGAGGAGCAGGGCCTCGGCTGGAAGAGCAGTTTCGGCACCGGAAAAGGCGGCGACACGATATCGAGCGGCCTGGAGGTCACCTGGACCAACACGCCCACGAAGTGGAGCAATAACTTCTTCCGGATCCTTTTCAGTTACGAATGGGAACTGACGAAGAGCCCGGCCGGTGCGCACCAGTGGCAGCCAAAGGGTGGCGCAGGCGCAGGCACGATTCCGGATGCCCACGACCCGAAGAAGCGTCACGCCCCGACCATGCTGACAACGGATCTCTCCCTGCGATTCGATCCTGTCTATGAAAAAATTTCACGACGCTTCTACGAGCACCCGGACCAGCTCGCGGACGCGTTCGCCCGGGCATGGTTCAAGCTGACGCACCGCGACATGGGCCCGCGGGCCCGGTATCTCGGCCCGGAGGTTCCTGCCGAAGAGCTCATCTGGCAGGATCCCATCCCTGCCGTCAGTCACCCGCTGGTTGATGCCAAGGACATCGCCGCCCTCAAGAAAAAGATCCTGGCTTCCGGCCTGTCTGTGCCGGAGCTGGTCTCGACCGCCTGGGCGTCGGCGTCCACCTTCCGCGGTTCCGACAAGCGCGGCGGTGCAAACGGTGCCCGCATCCGCCTCGCGCCGCAGAAGGACTGGGAAGTCAACCAGCCGGCCCGGCTGGCCAGGGTACTCAGGACGCTGGAGGGCATCCAGGGCACATTCAACGGGGCGCAGTCGGGCGGCAAGAAGGTATCGCTGGCTGACCTGATTGTTCTGGCCGGTTGCACGGGCGTCGAGCAGGCTGCGAAGAACGCCGGTCACGAGGTGACGGTTCCCTTTACACCGGGACGCATGGACGCCGTACAGGAGCAGACCGATGTGGCCTCCTTCGCTATGCTCGAGCCGAAAGCAGACGGCTTCCGCAACTACTTAAAGACCCGCTATGCCGTACCGGCCGAGGAGTTGCTGGTTGACAAGGCGCAATTGCTGACCCTGACCGCACCCGAAATGACGGTACTCGTTGGCGGCATGCGCGTGCTGAACACCAACTTCGGACAGACCCGGCACGGCGTTTTTACCAGGAAGCCGGAAGCGCTCACCAACGACTTCTTCACAAACCTGCTCGACATGGGCACGGAGTGGAAGGCGCTATCGGATGCCAGGGACCTGTTTGAAGGGCGCGATCGCAGGACTGGCGAAGTCAGGTGGACCGGCACGCGTGTCGATCTCGTCTTCGGTTCGAACTCCCAGCTCCGGGCCCTGGCAGAAGTCTATGGAAGCGCGGACGCACAGGAGAAATTCATCCAGGACTTCGTGGCAGCCTGGACCAAAGTGATGAACCTTGATCGCTTCGATCTGGCAAAGGGACTGCAACGTTGAAAGGTGCACATGATCCGCCGTGGGTCATTTCGTGGAACATAACGCTCCCTCTTTTTTAAGAACCGTATCCGTAGGTTTATTGCCGGAAAAAACTCATAGGTTTCTGATTCATGGATATCCTTTCCATCACCCTTATTGTCGCCGGCCTCGTTCTTTTCGAGACAATCACAAGCATTGATAACGCCATCATCAATGCCGAAGTCCTCTCGACCATGGGCGAACGGGCACGGCGCTGGTTCCTAGTCTGGGGGCTGCTCTTTGCGGTGTTTGCGATCCGGGGTCTGCTCCCATGGCTCATCGTCTTCATCTCCACGCCGTCTCTCGGGCCTCTTGGTGCCCTGACCGCGACCTTCTCGAGCGATCCGCTCGTCATGGCGGCAATCGAGCAGTCAGCACCTGTCCTGCTCATCGGAGGAGGAACGTTCCTGATCTTCCTCTTCTTCAACTGGCTTTTTCTGGAGACCAAGAATTTCGGCCTCCGGGGGGAACGGTATTTCGCCTCCAAGGGCGTCTGGTTCTTTGCCATCGTCTCCATCCTGCTCACCATTCTCGTCTGGTTTGCACTCGACAGAAATCCGCTCATGGCCTTTGGTGCGGTTGTCGGATCCACGGCGTTTTTTATCGTGCACGGCTTCCGCCAGAACGCCGAACTGGCAGAGCACAGGATGCTTCACACGTCCGACATGTCGGATGTCAGCAAGATCTTCTATCTCGAAGTCATTGACGCCACGTTCTCTATAGACGGCGTGATCGGCGCCTTTGCGTTCACGATGGCCGTTCCCTTAATCCTCCTCGGGAACGGTATCGGTGCCTTTGTCGTGCGGGAGCTCACGATACGGAACGTTGAAAATATCAAGAAATACCGGTACCTGAAAAACGGGGCCATGTACTCCATCTTCTTCCTCGGCACCATCATGATCCTCGACAGTTTCGGCGTCCTTATCCCGTTCTGGGTCTCTCCCCTCATCACGTTCGGGATTGTGGGATTCTTCCTGTTAAAGTCGATACGGGAGATCCCAAAGGCAACGGGCTCCCAGTAGACCCATGCCGGTGAAGAGATTTTTTTTTTGAAACCACAATCTAAGTATACCAGCCTCCCTTTTGCGCCACCAGCCCCCGCCGGCGGACGGGGCACATTGGGATGCGAGGGTCTGGATTTGCTGGAGATGGTATGATTTCTTGTACAGGTAATATGTCCCTATCCCATGATAGGAGATGCCACAGCAGCGGAGGCATGCTGCATGCCCCGGGAACGTCAGAGTCCCTTGAATGTTTTCCTCTGAAAACAGACATGATGCCAAAGAGCCATAAGCATACAAACACATGAAAATAGCGAAGCCATTTTCATATAAATTCCACTAAACAAATGTGATTTCAGGATTTTTTACCCTCTCTGTTATTTGCGATGAACGCCGGCGCTCCCGAATGGACGCCCCCGCGGCGGATCAATAATCTGAAGCATTTTGGAAAACACCGAACTGTCCCGCCGTGCCCCGGAGGGGCCCGGATGCCTGATCCTCTTCCAGCATTTTACGCAGATTTACCGCCGATCCTCATCCCGCTCGATCTGCCCGTCTTTCAGGTATACGATCCGGTGGAAGTATTCCTTGTGCCAGTCCTCGTGCGAGACCATGACAATGGTCTGGCCGAGCTCCTCATTGATGGTGTGGAACTGGTTCAGCACGATCCGTGAGTTTTCTGTATCAAGGTTGGCACACGGCTCGTCGGCAAAGAGGATGATGGGGCGGTTCACCATGCTCCGGGCAATCGCAACACGCTGCTGCTCACCCCCGGAGAGCTCCTTTGGCAGGTGGCCGAGGCGGTTGGAGAGACCGACGATAGAGAGCACATCCCTGCTTGCCTCCCTGCACTCGTGCTCAGGTTTTCCCTGCGCCATTACGGTGAGCATCACGTTCTCGAGCACGGTCAGTTCTCCCACGAGGGCATAGTCCTGGAAGATATAACCCATCTTCCGGAGCCGGTAATCGGTCCGCTCGTCATCGTCCATCTTTGCAACATCGACACCATTTATCTCGATTGTCCCGGCCGTAGGGAAATCAAGGAGCCCGAGCAGGTGGAGCAGGGTCGACTTGCCACTCCCGCTCGGGCCCATCAGCCCGAGGAAATCACCGCGGTGGACCTCGAAACTGATACCCCGCAACGCCGGAACTTCGACAACACCGAGATAGTAGGTCTTATGCAGGTTTTTTGTCCGGATCATGTTATCCCTTCATCGCGGTGAGGATCTCTTCGCGGGCAACCATCCATGCCGGAATTAAACCGGCAATTGCTGATGCAAAAAACAGGAGCACCGCGTTGGATGCGATATCTGCAAGGGTAAATGCAGGACGTATATCTCCATCGGGAAAGACGATAGGATACACGGCGAAATACCGGTCGAGAGCGAACAGGATGAACAGGCCGAAGATGATGCCCATGATGGCAAGAATGATGACCTGGAAGACATAGCTGAAGGTGATCGTGGTCCTGTGGATCCCGATCGCTTTTAAAATCCCTATCTGGCGCCGGTTATTGAGGGTCTTGATCATGATGACGATGAAGACAACGACGATAGCTATCACGATGCTGACAATCGTTGAGATGCTGTTGATCACTCCATAACTCTGGACAACCTCTGCAAAGGCCTTTCCCAGCAGGTCGTGCCATGTCTTGATCTCTTCCTGGATGCCCATGCCGATTAAGGAGAACTTGACCTCCTCCTCGTCTTCTCCCGGGACGGTCCGGATCAGGACCGTCGTTGCCTGGTCAACCGGTCCGCCCCTGACGCTCTCCATCTCTTCCCAGGTAATAAAGACGAGCGGGTCAACCATGTATGACCTGGTCTCAAAGATACCTTTCACCCGGTACGTGCGGGTCACGCCGTTTGTATATTCCACGTCAATGGAATCCCCGGTCGTGACCCCGCCGAGCGAGGGCATGAGGTCCTCGGACTTGTCCTTGTGCCCTGCAACGAGCCTGCCGATGACGATAACGCCGGTGTCGCCCTCACCCAGGTACTGGCCTTCCTTCATCATCCGGGAAATGCCGGTCACCAGGATCTCGTCACGCGGGCGGATGGCGATGATGCTCCCCGGGAGTCGGCTTCCCTTGAACTTCATGACTCCCCCGATATCGTTATGGGGTGCAGCCCGAAGGACTCCTGGGACCCGGTTCACCCGGGCGAGGAGGTTTTCAAGGTCCTCGATAACTTCCGCGTTCTCCTTGGGCTCGATAAGGATGTTGCCTGACTGGAACTCGATGGTCTGATCCACGAAGAGATTGATCGCGCCGGTGATGACTGAGGGTAAGAAGATCATATTGGTGAAGACCATCCCGATGATGACAACGGTCATGACGAGGCTGCCGATACTTCCGCGCTGAAGTGACCGCATACCCAGAAAAAAGGATAGTTTCAGCCGGATGAGCGTCTCATTCATGGTTCCTGACCGGCGTTTTCCTGATGAACACCCACCATGCCCCTGCTGCAAGGAGTAAAAGGACAATAATTGCTATGATGATCCCACTGTAATCGGCCGGGGCAACCGGGAGCGACAGCGGATACGTGACCGTGCGGTCTCCCCATTCATCATTATAGACAATCGTTACATTGTACGGGTGGTCCCCTGCCGGGGCGCTGCCAAGACGGAAGAGGGCAGGGGCGTCATTGCCCGGCTTGATCTTACCCAGGAATGCCTCGCGGGTGCCGGAGAGGGGGAGATCGATCCGGGCATTCACGGATTTTGCATCTCCCGTCCCGGCGTTCTCGATACGGATGATGAGGTTGAACGGTTCACCGGAGACTATCCGTTCCGGGCTCGTCTCGATGGATGCGATACCGATCTCGACCTCTCCCTGGATGAGGAGGTTGACAGCGGCATGTTCCGTATGCTCGGAGCCATCGATGGTATAATACGTGATGGTCACCGGCACTCTGGCAATACCGGGTTCTGCTTTGCGGTCGGTTATAAGCGTTATATCGATTGGTTCGTGGTTGTCGGCCGGGATGGTGCGGATATGGTAGAGTTCTGCATCCATGGGCCTGACCGATGTGCTGGCATTCTCTATCCGGACAATGATGCGTTCGGCAGCACTCTCCCCGCTGTTGATGAGGTCGAGCCGCACTGCTGCCTGCTCCCCGGGCTTCACTGCCTCCGGCGTGGTCACGGCCATGCTGAGAACGGCAAGCCTGGCCACCGCGAGCGCAGTATTCACGTTGACCGGTACCGGGTACCGGGTGCTGCTGCCCCCCCTGGTATCGATCCAGACCTCGGGGAAATAGAGGCCGGCCTTTGCCGGTGCCCGGATCAGGAAGGTAATGGGAATAGTCTGGCCCGGACCGATATCGCCGATACGCTGGTAACTCTCTCCGACCACCTCAATGCCGTTTCCCTCGAGCTGCGCCTGCTCAATATACACGTTGATGTCGGTGACCGTTGTTGTCCCGGCAGTATCCGAGGAGAGCGGACCGGTCTTCTCGGTGAACGAGGCGCTGGAGGCGGTGTTCTTGAGCGTGACCGTCACGGTGCCCAGATCCCCGGGCATGAGCACCGGCGGTGTCACTTCGTAACTGCTGACCGTAACCGTCGGTTCCCCGGTTACCGGAACTATGACCAGCAGTACGATTGCAAGCCAGACAAGAACATGACCCCCGGAAAGAATCCTCATAATCTTCAAACCTTTTGTTCTTTCGTTCGCTCCTAATCAACCTTTGCGCCCTTCCCTGGTACACGGATAGTTCCAGGTTTGCACACCATCATGAGGACTTTTTTTAACTGCAATACAACATGGAGAAAATAATTTTACCAAGGATAGTAAAATACTCACATAACGTGTGGAGATTTTTTCCCAACGGTTAATAATCAGGCAACTGATTCTTTTTCAGATAGTATCAAGCGGGTTCTCCGATGAATTTTTAAGAACACAGGGGAGATGACAGGGATATGGAAAGACCAGGACAATGCCCGAACTGCAATTCCAACGATACAGTTCCGATAAAATACGGCCTTCCTGACATCGGGATGCGAAAAGACTGGCTGGCCGGAAAAATCGAACTGGGGGGTTGTGTCATGGATATAAAAGACGGGGCAGCTCCCGGATGGTCATGCAAAAAATGCGGGAACAGATGGAAATGATATACCTGTTTTATTGACAGGAAGGGGCAGTCCTTCCTGCAGAGATTCCGCTCGTCGGGTTTACCGGCACTCATGCACGGTTACTTCGGAAAAGCATGCGTTTCACTTTCCCGGCCAGGTCCATGCACCAGAGTCCGCCTTTCAGGACCGGAATGATGACCCGCATGCCGCCCTCCATCTCCTTTGACACGTCCCTGAGCCGGTCCCGGATCGGCAGGTGCTGGGGACAGGCCTTCTCGCATTTCCCGCAGGCCCGGCAGAGTCCGGCATACGAAATTCCCCCCATCAGGCCCCCGTGGCGGCCGAAGTACTGGAACTTCGCGCTCTTGTCGTGGGGAAAGAGGTGATGGGCATTGTACAGGGAAAAACAGCCGGGAATATCCACGCCGGCAGGGCAGGGCATGCAGTAGCTGCAGCCCGTGCACCCGACCTTCATCAGCCGCCCGTACTCGTCCCGGACCCGGGCGATGAGGGATAGTTCCTCTTCTGAAAGCGAAAGGGGATATGCAGCTTCTGCCGCCTTCAGGTTCTCATCGATATGCCCCTCGTCGTTCATGCCGGAGAGCACGACTGTGACCTCGGGATGGTCCCATACCCACCGGAGCGCCCATTCGGCCGGTGAGCGTTTCACCGGCGACGCGTCCCAGATTGTTTGTATTTCTTCCGGTACCTTTCCCCCGAGGTTCCCGCCGCGGAGTGGTTCCATGATCATGACCGCGAGATTTTTCCCATGGGCGTAATGGAGCCCCTCTGTCCCTGCCTGGTTCTTTTCATCGAGATAATTATACTGGATCTGGCAGAACGTCCAGTCATAGGAATCGACAATATCCCTGAATACCGGGAGAGTCGCGTGTGACGAGAAACCGGCATTCCTTATCCGCCCGTCCTTCCTCGCAGCATCAAGGAACTCCAGCACCCCGAGATTTTTCAGCGTCGTAAAACTCTCTTTGGTAAGGCTGTGCAGCAGGTAATAATCGATATGATCGGTCTTCAGCGTGGCGAGCTGGCCATTGAGGATCCGGTCCATGTCCCCGCGGGAACGGACAGACCAGGGGGGGAGTTTTGTTGCAAGCCGCACTTTTTGCCGGTAGCCGTCATCGAGCGCACGGCCAAGGACCTGTTCGCTCCGGCCGAAATGGTACGCCGGTGCCGTGTCAACATAATTGACGCCGTGGTCGATGGCATAGCGCAGTTGCCGGATCGCACGATCCTCATCGATCCCGCCGCCGCCCGCGTTTGCCGGCAGACGCATGCAGCCGAACCCGAGGATCGAGAGTTCATCGCCGGTTTTTGGGACTGTGCGGTAGAGCATGAGAGACACCCTGTACCTGACTGGCAAATCAGTCAATATGGCGGGCTCTCATAAAGGGTTTTTGTTCTTTTAGTCCTGCAGATAACCATTGATTTACTGTCTGACGCTCTCGGGGGCGACGAACCTCACGGGACTGGGGTGAGGCGGTATAAGAGCCATCAGGCTCTTCGACGTATACAATCGAAGAACTCTGGAGAGTTCTTCTTATCTTCATCGTTCAGGTGAACCATTCAGACTTCGCTCCCGCCGCTGCGGCATCCCCTGTTAGGATTACGCCGTATTACCTGCAGGTAAAAGTGTTGAGTTTTTTGGGCAATTGCGAGGCATCATAAGCGCCCCCGCCCCCAACGGGGGCAGGGCTGGCGCAACGGGGGCAATAATCTTAAAAAAAGGTATCTCCAGGGCAGTTCTTTTTACAAACCTGCCGGCAGAACCTTACCTCCCGCCATACGACCTGACATGTCTCCATGCCCGGTGATACCGGTCGAAGCGCGTATCCCCTTCATCATACATTCCCGGATCCTCCCGGCCGAACCCTTTGCGGTCTTCACCGACAGGACAGACTTTGATACAGATCCCGCAGGGTGAGATGAACCGTCCTGACAAGGCTTCCGACCGTGTGGCACATGTTTTCTTATCGGTCAGCCCCTCCGGATAGTCCTTTCCGTCCAGCGCCTGTACCGGACAGGCCTCCACACACCGCTGGCAGCGGGTGCAGAGGAGTTTTTCCAGCACCGGATCAGGCGCAATCTCTGCGGCGGTCAGTATGGATGCAAACCGGACCCGCGGCCCGAACTCCGGTGTCAGGAGCATATTGTTCACGCCAAAATTCCCGAGGCCGGCAAGACAGGCAGCATGGCGGTGCGAGAAGAACGCGACGGGCGTGTCCAGAAGCACACCTATGGAGCCGTAACCGTCCCGGGGAACCCAGACCGAGGGGTAACCATCAGCGGTGAGTGCAGAAGCGATCCGGTACCCGCCCTGGTCCAGCAGGGCATTGACCGTACGGTAGAGCTCGTGATACCAGATGGATGGGGCAGACTCGAGGACCGGCAGGGAAACCGGTATACCGATTACAATCACGGTATTCGTTTCCGGAAAAATGGCCCGGGGGCGAAACGCTTCCGGTATCCAGGCGGGGGACAAGGGATCATCCCAGCGGTCAGCAGGGGCAAACCCCACCAGCGGGATGTCAAGATCTGCACACTTTTTTTTGATCTGCTGCCGGATTGCCTCGCTCATGGAGGAGCATACTACGGGCAGCAATAAATGAATATTGGCAGGCTGATGCGCTTTGCCTGTGCGGCAACAATGGTTATATATATCGGTAAAATATATTGGGTAGTGGAGCCCCTTCAGCGTATGACGGTAGAACCGAACCTCACCGCGGGCATTAACCTTATCTTATGCATTGTCATCTTTGTGCTCGGATACCTGATATACCGCAGAAAAGAGAAGATCGGTGCACTCCTCATCGGCATCGCCTTTGGCATGTTCGGCCTTTCCCATTTCAGTGTCGTTGCCGGCATCACCTTTCCTGAAATTTCCTTCATCCTGCTGAGGATATGCGGGTATATCCTTGTCGCGGCAGCGCTCTGGCTGCTGCTGAAAGAATAGGATGGATCCGGCAGGGACATTCCTCATTTTTTCGGGGTTTTCAGGATTACAGGACTACGACGACCGCATCAGGAGCCGGTCACCGTGCAGATAACCGTGCGTTTCCTGCCAGCATTGACATCGAGCTCGAGCAGCACGAGCTGTTGCCAGGTTCCGCACATGAGCTGCCCGTTCCCGACCGGTACCGTAATCGAAGGCCCGACCAGTGCCGCTTTTACGTGAGAACGTCCGTTGCCATCCCCCCACCGGCTGTTATGGGCATAGTCCTCATTGTCGGGGGCCAGCACCGAGAGTGCCCGCTGAAGGTCCGCAAGCACACCCGGTTCATACTCGATCGTTGTCAAAGCTGCTGTGGAGTGCTGCACAAAGAGATGGACAAGCCCGGTCTTTACCCTGCTTTCGGTAACTGCCTTTTCCACCTGCGGGGTGATGTTGAGGATATCTCCTTCTTTGTCGGAGGTGACGCTGATTATCGTGCGGAACATGGGTTCACCGTACATCCATCTGGATGAGCGGGTACAAAACGGTTGTGGAGAAGGGTTTCCTGGGGACAGGGACGATCAATGATTTAAAAAAAGATGCTTTTAAGAAATACACCTGAACCAGGGTTCGCACCCAGACAATTAAATCGGAAAATCCTGATATGTCGCGTGGATGGATACTATTCTTCTCGTTGGATATGTGATTTGGTGAGCATATCAAAGTCATTGATTTGGTGAATTTTCAAGTTTTAAGTATATATTTACGTTTTTAACAATTGTTTGTGTATTATTTTAAAAAAAAATGGCACGTTCAAACACCCTTTTCTATCAGATGAACCCAATAAGGTGATTTAACCGGACAAACTCACTCGTTATGATTATTGAAAAGTATCATAAGTGCTATATGTTTAACGCCTCATGTTGGTAACAACCAAGTGAAATCATGGGAATCAAAACATTATCGGATTGTAAACAATGTCTGCATCTGATTGATTGTGATGCTCATATTTCGAATGGTACTCATAAACATATGGATAAACCCAATCCTTGTGAACTGGTTTTAAAAACAAACGAATGCGGATTAAATTCAAAAAAATCTTTAATAGATAATTTCCTGCAAAATCATCGCTGACGTTGTATTATCTGAAAATTTCTTCTCCAACAGGTCATCGCTGTGTGACGGAGGAACACGAGAAGAGAGCCTAAGACTTGTCTTCGCTGATACGATGCCCGATTCCCCGCGGTGGACCAGTGACGAAAAGCATATCTGAAAATACCGCACTGCCCCGCCGTGATTTAGGGTTCTCACGAACTTCTCGATCTCGTGGTTCTGATGAACCACTCAATCCTCGGAGGGGCCCTGAGGCGGGGAGCCCTCATATCTGCGATTTATTGGATTCGGGTGTGAACTCTTCGTTCATGCCCGTTTCTCCAGAGCAAAAAAAGATAAAACCAGGGCTATTCCGCACCGTTCTTCTCGTCACCATCTGGTTCCACTCCGTTTACCATATCAGCGGAGACAAAACCGATACCGACGACCTTGTCATTCTCATCAAGGCGCATGACGCGGACCCCCTTGGTACCCCGGCCGATGATCCGGAACTCGCTGACCGGGGTCCGGATGACAACGCCGGACGCGGTCATGGCAATGATCTCATCGGTGTCGGAGACCGCACGGGACTCGATGATAACCGCATCCCGTTCAAGCAGCATGTTCCGGACACCCAGCGTGCCCCTGCCGTGCCCGCGGAACTCGTCGAACTCGCTCCGCTTGCCAAACCCGACATCGGAAATGGTGAGGAGATGGTCCTTCTCAAGGAGCGTGACAGCAACAACCTCATCCCCTTTGCGGAGTTTCATCCCGCGCACTCCCTGTGCGTTCCGGCCAACCGTCCGTACCGTTTCCTCATGGAAACGGAGGCTCTGGCCGAAACGGCTGGTGAGAATAATCTCCTTTGTGCCGTCCGTCATAATGACGTCCACAAGCCGGTCGTTCTCTTTTACCTTGATCGCATTCGTCCCGGTCGAGCGGGGGTTGGAGAACTGGTCAGACGGGATCTTGATTGCCTGCCCGAGTTTTGTGGCAAACAGGAGGAAGCGATCCGCCCGGAATTCACGGATCGGGATGACCGTTGTCACGACCTCGTCTTTTAAGTTGAGGAGGTTGACAATCGGTTTTCCCTTGGCAACACGGGAGCTCTCGGGGATCTGGTAGACCTTGAGCCAGTACACCCTTCCTATATTCGTGAAGCAGAGGAGGTAGTCCTTCATACTTGCGACAAAGACCGATTCGACAAGGTCTTCTTCTTTTGTTGTCATGCCGGTGATACCGTGGCCGCCCCGGCGCTGCCTGCGGTAGGTGTCGAGATCGATCCGTTTGATGTAGTTCGCGGTTGTGATCGATACAAGGACATTCTTGTCCTCGATGAGGTCCTCATTGGAGAGGTCGCTTGTATCGAGCGCAATCTGGGTCCGGCGCTTGTCCCCGAACTTCGCCGCAACTTCTTTTGTTTCGAGCCGGATTACGTCCTTGATGTTTGCCTCGCTTGAGAGGATGGTCGTAAGCCGGGTGATCTCTGCTTCAAGTCCGATCTTCTCGTCCGTGATTTTCTGCTGTTCAAGCGCTGCGAGACGGCGGAGCTGCATCTGGAGGATCGCACTCGCCTGCGGTTCGTCAAGCCCGAACTGGGCAATGAGGGCACTCCGCGCATTATCGACGGTATCGGATGCACGGATGGCTTTGATGATCAAGTCGATCTTCGAGAGCGCGATGAGCAGCCCGTTTAACAGGTGAACTTTTTCCCGCGCTTTTTTGAGATCGAACTCGGACCTGCGCCGGATAATTTCGATCCGGTGGTGGACAAAGTTCTCCAGAAGGCCGTGCAGGTTAAGGAGCTTCGGCTGGTTGTCCATGATGACGATGTTCGAGATCGAAAAGCCCGACTCGAGCGCCGTGTTTTTATACAGGTTGTTTAAGATGACCGGCGCCATGGTGCCCTTCCGGAGCTCGAAGACGACACGGATGCCCTCCTTGTCGGACTCATCGCGGAGATCGGAAATACCGTCGATCTTTTTCTCCTTGACCATATCGGCAATCCCGCTGATCCACTGCGCCTTGTTGACCTGGTACGGGAGCTCGGTGACAATGATCCGGTCGCCCCGGTTCCCGCCATCGGACTCCTCGATGGTAGCAACCCCGCGGACAATGACCCGGCCCTGCCCGGTGGCATAATAGTTCTTCACACCCTCGACGCCCATCATGACGCCGCCGGTCGGGAAGTCCGGGCCCGGCATGATGCGGACGAGATCGTCGACAGAAATTTCCGGGTTGTCGAGATAGTGTTCGACCGCATCACAGACCTCCCGCAGGTTGTGCGGGGGCATCTTTGTGGCCATACCGACCGCGATGCCGTCCGTACCGTTCACGAGCAGGTTGGGGATCTTGGCCGGGAGCACGGTGGGTTCCTGGAGCGACTCATCGTAGTTCGGGATGAACTTCACGGTGTCCTTGTCAAGGTCCTCGAGCAGTGCCTCCGCGTACGGGAAGAGCCGCACTTCGGTATACCTGCTCGCTGCCGCGGAATCCCCGTCAATGGACCCGAAGTTCCCCTGCCCCTGCACCAGCATGTGGCGGTAGGAGAAGGGCTGGGCCATCTTGACGATGGTGTCGTAGATGGAGGCATCACCGTGCGGGTGGTATTTACCCATCACGTCACCGACCACCCTCGCGCTCTTCTTGGTGGGTTTGTCGCTCGTGTTGCCCATGTCCCACATGCCGTAGAGCGAGCGGCGGTGGACCGGCTTGAGGCCGTCCCGGACATCCGGGATAGCCCGGCTGATGATGACCGACATCGCGTAGTTGATGAACGAGGTCTTCATCTCGTTCTCGATACTGATCGGTTCCGTCCGGTGGGTCACCGGTGCCGCGGCGGGGGCTTTCTTCTCAGATGTCAAGGTTCGTCACCTCCTTTGCATGGCGCATAATGAAATTTTTCCGGATCTCCACATCCTTTCCCATCAGGGTCTTGAAGATCTCGTTTGCTTCATAGGCATCCTCGATGTTCACCTGACGGAAGATGCGGTGGGCCGGGTCCATGGTCGTGTCCCAGAGCTGATGGGCGTTCATCTCACCAAGACCCTTGTACCGCTGGACGGTAACGCCCTTCTCTCCCATGACCGCGGATACTTTCTGCATCTCCTCTTCCGTGTAGACGTACTTCTCTTCCTTTCCCTTCGCGATACGGAAGAGGGGCGGCTGGGCGATGTACACGTACCCCAGCTCGATGACCCTGAGCATGTAGCGGTAGAAGAAGGTCAGGAGCAGGGTCCGGATATGGGCACCGTCCACATCGGCATCGGTCATGATTACGATGTGGTGGTACCGGGCCCGCTCGGGATCGAACTTCTCCCCGACACCGGTACCGATGGCGGAGATGAGGGTCTGGATCTCGGCGTTCTTTAAGATCTGGTGCTCGCCGGCTTTCTCCACGTTGAGGATCTTGCCTCTCAGGGGGAGGATTGCCTGGAACTTCCGGTCCCGGCCGCCCTTTGCCGAACCGCCTGCGGAATCTCCTTCCACGATATAGATCTCGGATTTGGCCGGGTCGCGTTCGGAGCAGTCCGAGAGTTTTCCCGGGAGGCCGCTACTTTCGAGCGTACTCTTCCGCCGGGCAAGGTCACGGGCATTCCGTGCTGCCTCGCGGGCTTTTGCTGCCGACAGCGCTTTCTCGATGATGGTCTTCAGCACGTTCGGGTTCTCGTCGAAATATTCGGTGAGTGCTGCGTACACCAGTGAATCGACAACGCCTTTGACACTGCTGTTCCCGAGGCGCATCTTGGTCTGCCCGTCAAACTGGGGGTTGGCCATCTTGACAGAGACCACGGAGGTGAGACCTTCGCGGACATCCTCGCCCCGGAGGGTGATCGTCGCGTTCTCCTTGATGAGGCCGTTGCGCTTTGCAACGGTATTGATCGTCCGGGTGATCGCGCTGCGGAACCCTTCGAGATGGGTCCCGCCTTCCTTGGTATTGACCGAATTGACGTACGAGTAAATCTTCTCGTCATACGCGCTGGTATACTGGAGGGCAATTTCGAGCTCAAGTTTGTTTTCTGTGTCCTTTTTGGCGATATCGATCGGGACCGGGTGGAGGCATTCGGCCCCCTCGTTCAGGTACTTCACGAACTCGACAAGCCCGCCGGCATAACAATAGGTTGCGGTATCGCCGGTACGCTCATCGGTAATAACGATGGTAAGGCCGGCATTTAAGAATGCGAGCTCGCGCATGCGGTGGGAGAGGACATCGTAATCGAAGGTGGTGGTCTCGAAGATGGTGGCGTCCGGGACGAAATGGATCCGGGTGCCGGTCATCTTTGTTCCGAACTGTGCAAGGAATACCCGCCGGTTCTCCTGTTCGCTTGCCTGGGGATCGATGACGGGTGGTGTGGAGAGGTCCATCTGGCCGGAGGCCGTGGTCTGGACGGGGATCTCTGCAGGAGTGAACTGTGCCGGGGTACCGTACCACTGCTGGTACCGGACACGCAGTTCGCTCAATGGTTCTTCCCGTGTCGAGAGCGGCGAGGTTACCTTGCCCTGACTAAACCGCATCTCGTAGATATTACCGTCCCGGTACACGTGGGCCGAGAGCCAGTTGGAAAGAGCATTCACAACCGAGACACCGACACCGTGGAGGCCCCCCGAAACCTGGTAGGTCTCCTTGTCGAATTTCCCGCCGGCATGCAGGACCGTGAGGACTACCTCAAGGGCACTCTTGCCGTTCTTCTCCATCCGGTCGACCGGAATGCCCCGGCCATTGTCCTGGACCATGAGCGAGCCGTCGCGGTTGATTACGACCGTGATCCGGCTGCAGTACCCGGCAAGGGCTTCATCTATCGAATTATCGACAACTTCGTAAACGAGATGGTGCAGGCCGCGGGTGTCGGTGCTGCCGATATACATCGCCGGCCGCTCGCGGACCGGTGTGAGTCCTTCGAGTACCGTGATGTGTGATGCATCGTACGTGTCAGTCAAGGAAAACCTCCGTTAAAAAAAACCAAAAATTGCGCAGAATATTCACATATAATATGGGTGTTGTGAGCATATAAGCGTGGTGCTCGATTTTCAGGCGATAAAAGTACTGGTTTTTTGGGGATAAAAACCGTGCTTTTTTTAAGGATTTTTTTGAAAATATATTTTCAGATTATGTATTAAAACCCGGTTCGCTGTAAACCGGGTTCTGAAACATCCCGGGTACCCGATCCTCTCCCGGATTCTCATGTACAATTTTTTTAGTTCTCAATCCTGGATTTCGCAGGACCTCTGAAAAAAAATAAGGTGATTCCTTAATTCAAGCCACGAGTAATTTTTTCAGTTTTTAAAAGCCATCCCAAAAACAATCCGGACCTTCTTGGGGGCTTCGGTTCCACCTCCGCCCCCGCCGCTGTGGCATCCCCCGGATTGCGATTACGACGTATTCCCTGGTACCGACCTTGTCCAATCATTATGCGCCCCGTCCCCCCTGGGGGACTGGTGGCGCAAGAGGGGGTATGGTATTGAATTAGTGGCTCATAATGAGAAATCGCAAAAAATAATTTCTGAAAGATGGCCCATAACGGGAGGGTGTCCTTCCTCATCCTCCGGATTCACGATAAACCGTTTTCTTTGAGCATGCAAAGAGAGAATAACGTTTCGCTGCCCACAATCCCCCGCCAATATTCCCGGGGCAGTTATCCAAAGGGATTGATGACGGTCAGTCCCGGGACCTTTTCAAAATGGCGGTCCTCGGTATAGATGGTTGAGATCCCGTTTTCGTTCATGGTTGCTGCAAGGAGGGCGTCCCAGAAATGGAGGGCGCAGCGCTTTTTGAGATCGTGTGCGGCAAGGATAGTCTCCGCATTGTACCCGATGACATTCCAGCCGTCATATGCCAAAACCGCTGCAATGAATTTCCGGATAACCGGCAGGGGGATCTGGTTTTCTGTCTTCTCGGTCACAACAACCGAGAACTCTGCAAGGTTCTGGACGGAGACTGACAGCCGCTCCCCGCCACGCCAGCAGTTCGCGAGAAGGTCTGCGGCACGCTCCCGTTTTTCCGGATCGCGGGTGTCGAACGCATAGACCAGGATGTTCGTATCAGCAAGTGCCGGTCCGGCGCTCATAGAGATCATCCCGTGTGCGGTACTTCCGCTTTCCCAGATCGTAGCCCTGCCTGAGGAGATGGAGGCCTTCCTGTGCAATCTCTTCCTGGGTCTGCGTCCGGATCCAGAGCTCAAGCGCTTCCGTTGTCGCCTTTCCAAGGCTGCCCTTCCGGTCGCCGATCCGGCGGCTGGCAACTTCCCGGAACTTCTTCTCTGTCGCGTCATCGATACTGATCGTGATCGTGCCCATAATGAGTATCCATAGATCTGTTAAACCTTTAAATGTAGTGCTTATGTAAAGGAATGCAGAGCCGTTGCAGAATAGGGTAACCGTTCGCAGGAAATGGTCCGGCCAGGATCCCTTCACCCGCTGCTGGACGTATCGCATGCCAGCTGAGAGGGCGAAACATTTCACCGCGGTACCGGTCCTGCTCAGCACCGGTAAGCAACCGTTCCACTTCCCGGGTCAGGACCGACAGGTATGTTTCAAGCACATCGCGTACATCCCATCGGAAGCCGTGGCATACCCATTGCATGAATACGCTCTTACTTGTACTCCCCGGTATCGGCATCCGCAATGCCGAGTTCACGGTCAATTGCAACAACGAGCCGGTTGAGTGTAAACACGACATCCCGGGCATCTTCCTTGTCCATGGAGCCCGGCTGGTGCCAGAGCACTTTCTTGCGGAGCAGGGTAGTGAGCTCCTCAACCTCTGTTCCCCGGAACTTCTCCGGCAGGACGAGCCCGTCCACGTGGTCCCCGGCACCGAACCAGGCCTGCTCCGGCGGCAGCCCGAAATGTTTTGCAATCAGCATGATGTTTGTGATAAATCCGTGCCCGAACTGGTTTGCCATGGCGGAATCTTGGAAGGGGGGAGTAAAAAAGGTGGCGATGGGAACACTTCAGAACGGCCGGACCTGCATGAGCCAGACGGTCAGCGGGACGGCGATGATGAAAACCATACAGGTGAATAAGAATGCCCACTCGCCGGTGCGAAGGGGCTTTTTTGAGATGAACAGGTGGCTGTCCCGGCCGTAGCCACGGCAGAGCATGCTCGTATAAACCCGTTCACCCTGTTCATAGGAGCGGATGAACATAGTCCCTATGGTATACCCCAGCTGCCGGAGGCGGTAGCGGTACGGGAGGTGTCGGTCGAAAGCATCGAAGCATTTTGTCTTTAAGGTCTCATTGATTTTGCGGAAAATATAGCCGAAGACGAACAGGTAGCGGATCATCATACCGAGAGCAAGGGCAAGCTCCGCGGGAAGCCCGAGCCGGCTTGCGCCCTGCAACAGGTCCTGCAGTTTTGTCGTGGACGAGAGCAGGATGATAAACGAGATGCTGATTAAGAATTTTACCGCAAGGATGCAGGCAAATTCCACGGATTCTGTATAGATACTGATGCCGAGCGGCAGGGAATACAGGACGGTATAGTCCGTGTAGTACCTGTTCTTCAAAAAGATCTGGAAGAGGATGATTATCCCCCAGAGCGGTACGATCACCGCCAGCCGTTTCAGGTACACGACCGGAGAAACACCGGAGAGAGACCAGAGAAGGGCAAAAAAACCAAAAAAGACCGCACCAACGGTATACACCATTGGTGAATAGGGGACCGCCACAATGGCGATGATGGCTGCAAATGCAAGAATGATCTTGACACGGGCATCCAGCCGGTGCATGAAGCTGTCATGATAAGCCTGTTTTTCAATAAAGAAAAGTTCCTCGATCATGGTCTGCTCTTGTAGGCCTGCACCAGCGACTTCTCTGCATCCTCGTAGGTATACGCCATCTCAACCGGTATTCCATTCTTCTGGAGCGAGAGGAGGAGCTTGGGGAGGACCGGAACATCGAGGCGCAGGGACTTGAGCATGTCGGGCTGCATGAAGACCTCCTCGACGGTGCCCTCCGCGGCAAACCGCCCCTTGTTCATAACGTAGATGTAATCGGCCACCTCAGCAACGAGCGAGACATCGTGCGTGGAGAACACGACCGTCATGCCGTATGTCTTCGAGAGGGAATTAATGAACCCGACGAGGTCGTGAACTCCCTGCGGGTCGAGGCCCGCGGTCGGTTCATCGAGCACCAGCACTTCAGGTTCCATCGCGATGACACCGGCAATTGCGACCCGTTTTTTTTCGCCCCCGCTCAGGTGGTGCGGCACCCGCCCGGCCAGGTCATCGATGCCCACGATCTTGAGTGCTTCATGCACGCGGTGGTGAATGGTATCCTCATCGAGCCCGAGGTTGGTGGGACCGAATGCAACATCCTGCTCAACCGTTGGTGAAAAAATCTGGTCGTCCGCATTCTGGAAGACGATCCCGACAAACTTGCGCACCTCGCGGATATTCTGCCTGGTTATGGGTTCGCCGCGGATCAGGACCTGGCCCGATGTTGGTTTGAAAATACCGTTGAAATGCTTGAACAGCGTGCTCTTGCCTGCACCGTTGGAGCCGATAACCGCGATCCTCGCGTTCCGTGGCGCGATAAAATTGATCCCTTCCAGCGCCCGGACGCTGTGGGGGTATGAATAACAGAGATCCCGTGTTTCAATGAGGTGCATGTGTCCTGAATAGTCAGTGGAAAAAATTTAAAGGTCTATTGGTTTGCCTCAGTCTGTAGTGCTTTTTTCCGTGCAACGAGCAGCTTCGAGACGCCAAGGACAATCCCGAACGCGAGAAACGTTCCGGCAACTATCGCGATGACGCCGCCCAGCGGACCGAGTTGTTCTCCCAGCGAGTAGTCCGGCATGGGCGATTCGTACGCAAATTTTCCCTCCCCGTTTTCGTTGATTTCAGCATCGGGGGGCGTATCTCCGGTCAGGGATTTCTGTCCCTGAACCACAAGCACGGTGCTCTCAAGGCCGTCAGGATCTGCCGATGCGAAAAAAACCGCAACAACGCCGATGATGATAGCAATTGCGATGCCGGCGATGACAAAGGTCCTGTTGTCCATTAAACCGTCACCCCTTTGGGATCGGGAACGGCAATCTTGAAGTCGACAATATCCGGGCGGGCTGTCACAATGAGCTTGACGGCAACCACGGTCACGAACCCTTCAATTATCCCTATCAGGGCATGATACAGGCCCATCGCGATCAGACCCCCGGAAAGCGGGAACATATCTGCAACGGATAACTCAACTGCGCAGGCTAAGGCCGGGATCAGGCAAGCGAGCCATGCTGCGGCAAACGCAGCAATGTTCACGTTCTTTGTTGCTGCCATGAGTCCTTTGAACGTGTAGAACCCGACAAATCCGCCGATAACACCCATGTTCAGGATGTTTGCACCCATGGTCGTGATCCCCCCGTCCCCGAACAGGACACCCTGCACGATCAGGACGAGCGTGAGGATGAAGACCGCAGCAAAGGGCGAGCCGAGAATAATCGCTGCGAGCGCCCCGCCCACGAGATGCCCGCTCGTGCCCATAGAAACCGGGAGGTTGAAGGACTGGAGGGCAAAGATGCCGGCCGCAAGGACGGCTATTAACGGGATCTTCTCCTCGTTCATTTCGTTTCGCGCCCAGCGGAGGGAAAGGGCGATAAACACGAGGGCGATGAGCCAGTAGACTGCGCCCTGCGGGATAGGGATGAATGCGTCGGGTATGTGCATGAGGTCACCAGTGTCAGTATTACGTTTTTTAAATATTGTAGCATCTGGTAGATATAAAATGTTGTGATTTACTATTCTGAGCGTTCGGAAAAAAATTTTGTAAGAATCATTATTACAGGTTCAGAAATAGTTCATCGCTTTTTCCCGGGCAAACCCGGTTCAGCATTACAAGATTCCGAACGTCGTTACGGTAGCTCCGGCTCAATCCACGATCGAGTTCAGACCGTTAATTTTCATGAAATCGCTCCGCTCATCCCTGCTTACTACAAAGCGTATATAATCGGAGAAATAACCAGTGCAGAAACATACGGCCCGGCCGGTGTCAAAAAAAAACCGGATGCCGGCCAGGCGCTTAAGAACACGATGGGAGTGTTACCATAATCCGGAATGTTTCATTCAAAAATTCCTCCGGCCCGGTAAAAGGGTTACGCAGACAACCGGCCCGTAAAAATCCGCAAAAATGTTCCAGAGGTGTACCATGACAAAAGGACGGCCGGCAACAACCGGTGTGGACGATGCTGTTGTTATTGCGCATAAACGCGGGTGCGTGATGAGGATCGTGTACGGTCTTGAGAGCATCAGCGACCTGGTCATCAGGACCGCTGCGTACATTGTGTTCGTGAAAACGCGGCGCACCGGAAAAATTACTGCAACGATCCAGGAGATCGAACATGCATACCATAACCTGATTGCAGAACTCAGGCTGTTTCCGGTATCAGCCCAAATTCTCCGCGAGCTCTGGATCTATTCAAAGCACGGGACGTATCGCTTCTTCCGGGTGGGAGAAGCCGGGCTCGCAGAGGTTGACCGGAACGGGATGCCCGTCGCCCCGCCGGGAGAGATCGCAGCTCCGGCAGTTCCCGGAGAACTACTCCTGACGGATGAGCAGATCATTCCCGGTAGTATGGCGATGGAAGGCCGTTCCCCCTCCCTGAAGAGTTCTCCATCGTGAAAACGGATAAGGAATACCTCATCCCTCCCCCTCCCGTGAGGGATCATTCTCCGATATCCGACGGGTCATCAGACCAGGAGGTGGAGAAGAACCCGCAAGAGTTCTTCGACGAAAGAACTCCCGGGGCGAAAGGTCATGCGGCCGTAATATGCCGTTTTTGAGGGACTAAGTCGCGAAAATGAGGGCGTAATACCCCTTTTTCCGGCTATTTTTACTTCTGTAATTGGGTGAACGTAAATAGCGCTAATTACGTGCACGATCGGGGGGTTGAACGGGCTGGGGA
>Ga0105103_10000511_pt1 | contig 21990 bp, 17 predicted proteins | sample PPLLaktember2015_2_FD_79107 | JGI IMG/M metagenome (GOLD analysis project Ga0105103, IMG submission 79107) | Freshwater sediment microbial communities from Prairie Pothole Lake near Jamestown, North Dakota, USA - PPLs Lake P7 Core (6) Depth... | ecosystem: Environmental > Aquatic > Freshwater >...
CGGATGAGAGTCCGGCATTATAGGGCACCAGGGATGTTGCGGAGGGGCGACCCCAGAAATATTTCGGCGAGGTAAACGGCTGCCCGATGAGTGCCGAACCGGCCACATTGCCATTGTGGACGATGAGGTTCCCGTTTGCCTGTTCCGGGAAGGCCACCTGTGCGATGCCGGTGATGAGGAGAGGATATAAAATTCCGGTGATGAGCGTAAGCAGGAGAAAAATAATGAGTGCAGGTTTCAGCTGGTTCCGGATTATAGATGGAACAGACCGTGTTTCCATACTGTGGTACCTCTGATCGCTCCAACTCGCATTGCTCAGTCATCAAGCCCCGGGCTCTCTGCTGATGTTGACATGGTTTACGAGCTAAATTTTTTGTTTTGGTGGAAAGATTATTCCATGTGATTACTGATAAAATTATTTGATTATCCAGATCAATAAATCACATTACCCCAGACAGGTGGTGGGATCCTGATCTCTGTACTTATCATGATCTTTTTTTTTTGGACAACTGGACAGTAGCGCTTTTGATCCTGTGCTACTCCCTTGTGACTGATGCGTACGGAAGAGAGGAACGAATGGATGACCTTCCCGTCGTTTCAGATAAGGTGTCCCTTTCAAAACGTTCCAGCTGGTAAAAAACCAAAGCATTATCCGTTATTCGGGAACAGCAGTACAGCGTGGCGCACAATTCTGTTTCCCTGAATAGTGTCGTCAAATCCATGGGGCTCGTGTTTGGCGATATCGGTACAAGTCCCATCTATGCGCTTACTGCCATTTTTCTTCTCATCCCGCCGACACCGCAGAACGTCATGGGGATTCTCTCCCTGATTCTCTGGACCCTCACCCTTCTCGTCACCGTCCAGTATACTTATCTTGCCATGCATCTCGGTAAGAAAGGTGAAGGCGGGACGATCGTGCTCAGGGAGATCCTGCTTCCCCTGTTAAAATCCGGCAACCAGATAGCATTTGTTTCCCTTCTCGCCATTGTCGGTATAGCCCTTTTTATCGGCGATGGTGTCATCACCCCTGCCATCAGTATGCTCTCAGCGGTGGAGGGTATCGTCCTCATCCCGGGTTTTGAACAGACTTCCCAGGTGACCCTGATGATCATCGCGGGCGTGATAGCGATCGGTCTCTTCTCCATCCAGGCGCGGGGGAGCGAGCGGGTGGCCTGGACATTCGGGCCGGTGATGGTCCTCTGGTTTGCTGCACTCGCGGGGGTGGGTCTTGTTGCCATCATGGCTGCACCGCAGGTCCTGCTTGCGGTAAACCCCCTGTATGGAATCAACTACCTGACCTCACACGGGCTTGAAGGGTTTTTGATCCTCTCGTCCGTCATCCTTGTCGCAACCGGGGGTGAAGCGCTGTACGCGGATATGGGACACCTGGGAAGGGAACCGATAGTCACGGCATGGTACATCGTCTTTGTTGCGCTCGCAGTGAATTATCTCGGCCAGGGTGCATTCATCATGACGCATCCTAGTGCACAGAACATCCTCTTTGAGATGGTTTTTTCCCGGTTTGAAATCCTGTATATTCCCTTCCTGCTCCTGAGTATCGCTGCTACCATTATCGCATCACAGGCCATGATCTCCGGCATATTTTCGATTGTGTACCAGGGCATTACCACGCGGATTATGCCATTACTGCGTATTGATTACACATCACCGCAACTCCGTTCCCAGATTTATATCGATGTCGTGAACTGGGCACTGCTCATTGCTGTTCTCTTTGTCATTGTGATCTTCAGATCTTCCGGTAACCTCACGCATGCCTATGGCCTTGCGGTATGCGGGACCATGGTAATCACGGCTGTCCTTGTTACGTGGATTCTGATCCTCCGAAAGGAGATGACAAAGTCCTTTTTGGCGGTTTTTATCCTGGGAATCACGACGATGTTCCTGATCGCCAACCTCCATAAGATTCCCTATGGCGGCTACTGGTCGCTGGTGATTGCATTCATCCCGTTTTGTATCGTCCTGATATATGTCAACGGCCAGAAGAAACTTGCTGCTGCATTAAGCCCGGTTTCTCTCGCTGATTTTCTCGCACGGTTTAACAAAGCCTATACCTCGATGACCCGGATCTCCGGCACTGCGTTGTTCTTTGCCCGGGACTTCCGGAACCTGCCGCAGTATATTCCCCGGATCATGTTCAACAACAAGATCATCTATGATGACAATATCATCGTTTCGATTACCCGGACCGAGGAACCGTTTGGGATAACCTGGGGAGTCACCCGCGAGCTCAGCCCGGGTTTTTCGATCTTCGAGATTTACGCAGGGTACATTGAGTTTGTCGATATCGGCAGCATTTTAAAAGAGGCGGATATTGAAGAGTCAACAATCTTCTATGGCATGGAGGATATCGTAACAACCCATATTGTCTGGCGTATCTTTGCTGCAATCAAGCGCCTCTCCCCGTCACTTGTCCAGTTCTACAAGCTGCCATCAGACAAGATCCATGGCGTCGTGATGCGTGTGGAAATGTAAGGGGAATTTTTTCCCCGAACGGCACGATCAGCATATCCCGGCCGATGGCACGGGACACGAGGGTCATTGTGCAGACAGGGAATCCTTATTCCGATGGTATTATTGTGCGGTAGGTTCCTTTCGGGACGGTGATCTCGAACCGTGCACCGCTGCCGGGAGTACCGGTCTCCCGGATAGTGATGCCGGTGATGGCAAGGATCTCTTTTGTCAGGAAGAGACCAAGGCCGGTGTTCTTCCCGAATCCCCGTTCGAAGATACGGGACTTATCACCGGCAGCGATCCCCACGCCGTCATCCTCAATAATCAGGGAAAGCATCGAATCGTCTGCCCGGTAATAGGCATGGATCATAGTCATCCGTTCACCGCCGTACCGGAGCGCATCGTCAAAAAGGTTGTAGAATACTTTCTCAAGGAGGGGATCCGCGAATAGCTAGGTGCCGGAGCGGGGGATGTCCAGCCGGATATGCCGGAACGGAAGTGTTGATCCGGCTTTCTCCATCAGCGGGACCGGGTCCTGCCACTGAGGAGATTTTTCCCCCATCCCGTCAAAGAAGGTCGTAAAATTGATCTGCTGCTCGATGACGGAAGCGATCTGCTGTTCCGTTGTAATCAACTCTTCTGCCCGTTTCGGATCTGCAACGGCCTGCAGGGACAACCCGAGATATCCCTTGAGGGCCATCAGCTGGTTCCGGATATCATGGCGGGTGATGCTGGTCATTAGGGTGATCTGGCGGTTTGCCTGCCGAAGTGCCTGTTCCACCTGCCTCAGGTGCGTGATGTCATGAAGGATTCCTTCAATTCCGTCAATGTTCCCGGCTTCGTCATGGATCAGGTGGCTGCTTGCCAGGGCATAGTGCAGGTTGCCGTACCGGTCTTTCAGGGTCAGGGGATACCCGGTCACCTTCTTCTCCCGCGTGATATACGCGAAAAACTCGTCCCGCTCCTTTGGATCCGCGTAAAATTCAGTGGCTGCGATTTTCCCGCAGATCTCTTCCGGGGAGTCGTACCCGACAAGACGGGCACCGTAGGGGCTGATCATAGTGATGATGCCATCGCGGCTGATGCGGTAGAAGACATCCTGCATGCTGTCGATGATATTCCGGAACACCTCCTCGCTTTTTCTCAGGGTCTCTTCAGCACGTTTGCGCTCACCAATATCCCGGCATATGAAGATCATGCCATAGGGGGTCCCTCCCGGTGTGCGGAGGACATCCCCGTTCGCTTCCAGGAGGACCCGCTTCCCGTCACTGTCAATGAACGTATATTCCTTTGGGCCGAGCGGGCCGGCGAACATCAGTTTTGTATTCTCAAGAGCAACCGGCAGGCTTTCCGGGGCAAAGAATGCAAACATCGATGTCCCGATAATTTCGGCCGAATTGGTCCTGCCGGCAAGCTGCACTCCTTTGTCGTTGATGAAAATGATCCTGCCTTCCAGGTCGGACCGGACAATGATGTCCGGGCTTGCAGCAATCATCTTCCGGTGCAGCTCCTCGCTCTCGGCGAGCACTGCCTCCTGCCTTCGCTCTTTTGTCACGTCATGAAGCGTCCCGATGGTGGCAGGCCGGCCCTGGTAGGTCCCGGCCCCGACACGGATATTCACCCGGATCCTTGTTTTCTGGTCCTTGTTCAGGAGTGAGAACTCGTAACTCTCCGGCAGGGGATTCCCATCCTGGCGGGACTTGTGGCGCAGGAGCACCATCTCCTGGTCCTCAGGGACGATCAGATGGATGAAGGGCTTACCAATAATCTCGTCAAGAGCATACCCGGAACGTGATGCAAGCGCAGTATTGGCAAAAACAAGGTTGCCGTTCTGTGCAATGAACACCATGTCTGTAGTATGCTCGACCAGCGTCCGGTATTTCTCCTCGCTCTCGGTGATCTGGTCCTGCGATTTGTTAAGTGCGATGACCTGTGCCTGCAGCATCTCCCCCGATGCGGCCAGCTGCTGGTACGCGGCACGGAGTTCCTCTTCTGCATGTTTTGTGGCGGTGATATCGAGTTCTATCCCGTCCCAGACAGACCATCCGTCAGGGAGCGGGCGGGGTGCGGAACGGAGGACCACCCAGCGTTCCGTTCCCGACGGGGAACGGATTTTTACCTCGGCGCTGAACGGGGTCATTGTTGCGTGGGAACGTTTCTCACCATCCCGGAGTCCGGCGCGGTATTCCGGAAGGATCTGGTTATACAGCAGGGACTGGTCCTGCAGCACATCGGCGACTTTCACCTCATGGAGTGTTTCCACACCGGCACTGATATAAACGAAGTGCCCGTTCCCCGCCGGATCCATCAGCATCTGGTACGTGACGCCGCTGGGCAGATTATCGGAGAGCGACATCAGCTGTGCGTCGCGTTCCCTCAGGGTTGCCTCGGCCTGCCTCCGCCCGACAGCCATCCGGATCTTGTGGGCAAGCTCGGCAAACTGCGCCCGCGGGTCCCCGCCTTTCTGGAGGTAGAAGTCGGCACCCAGGTTGATGGCCTCGATCACCACCGCTTCCCGGCCCCTGCCGGTAAAGAGGATGAACGGGATATTGCCGTACCGCTCGCGCACGGTTTTCAACAGGACCAGCCCGTCGGTACCGGGCATCTGATAATCCGAGACGATCGCATTGTAGGATTGCGTGCGGAGGGTTTCAAGCGTTTCCTCTCCCGACCGGCACGTGGTAACGACAAATTCCCCGGATGATTCGAGAAAGACTTTCCCGAGTTCCAGCAGCTCCGGCTCGTCATCAACATAAAGGACAGTGCAGGGGGTTGTGGGGGTCATAAGAGGGCGTGGTCCGGAATTAACCCCATGAGAGCAGGGAAAACGGGCATTTTCTTATCGTATAGAGAATGAGGTAGGGAAAGAAATAAGTTTGGCAGGGCATTGAAACAGGAAGTCGCAGGGCGGTGCCCGATCTTCTGGAGGGACATCACCGTATTCGGCGTCCATATCTACAAGATCGCAGAGAATGCGCATTCTATGGAGACCTATCCCGAAATAATTTCACAAAACGTTCAATAACCCTTGTGAGAAAATGAACCAAAAAAAGGTTCAATGGATCATCCGCCGGTTGGTGGAAGTAGTGATCCGGACAATATTGCCCGGACCCGTTCACAACGAGGGTCCGAAAAAAACCTCCCGATCACCCCAGAAATTCATTTTTTCGTCGTCGTAAAAACCCGATCCCCTTCTGAATCGCCCACCGCACCCACCAGGCAGCAGCCAGCACACGCCACAACCAGAAATACGTTGAGGGTCCCGATCGGCTGCGCAATTGCGGCTATTTACGTTCACTCATTTGCCGACGTAAAAATGGGGGAATTTTGGGGCATTATGCCCGCATTTTTGCGACTTACACCCTCAAAAATGGTATATTAAGGCCGCTCACCCTTTTCCCCCCTGGGATTCTCCGACGGAGAGCAGGTACCAGGATAGTGTATCTCCCAAGTAATGATCCCATCGACGGTGCAGACATGAACCCCCGTATCAGGGCACCCTAAAATAATACGTCGAAGGTACCTGCGGTCTGGTCTCCGGTCAGATACTCCCTGACGGTCTGATTGATACACCCAAAACAGGCTTTTTTCCGTTTAACCATGCTGTATACCAGGTTTTCCTGAGTTCAGCCTCCCTAACCTGCCCATACCAGGCGGTTGAATCTCCCCTATTCAGCCACAGAGAGAGGAAATAAGGTAAAAAAAAGCCGATTCCAAAAAACAGGTGGCTGCTTTTTCCCGTAACCTGATTGACGGGACCGGCCAAAAGGGGCAATCGGAGCCCGTAATGGGCCCGGATTGGACTGGGTGAGATCCCCCCATAAGTCAGAGCCAGAGCCATTCAAAATTATGTAATCGCGTTCAAACAGCCAGCCCTCCCGTCCACTGGCGTTCCATGATTTCCGCCCGCCCTGTTTTTTAAAAAGGCCGAGGTGAAAAGATCCTGGTTATTGCACGGGTATGGCAGGTAACGGGAAACACCGCAGAGATATTGCCCGCTCTTCCTGCTCAGGATTTGGTGAATTAGTTCAGTATGCAATCAGATACTCAAGCATAATGACGGGCAGAAACTGGGGATATAACAGGTACGCTGTTCGGGATCGTAGCCGGTATTATTGACGTAATCCCCATGATTCTTCAGGGTCTTTCCCGGGATGTCAATACCTCAGCGTTCATCCGGTGGTTTGTTTCCGGTTTCCTGGATTCAACATCAGCATTACCTGTGAAAGGATGATTGAGGGACTGTTGATATCCGTTCTGGTCCTCGTTCCCTGTGCAATAATCATTGGAGCAGAAGAACCTGCGAGCCTTGTGCCGTTCTGATGATGACACTGGTGCCTGGAAGCTGCCTGTGATATGCTGTTGAGAAGTTCGCGAAAATTTTTTCCGCTCCATACGTACTTACTCAACTCTTCACTTCGCGGTCTCTTTCGAATAACCCGGATGGGAATAAGTGGCGAATGTAATGAGTCAAAACAGATGAATGAAAGGATTGTTTCTTCCCGCAAATCCACCCCCGGTTACCATACATTCCCCTGCTTACCCGCAGTCCGACGGCAGTTTGCCCTCATCCTCGGGTAGTGTACCGGAAACACCGAATCGCTCGAAGGAACATTCACCGGATGAATAGTTCAGGCCCGGCGCGAGGGCACGGAGGATGCTGTGGGCATGGTCCTCGCAGACAAAAGCCGTCCGGCACCCGAATGACTGGACCCCAATCGCGTCTTTCCCGCATTGTGCGCAGTGTGGTCTTTCCGGCATCATGGTGTGAAAGAATCTTTCAGGTTTCTGCGTTCGATTTACCGGTAACCCGGACATAAAGGAGCAGTACCACCGCAATCACCAGCAGGACCAGGAGTGGCACGAGAATCGCCACGATCGCAATGATAAAGGACAGCACATCTTCCACCAGACTCACCAGCCAGTTGCCCATCCCGCCGGTCGTAGCGGTAACCGCAGGCCTGGCTACGGTCTTTGCGGCATGAACACCGCCGGCGATCAGCAAACCGGCGATAAAAGCAAGCACCGGGTGGAGTTCCCCCACCATACCGGAACCGGCAGCAAAGAGAATGGCTCCAGCGAGCGGACGGCCGATAGTCTGGATACCATCGTTGAGGGTATCCACTGCCGGGATTTTATCCACAGTCATCTCAATCAGCAGCAGCACCCCAAGGACTGCAATCGCCCAGCCGCTGGTCAGCACATCCCACGGCCCGTTCAGCCGGATAAGGTCGGTATAGCGGGCAACGAGCCCCACCACCAGCAGGGGCAGGTACGCGTTCAGCCCCGCCGAGGTAGACAGACCAATGGCGCCCGCAATGCCCGAAACTGCCTCAATCATCGTCAATGAACCCCCGGTTCAGATAAACGAAGTAATTTTTAGTCCGCCACATGAGCAAAAAGAGATAATCATACCAGCCTATGAAGGTTGCCTCAATCCTGCAGGCAATGGCTCCCTTTGACTCACGCTATCCGGACAACCGCCCCGCTGTTCCGGGCCGCGGTGATGAGCGTTGTGCCCCCGCACGACTCATTCATGAACTTCTGTACTGCCTGCTCGATTCCCGTCATTCCGGTATCACCGATAGCATAGACTGTTGGCCCAAACGAGGAGAGCCCGGCACCGGCCGCCCCGGATTCCCGCAGGACATCCAGCAGGCCGGTTACCTGCCGGGGCTGGAGGCTGAGTTCCACCTTCTTGAACCCAAGCCGCTGGACAGCATTGACAGATGAGCCAAAAAGATCGAGGTCGCGGGAGGCGATCCCCGGGAGCATTCGCATCAGGATCTCATGGGAGAGCTCCCGCACTTCATCGAGCGGGACCGGGCAGTGGTTCCTGAAAATATCCGTTTCCCTGTTCCCGCTCGCACCGGCAGGGACTTCCGGAATCGCGAGGAGGATACGCCAGTCAGACGGGAAATCGTGGCGGGCAATAACCGGCGGGGGGCTGACCCCCCGCGACGCAGCAGAAGGCCGGAAATCCGTCTTCTCGCCACCTGCCCCGAACCGGTGGCCGCCGTCAACGATGAACCCGCCATACTCGAAAGCCGCCGTGCCGATACCGCTCGTGCCGCCACGGCTGACGATCTTTGCGAGTTCCTTCACCGGAAGGTGGCGGCCGTGGAGCTCGGCAATAGCCCGGGCAACGGCAAGTCCGAGCTGCGACCCGCTTCCGAGTCCGACATGGGACGGGTAGGAACTGCGGATAGTGACCGCAACACTCCCGCCCGCCCCGAGTTTTTTGAGCACATCAGTGACGATACCGCGGACCCGTTCCTGCAGGGCAGGGTCTCCGCCGCTTACGGAAAGGACGGGGGAGAGCTCTGCCTCCAGCAGCATTCCGGGCTCGTCAAGGGTGATGCCGATCCCGCCATCCACCCGTCCGGAGCCCCCGTGCAGGTCGATTAACGTGATATGGACCCGGGAGGGTGTCCGGATAATGACCCGGCGCATGTCGAGAAAACGGTTGTAGGGGAACTGCTCCTCGATGAAAATGAGTGGCTTTTCCGCATGGATGATCTGGTACTGCCGCGAGAGGACCGGCTCATTTTTGCAGATAGCAAAGATCCTCCCCATCTCCTCCGTGGCCGGAAGAACCCGGGCATTCAGGATCTCCCGCCGTGCCTCGATATGATGCTGCCTGATGATCCTCCCGATGGGAATATCAGCCTTCATCAGGTCGTCTTTAAAAGCCGGTGACAGGCGGCTGACAGGTGTATGGGAAATTGCATAAATCAGTACTTCCCCGCCCTCTTCCGTCCGGATCTCCACGATACGGAAGTTGACCGGGTCACCCTCGACGATGCTCAGGTTGTCAGCAGCAGCCCGGTCAGCAGGAATGACCTTCTGGACAAGGGTCCTGATAATAACTTTTTTCCCCATAATCGATTCGAGGATTTGGGTGACCGACCCGTCAGTGCCGAGAAGAAACTTCTGGACGGGCGAAATCCGCCCGACCTTTCCTTCCATCTCTGCGATGGCCCGTGCAATATCCATCCCCACAGCCTTATCGCAGGGGATAATAAAGATACTGAAATAGTATGAATAGCAGCCGTAGTATATCCGGCACCCTCCGCGAAATTTTTAAACGACCCGGAAAAATACCTGCATCCGGTTAAAAAAACCAGCAGCCATATAATCAGCGCTCCCCGCCTTTCCGGAATTCATCCGGCCGTGTCTCACGCTGCTCATGTTCTTCGAGCATCCGCCGCACTTCGTCATGGACCTTCTGCTTGTCCTGTATGCCAGTGAACAGGATGCGGACACCCCCGGTATCATCCTTGAGGTACGCGGCTTCATCGTAGAGGATGAGAACGATCTCGTCCTCTTTCCCAAACGTGTGCTCCTCGCGTTCCCCCCGCATGTACCGCTCCCGCTGCTCTCTGGTCGGAGCAGCATACTTGCTGTCATAGCGGAAGATTCCCATACAATACCTCAGCATCAGGATCATCTGCGGGTGCTCTTAAGGCTGCTGGAAAAGTCATCAGCAGCCTTTTTCCGGTACGATAACCCTGCTGAAACAGTCCCGGAGGCCTGGGATGGATAGCATCGCATCAGCCGGGGCCGGCTATCCGGCTGGTACGTTCACAACGATTATTAATGCATGCGGGGAGATTGTTCAAACCAGAGGAACAATCCTGAGACGGGGTGGACCATGGCAGAGACGGAGAAAAAGAAAGCCGAACTGAAGATAACCGGGATGCACTGTGCAACCTGTGCCGTAAATATCGAGGAATCGCTGTCGCAGTTGAAAGATGTCACAAAGGCGTCTGTCAATCTGGGTACCGATACTGCCCACGTGGAGTTCGACCCGGCAAAAGTCTCTATCCACGATATCCAGAAGGCAGTAAAGGACGCCGGCTACGATGTCGTGAACCAGGAAGTGACCATCAAGGTCGGCGGCATGATGTGTGCAACCTGTGTCGAAACGATCGAATCGGCCCTCCGGGCACTGCCCGGCGTTGTCACGGTCACCGTTAATCTCGGTACTGAAAAAGCGTACGTGACCTTTAACCCCTCCGTCTCCGGCACCGGTGACATGAAGAAGGCCATCGAGGATGCGGGCTACCAGTACCTCGGGATCTCGGGCGAGGTGAGCGAGGAGGCAGAGAAGAAAGCACGCGATGCCGACCTGCACGACAAGTTCATCCGTTTCGTGGTCGGGTTCGCAGTGAGTATCCCGCTGATGCTCGCGATGTACCTGCCGCTTCCCATTCCCATGCATACGCTGGCGTACGTGATGCTCGTCATCTCGACACCCGTCTTCGTGTTCGTTGCAGCCCCGATCTTCCGGGCTGCGTGGGTCTCCCTTAAGAACCGCAAGCTGTCGATGGACGTGATGTATGCCATGGGCACGGGAGTCTCGTTTGTCGCGAGCGTGATGGGCACGTTCGGTATCATCCTCACCCACGAGTTCATGTTCTATGATACGGCCATCATGCTCGCCGCGTTCCTGATGCTCGGGAGGTACCTCGAGGCGCGGGCAAAGGGACGGACATCGGACGCCATCAAAAAACTTGCCGGCCTGCGGGTGAAGGTAGCGACGGTGGTCAGGGACGGGACTGAACAGGAGCTGCCGGTCGAGGATGTCATCCCCGGCGACCTTGTCATCGTGAAGCCCGGCGCAAAAGTGCCAATCGATGGTACGGTCACGGAAGGCGAGAGCTATGTCAATGAATCGATGATCACCGGCGAGCCGGTCCCCCCGCTGAAGACAAAGGGCAGCCATGTTGTCGGGGGCACGCTCAACACGAACAGCGTGATCACGGTCAGAGCGGAGAAAGTCGGGAAGGATACAGTCCTTGCCCAGATCATCCAGCTTGTCGAGGATGCACAGGGTTCGAAGCCGCCGGTCCAGCGGATCGCGGACATTGCCGTCACGTATTTCATCCCTGCAGTCCTGCTCATCGCCGCGGCTTCGTTCGTTGTCTGGTATTTCCTGTTCCATGAAACCGCACTCTTCGCCCTGACAGCGCTTATCTCGATCCTCGTTGTTGCCTGTCCGTGCGCCCTGGGCCTTGCTACGCCGACGGCGGTTACCGTGGGTGTCGGGCGCGGCGCGGAGCTCGGGATCCTGATCCGGAACGGCGAGGCACTGGAAGTAGCTGAGAAAATCACTACGGTCATTTTCGACAAGACCGGCACGCTGACCCGTGGGAAGCCGGAAGTCACCGATGTTGTACCAGCGGGGGTTTCAGAAAACACCCTGCTCGCCCTGGCAGCTGGTGTTGAGAAGAACTCGCAGCACCCGCTTGCTCTTGCGGTGGTGAAGGCAGCACTGGAACGCGGCGTTACGATCGAACCTGCAACGCAGTTCGATACGTTTGGCGGCAGGGGTGTTGCGGCAACCGTGCTGGGTGAGAGTGTACTCGTCGGCAACCGTGCTTTTCTCATCGAAAAAACGGTAACGATTCCCGATGATGCCGAGATCCGAATCACGGCGCTCGAACAGGAGGGAAAGACAGCCGTGCTGGTCGCAGCGGGCGGGCAGATTGCCGGCATCATCGCAATCGCAGATACCCTCAAACCCACGACAAAAGAGGCAATCGCGAAACTCCGCGACATGGGGATCGGTGTCGCCATGATCACGGGGGATAACCGGCGGACTGCTGAAGCAATTGCCCGGCAGGTCGGGATAGACACGGTGATTGCGGAAGTGCTGCCCCAGGACAAGGAGGCGGAAGTGAAAGCACTGCAGGCACAGGGGCAGGTTGTCGCATTTGTCGGCGACGGCATCAACGACGCACCCGCTCTTGCACAGGCCGATGTGGGTATTGCAATCGGGAGCGGTACCGATGTCGCCATAGAGAGCGGGGACATTGTCCTGATCCGGGACGACCTGATCGATGCGGTGGCGGCAATCCAGCTCTCAAAAAAGGTGATGGGCAGGATCAAGGGCAATATCTTCTGGGCTTTTGCCTACAACGCGGCACTGATCCCGGTCGCAGCCGGTGTCCTTTACCCCTCATTCGGTATCACGTTCCGGCCTGAGCTCGCGGCGCTTGCCATGGCGGCCAGCTCAGTAACAGTTGTTTCGCTTTCACTCCTGCTGAAAAGATATATACCGGAAGCGAAGAAGGGAAATACCTGAGGTGTTGTATGGCAATTGATCCGATCTGTAAGATGACCGTGGATGAAAAGACCGCAAAGTTCACGAGTGATTTCAAGGGGAAAAAGTATTATTTCTGTGCCCCGGGCTGTAAAAAGAAGTTCGATGCGGACCCGGCAAAGTACGCATGAGAATCCGGGCTGGATCAGAGATTACAGAGATTTACATTCATTTTCTCTTTTTTTTGCTCTGGACAAATCATTAGAGAAACTCTGACGCTCTCGTGGGCATGCATGCAAGCCTCCGCCGCTGTGGCACGACGAAGAAGACCGTACGACCTTCTTATGAATCTCCCCTCGCTTACTGCTGATGAGAGAATCCCCACGAGCGAATTATGACATAGTACCTGTATGAAAAATTATATAATTTCCAACTAATCCAAACCGTTGCATACCAACGCGCCCCGTCTCACGATCGGGGACTGATGGCGCAAGAGGGGGCCTTCAGATAATGAAAATTGGATGTTCTCCAGAGCAGATTTTATTTTATCTTATTCCAAAAAGACAAAACCCAAAACCCCTTTTTTTGACATTCCTCTGTATTCATCTCTTGGGTCTAGGAATACGATACGGAACAGTAAACGATGCTTTATGTCCCATCACTGCCAAGGGAGGTAATAACCAGTACAGGAGAACCAACGAGCCGCTCGCGAGTGACACTCCATGAAGACCGAGATACCCCTCTCAAAACCGATACGCCGTTTCATCAACCAGACCGAAGAGATGCTCGATACCGAGATCTCGCTCCTCCGCCAGCCCGATGCCGATCCTGGTGGAACGCTCGTTGATGTATACACGTATGACATGGAAAAAAACATCAATGTCATCATTTTCCCCGCCCAGTATGTCGGTCTCTTAAAGGACTTCATCATTGCAAAACACTGCACGAACCTGCTGATGAAGGGAGCGGCCCATAAAAAGACGAAGTATCTTGTTCTCTCTTACACGGAAGACTCAGTATACCGGGGCATGCGCCAGATCTACATCGATGCCCTTAAAGACGAGGCAAAAAAAGAGGACAAGCTGCCGGTGAACAAGCTCATCCAGATGCTGTTCATCCTGTTCACCCACTTCAACGACGACCTCAACGAGCTCCCGTGGAATGCCATCGTGAATGCGAGCGTGTACCATCGCATGCCCAGGATCCGGAAAACCCAGCTCTACCATGTCATGAAGGAGAGCAAGAACGATATGGACGAGATGATTGAGCAGGAAAAAATCATCCCCCGCCGGTATTTCGTTCTCAACAAGGCGATGTTCTATGCCCGGGACATGTTCCTTGCAAAGACGCTTCCGGCGGATGAGCTGATGCCGGTGCTCAACATCCCGCAGATGAAGAAGTTCAACCATCTCGAAGTCAAGGAGATGCTCACCACCCGATGGACGCAGACGGCATGGTACCAGTCGAAGGTCTTTGGCGACAACATGCTTGAGCTCGTAGACCGTCATCTCGACAACGCTGAGTGGAATGTCCCGCCCACGCTCGACCATTACCTTGAGCTCTACAAGATGGGCGTCAACCTTTCCAATCATCTGCTGTCCTTCATGACAATGAAAGACTGGTATGTCTGGGGTGAGCCAAAACACCTGCTGCAGGCGAATCAGGCAAAAGGGGAATACGAGAAGAAGGCATTAAAGAAGATCTTCGGCGACCTTCTCGGAGAATCATGAGGTGAACCATGACGCTAAAGGAAGCGGTTGAGCTCGCAAAAAAGGGGAGGGCGTATGCCCAGAGGACCAAGTACCGGGAAGCGATGGCGTTCTATAACAAGGCCCTGAGCATTGACCCGAAATTCGCGGAAGGATGGTTTCTCCGGGCTTCGACACTGATCGATACCGGCAAACCGGAAGAAGCGCTCGTGGATTGTGAACGGGCCCTTGCCCTGAACCCGAACTATGCCGATGCCTGGTCGAAAAAGGCACTGGCCTTCTTCAACCTCGAACGCTTTGAGGAGGGCGTTCTTGCCGCTACCCGTGCATCGACCCTGAACGGCAATGATGCCATGGCATGGTACATCAAGGGTGTCTGTCTCGATGAACTCGGGAAAAGTGACGAAGCGCAGGTAGCATATGGGAAGTCGCTTGAGCTCGAGATCATCCTTGACATGGATGCCGAGAGAAAGAAGGTGGGGAAAAGTTAGCGGTCTTTATGTCCCGTTGTCGTTTTTTGGACGATATCCCTGTTGAAGAACGCTGTTGTGTTCTGGAGAAGGTCAGTCTCCGCTTCCACGCCTCATGCGATGCGGCATTCTCCTGGTTCTGGTCGTATGACCCTCACAGGTTCTCCATGTTCACCTCACGTTTTGTGAGGTTCATTCGGTCGAAGAGCCTGATTGCTCTTCAAAGACCTGCGGTCTTTTCAAGTTTTTTAGACTTGTAATCCTCAACATTCTCCAGGCTCACCTCACCCTGTGAGATTCGCCTCATTCCAAACCATTATTAAAAGGAAAACCAATGAACAATCCTGAAGAGGTAATTGCCATGATTTCAAAAACAATGGAAACTGCAATCAGCAGGCAGGTCAACCGCGAACTCTATTCGGCATACCTGTACCTAGCCATGTCAGCGTATTTCGAGACCGCGAGCATGAAGGGCTTTGCAAAATGGATGCGGCTTCAGGCAAAGGAAGAGCAGATGCATGCGATGAAACTCTATGAATACATTATTGCAAGGGGGGGAAAAGTCGCCCTTGCCGACATCGAGGCGCCGAAGAGCAAGTGGGCGTCTGCCGGAAAAGTGTTTGAGGAGACGTATGCCCACGAGCAGAAAGTGACCGCGATGATCAACGGGCTTGTCGACCTTGCAAAGAAGGAGAACGACCATGCGACCTTCGAAATGCTCCAGTGGTTTGTCAAGGAACAGGTCGAGGAAGAAGAGCATGCCCTTGATATCCTCAACCAGATTAAGATCGTCGGGGACATTCCCGGGCACCTGTTCTGGCTGGACCACCAGCTTGGCAAGCGCGAATAGATCCAAATCTTTTTTCCTTTCAATTCTCAATCAAGTAACAGGGTACCCGATGCATTCCGTCCTGATAATTGACGACCAGCAGGATTTACTTGATGTCACCCGCCTCTTTCTCGAGCGTTATGGCGAGATGAATGTTGATACTGCCATTACGGCAAAAGAAGCTCTGGCCAAAATGAATGAGCGGGACTTCGACGCGCTCGTTCTCGATTTCGATCTTCCGGATATTTCAGGCATTGAATTTTTAAAGATCGTGAGGGCGAAAGGAGATACCATACCCATCATTATTTTTACCGGAGTGGGACGTGAAAATACCGCGATAGAAGCCCTGAATAACGGTGCAGATTTTTTCTTAAAAAAGGGGGAGGACCCCAACGCACAGTTCCGCAATATGGTGCATATGATAAAACAGGCAGTGGAACGCCGGTCCATGGGGCGGGCGATCGGCACTTCGCAGAGGCTCCTTGCGGAAACAATCTCTTTTTTTTCCGAACCTGCATATGCCCTTGATCGCGAAGGTAAGGTGATCGCATGGAACCGGGGAATGGAGGAATTTACCGGTATCGAACCGAAGAACATGCTGGGAAAAGGCGACGGGACCTATTCAGTCGCCTTCTTCGGCCACAAAGCGGCCATGCTCACGGATATGATTTTCGACAATGATACCACTATTGAAAAAAACGGGTATACCATAACGAACAAAGGAAAGGGTGCGGTCTCTGCATGGACAAAAACAACCGGGAAAAAAGGGGAAGACCGGGTATTATTAATGAAGGCAGCGGCTCTTCATGACGGTAAAGGCGTTTTTATCAGCTCGATCGGGACCGTGAGGGATATTACCGATGAGCTGGGAATGGAACTGTTACGGCAGTCCGCTGCCGAATCCCAGGACCTTCCGGGATCCGAAATTACGGCCCCTTCAAAAAGAACCCGGCTCGATAAGCTTCTCGGGAAAGCCAAATCCAATTACAAAAAGGGATTATTCTATTCTTACCGTCAGGGAAATTATCCGGAAGCGATCCGGTTCTTTGACCGGGCGATCGACATTGACCCGTCACTCGCCACAGCATGGCATGACCGGGGAACCAGCCTGCGGGAACTCGGGAAAGATGATGAAGCATTGAAAAGTATCGACAAGGCCATCGAGCTCGAACCTTACAACGAGGAATTCCTGTTCACCCGTGCTGAGTTGCTCAAAAAAATCGGGATTCTGCGGGGACAGGAGAGGGCCATTGCTGCTGCGGTGATGACATACAACAGGATCCTCGAGGGTAATCCGAACAATGCGGATGCCTGGAACGGGCTTGGCATCTGCATGAAGGAGCAGGGCAAGGATGCGATATCCCGCCAGTACTATGAACGGGCGCATAATCTTGTCCGTTGGGGTAAGGCCAAAAGGATGAAGAGAGATTTCGATACAATCGTCTGATTCGGAGCCGCAGGTTTTACATAATCCGGTTCTCTATCACTCAACTGATGAGATGATCCCATGAAAAGTCCCGTGTATTTTGCCAGTGTCAGGGCATATTCGGAGAAAGAGTCGATCGCAAAAAAAACTGAACGGCTTTTTGACTCTTCCGGGTTTTCCGGACTCATTGCCTCCCGTGATAAGACTGCAATCAAACTCCACTTTGGCGAGAGAGGAAATGACGGTTTCATCAGCCCTGTCTACGTGAGGGAGGTGGTTGAAAAAGTCAGGGCATGCGGTGGCCTGCCGTTCCTGACCGATACCAATACCCTGTATCTTGGCAGCAGGTCCAATGCTGTTGATCATATCACCACTGCCATCCTGCACGGGTTTGATTTCGCGGTTGCCGGGGCTCCGGTCATGATCGCGGACGGATTGACCGGGAAAAATATCAGGAAAGTCACTATTCGCAAGAAGCATTTTCCTGAAGTATCGATAGCCGGTGATATCGCTTCAGCCGACAGCCTGATCGTGATGAGCCATTTCAAGGGGCACATCGTTTCCGGTTTCGGCGGGGCTCTCAAAAACCTTGGAATGGGCTGCGCCCCACCGGAAGGGAAACGGGCACAGCATAATGCCCGCCCGTTTACGATTCCGGAGAAATGTACTGGTTGTGCTTCCTGTATGAAAGTCTGCCCAGCCCGTGCGATCGCTGTGAAGAAGAAAAAGTCGGTCATTAACCATGAACGCTGTATCGGCTGCTTCGAGTGCATGCATGTATGCCCGGAGCATGCCATTGATATCAACTGGGAGACGGAGATCCCCCAGTTCATGGAGCGGATGGTCGAGTATGCGTACGGGGCTGTGCAGGGAAAGGAGCAGAAGGTGGGATTCATGAACTTCCTGATCCGGATCACGCCGGACTGCGACTGCTTCCCGTTCAGTGACGCACCTATCGTACCGGATATCGGGATCCTTGCATCGAAGGACCCGGTGGCGATTGATGCCGCAAGTTTCGACCTTGTCAACCAGCAGCAGGGTTTTAAGGATTCGCTTCTCACCAGTCACCACCACAAGGGAGAGGACAAGTTCAGGGGAGTTCATTCGCAGACAGACGGGTACCGGCAGGTCAGGTATGCAGAAGAGATCGGCATGGGAAGCAGCAGCTATGATCTCATCAAAATATGATTTTTTTTGCTCTAAGAAAACCTAATCTAAACCCAGGTTATACTGACGACTGAAAGATCTAAGATACATTGTCTCCTTACAGCAATGTGTGCGCAAAGAGACAGGAGACAATTAAGAAATCAGCGAGCTGGAATATCAGGTTTATCCAGGCCGCCATTTCAATCGTAAAGTCAACCTATCTCAAGCCATACTCATGTAAGTTTTCTAAGAAGGTCTACACCCAACACCAGTTGCTCATCCTGATTTTGTTCAAAGATTTCCGTAACCAGCACTACCGGGAATTCATCGGAAACGTTGGAGATATGGATGGAGTACAGCAGATCCTTGATCTCTCAGTAGTACCTACGATCCAAAAATTTTTCTGCCGGATTAAAACTCTCAGAGACGATTTTTTAGAAAATCACCATTTTTCATTTTTTTCCTGTTTTTTTTAATTTTTTGCCGGGATTTTACCGGAAATTATGGTGGAAACGTGCTTCCATCATCGATTCGGATAGAAATGCTTATAATAGGGTGGAAAGCAAGCGCTTATTAGTGAAGGGTGTTTAAATAATCTTAGTTTGAGAAGAATAATCGCTCAGACGGTTCCTTCATCCCTTGAAGGAAATTTCCTTTCCATGGAGTGTATTCATGAATCTTAGACAACCGAATGCTAACGAAGCAACAGGGACAGTCAACCGCTCACGGAGTGTTGTACCGTGCTCCGGTATCTGTACCCGCTGCATGGACGGCTGCAAAGGCAGTTGTGAGATCTGGTTATCATCGTTCCGGGGAAGAGAGGTGCTGTACCCCGGGCCGTTCGGTGAGATCACTGCCGGTGCAGATAAGAACTACCCGATCGATTACTCCCATCTCAATATCCAGGGATATGCAGAAGGGGCAAAGGGACTTCCCGAAGGCACCGAGATCGGCCCGGACACAGCGGTTTTCTCTTCCGTGGATACCGAGACCGAATACGGCTGGGACAAAAAAGTCAGGATGAAGCTCCCGATCTTTACCGGTGCCCTGGGCTCGACCGAGATTGCACGGGCGAACTGGGAGCACTTTGCTGTCGGAGCAGCGATCTCCGGTATCACGCTTGTCTGCGGTGAGAACGTCTGCGGTATCGACCCGGGCTTAAAACTGGACTCCAAGCACAAGGTCAAGGAATCCCCGGAGATGGACCGCCGGATCACTACCTACAACAAATTTCACAATAAGTACGGTGAGATCCTTGTCCAGATGAATGTCGAAGACACCCGCCTTGGCGTTGCCGAGTACGTGGCAAGCAAGCACAACCTCGACACCATCGAGCTCAAGTGGGGACAAGGCGCCAAGTGCATAGGCGGCGAGATCAAGGTCAAGACGTTAGAGCGCGCCATCGAGCTCAAGAAGCGCGGCTACATCGTCCTTCCCGACCCGACCATCAAGGAGAACCAGGCAGCATTCAAGGCCGGCGCCATCAAGGAGTTCGAACGCCACTCACGCCTCGGCTTTGTCACAAAGGAAGGTTTCCTCGAAGAGATCGACCGCCTCCGCGATATCGGTTTCAAGCGTGTCACGTTGAAGACTGGCGCGTACTCCATGGTCGAGCTCGCAATGGCTATCCGTTACTGTTCCGAAGCCAAAATCGATCTCCTGACGATTGACGGCGCTCCCGGCGGTACCGGCATGAGCCCGTGGCCGATGATGAATGAGTGGGGTATCCCGTCATTCTACCTCCATTCGCTGGCATATGAATTCGCCACCAAACTGGAGAAGAAGGGCATGCGGGTTCCGGATCTTGCATTCGCCGGCGGGTTCTCCGATGAGCCCGGTGTGTTCAAGGCGCTTGCGATGGGGAGCCCGTACGTCAAGGCGGTCTGCATGGGCCGCGGCCTCATGATCCCCGGATTTGTCGGGAAGAACATCGAGAAATGGATCAAGGACGGAGAACTGCCCAAGTCCGTTTCCAAGTATGGCAGCAGTATCCCGGAGATCTTCGTCTGCTACGAAGAGCTCAAGGAAAAATACGGGAACAAGATGAAGGAGATCCCCATGGGTGCAGTCGGTATTTACACCCACGCATCGAAATTCCGCACCGGCCTCCAGCAGATCATGGCAGGCAGCAGGAATTTCCGGCTCTCCACCATCACCCGCGATGACTTAATGGCACTGACCGAAGAAGCAGCCGGTGTCTCAGGCATCGAGTACGTCATGTCTGCACGGTATGACGAGGCGATGGGCCAGCTGCTTGACTGAACGCTGACATATCAGTCGTTTTGTCCAGGCCGGGATTATCCCGGCACCCGTTTTTTTTGAGTTCCGGACTCATGTAACCCATGGTTTCCGGCCAGAATACCAATTGCGACATCCAGGAAAACCAGGACTTTTCATCAACAGTCCCGGCGCGACAATCCTTATTTGGGACCTGACAGAAGAAAACGCCGGAACAAGGCAGATTGTTATCTACTATTACGGCAGAAATTCTTTATACATATTATGATCCCGTGGCTCAACTCCAATTTCCGGCATTTTAAACCGACAGCCGCTATTGCCATCAATGCCACGCGGCACATGAACAAGATCGAGCGCAAGAGGCTGTTCTCTCCCGATCTCGAGCCCATGCGGACCGCTGAAGGGCGTTGGTTTGAGGCGATAGTATACGAGATGTTTCTGGATATCTCGAAAAAATCCGATACGATCAAATATCTCGCAATGAAAGGAGCTGATGCCCCGCGCCAGCGTGAGAACATGCGTCTTGGTCAGAACGGGCTCTTCTATTCCAAGTACGGGGATATCACGATCCGCGGCAATGGCCAGGATCTTGCCGAGTTCGACATGCTCCTTGTGGACTCTGACAATCATGTTTCATTTGCTGAAGTGGTTACATCCCCGGCAGACTTAAAAGAATTCGAGATTGAGATCGCGTACAAGAAAAAATTGCTCGGATATCTCTACGGCCAGAAGATCACGCCATTCCTGTTGGTATCATCCTTTGACCTCTCGAATTATACGGTTGTCAAACGTTTGATGAAAGACAAGACCAACGCGATTATCCACACGAATTCCTGCGAACAGATTAAATCGCTTGTCAAACATTACCGCCCGAGGATCATCTACACCCTGCCGGAGAACCATCCCAAACTCATCCGGGCAACCGATATCCCGATGAAACATCCGTTCGAGTACAAGCGCTACCATGATGAGGTTAAAAACCGGCTGTTCACAGAGATTAACCAGGCACCCGGAAGGATTCATCCCACAATCACCGATCCAACCGGGCAACTGGTGAAAAAAGTACTCTATGGAGGCCTGTTTCCGCCGGCAGTTAAGGCGGTCTGCGATGCGTACGGGATGACCGTGAAGGGTAAGAAAATAACACCGGAAGATTTTCCGATCTACTACTCAAAGGCCATTCTCGCAACCGATCTGCCAGAGTATGAACTCATCATCTACCTGCGCTCAAAACAAAAGAAGGAATACCATAAAATGATCCAGATGAAAGACGGGCATTTCAAGTTCGAACGCCCGACACCTCCCAGGGTGGGCTTTTTTCTCTGGCTGGAATCCATTCAGCCCACCCTCGGTTCACGGATCACGCTTCAGGTGCTTGATGCATTTTCTATCAGTGAGCGCCCGAAGAAATAAAAAAGGATCCCTGCGGCCGGTTTTTACCGCAGGCCATGGTATACGGAAAATCTGCCGGGTGTAGGAGTAGGCGGGAAAGGGAGGGGGAGTTTAAGATCACACCGGAGGATAAGGGAAGGATGGGGACTATACACTTGACATTTGCACTCTTGCATAAAAAGTCGCAGCCTGATGGCTTATCTGATCTCTAAGAGATTCGATACAGCGAAACATTCGATCTTATCAAATTTCACCTTATC
>Ga0105103_10000512_pt1 | contig 21990 bp, 34 predicted proteins | sample PPLLaktember2015_2_FD_79107 | JGI IMG/M metagenome (GOLD analysis project Ga0105103, IMG submission 79107) | Freshwater sediment microbial communities from Prairie Pothole Lake near Jamestown, North Dakota, USA - PPLs Lake P7 Core (6) Depth... | ecosystem: Environmental > Aquatic > Freshwater >...
AGCAGCGCGTAGTCTTCGTCGCGCTGCGGGTTGGCGCGGTAGGCGTGGGCCAGGTCGAGGTCGATGCGGGCCATGTCAGTTCGCCTTGCTGCGGCCGTGGGTCTCGCCGGCGGCGAGCACCAGGTCGCCTCGGGCATCGAACACATAGGCCTGGGACGGGTCGAGGTGCAGCGTGACCTGCTCGCCCAGGGTGAAGGCATGCACGCCCGGCAGCTGCGCGACCAGTTCGCCGATGGCGGTGGCGACATGCAAGAAGGTGTCGGAGCCGGAGATCTCGGCCAACTCGACCGCACCCGGCAGGGGCAGGTCGCCGTCGCGCGGCTGCACGCGCAGCGCGCTGGCGCGGATGCCCAGCGTCAGCGCCTGGAAGCCGCTGGTGCGGCGCTCGGCGGGCAACTGCCGCGCCAGCTTCAGCCCGGAGGGCATCGCGATGCCGTCGGCGGTAGCCTGCGCTTCGACCAGGTTCATCGGCGGGTCGCTAAAGGCGCGCGCCACGCGCATCGACTGCGGCCGGTGGAAGACCTCGGCCGTCGGCCCGTATTGCAGCAGTTCGCCGGCATCGAGCACGGCCGTGTAGCCGCCCAGCAGCAGCGCCTCGGTCGGCTCGGTGGTGGCGTAGACCACCGTCGATTCGCCGCTGGCGAACAGCGCGGACAGCTCCTCGCGCAGCTCTTCGCGCAGCTTGTAGTCCAGGTTCACCAGCGGCTCGTCGAGCAGCATCAGCGGCGCCTGCTTGGCCAGCGCGCGCGCCAGCGCGACGCGCTGCTGCTGCCCGCCGGACAGCTCGGCCGGCAGGCGCTGCAGGAACGGCTCGATGTGCAGCTTGGCCGCCAGCTCGCCGACCCGCGCCGCGATCTGTGCCGCGGTGTTGCCGCCGCGCAGGCGCAGCGGCGAGGCGATGTTGTCGGCCACCGTCATCGACGGGTAGTTGATGAACTGCTGGTAGACCATCGCCACGTTGCGCTGGCGCACCGCCATGCCGGTCACGTCCTGGCCGTCGGCGATCACGCGGCCGGCGCTGGGCGCATCGAGGCCGGCCATCAGCCGCATCAGCGTGGTCTTGCCGGCCTGGGTCGCGCCGAGCAGCACTGTCACGGCGCGCGGCACCAGCGTCAGGTCCAGCGGCTGCATGTGTATCTGCGCTCCGACCCGCTGTTCGATCCGTCTGAGCATCAGCTCCATGCGCCCTCCGGCATCGTGACCTTGGCGGGCCGCGGCTCGGCCTCGAGCGATGGCCAATGCGAGTCGCACCACGCGACGACGGCGGCGCGTTGCGCGGCGTCGAGGTGCAAGCCGAGCTTGGTGCGGCGCCACAGCACGTCGTCCGCGCAACGCGCCCATTCGTGCGTGTGCAGGTAGTGCAGCTCGGCTTCGAACAGACCCGGGGCCACCTCGGCGCCGAGGTCGCCGCTCGCCAGCAGCGTCTGCACCCGCGAGCCGTAACAGCGCGCCAGCCGGCGGCACAGCGATCCGGGCAACCGCGGATGCCGTTGCGCCAGCGCCTGCACGAAGCGCTCGAAGTCCGCTTGGGGCTGCGTGGCCGGCCCGATCCAGGCGCTCAAGTCGCCACCGGGCAGCACGGCGCCGCGTGTCCAGGCGCCGCGTGTGCAACCCAGCGGCGCGGCCAGCAGGTCGGCGGCCTCTTCGGCCAGCTTGCGGAAGGTGGTCAGCTTGCCGCCCCAGACGGTGAGCAGCGGCGCTGCTGCCGTGCCGGCGCCCCTGTCAAGCTCGAGCACGTAGTCGCGGGTCACGGCCGACGGGTCGCCCGACTCGTCGTCGAGCAGCGGGCGCACGCCCGAATAGCTCCACACCACATCGGACGGCAGCACCGCCTTGTCGAGGTAGCGGCTGGCCTGCGTGCACAGGTAGTCCACCTCGTCGGCATCGATGTGCGCCGAACCGAGGTCGCCGCGGTACTCGACATCGGTGGTGCCGATCAGCGTGTAGTGCTGTTCGTAGGGAATCACGAAGATGATGCGCTTGTCGGCGTTCTGGAAGATGTAGGCGTGTTCGTGCTCGAACAGCTTATGCACGACCACATGGCTGCCCTTGACCAGGCGTAGGGCGTTGCGCTGCGGCACGTGCGCGTGATCGGCCAGGAACTGAGCCGCCCACGGGCCGGTGGCATTGACCAGCGCGCGCGCACTCAATTCACGCGTCGCACCGCCGCCTTGCAGGCGCACCCGCCAATGGCTGGCGCCGCGCCGCGCGTCGACGCAGGCCCAGCGGGTGAGCACGCTCGCGCCTCGTTCGGCCGCGTCCGCCGCGTTCAGCACCACCAGCCGCGCGTCGTCGACCCAGCCGTCCGAATAGACGAAGCCCTTGCTGAAACCGCGTTTCAGCGGCCGGCCAGCGACATGCCGGTGAAGATCGATCGTTTCCGAGCCCGGCAACAGCTCGCGCCGCGTCAGGTGGTCATAGAGAAACAGCCCGATTCGCACCATCCAGACCGGACGCATTCCCGGGTCGTGCGGCATCACAAAGCGCAGCGGCCACATGATGTGCGGCGCGCTGCGCAGCAGCACCTCGCGCTCGGCCAGCGCCTTGCGCACGAGCCGGAACTCGTAGTGTTCCAGGTAGCGCAAGCCGCCGTGGATCAGCTTGGTCGACGACGACGAGGTGTGCGCCCCAAGGTCGTCCTTCTCGCACAGCAGCACCGACAGGCCGCGCCCGGCGAGATCGCGCGCGATGCCGACGCCGTTGATGCCGCCGCCGACGACCAGAACGTCGACCCGCGCCGCGGCGGGCAACTCGGCGCGACCTACGTCGGCCGCTGCGATGGCTGCGATGGGGCTCAAGGGGATGGGCGGGTTGTGCGTACCGGGAGGCGCAAAGGCGCCGACTCGACGACTTTTCGTATGTCGGCGAGTTTGTTCGTTTTGCGTTCCTTTTGTATGCATATTTACCCTATGCCAGTTTCGTATGGGTTCGCATAGATTCGGTTTCAATGCAGTTCCACCCGCGTCAAGTTCAGTTAATCGAACAGGTGCGCCTGCGCGGCAGCATGTCGGTCGAGGCGCTGGCCGAGCACTTCGGCGTGACGCTGCAGACCGTGCGCCGCGACATCCGGACGCTGGCCGATGCCGCCTTGCTGACACGGTTCCATGGCGGCGTGCGCGTGCCGGGTTCGACCACCGAGAACATCGCCTACCGCCAGCGCCAGCAGCTAAACGAAGCCGCCAAGCAGCGCATCGCCAGGGCGGTGGCGAAGGACGTGCCCAGCGGCTGCTCGCTGATGATCAACATCGGCACGACCACCGAGGCGATCGCCCGCGAGTTGGCGCGGCACCGCGGCCTGCGCGTGATTACCAACAACCTGAACGTCGCGGCGATCCTGTCCGACCATGCCGATTGCGAGCTGATCGTCGCCGGCGGCGTCGTCCGGGCGCGCGACCGCGGCATCGTCGGCGAGGCGACCGTGGACTTCATCGGCCAGTTCAAGGTCGACATCGCGCTGATCGGCATCTCCGGCATCGAAGCCGACGGCACGCTGCGCGACTTCGATTACCGCGAGGTCAGCGTGGCGCGGGCGATCCTCGGGCACTCGCGCGAGGTCTGGCTGGCCGCCGACCACAGCAAGTTCAACCGCCCGGCGATGGTCGAGCTGGCCAGGCTGGACAATCTGGACCGGCTTTACACCGACGCCGCGCCGCCGGAACCCTTCCCGCACCTGCTGGCCGAAGCCGGCGTGCAGTGCGTGGTGGCCGAATGACGCACAGGAGCCAACGATGACCCACCTGCTGGCGCTGGATCAGGGCACCTCGAGTTCGCGCAGCATCGTCTTCGACGAGGCGGGCCGGATCGTCGCGATGGCGCAGCGCGAGTTCCGCCAGATCTTCCCGCAGCCGGGCTGGGTCGAGCACGACCCGAACGAGATCTGGAGCACGCAGCTGGCCACCGCGCGGGAGGCGATCGCGAAGGCGGGGCTCGTGGCCGCCGACATCCACGCGATCGGCATCACCAACCAGCGCGAGACCACGGTGCTGTGGAACCGGCGCACCGGCCAGCCGGTGCACAACGCGATCGTCTGGCAGGATCGGCGCGGCGAGCCGCTGTGCGCGCAGCTGCGCGCGGCGGGCATGCAGGCGCCGATCCAGCGGTCGACCGGGCTGCGCATCGACGCGTACTTCTCGGGCACCAAGCTGCGCTGGCTGCTCGACCATGTGCCCGGTGCGCACATCGCCGCGGCCCAGGGCGAGCTGGCGTTCGGCACGATCGACAGCTGGCTGCTGTGGAACCTCAGCGGCGGTGCGCTGCATGCCACCGACGTAAGCAACGCGTCGCGGACGATGCTGTTCGACATCCGCCACAACGCCTGGGACCCGACGCTGCTGAACGCGTTGCACATCCCGGACAGCGTGCTGCCGAAGGTGCATGCATCGAGCTACGTCTACGGCGAGACACACACGGCGCTGTTCGGCCGGCCGATCCCGATCGCCGGCATCGCCGGCGACCAGCAAAGTGCACTGTTCGGCCAGGCCTGCTTCGGCGCCGGTCTGGCGAAGAACACCTACGGCACCGGCTGCTTCATGCTGATGCACACCGGCACGCGCTTCCAGGCGTCGGCCAACGGGCTGATCACGACTGCCGCCGCGCAGCCGACCGCGACGCCGGAATTCGCGTTCGAAGGCAGCGTGTTCATCGGCGGCGCGGTCGTGCAGTGGCTGCGCGACGGGCTGCGGGCCATTCCGTCCAGCGGCGAGGTCCAGGCGCTGGCTGAGAGCGTGCCCGATAGCGGCGGCGTGATCGTCGTGCCGGCCTTTACCGGGCTGGGCGCGCCGTACTGGCAGCCCGACGCGCGCGGCACGATCACCGGCCTGAGCCGTGGCACGACGATCGCGCACATCGCACGTGCGGCGCTCGAAAGCATCGCCTACCAGAGCGCCGCACTGCTGCAGGCGATGAGCCGCGACGCGGTGGCCGCCGGCGGTGCGCCGGTGGCCGAGCTGCGCGTCGACGGCGGTGCCTGCGTCAACGACCTGCTGATGCAGTTCCAGGCCGACCTGCTCGGCATCTCGGTGGTGCGGCCGAAGGTGATCGAGACCACCGCGCTCGGCGCGGCCTACCTCGCGGGGCTGGCGACCGGCGTGTACCGCGGCCTCGACGAGCTGGCCGCGCAATGGCAGGTAGAGCGCCGTTTCGAGCCGACGATGACCCGCGAGCGTGCGGCCGAGCAGATGGCCGGCTGGGAACGGGCGGTGCGTCAGACGGTGGCGGCCTGAGGGCGCCTGCGATGGACCGCTGGCGGGCGCATTGCCGCGATTCACAACCTCTCGTCGAACTCACACTGACGGAGAGCATTTATCTGCCGCGCCACAGCGCTGGTCGAGCGCGTCGGGGTGCCGCGGCAGATAAACGCTCGACGCGGCCGATGCCGTCGGCAACGTGAGCGAAGTGACGTGGTCGTCGGCGTGGCGCGTGCCGTCTATTCGAACGCATGACTTCCTGCTTGCCAGCGCCAGCGACGCGATCTGAGCCCACGAAATCGATTCGAGCAGCCGGATCGACCGATTCATCGGTGACCGCGGAGACTTGAGTTCCGACTCTGTCGACGCGCGTACGCTCACGGTTAGCAATCTTGGGCGACTGCTTTGCGACCATCAATTCGCCACCCTGAGCGGTGGGTGTGGGTCGATTGCCGGGCTACGCGAACAGCGGCTGACCGGCTCCACGATTCTTGAAACTGGGCTGCCACAAAGCGGGCACTCGCCACTGGCGCCTTACGCTGCATAGCAGGCTCTCAACGCACTGGATCGGATGACCGCAATGTGTCCCATTGCGGTCACATCCAATTCGCGAGCGTGAGTGGCAGTTGGTGGCCGGGTCCTGACCCAAACCGGCGCAGTCTTGATGTCGGGAGCACACCAGATGGCCGACGTTGGCGCGACCTGATCCGGCAACTCACTGCTGGCCGATCGTCGGCACTCGTCACGACGTCGCCACAAGTCCGCGACGCGGCGTAGGCTACCGAATGTCCCAACGGTCATGGTGAACACCGACCTTCGGGTACCCAGCCCAATGGCCGGCCCTTCGTCACGGCGCCCAATGGTCATTTGGCTCCGTCGCAAATCTTGTGACGTCACAGACCTCGTCACAAGGCTCTGAAATGCAAAAGGCCCGCAGAGGGCGGGCCTTCTATGTTCTTGTTTTTATTCAACTATTTTGGTTGCGGGGGCAGGATTTGAACCTGCGACCTTTGGGTTATGAGCCCAACGAGCTACCAGACTGCTCCACCCCGCGCCAGAACCTGTGATTCTATCACCGAAACGCTGGTCGAGGCCAGCTTTCGGCAGGCTCGAAACTCAATCTTGCTTGGCTTCGCTGCCGGCTTCTGCCGTAGTGGGCTCGGGCCGGTCGATCAGTTCGACGAAGGCCATCGGAGCGTTGTCACCGACGCGGAAACCCATCTTCAGGATGCGCGTGTAGCCGCCCGGACGCGCCTTGTAGCGCGGGCCCAGTTCGCCGAAGAGCTTGGTCACGATGGCGCGGTCGCGTGTGCGGTCGAAGGCCAGGCGGCGGTTGGCCAGCGTGGGCTCCTTGGCCAGCGTGATCAACGGCTCGACCACGCGGCGCAGTTCCTTGGCCTTGGGCAGCGTCGTCTTGATGGCTTCGTGCTGAAGCAGCGAATTGCACATGTTGCGCAGCATCGCCTGGCGATGCTCGCTGGTGCGGTTGAGTTTGCGTAGTCCGTTGCGGTGACGCATGGTGCGGTTCTTTCCTTATTGAACCCCGGCCGTGTCAGGTACCGGGGGGTGCACATTGGCCAAGCTCTAGCGCTTGTCCAGGTTCTGCGGCGGCCAGTTCTCCAGTCGCGCGCCCAGCGTCAGGCCGCGCGATGCCAGCACTTCCTTGATCTCGTTGAGCGACTTGCGGCCCAGGTTCGGGGTCTTCAGCAGCTCAGTTTCGGTGCGCTGGATCAGGTCGCCGATGTAGTAGATGTTCTCGGCCTTCAGGCAGTTTGCCGAGCGCACCGTGAGTTCGAGTTCGTCCACCGGGCGCAGCAGGATCGGGTCGAAGTTGGGCGTCGGGCGCGAGATCGGCGCGTCGAAGATCCCCTGTCCGTCAGTCGGCAGCTGGGCAAAGATGGCCAGCTGCTCGCACAGGATCTTGGCCGAGGCACGGATCGCCTCCTCAGGAGAGATAGCGCCGTTTGTCTGGATCTCCATGACCAGCTTGTCCAGGTCGGTCCGCTGCTCGACGCGCGCGTTTTCGACCGCATAGCTGACGCGGTTCACCGGCGAGAAGGACGCATCGAGCACGATACGGCCGATCGACTTGGTCGGCTCGTCGCCATAGCGGCGCAGGTTGCCCGGCACGTAACCGCGGCCCTTCTCGACCTTGATCTGCATGTCCAGCTTGCCGCCTTGCGACAGGTGAGCGATGACATGTTCGGGATTAATGATCTCGACGTCGTGCGGCGTCTGGATATCGCCGGCCGTGACCGGACCCTCGCCTTCCTTGCGTAGCACCAGCGTCACTTCGTCGCGGTTGTGCAGGCGAAAGACCACACCCTTCAGGTTCAACATGATGTGGACCACGTCTTCCTGCACGCCATCGATGGTCGAGTACTCGTGCAGCACGCCGGCAATCGTCACTTCGGTGGGCGCATGTCCGACCATCGAAGACAGCAGCACGCGGCGCAGCGCGTTACCCAGCGTATGGCCATAGCCGCGTTCGAACGGCTCCAGCGTGACCTTGGCGCGGTTTCCGCCAAGCGGCTCGACCTGGATGGCTTTGTTGGGTTTCAGCAGATTGGTTTGCATTGCAGTCTAAGTTCCTCTCAATACCCTCGGCTCGTTACACCGATAAGGCTGATGAACAATGGCCGGGGCGAGTCTTGGAAGCGCACCGTGCCCGGCAAAACGGTACGCTGGTACCTGGTGCGCGGGCACTCGCGCCCACGCTCGTTCGCAAACCGTCAGCGCGAATACAACTCGACGATCAGCGATTCGTTGATCTCGGCGCCGAACTGGTCGCGGTCGGGCACCTTCTTGAACACGCCTTCCATCTTGGCCGCATCCACCTGCACCCAGTCGGGCATGCCGATGGTGCCGGCCAGCTTGAGCGCGTCCTGCACACGAAGCTGTTTCTTGGCGTTCTCGCGGATTGACACCGCATCACCGGCCTTGACCAGGTAGGACGAGATGTTGACAACCTGGCCGTTCACCGTCACCGCCTTGTGCGACACCAGTTGCCGCGCTTCGGCCCGTGTCGAGCCGAAGCCCATGCGGTAGACCACGTTGTCCAAGCGCGATTCCAGCAGGAACAGCAGGTTCGCGCCGGTGTTGCCGCGGCGGCGCTCGGCCTCCGCGAAGTAGCGGCGGAACTGGCGTTCGAGCACGCCGTACATGCGCTTGACCTTCTGCTTCTCGCGCAGCTGCAGCCCGAAGTCGCTGGTGCGCGAGCCGCTGGTACGGCCGTGCTGGCCGGGCTTGCTGTCGAACTTGGCCTTGTCGCCGATCGGGCGACGGGCGCTTTTCAGGTAGAGGTCGGTGCCTTCACGGCGGGCCAGTTTGGCCTTGGGTCCGAGATAACGTGCCACGAGATGTCCTTCGATCTGTGTCTGACGCGGCCGGCCTCGGGGGCACGCCGCGCAAGTCTGGCGGTGTTCTTGATGTCGCTCAGACGGTGGGCTTGTGGAAGCTCCGGTACTGCACCGGAGCTTCAGGAATGCTGCTGTCCGCCAGGGCTTGCGGATAGCTTGCGGGATAAAAGCCTTTAATTATAGTCGACCGCGGCGCTGCGCCGGTCGACCAGCAAACAGTCGCGTCAGATGCGGCGACGCTTCTGCGGACGGCAGCCGTTGTGCGGGATTGGTGTGACGTCGGAAATCAGGTTGATGCGGATGCCCAGAGCAGCCAGCGCCCGCACTGACGACTCCCGGCCCGGGCCGGGCCCCTTGATGCGCACGTCCAGGTTCTTGATGCCCTGCTCCTGCGCGGCGCGGCCAGCCACCTCGGCAGCCACTTGGGCCGCAAATGGCGTGGACTTGCGCGAGCCCTTGAAGCCCTGACCACCACTCGACGCCCAGGCCAGTGCGCCGCCCTGGCGGTCTGTGATGGTGATGATGGTGTTGTTGAACGACGCATGCACATGAGCGATGCCGTCCGCGATGTTCTTGCGGATCTTCTTGCTCACGCGCCGTGCGGCGGTATTGGCAGGTGCTTTGGCCATGTCTTGACTCTCTATTCAGCTAAGGGCTTACTTCTTCAGCGCAGCAGCGCCCTTGCGCGGGCCCTTGCGGGTGCGCGCATTGGTGCGCGTGCGCTGGCCGCGCAGCGGCAGGCCGCGGCGATGCCGCAGCCCGCGGTAGCAGCCCAGGTCCATCAGGCGCTTGATGTTGATGGAGATCTCGCGACGCAGGTCGCCTTCGATGGTGAGACGGCCGATCTCCTCGCGAATCTTCTCGAGGTCGCCGTCGCTCAGATCCTTGATCTTCTTCGAGTAGGGGATGCCGACCTGCTCGCAGATCTTCTGCGCGGTGGGCCGGCCGATGCCGAAGATCGACGTCAGGCCGATCTCGGCATGCTTGTGCGGCGGAATGTTGATACCAGCGATACGTGCCATCTTGAATCCTTCAATACCTTGCGATCAGCCCCAGGGAATCAGCCCTGGCGCTGCTTGTGACGCGGGTCGGTGCAGATCACGCGCACCACGCCCTTGCGGCGGATGACCTTGCAATTGCGGCACATCTTCTTGACCGATGCAGCGACTTTCATGCTCTTCTCCTTGACCTATTCTTGACCTACTTGGCCCGGAACACGATTCGAGCGCGGCTCAGATCGTAGGGCGTCAGTTCCACCGTGACCTTGTCACCTGGAAGGATGCGGATGTAGTGCATGCGCATCTTCCCGGAGATGTGGCCCAGCACGACGTGACCGTTCTCCAGTTTCACGCGAAACGTGGCGTTGGGCAGATTCTCGAGAATCTCGCCCTGCATCTGGATGACGTCGTCCTTTGACATGTGCTCCGTTCGTTGCTTCTTCAGCTTGCCTTGAAGTTGGCCTTCTTCAGCAGCGACTCGTATTGCTGGCTCATCACGTAGCTTTGCACCTGGGCCCAGAAGTCCATCGTGACCACCACGATGATCAGCAGCGAGGTGCCACCGAAGTAGAACGGCACGTTGTACTTCAGCACCAGGAACTCAGGCAGCAGGCACACCAGCGTGATGTAGATCGCGCCCACCAGCGTCAGACGCGACAGGATGCGGTCGATGTGCTTAGCTGTCTGCTCGCCCGGGCGGATGCCCGGAATGAACGCACCGCTCTTCTTCAGGTTGTCCGCGGTCTCGCGGCTGTTGAAGACCAGCGCTGTGTAGAAGAAGCAGAAGAACACAATCATCGCCGCATACAGCAGCACGTAGATTGGCTGTCCCGGCGACAACGCCGAGGAGATGTCCTTCAGCCAGCGCATGCCTTCGCCGGTGGCAAACCAGCCGACGATGGTCGCGGGCAGCAGAATGATCGACGAGGCAAAGATTGGCGGGATCACGCCCGACATGTTCAGCTTCAGCGGCAGGTGCGACGACTGGCCGCCGTAGACCTTGTTGCCGACCTGGCGCTTGGCATAGTTGACCAGTATCTTGCGCTGCCCGCGCTCGACGAAGACCACGACGAAGGTCACCACCACCACCAGCGCCAGGATGAACAGGCTGGCGATGATGCTCATCGATCCGGTGCGTACCAGTTCGAACAGGCCGGCCATCGCACTCGGCAGTCCGGCCACGATGCCGGCGAAGATCAGAATCGAGATGCCGTTGCCCAGGCCGCGCTCGGTGATCTGTTCACCCAGCCACATCAGGAACATCGTGCCTGCCACCAGGCTGATGACCGCCGTCATGCGAAAGCCCATGCCCGGGCTGATGACCAAGCCCGGCGACTGCTCCAGCGCCAATGCGATGCCCAGCGACTGGAACAGCGCAAGCACCAGCGTGCCGTAGCGCGTGTACTGGGTGATCTTGCGCCGGCCCGCCTCGCCTTCCTTCTTGATCGCTTCGAGCGAAGGCACGACGTAGGTCATCAACTGCATGATGATCGACGCCGATATGTACGGCATGATGCCCAGCGCGAACACGGTGAAGCGCGACAGCGCCCCGCCCGAGAACATGTTGAACAGGTTCAGGATGCCGCCGGACTGGCTTTTGAATAGCTGCTGCAATTGGGCTGGGTCGATGCCGGGCACGGGAATGTGCGCGCCCAGGCGGTAGACCACCAGCGCCAGCAGCAGAAAGACGAGCCGGCGACGCAGGTCGCCGAACTTGCCGCTCTTGGCCAGCTGGTTTGCAGAAGTTGCCACGACTAGGTTCTCTGTTGTGCAGCGGGGTTCAGCCCACCGAGCCGCCAGCGGCTTCGATCGCTGCCTTGGCGCCGGCGGTCGCGCCGATGCCCTTGAGCACGACCTTCTTGCTCAGCTCACCCGACTTGATGACCTTGACCACCTTGGCCTGGTCGCCGACCAGCTTGGCCTGCTTGAGAGCCAGCACGTCGACTTCATCGACGCCCAGGCGCTGCAGATCGGCCAGCGTGATCTCGGCGTTGTACTGCGCCGTCACCGACTTGAAGCCACGCTTGGGCAGGCGGCGCTGCAGCGGCATCTGGCCGCCTTCGAAGCCCACCTTGTGGAAGCCGCCTGCACGCGACTTCTGGCCCTTGTGGCCACGCCCTGCGGTCTTGCCCAGGCCGGAGCCAATTCCGCGACCGACGCGGCGTCGCGCGCGCTTGGCGCCGGCCGAAGGCTTGATCGTATTCAGTTCCATGTTCGTACCCGTTGGGGGTGGGGTGCTCAGAGCACCTGTACCAAGTAGGCGATCTTGTTGATCATGCCGCGCACCGCGGGCGTGTCCTCAAGCACCGATTGGCTGTTCAGTTTGCGCAGGCCCAGGCCGCGCACCGTGTCGCGGTGCGACTGCTTGGTGCCGATCGGGCTCCTGACCAGCTTCACCGTCACTGTCTTCTTGTCCGACATCGTTGTTCTCCTGCCGCGCTTCAGCCAAAGATCTCTTCGACCGACTTGCCGCGCTTGGCCGCCACCTCACCTGGCGTGGTTGAGCGCTTCAGCGCGTCCAGTGTGGCGCGCACCATGTTGTACGGATTGGACGAACCCAGGCTCTTGGCCGCTATGTCGGTGACACCCATGACCTCGAACACCGCGCGCATCGGGCCGCCGGCGATGATGCCGGTACCAGCCGGCGCCGGCGCCATCAGCACCTTGGCCGCGCCATGCTCGCCGCGCACGTTGTGATGAATCGAGCCGTTCTTCAGCGACACCTTCACCATGTTGCGGCGCGCGTCTTCCATGGCCTTCTGGACCGCCACCGGCACTTCCTTGGCCTTGCCCTTTCCCATGCCGATGCGGCCATCGCCGTCACCGACCACGGTCAGTGCCGCGAAGCTCAGCGTGCGGCCGCCCTTCACCACCTTGGTCACGCGATTCACCGCGATCATCTTTTCCTTCAGGCCGTCGTCGTTGCCTTCGGTCTGGGCGCGAGGTTGAAACTTTGCCATTTGTGATCCTTAGAACTGCAGGCCGGCTTCGCGGGCTGCCTCGGCCAGGGCCTTGACACGGCCATGGAACGCAAAGCCCGCGCGGTCGAAAGCCACCTTCTCGATGCCGGCGGCCTTGGCCTTCTCGGCAATGCGCTTGCCCACCAGGGCCGCGGCCGAGGTGGTGCCGCCCTTGCCCGGACCGCCCAGCTGCTCGCGCACCGCCTTCTCGGCAGTGGAGGCGCTGGCCAGCACGCGGCTGCCATCGTCGGAGATGACGCTGGCGTAGACGTGCAGGTTCGAGCGGAACACCGTCAACCGGGCCACGACCTGCTGCGCGATGCGAATGCGTGTCTGGCGGGAGCGACGCAGGCGCTGTTCTTTCTTGTTCAACATGGTGTCGCTCCTTACTTCTTCTTCGTCTCTTTCAGGCTCACGCGCTCGTCGGCGTAGCGGATGCCCTTGCCCTTGTAGGGCTCAGGCGGACGGATAGCACGGACCTCGGCCGCTACCTGCCCCACGGACTGGCGGTCGGCACCTTTGATGAGGATTTCGGTCTGCGTCGGCGTCTCCACCTTCACGCCGGCCGGCATGTCCTTGACCACCGGGTGCGAGAAGCCGATCTGCAGGTTCAGCTTCTGGCCCTGTGCCTGGGCACGGAAGCCCACGCCCACCAGCGTGAGCTTCTTCTCGAAGCCCTTGGTGACGCCGTTGATCATGTTGTTGACCAGGGCGCGCATCGTGCCGCTCATGGCACCGGCGGCGACGCTATCGTTGGCCGGCTCGAAGGTCAGCGTGGCGCCGTCCTTCTTGACAGCGACCAGCGCGTTCGACGCACGCACCAACGTGCCGTTGCTGCCCTTGACCGAAATCTGCTCCGCCGTGATCGACACGTCCACGCCTTGCGGGACGGTCACCGGCATCTTTCCTACGCGAGACATGGCTCGAATCCTTCCGTTAGACGCCGCCGCATCAGGCGACGTAGCACAGCACTTCGCCGCCGACACCGGTCTGGCGCGCCTTGCGGTCGGTCATCACGCCCTTGGGCGTGGTGACGATCGCCACACCCAGGCCGTTCATCACCGCTGGGATGGCTTCGCGACCGCGGTACACGCGCAGGCCCGGGCGGCTGACACGCTCGATGCGCTCGATAACCGGGCGGCCGGCGTAGTACTTCAGCGCGATGTCGAGCTGGCTCTTGCCGTCATCGGTACGCACCGAGAAGCCATCGATGTAGCCCTCGTCCTTCAGGACCTGCGCGATCGCCACCTTCAACTTCGACGACGGCATCGACACCACGGCCTTGTCAACGCTCTGCGCGTTGCGGATGCGGGTCAGCATATCGGCGATCGGATCACTCATGCTCATAACAAACTCTCCTGCTCGTGCCTGTGCTCGCGCAACGTGGCCGATATCACCAGCTGGCCTTGACGACGCCCGGGATGTCGCCCTTGAAGGCAAGGTCGCGGATCTTGCTGCGACCCAGCCCAAACATCCGGAAGGTGCCGCGGGGGCGGCCCGTCAGCTCGCAGCGGTTTCGCAGGCGGGTCGGATAGGCGTTGCGCGGCAGCTTCTGCAGTTCCAGGCGCGCCGCATAGCGCTCTTCGTCGCTGCGCTTGGCATCGTTGGCCGTCGCCTTCAGCTCGGCGTACTTCTTCGCGTACTTGGCCACGAGTTTCTCGCGCTTGTCCTGACGCTGGATATGGGACTGTTTAGCCACAAGGCACCTCAGTTCTTGAACGGGAAGCGAAAGGCCGTGAGCAGCGCCTTGCACTCGTCGTCGGTCTGCGCACTGGTGGTGATGCTGATGTTCAGCCCACGCAGTGCATCGACCTTGTCGTAATCGATCTCAGGGAAGATGATCTGTTCCTTGACACCGATGTTGTAGTTGCCGCGCCCGTCGAAGGCACGGCCACTGATGCCGCGGAAGTCGCGCACGCGCGGCAGCGCGATGGTCACGAAGCGGTCCAGGAACTCGTACATGCGCAGGCCACGCAGCGTGACCATGCAGCCGATGGGCACGTTCTCGCGGATCTTGAAGCCAGCGATCGGCTTCTTCGACTTGGTGACCACGGGCTTCTGGCCGGCGATCTTGGTCAGGTCGCCGACGGCGTTGTCCATGACCTTCTTGTCGGCCACGGCCTCGCTGACGCCCATGTTTAGCGTGATCTTGGTCAGGCGCGGCACCTGCATCACCGACTTGAAGCCAAACTTGGCCATCAGGTCAGGCACCACCTTCTCGCGGTAGTAGGTCTGCAGGCGGGCAGTCTGTTGTTGAGCCATGATTGTTTCGTCCCTGCTTTCTGGCCTCAGACCTTGATCTGTTCGCCGTTGGACTTGTAGACGCGCACCTTGTCGCCATTGGCCAGCACCTTGATGCCGACGCGGTCTGCCTTCGAGGTGGCGGCGTTGTAGATGGCCACGTTCGACTGGTGGATCGGCATCGTCTTATCGACCACGCCGCCGGTGGTGCCCTTCATCGGGTTGGGCTTAACGTGCTTCTTGGCGACATTGACGCCGTCGACCACCAGATAGCTGTCGTCGACACGGCTGGCCACCGTGCCGCGCTTGCCCTTGTCGCGCCCGGTCAACACGATGACCTGGTCGCCCTTGCGAATCTTGTTCATGCTGGTTTCCTTTCGGCGCGCCGCGTCAGAGCACTTCCGGAGCCAGCGACACGATCTTCATGAAGCGCTCGGTGCGCAGTTCGCGCGTCACCGGTCCGAAGATGCGCGTGCCGATCGGCTCGAGCTTGGCGTTCAGCAGCACGGCGGCATTGCCGTCGAACTTGATGAGCGAGCCGTCCTGGCGGCGCACGCCCTTGGCGGTACGCACCACCACGGCGCTGTAGATCTCGCCCTTCTTCACGCGGCCACGCGGCGCGGCCTCCTTGATGCTGACCTTGATGACATCACCGATGCCCGCATAGCGGCGCTTGGAGCCGCCGAGCACCTTGATGCACATGACGGACTTCGCGCCCGTGTTGTCGGCGACATCGAGTCGCGATTGCATTTGGATCATTGTTGAGTCCCCAACTTGTCCCGCGCGCGGCGCCGTCACGGACGACACCGACCTGCGGTCAGTCTTGGGCCCGTCGACCCTTGCAGAAGGTTTCCTGCAAGGGCGGTTGGGGCGGATCCGAAATCGTACCAGTCTTGAAAGACTGGTCAGTTTTCGGTGAAGCTTTGGATTATCGCTCGAAAGCGAGCGCGCTGTCAACGGCGAGTCTTGTCCAACGAGGTGCGGCCGTACTTCCAGAAGACTCAGGCGCGCGCGGCCTTGGCCTGCGCGAGCATCGTCTGTGCATCGCTGACTTCGAACTTGCCAGGCGCTTCGACGTTCAGTGTCTTGACCACGCCATCGACCACCAGCATCGAGTAGCGGTTGGAGCGCAGACCCATGCCACGCGTCGTCAGGTCTAGCGTCAGGCCGGTGGCCTTGGCGAAATCGGCGCTGCCGTCGGCCATCATGCGCACCTTGCCGCCAGTCTTCTGATCGCGGCCCCAGGCGCCCATCACGAAGGCGTCGTTGACCGACACGCACCAGATCTCGTCGACGCCGGCAGCCTTGAGTTCGTCGGCCTTCTCGACATAGCCCGGCACGTGCTTGGCCGAGCAGGTCGGCGTGTAGGCGCCAGGCAGCGCGAAGACGGCGATCGTCTTGCCGGCCGTGGCCTTGGCGATGTCGAAGCTGTTTGGGCCGATCGAGCAGCCGTTGCCTTCGACTTCGATGAATTCCTGAAGGCTGCCGGCGGGCAGCTTGTCTCCGACTTTGAGCATCATGTTCTCCTGTGTGTGGATGTGGCAGGGCTGCAATGAAAAAGGGCCCAGCACCAGTATCCCAGCGCTGTGGCCCCTGCGTGCCGCGCCGGGCCCAAAGGCCCCGCGGCGAATCCTGACTTAGGCCAGACCGGCCTTCTTCACCAAGCGGGTGACGACCCAGTTCTTGGTCTTGGAGATCGGCCGGCTTTCGGCGATCTCGACCACGTCGCCAAGCTTGTACTCGCCCTTTTCGTCGTGCGCGTGGTACTTGCTCGAACGCGCGACGATCTTGCCGTAGAGCTCGTGCGTGACACGGCGCTCGACCAGCACGGTGATGGTCTTGGAGCGCTTGTCGCTGACCACTTGGCCGACGAGCGTGCGCGTGTTCTTGGCAGCGGCTTGAGCCTGGCTCATTTGGCGGCCCCTTTCTTCTTCTCGGTGAGGATGGTCTTGACGCGCGCGACGTCGCGCCGCGTCTTGCGCAGCGTCGAGTGGTTCGTCAGCTGCTGGGTCGCCTTTTGCATGCGCAGGCCGAAATGCGCTCGCAGCAGGTCGGCGACCTCCTTCTCGAGCGCGGCCACGTCCTTGGCGCGCAAGTCACTGGTCTTCATTCGTGTTCTCCGTTGCTTCGTCTACGCGCCGATCTGGCGGGCGACGAAGGTGGTGCGCAGCGGCAACTTGGCCGAGGCCAGCAGAAAGGCCTCGCGCGCCAGCGTCTCGGGCACGCCGTTGATCTCGTACAGCACCTTGCCGGGCTGGATCTCGGCCACGTAGTACTCGGGGTTGCCCTTGCCGTTGCCCATGCGCACCTCGGCCGGCTTCTGCGAGATCGGCTTATCCGGGAAGATGCGGATGAAGATGCGCCCACCCCGCTTGATGTGACGCGAGATGGCGCGACGAGCGGCTTCGATTTGGCGCGCCGTGAGGCGGCCGCGCTCGGTAGCCTTCAGACCGAATTCCCCGAAGGACACCTTGGCGCCGCGCGTGGCGACACCGGTGTTGCGGCCTTTTTGTTCCTTGCGGAACTTGCGACGTGCTGGTTGCAGCATTCTTATTCCCCTTTGCTCTCGGCGGGCGCGGCCGGCGAGGCGGCCTTGCGCACACGCTTGACCGTCGCCGTCTTGGGTGCGTCACCCGCGGCTTCGACCGGCTTGTCGGCAGCAGCAGCGACAACACGCGGCGGCCTGTCGCCCGTCGGGCGCGGACGGCCACCTGGCGCACCAGGCGCCCCTGCGCCACCCGGACGCGGTGTGCGGCGCGAGCGGCGGTCGTCGTCACCGGATTCCGGCTTGGCACCCGGCGCTTCGCCGTGCGCCAGACGGTCGCCACGGTAGACCCAGACCTTGACGCCGATGACGCCGTAGGTGGTCTTGGCTTCGGAGAAGCCGTAGTCGATGTCGGCCTTGAGCGTGTGCAGCGGCACGCGGCCTTCGCGGTACCACTCGCAGCGCGCAATCTCGATGCCGTTCAGGCGGCCCGAGGACATGATCTTGATGCCCTGCGCGCCCAGGCGCATGGCATTCTGCATCGCGCGCTTCATCGCGCGGCGGAACATGATGCGCTTCTCGAGCTGCTGGGTGATGCTGTCGGCGATGAGTTGCGCATCGATTTCGGGCTTGCGCACTTCCTCGATGTTCACCGCCACCGGCACGCCCAGGCGGCGCGCCAGTTCAGACTTGAGGTTCTCGATGTCCTCGCCCTTTTTGCCGATGACCACGCCCGGCCGCGCCGAGTAAATGGTGATGCGGGCATTCTTGGCCGGGCGCTCGATCAGGATTCGCGAGACGGCAGCGCTCTTCAGGCGCGCCTTGAGAAAGTCGCGCACATGCAGGTCTTCGGCCAGCATGGTGCTGAAGTTCTTCTTCGTCGCGAACCAGCGCGACGCCCAGGCACGAGTGACGGGCAGCCGGAAGCCGGTCGGGTGGATTTTTTGTCCCATGGTCTTTGCTTTCGCCCTTGCCTTAGTTGCCGACCGTCACGTAGATGTGGCAGGTGGGCTTGCTGATGCGGTTGCCGCGACCCTTGGCGCGGGCCGACGAACGTGTCAGCGTAGCCCCCTGCTCCACGTAGATCGACTTGACCTTCAGTTCGTCGATGTCGGCGCCGTCGTTGTGCTCGGCATTGGCGATGGCCGAAGCCAGCGCCTTGCGGATGATGCCGGCGGCTTTCTTCGGCGTGAAGCTCAGGATGTCGAGCGCCTGGTCGACCTTTTTGCCGCGCACCATGTCCGCCACCAGCCGACCCTTGTCGACCGACAGCCTCACGCCGCGAACGCTTGCTTTGGTTTCCATCGTAGGCATCCCTTACTTCTTGGCCTTCTTGTCGGCCGGGTGACCCTTGAAGGTGCGTGTCTGCGCAAACTCGCCCAGCTTGTGGCCGACCATCTGGTCGGTCACGTACAACGGAACGTGCTGCTTGCCGTTGTGCACCGCGATCGTCAGGCCGATAAACTCGGGCAGGATCGTCGAGCGGCGCGACCAGGTCTTGACCGGCTTCTTGTCCTTGGTGGCGGCAGCCTTGTCGACCTTGGCCATCAGGTGGTGGTCCACGAACGGACCCTTCTTCAGTGAACGTGCCATGGTGCTCGGACCCTTACTTCTTGCGACGCGAGACGATCATCGTCTGCGTGCGCTTGTTGCTGCGCGTGCGGTAGCCCTTTGTCAGCGTGTTCCAGGGCGACACCGGCACCTGGCCCTCGCCGGTGCGGCCTTCGCCGCCACCGTGCGGGTGGTCGATCGGGTTCATGGCCACGCCACGAACCGTCGGCCGAATACCCTGCCAGCGGCGTGCACCGGCCTTGCCGTACTGGCGCAGGTTGTGCTCTTCGTTGCTGACCTCGCCGATGGTGGCGCGGCAGTCGATGTGGATCTTGCGCACTTCGCCCGAACGCAGGCGCAACTGGGCGTAAATGCCTTCGCGTGCCATCAGCGTCACCGAGGTGCCGGCCGAGCGCGCGATCTGCGCACCCTTGCCGGGCAGCATCTCGACGCAATGCACGGTGGAGCCCACCGGGATGTTGCGGATGGGCAGCGTGTTGCCGGCCTTGATCGGCGCTTCGGAGCCGCTGACGATCGTGGAGCCCACCTCCAGCCCGCGCGGGGCGATGATGTAGCGGCGCTCGCCGTCGGCATAGCACACCAGCGCGATGTGCGCCGTGCGGTTCGGGTCGTATTCGATACGCTCGACCTTGGCCGGGATACCGTCCTTGTTGCGCACGAAGTCGACCACGCGGTAGTGGTGCTTGTGGCCCCCGCCCTTGTGGCGGATGGTGATGTGACCGTTGTTGTTGCGCCCCGAATGCTGGAACTGCGGCTCCAGCAACGACGCTTCCGGCTTTCCTTTGTGCAGGTGCTTGTGCACCACCTTGACCACCGCGCGCCGGCCCGGCGAGGTCGGTTTGACTTTGACAACGGCCATTACGCGGCCTCCCCGGAGAAGTTGAGCTCCTGGCCCGGCTTCAAGCACACATAGGCCTTCTTGACGTGGTCACGCCGGCCGATCGAGCGGCCGAAGCGCTTGGTCTTGCCCATCTGGTTGACGGTCTGCACCGAAGCCACTTCCACCTTGAACATCAGTTCGACGGCGGCCTTGATCTCGGGCTTGGTGGCGTCGCGCAGCACCTTGAACAGAACTTGGTTCTGCTTCTCGGCAATGCGCGTGGCTTTCTCGGAAATGATCGGTACTACGAGCACCTGCGACAGGCGTCCCTCGTCGGGCCTTTTCACGGTCTTGGCGGTAGTCATGCGAACATCTCCTTGAGCTGCTCGATGGCGCCCTTGGTGACCAGCACCTTCTTGTAGAACACCAGCGACAGCGGATCAGCGTAACGCGGCTCGACCACCAGCACGTTGGCCAGGTTGCGCGAGGCCAGCGCCAGGTTTTCGTCCACCGTGTCAGCGATGACCATCACCGAATCCAGGCCCATGGCCTTGAACTTCTGCGCCAGCAGCTTGGTCTTGGGCGAATCCACGCCGATGGTGTCGACCACGGCCAAACGGCCGTCACGCACCAGCTGCGACAGGATCGAGGCCATACCGGCCCGGTACATCTTCTTGTTGACCTTGTGCGAGAAGTTCTCGTCCGGCGAATTCGGGAAGGTGCGTCCGCCTCCACGCCAGATCGGCGACGAGGTCATGCCCGAACGTGCGCGGCCGGTGCCCTTCTGCCTCCACGGCTTCTTCGTGCTGTGCTTGACCGTCTCGCGGTTCTTCTGCGCGCGGGTGCCCTGGCGGGCGTTGGCCTGGAAGGCCACCACCACCTGGTGCACCAGAGCTTCGTTGTAGTCGCGGGCGAACACGGTGTCCGGCGCATCGACCTTGGCGGTGGACTGCCCTTGATCGTTAAGGAGCTCGAGCTGCATCAGTTGGCTCCCTTCTTGGTCGGGGAAGCACCGCTTTGGGCGGCGCGGGCCTTGACCGCGGGCCGCACGACCACGTGGCCGTTCTTCGCGCCCGGCACCGCGCCGCGCACCAGTAGCAGCTGGCGCGCCTCGTCGATACGCACGACATCCAGGTTCTGCGTGGTGACGGTCTCGTCGCCACGGTGACCCGACATCTTCTTGCCCGGGAACACGCGGCCCGGGTCCTGCGCCATCGAGATCGAGCCCGGCACGTTGTGCGAACGGCTGTTGCCGTGCGACGCACGCTGCGAGCTGAAGTTGTGGCGCTTGATGGTGCCGGTAAAGCCCTTGCCTATGGACGTGCCTTGCACGTCCACGGACTGGCCGACGGCGAACAGGGCCACGGGCAGCGTGGCACCGGGCTTGTATTCGGCAGCAACCTCAGGAGCAACGCGGAACTCGCGCAGCACCTCGCCAGCCATCACGCCCGCCTTAGCTAGGTGGCCGGCCTCGGGCTTGGTGACGCGCGACGCCTTGCGAGTGCCGAAGGCCACCTGGATGGCACTGTAGCCGTCAACGCTTTCGGTCTTGACCTGGGTGACGCGGTTGTTGGATACGTCGAGCACGGTCACGGGAACGGCATCGCCGTCGTCCGTGAAGATGCGCATCATGCCCACCTTGCGACCCAGCAATCCGAGACGATTGCTCAGACTCATGGTTTTTCTCCAGCCCCGGCGTGCGGAGCCTTTGTTTGACGAACCCGACATCGATTGGCCGGGCTGATGAAATTCGGCCCACCCATGGGAGAGCCGAGAAAAGCCTGTAATTGTAGCAGTTGCGCCCGCAGGCGCAACTGCCATCTCAGCTACTGAAGCTTGATCTCGACGTCCACGCCGGCCGGCAGGTCCAGCTTCATCAACGCGTCGACGGTCTTGTCGGTGGGGTCGACGATGTCCATCAGGCGCTGGTGGGTGCGGATCTCGAACTGGTCGCGGCTGGTCTTGTTGACGTGCGGCGAGCGCAGGATATCGAAGCGCTGCATGCGCGTGGGCAGGGGCACGGGGCCCCGCACGATGGCGCCGGTGCGTTTGGCGGTCTCGACGATCTCCAGCGCCGACTGATCGATCAGCTTGTAGTCGAATGCCTTCAGGCGGATGCGGATCTTTTGCTTTTGCATGATGTTCCTTCAAAGAGCGGTGCAGCCTGGGCGCCAAGGGCGCCCGGGCCGCAGACAAGGGCTAGACACTGCGGGCCGCAACTGCGACCCGCCGCCACCCGGCCCTATTCGATGATCTTGGCCACGACGCCGGCGCCGACGGTACGGCCGCCCTCGCGGATGGCGAAGCGCAGCCCCTCTTCCATGGCGATCGGGGCGATCAGCTTGACCGTGATGCTGACGTTGTCGCCC